>Ga0080064_1000748_pt1 | contig 78742 bp, 85 predicted proteins | sample Subgrocontami54m_FD_69260 | JGI IMG/M metagenome (GOLD analysis project Ga0080064, IMG submission 69260) | Subsurface groundwater microbial communities from S. Glens Falls, New York, USA - GMW46 contaminated, 5.4 m (SPADES assembly) (version 2) ...
CCGCCGCGAAGCTCGCCACGGCGCTGAGGCCCCCGGGCACGTGGGCCCCCCCATGCTCCACCGCTCCGGCGCAGTCCGGGCAGTGGAGCCCCTCCAGGTGGAGCGTGGCATGGCGGAAGCGGCGGGCAAGCGTGGCCCACGCCTCGCGGACCCTGGCCTCCAGGGCTGTGAGGGATACGAGCGCCGGGTCGTAGGTCAGCATGAGCTGCCGCGACGTCGGATCCAGCTCCGCGGCGGCGATACCCTTCATCTCGCCGAGCATGGTGCGCAGCCGCTCGGCGCAGGTGGTGCAGTGTACCGCCTCGGGAATGGAAACGGGAACTTCCAGCGTCTGCGTGGTCATGGGGCCACCCCTGAACGAAGCACCGAATCGTTGGCGAAAGACAACCGAACGTGAGCCAGAGGGGAAGGGCGGTCAGGTTGGACGAGGCGGGGGAGCGGAATCGCCGGTAGCATTCAACGTACCCGCATCGGCCGCCCGGTCAACCGCCGGGGCCAGGGCCAGCGTCAGGGCGAAGAGGACGAGCGCGAGCCGAACCCCCGCGTGGCAGCGCTGCGGGTTCGGCAAGGTTTGCAAGATCACGTTTGCCCCTCGCGGATATGGGCCATACAGACCCGCATCAGGGTCACGATGTGGTCGTCCGCCAGGTGGTAATAGACCATCCGCCCGTCCTTGCGGTGCCGAACCAGACGGGCCATCCGGAGAAGGCGCAGATGGTGCGAGACCGTGGAGACGCTCAACCCGAGGAGGCCGGCCAGGTCGCAGACGCATAGCTCTTCCTGGCACAGGGCGAAGAGGATCTTGGTCCGGGTCGCATCAGCCAGGATCGCGAATACCTCCGCCAGCCCCTCGGTGCGCTTGAGGGTCGGTTCCAGCCGCCGGATCTTGGCCGGGTCTAGTTGGAATGTCTCGCAGCCAGGTACGGTGCGACGGGAGGGAGACACGGCATGACCTCATTTCGATGTCTGTGCAATTATCATAATGGAGCGATGCGCCTCCGTCAAGCCCTCTTCCACAGGTCTGGTCCCCTACCGCCTCACCCCAGTTGTCGGCCGAGAACATATGCCGGCACGGCCAGGAGATCCAGGGACGGAATGCCGAGTCGTTCCGGCAGCCGACGGGCTGAGTGGCGTTTCCGGCGATTGCCGCTACGCTCGGTTCAGCCGGATCGCTCGCCCGGGATGGTGCGCTGCGGTCCGGGGCTCTCATTCCGCCGGGCGACAGAGGTGGAAGATCTCACAGGGCCTCATGCCACCCGCCTGTAGTCGACTGCAGTTTCCGAGGCGAAAGTAGTGGGCCTTGCCGCAACCTCGGGTCGGGAGACGACCTGGGCATTGCTTGGATGTGGGGAATGTCAAGCCACCAGGAGGGCCTGTGCAATGTTGATCCGGAGCATCTCTGCGGTCATGAAATGGAGCGTCACGCCGCGGCGTGGGCGACCAGGGCAAAAGCGGTCGAGGCGCAGGCCTTGGCGAGTTCCTCGATGGTCAGGACGAACGCCAGAGCGTCAGCTCCTGTCCCGCCATACGCCGACGGGACACATAGGCCGAGGAATCCGGCGCGGGCCAGATGTTCTATGGCCTGGTGCGGGAACAGGAGGTTCTGGTCCACCTCGGCCGCCCGCGGAGCGAGGTGGGCGGCCGCCAATTGCCTGGCAGAAGCGACGAGCAGCGCGTGGGTCTCGGACGGTGTTGTGTTCATGAGGACTTCCGCTGGCAGGCGAGGGCCGGGCCCGGGCCCCGACCCCAGCCGCTGTCCGTACTTCCCTTACTTCTTCCGCGTCGGCAGGCACCCGCAGCCGCAGCCGCAGTTGCTGCTAGCTGACGGCTGTGGCGTCTGGCTCTTCTTGGTGACCCGCTTGTCCATTGCTCTCACCTCCTTCCGGTCAGGATTTCCTCCTCAGGGGCCGCCTGACCAGGGCGCCCCCGGGGAGAATCACAGTGTTTTCGGATGCCCCACCCAGGCACGAGCAATCAGCCCCGCCGGGCGATTGTGTCTGAGGCTGGCACAATGATGCGTAATGTCTTTTTAGTTCCTGCCGCACGGCCTGGAGATCCTTGATCCGCCCCTCGATCTCCGCGAACTGCGCAGCGATCATCTCCTTCAGGCGCGGGCGCAGGTGCTGGCAGCTCCCGGTGTCCGCGTAGGTGGTGATCTGCCGGATGCTCGCCAGGGGGAGGCCGATCTGCTTGGCCCGGCGGATGAAGCGGAGGCGGTGGAGGTCCTGCTCCGAGTAGATCCGGTGCCCCGACGGGGCCCGGGGGGCCTTGGGCAGGAGGCCGAACGCCTCGTAGTACCGGATGGTCCTGGGGTTGACGGTACAGGCTCGGGCCAGCTCGCCGATCCGCATGGCTGTCTCCTCATGAGGGGGTCCTCGCCGGTCGCTGAGAATATAGGTCTTCCAGTCGACTGGAAATGCAAGGGATTTTTTGCAGGGCATGATCCCAAGGCCGGTGGGGCACTTGGAGGGAACTCAAGATCGCGGAAGAACCTTGGGCGGGGCCTTGGAAGGTGAGCCATCCAGGTGCCGTCACGCGGCTTGACAGAGGGCCATAGCTGACTCACACTCCAAATGTCCCGGGGCTCTGGCCTCCTCGCCAGGTGCACCCATACGAAGGAGAACGCCCATGGCCGCAGGCCACTCACACGGAGATCATCACGCTGACACAGGGAAACATCTCTCCGCACATGCCCATGCCCACGAGCTGGTGGATCCCTCCATGGCTACCAGTGCGCGGGGGATCTGGGCGCTGAAGTGGTCGTTCGCCGGCCTGCTGGTCACCGCCCTGCTCCAGGTCCCCGTGGTGTGGATGTCTGGGAGCGTAGCCCTCCTGGCCGACACGATCCACAATTTCGGGGACACGGCTACCGCCATCCCTCTCTGGATCGCCTTCGCCTTCGCCCGGCTCAGACCCACCCGCAGGTTCCCTTACGGCTACGGTCGGGTTGAGGATCTGGCCGGTATCGTCGTGGTGCTCACGATCCTGTTCAGTGCCATCGCCGCGGGCTACGAGGCGGTCCAGCGCCTGCTCCAGCCACAGCCCATCGGCTACCTCTGGGCGGTGGTCGCGGCCTCGGTCATCGGTTTCCTGGGGAACGAAGGCGTGGCGATTTTTCGCATCAAGGTGGGCAAGGAGATCGGGAGTGCCGCGCTGGTGACCGACGGGTACCACGCCCGCGTGGACGGCTGGACCAGCCTGGCGGTGCTGGCCGGGGCCGTGGGGGTTTGGCTCGGCTATCCGCTGGCCGATCCAATCGTCGGCCTCCTGATCACGGTGGCCATCCTGGGGATCGTCTGGCACTCGGCCAAGGCGGTCTTCGAGCGTGCTCTCGACGGGCTCGATCCCGACATCCTGGACGAGCTACGGCACGCGGTGGCCCATGTGCCGGGTGTCCTGGAGGTCGGGGAGGTCCGCGCTCGATGGATCGGCCATCGCCTCTATGCCGAGATCAACGTCTCTGTGGATGGAAGCCTCACGGTTTCCGCCGCCCACGCGATCGCCATGGAGGTGCGCCACCAGGCGCTCCATCACCTGCCCCACCTCGGAAATGCTGTGGTCCACACGGATCCTGTCGACCAGCCGGGCGAGAGGCACCATCAAATTGTCGCCCACACCCACGACGGCCTACCCGTGCATTCCCATTGAGCGCTCTACGAAAAATGCAGGACGATGGCGTGGTAGACGCCAAGGACGGCGGCGGCGGCGGCAATGGCCAGGGCGATGACGAGGTTCACGCCGAGCAACCCTCGATAGACATGCATCCGATCCCCAGGCTTGGTTTGCCAGACGTGGATGGTGAGCGCCAGGGTGACTCCCATGGCGAGAAGCATCAAGGCGTGCTTGACCACGAGGGTGTACACATACTCCCTGGCGAAAAACACCCTCGGGATCTGGGTCAGGTTGAAGACCCGCAACCCCTCGGCGAATGGTGTGCTGTATTCCATCTTGTACAGGCCGGTGACTCCCTCGACCACGAAACCGGCCCACGTGGCCACAAGCACAAAGAGACGCCGGTCGGTCGGGTTCAGCAGGCCGACACCGGTGGCCAGAAGCCACAGCCCAAACCCGGCGAGGTGTCCCCATTCCATGGCCAGGTGGCGAAGTGTCGAGAGGTCAATATCGAACTGGGGCTTGTCCTTCTCCGGCGTCCGCTGCGGGACCGGGGGCGCCACCACGTCCAACGTGAAGTGAGCGTCGCCGACATACCGGCCGATTACCTCGACGGTCAGCTCCCAACGCCCGGGCTGCGGGAATCGGATCTCCCCCGCGTAGAGGCCCGGATCCTCTCCGGCAGACAGCCGCACGTCCTCGCTCCGCAGGGCAGAACCGAGCTCTGCGTGTCGCGCGCGGACCTTGACTACAGCTCCAGACACGGGTCGCAGAGCTGCCGGGTCAAGCACCCGGACAATCAGTTTCCGAACCAGTGGATGAGCAGGATCTGCCTCTGCCTTGACCAGCCGGACCTGTGGGAAGTTCGGGAGCTTGTGAGCAGCGGCGTCTCCAACCGCAAAGACACTGACTGCAGCGACCCCGGCGAACCACCTCCAGCGCATGGATCCGAGCATAGCGCGTGTCGCCCAGGCTGACCAGACGGAATCCTGCCGGAAGCTTGCAGGTTGCCCGGGCGCATTCCTCACAGCCACCGGGCCACAGCGTTCATCGGGCCGCTTTCCTTCCGCTCAGCGCGATGGCCTCGCGCAGATGTGTCATCCGCTCCTCGTCATTGAGCCATTGGGCGATCAGGACCAGGAGGGGAATGAGGTACATCATCCCACCTTCGGACATGATGGCGCCACCGAAGGCCTGGTCGTCGAGCGGTGTGAGGTCCCACAGACGCGGGGCAACCATGTAGGGGGCGTAAAGGACCCGATCCGTTACGGCGATGGCAAAACCCAGGGCTGTGCTCTGGAAAGCGGCGGCGAGGATGTACACGATCCGGAATCCATAGGGAACCTTCCCGTGCAGCCTCAGGGCGGGATTGATAATGGGCCACCAGAAGAGAGTGGCGGTCCCGAAGAAAACCAGGTGTTCCAGGTCGTGGAGGAAGTGGTTCCGAAGGGCCGCCTCGTAGGCCACGGGCAAATGCCACATCCAGAGGTTGAACACGTAGACTCCCCAGGCTACGGGCATCCAGGTAGCACTATAGAGGATCCGGCGGACCATGGCGCCCCGGGCGAGGAGGTGCCGGACTGCCAGGCGAAGTTTCCGGGGAAGGCCCCAGAGGAGGACCGGAAGCGGATCCGCGAGGAGCAATAGGGGTGGAGCAACCATGATGAGCAGCTCGTGCTGGACCATGTGCACGAGGAAGGAGAGAGACGCGAGCCTATCAACGGGCGAGATGAGAGCCAGTCCGACGGCCCCGAGTCCAGCTACGTAGGCCAAGGCCCGCCATCGGCGGGCTCGCCGGAAGCCCCGGTTGCGCAGGTGCCACCAGCCAATCGCAAAGGCGGTTCCGAGGGCGATGAGGACGAACAGGACGTCTGGACGCCAGCTCCAAGTCGTGAGGAGCGCCCGTAGTGTCGGATCCATAACGCTGGCACCTGTCGCCATCGGAGGACTGCCGGGCTCCAGTTGCCACAGGGGCGACGGGAAGAAGAATGCTCCCGGCCTCACCGGACGGATTGATAGCCCGCACCCCGACCTTCGGTGCTCAGGATCCCCCGGCCTGCCTCCGCCAGTTTCGCGCCGAGGAGCTCCCACCCCAAGGCGCCAATATGTTTGTACGTGATCCTGCCCTCGCGATCGGTGAAGAATGTCTCGGGAATGCCGTAGACTCCATAATCAATGGCGATTCGACTCTGCGGGTCACGGCCGTTCGGATAGGTGATTCCGAACTCCTCGATGAAGCGTCGAGCCCCCTCTTCCGTATCCTGAATGTTCACCCCCAGGAAGACGATCTCCCGATCCTTGACCTGACGCCATGCCTCTTCGAGTAGGCGCGCCTCGGCCCGGCAGGGCGGACACCAAGAGGCCCAGAAGTTCAGGAAGACCACCCGCCCCCGGTAATCGGAGAGGCGCACCACCCTTCCGTCCAAGAGGCGAAGCTCGAAGTCCGGAGCTGGGCTGCCGACCAGCGTGGACGGGATCCTCCGCGGATCCACGGTGATGCCATAGGCCAGCAGGGCCACCACCGCCACAATCCCCCCGAAGGTCAGGACGTAGCGAACCACCGCAGTTCGGCGATGCGGATGACCATTTGTGGCAACTTCGGCGGCGCGATTGGCCATTTCACAACGCCAGCAGCCAGCGGGCGAGGTCCCTGGCTGCCTCCACGCCCCAGTCCCGCTCCCCCGGAATGCGTCCGATGATTCGTCCGCCCCGACCGATCAAGATTGTGGTCGGATGGCCCCGGGCGTTGAAGCGCGGGGTGACCTCATCCTTCCCGTCCAGGAGGAGCGGATAGGTGATAGCAAGCTCCTGACGGAACCTGCGTACGGCGGCAGCGGACTCCCCGATGCTTACGCCGACGACCGCAAGCCCCTGGGGACTGAACTCCCGGTGGAGCAGCTCCTTGGCGGGCAACTCCCGCCGGCACTTCGGTCACCAGGTGGTGAAGAACGTGAGGAGGACAACCTTTCCCCGAAAGTCGCGAAGGCTCACGCGCTTCCCCTCGGGGTCGGGGAGGGCAAACTCGGGGGCCTCTTTGCCCCGCTCAGCGAGGACGACTTGCATGGCGGCAAGGGGATCTGCTGTCCCCGCCGCTCCGCTCGAGGTTAGGAGAGGGGGCACTGCGATGCCTGCCAGGATCACCAACAGCCACCCAGGCCGATTCCACCCACGCTGAGAGTTGCTCGCCATGACCATGGCTAGGGTTCTCCCCTTTGCCCTCCATTCCGGCCAACCGGCGACAGGAAGGGTGCTGGCCCATCTCCTTCGGTCTGCCACAGGTCGGGCCGCTGGGAGAGGGGGACCGGATTCCCGTATCGGGCGAGCAGAGGGCGTGGCCAGGGTAAGAAGGCGTTGACCCGGCGTCGGTACCAGCCAGCGTCCGGGCCGAAGCGGGCCTCCAGCTCGGCATCCTCCCGACGGGCCTGGAGGTCGTAGGCCACGATCAGGACCGGCGCCATCAGGAGGGTTGGCAGCGTCGGCCACTGGATGTTGAAGCCCACGACGATCAGGATGAGGCCCAGGTACTGCGGATGGCGCACGTGACGGTAGAGGCCGGTCATGACCAGCGTCCCCCGACCGGCATAAACCTGTTGCCAGCCCAGCGCCACAAGAGTGACACCCACGGCAATCAGGGCAACGCTCGTCACCATCACCAAGTACACCCCATGCCCCAGGGTCATGACCCCGGCTTCCGCCAGGATGAACGCCCAGAGATGGCTCTCGTGCAGCCCGAACACCTTAGGCGAGAGGCCCAGCGCCGGTGCCAGCAGATAGATGGTGAGGGGCAGGCCGAACATCTCCGTGAATAGCGAGATCAGGAAGGCCGAGTAGAGGCCGGCCCGGCCCCACTCGGCACGGCGCCGCGGCCGGATGAAAGCCAGGACGAATCCCACGAAGATCGCCGAGACCACCGCCACCCCCCGCCAGTTTCCGTACCAGGCCTCGGGTGGCGGGCCCATATCCATGACCCGCATCCGGATGGTCTTGATTAGCAACCATCCAGCCAGGCCAATCACCACCATGACAAGAATTCCACGCAACGCCGCTTTGAGGGAAACTTCCCGCCTGGTTTGCAAGTGATGCCTCCTCCCATCCCGTAGTTCAGCTTGCGACCCGCATGTAGCTGAGAGCGTCCACCACGTCCTTCAACGCCGAGAACAAACCGGAGGCCCCATCGGCGTCTCAGGACAGGTCCCGGCGCTTGGTTTCGAATTCCTCCTTATCGATCTCGCCCCGAGCGTACCGTTTCTTGAGGATGTCTAACGCCGACTCGAACCGCGCCGACCCCACCTCGTGCCCTCGCTGGGCTCGCAGCCGGTCGATGGCCCACACGACCCCGATCACCACCGCCCCGATGATGACCAAGTTGAGCAGCCCGGAGAGCCACCAGGACGCGCCCCCGCCCCACCCGCCCATCATCTGGTTCATCAAGCCGAACATCTCGGGTGTCATGTTAGCATCCCCCCTTTGGCTTGGAGCCCAAGGGCCCACTGCTTGGCCGCTGAACGGCCCCGTGGGTGGCCGCATGGGTGGGCCCTGCGCCCACGCCGTCGAGGGAAGAGTGTAAGCCGACAATGGGATCCACCATCGTGCTCCTGACGGCATGGATTCTCCCCTTGATGCCCGGAATCATGATCTACGCCACGCGCTGCAATTGGTCGGCGAACTGCTCAGCCGCCAGCCCGGAGGCCCCTCAAGGTCGAGAGGATCGCGGCAAGCTTTTCCCCGAAGTTTCGCTCGATCCGGCGGTCGCGAATCCTGGCGGCCTTGTCGATGACCACGTACCCCATGTCACCCATGTTCCTCATCTCGCCCTGCATGTCAAAAGCTCGGATCACCCGCATGTCGGGATCGGACAGGATTGGGAAGGTCAGCCCCAGGTCCCGCCGCAACGCCCGGGCGTCCTCGGGGCGGTCTATGCTCACCGCGAAGACTGCGGCGCCTGTGGCTTCGATCTCCTTGAGCCTGTGTTGCAGCTTCCCGAGCTGCGTGCGGCAACTGTCTCAGGTAGCCACCATGTAGAAGAACAGGGCCACGGACTGTTTCCCGCGGAAGTCGTCCAGGCTGACCTTTTTGCCATCCTGGTTTACCAGGGCGAACGCGGGTGCTGGTTTTCCAATGGGGACGGACCACGCCAGGAGGGCGTACACTCCGCCGGCCAGGACCGGAAGGATCACGGCGGCAGCCATCAGCATTCTAAACCGGCGGCGCCGTCGGGCTCGCTCCTGTTTGACCCGATTCTTTTCGGTCTTCGTCGGGTGTCCCATGGACGGTATGTTTCTTGGGCCGTCAGTTGCCGGTTATGCCGAAGGTCCTGGCCCTTTCGGGGGAAGTTCCTTCCGGTCGGTGTTGGCATCGGGTTCGTGCCCCGCATGCTTTTCCTTCTTCATCATCCCCCGCATCATGAAGTACATACCGATTGGGCACGCGAGGACAGCAGCGACAGAGAGGGCCGAGCCAGCCACTGCAGCCAGTCCACCGGCGCTCACCAGCCCGAGGGCGGGCAGCAGGAGGAGCATCCCTCCGCAGCACGCGGCCATTTTCAGGCGGCCGCTGATCCCACCCTTCTTCTGCGGCACCTGCCCCGGCTCGAGGGTCCCCGTGGTCTGCGATGTGGTGACGTCCGCGCCGGCCACGGTCGCAATCGCGGTCGCCTCCGTGGCCTGCTTCGAGCGGACCTCGCGGGCGTACTCCGCTACGTGGGCCTCGGAGCAGAAGTATTCCCCGAAGCGTTCCAGGCTGGGGTCGGGAGCGTCCTTCCCGCAGATTGGACAGTATGTTTCTGGCGAGCTATTCGACGGCCCCGCCGACGGCGTAGCGATCGCTTTCTTCTCATCCGTGGATGCCATGTCATTCTCCTCCCGCGGCCTCAACCATTCGGCCGCCACGTTCTCGTCACTTCTCCCTCGGTGACGGCGATAGGGGAACGCGCCGGACGACCCGTTCCGTCGCCACTTCGATGATGACCAAGTGGTCTGCGCCTGGACTGATGGCATAGAGCCACCGTCCGCTCTCGCTCAGGGCTACCAGGTCCACCCGCTGGCCTACCTCAATTTCCCGCATCACGCCTCCGGTGCGCGGGTCCAGCACCCCGATGGTCCCGGCCGGGCCGTTCGCCCGGTAGCCCACACCCGTCATGTGGTGGTGCACGACATGGGTCGGCCTGCCGAGCCGCATCGTCGGAGCCAGCGGGTCGTCTGCCACGGCCGGCCGGGCAAGGGACGTCAGCGCCAGAACGGCTGAGATGACAGCCATGCCCCTCATCGTGAAGCCCAGCCCTCGGATCATGCTCGCTGGCCTCAGTTCTGCCGTTGCCACGTAGCGCCGTTGTCGGGGCTCCGGTATAGGATCCCGGAGGCTGTCCCCAGAAAAACCACCTCCGGTTTTCCGGGATCGAAGGCGACAGCCGCAACATCGCGCGGCGCCTTGGCGACCTTCTTCCAGCTCTCTCCGCCGTCGGTGCTCCTGAAGGCCCCCTCCCGCAACCCGGCGAACATGATCTTCGGATTGGTGGGGCTGGCGGCAAAGGCATACACCGTCTTGTTGGTGGGCAGACCGCCCACATGTTTCCAGCCTCAGAAGCAGTCTGGCCCGCGGAAGATTCCTTCGCTGGTGGCCGCGTACAGGAAGATTCCACCCATTCCGGTCGGGATGTTGACCGCCTGGAGGGCGCGGACGTCGGGGTTGCTGGGTCCGTCATCTACGCGCTTCCATTCCGTCAGGTCGCCGAGGATCCGATAGAGGCCCTTGTCCACGACCCAGGCGTACAGGCGCTTTGGCTGGGTCGCGTTGTAGCCGTCCGCGGCCAGTGCGTGAACATCCAAGCCGCCCAGCCCCGTGCTGAATGATTCCCACGTGGCGCCCCCATCCGTTGTCCGCAGGGTACCCCGGTTGTGGGTGCCGACGTAGAGGACCTTGGGATTGGTCGGGTCCTGGGCGAAACTCATGAAATCCATGGCCGCCAGTTCAGCGGGAATTTTCACTTGCTGCCAGGTCTTCCCCTCGTCACTGCTCTGGTACAGGCCGTTATGCGTTCCGATCCACAAGCTGCCGTCGGTCGGGCTCACCAGGAGGGCGTGGAGGTGGCCAATGTCGTGTGATGACCCGGCCGTCTCCCCGAATGTCGAGAGCGCCAGCGCAATGGCCGTGGCCAATCCGGCGATTGACATGACACGAGACCAGTGGGCGCAGATCCGCGACGTCGGAATCGAAGGGCGAAGATCACTGCCTCTTCGTTGCGTAGTTTCCATGTATCCTCCTTGTTCAAGTGAAAGGCTGCTTACCACCGAGTCGAGAGCGATCATCCGATCTTTGCCAGCGTGATCATCCCCCCTTCCATGTGCATGGGCTTGTGGCAGTGGAAGAACCAATCACCGGGGTTGTGGGCGGTGAACTCGATGGTCACGGAACCCATGTGCGCCTCCACATCCACGCTATCCTTGACGATGGGCTGGTTCAGGCGCCGTCCATTCACGGCTAGGACCTTGAAGGATTGCCCGTGCAGGTGCATGGGGTGGGCCTCCATGCTCATGTTGTTGAAGCGCACGCGGACCCGGTCGCCCTTCCGAAGGCGCAACGGGTCCGTGTTCGGATATCGCTTGCCGTTGATGGTCCAGACCTCCGACCCCATCATCCCGCCGCTCAGGGTGAGGTCGAACGTCCGCTCCCGCCCCGAGGGAGGATGCAGCACATCGCGGCCGCGACCTACCCCGTAACGCCAGAGGCTCAGGTCGGTGATCCCCTCGATGGGTGCCTCCGGCGTCCGCCCTTCGTGCCCTTCGTACACGAGGGCGACTTGCTCGCCGGCCCCGGGGTGGCCGGGCTCGGCGCAGTAGAGGAACCACGCCCCGGGGTTATCCGCAACGAACAAGACATCGTAGCGCTCGCTGGGGGCAATGGGCACGGCGTCCACCTCCACCGGCTGAACCAGTGGGTTCCCGTCAGTGTGCGTCACCTTCAACCGGTGGCCCGCCAGACGGATGACGTGGGTATGGTCGGCGCTGGCATTGATGAGGCGCAGGCGGACTCTTTCTCCCTTGCGGACGTGAAGCGGCTCGGTGGAGGGGTACGCCTTCCCATTGATGGTCATCGTGTCGTAGGCGGGCGTCTGGCCACCCATGCCCATCATGCCACCACCCATCATGCCGCCCATGCCGCGGCCCCCCATCATTCCTTCCATCATCCGGCCCATGCCACCACCCATCATGCCCCCCATGCTGCCGCGGGCCCCCACTGTTCCCTCCCGAGTGCTGGGGAGCGGGCGCCCTGTCCCGGTGGCCCAGTCGTCCAGAACGAGGGTGTATTCCCGGTCGAACGCGAAGGGCTCGGAATTTGCTGGCTCAATAATGAGGGGCGCTACCAGCCCAAGGTCCATCTGCTTGTGTTCGGCAAAGTGCGTGTGGTACCAGCGGGTACCTGAGGGCCGCGCCTCGAACTCATACACAAAGCTCTCTCCGGGCTGGACCGGCTTCTGAGTGATCCCTGGCACCCCGTCCATGGGATTGGGCACATCCACTCCGTGCCAGTGGATCGTCGTCGGCTCGGCCAGCTCGTTCTTGAGCGTGATGCGGACCCGCTCCCCCTCGCGGAGGCGGAGCGTTGGTCCCGGCACTTGGCCGTTATACGTCATGGCCTTGATGACCTTGCCCGGGGCCAACTCCCACCGCGTCTCCCTGGCGACAAGCTCGATCTCCCGAATACCACCGGCGGCTGCCGCGCGACGAGACGCAAGGAGACCAGCTCCACCGAGCGCGATCCCCGCTACAACCAGACCGGAGGACCTAAGGAACTCCCGGCGATTCCACTCGCTCACTGCACCCCACCCATCCATGGGTCCAACCTCCCTCCGGCGTCGTAGACTGTTGTATGATTCCACTTATCGGTTCGGGACCTCCCGGGCGGTCAGCATTCCGATTTATCCTGTCGGCCCGCCCCCTCGGGGACTTGATCCGCGCCCCACCTTCGAATAGCTCTGGCGAGGTCACATCTTGTCCCCCGGACTCCTTCCGGTTGATCTCTCCCTGGGCGTAGGGCCCCTTGAGGGCTCTACGTGCGCCGCTGCCGGGGAGGAGGGGCGTGATCCCTCGCCCGCTCCGCGATCCACCGGACAAGGTCGACGATCGCAACTACAAGTAGGACGACGATCACCATCGCAACCACGAAGACGAGCAAGTGGCCTACGGGGTGCTTGGTTGGCGGCCATGGGGGGGGACCGCCGAATAGTTCGACGTTGCACGCTGACAAGAGCGACAGCGCAAAGGCCACCAACAGGACCCTGACGCCGCGTCCCGGCGATCGAACCGCGGCGAGGGGGTGGCGTGGCAGCATGGCCCAATCAACCCTTGACATGGCAGCCTCCACTCATCACACGACCCTGATGGACAGGATCTGGTCCCTCATCATGGGCACCTGGGACATCAGGCGCATTCAGCCCGGACCCATATGCCCAGCGCCACTATCCCGTGCATTCGAATCACCATCCAGCCCGCCTGCTCCTCGCCCAGGTGCCGCAGCGGGGATAGCCGGTGCTCGATAGAAACCAGCGACTCGAGGGAGTAGACCAACGCCCAGATCTCCCGGCTGCCCAGGGAATCGCCGTAGGATAGCATGGGGGTTCCGGCGAGCCCGGTGCCGATGCTGAGGAAGACCTCTTCGAGGCCGGGGCCCCGCTTGAGCGGTCGCCAGGTCAAATCGCTGGGCCAGGTTGGCTGGCCCCAGTCGTCCTTCATCCCCGGGGCTGAGTTGCCATCCCTGACGCCACGATCCCCGTGGCACTTGGCGCAGGTGCCATGGGAGACGTCGCGTCCCGGGCTTAGAACCTCGTGCTTGGGCCCCTCCGGAAGCGCTGGCGGATTCAATCGCGGTCCTCCATCTACCCCTGCCCAAGATCAGAGTGACGCTAGCGAGGGCGATTCTCATGTCCACGGCTCCTGAAGGTCAGTAAGGCTTCCCCCGGCTGGGATCATCTTCGTTCCTCGCGGAGCAAAACCTTCACGTCCCGGCGCAGTCGCCCGAGGGCCTCTTCATCATCTCAGATTACAGTGCCCAGTAGGTCAGCGTGTCGTTGACCCCCGCGAGGATGGAGACAGCCCCTGCGATCCGGTTGGCCATCCGCCCAAACTGCATGACGCCGGGCTTCGATCCGGCAATTGCTCGTCCGCCGACTGCGGTCACGCCTGAAAGGGTCAAGAGAGGCGCCGTCGTGCCGAGGGCGAAAAACGCTGGATAGCTCCACCCAATGGGTGACCGCAGACCCAACGGGATCGTCAGGCCGAAGAACAGCCAGAACAGGGTCGGGCAGAACGCGACGGAAAAAGTGAGACCCATCAGGAACGCGCCCCAGGAGCCCTCACGCGGAAGGTTGGCCTCCAGCCAGCGCCGAAGCCGCCCACCCGCTTCGAACCGCCACCGGATGGCTCCGAGGAGAACGAGTCCGATGAGGATAAGTAAAGGACCCAGGATGCGGCGAGCAGCAACAACCACCGGCATTGCGGCCGAGTCTAGTCGGAGACCCAGGAGTATGATCAGGCCGCCGACCGAGGTGTAGACCACCGCCTTTCCTGCGGTGTACGCCACGGCGAGTCGCAGCGGTGTCGCGCCAGTACCGGTCTGCCGGGAAACGAAGGCCATGGCAGTCAGGTTCGTGGTGAGCTGGCACGGCGCTACGGCTCCGATGAGGCCGAACAGGAAGACCGAGACCATCGGGACATTGACCTGATCCGCCAGTGAGTTTACTGGACCACCGAGCCAGGCGCTCAGTTGGCTCAGGTGCAGGTACCAAGAGGCCATAAGCGAGTTCATCAGGCCCTCAGTTCAGAATTGGGTTCCGGTGCCACGTGGAGAACCAGGCCCTGGACCGCGATCACGCGCACCGAGGTCCCAACCGGAAGCGGTTGGTCGGCTATCGCGGTCCAGAGCTCATTATAAATTCGCACGGTACCCCGGGACTCAATGGCGCGCACTACCTGACCGCGTAGACCGATCATCCCCGTAGCGCCGGTGGTGACGGGCAGCCGCATGGCCCGGTACGTCACAACGTAGACCGCGCTCGAGACGACCAGGAGCACCAAATACAGACCCACCGCGATAGGCCATGGGAACACCCAGAAAAGGATCAAGCCGAATAGCGGCGTCAGGAAAACGAGGTGGCACCACATCGTTTCTATTCACATCCCCGCGCGAAGACCTCAGCGGCCCTCTGCCAGCAGCGTTCGAATGTAGGCGTGCCCTTCCTTGCCGTCCCACTCCCGGGCGCCAATGGCTCGCCCCACAATAATCTGGTTTCGGTTGATCAGGTAGGTCGCGGGCAGACCACGAACCAGGTACGCCATGGCTGCCGTCCCCTTCGGGTCCAGGACGACCGGGAAGGTGAGCTTCAGTTCCCGGACGAAGGCCCGGACGGGTCCCGTTCCCTCCTGCACATTCACCGCCAGGACGACGAAACCCTGCCCCTTGAATGCCTGGTAAAGGCGCTCCATCGCCGGCATCTCGAGCCGGCAGGGGATGCACCATGTGGCCCAGAAGTTCAGGAACACCACCTTGCCGCGGAAGTCTTGGAGACGAATCGTGTTCCCATCCGGGTCAGTTCCGATAACGTTCGGCGCCTCAACTTGTTCCTTCGGTTTCTGGATGCCCAGCCCGGACGCAAAGTGATCGTCCGCCCCGGCCTGCGGCACGACCGACGCGATGGCCATGGCCAGCAGTATGGCTCCCACGCTCCCAGAGCTCCACGCCGCCGGAGACATCGGCACCGCCCTACACTCTCAAAATGCTCTGCGGGTGCTGGGCCTCGGGGTTCCCTGGGGCCATGCGGAAGATGGCGCTCTTGTCCACCTGCAAGAGCCCCTCAGGGGTCATAGCGATCTTGATCCGATCCAACGGCCGCGGTGCCGGCCCCTCGAAGTTGGTCCCGTCCCGCTTGAAGCCACTGCCATGACAGGGGCACTTGAACTTGTTCTCTGCGGCGAACCAGTTGGGCGTGCACCCCAGGTGCGTGCAGATGGCCAGCAGGGCATAGAAGCTGCCGTCCTCCTTCCGCACGATCCAGACCCGCTCGCCCTTCTTCCACCGTTCGTCAACCACGCCCGGGACGAAGTTCTCCGGTTTGTCCGCGGCAAAGACCGGGCTGGGTTCAAACAACACGCGGGGGAACATGAACCGGGTGAAGGCCAGGAGTGAGGCCCCGACCACCCCCGCGAAACCGGCCCATCCGGCGAGCGAGAAGATATCACGCCGGGACCACAGGGTGGCGTCGGGACTGGGGGGCTCCCCGCCGTGTGCACCTTTCGCAGCCTTATCCTCGGGCATCTCCATTTCCCCCGCGTTGGCGGGTCAACTGGCCCACCGACGGACCCGCTCTGGCCGGAAGCAACACAAAGGTCGAAGGTGGAAGCGGGATCCCTCTGGGCCCGAATGGGCATTTCATCTACTGCCGCCCCTGGCCCATCATCTGACCCATGCCTCCCATCATCTCCATCATCCGCACCATGCCGAGCATCACATCTCCGTTCCCCATCTGTCGGGCCATCTCCATCATGGCCGCCATGGCCTGGGGGGCCCGGTCGCTTTGCATGAACCGCTGCATCTCTTCCATGCCGCCGCCGCCGCTCCCCATCATCGGCCGCTCTGTCGCAGGTCCCAGGCTTGAGGGCTGCTGCTCCTTCGCCAGCTCGACCAGCTTCTTCCGTTGTTCCGGCGTCAGCACCGCCTTCCCCTCCTCGATAACCTTGAACCGGGACAGTCGGAGGTCCGTTCGGATGGCTTCGGCCTCTTTCAGCTTCGCGTCAACCGCCTTCAGGTCAACGGCCCCAGGTCCGATCACCTGATCGAGTTCCCGCTCGATCTTCTCCAGGGTTTCACTCTTTTTCTGGACCTCCTTGGTGAAGCGATCCCGAAGGAGGAACAGCCGGCCGACCTGCTCTGCAGATAGGCCAAGATCCTCTCGCCGGTCCAGCATGACGGTGATCCAGGGGCGATCATTTGTGGAGCCAGCCCCCATCATCCCACCACTCATCATCCCGCCGGGTCCCATCATGCCAGGTCCCGGCTGACCTCCGGGACCCATCGTGCCTGGGCCCATCTGGGCGAGGGCGAGTCCCCCAAGGGCAAAGGTCCCGAGGACAAGTAGGGCGACGAGGGTGAGGCTCCGTCCGCGTAGGGCGTTCATGGTGCGACTCCTTTCAAGACCCTCGGGATAGTAAACCCCTGTCCCCAGCGTTGGAGACTGGAAACAGTGATCCCGCAGTAGGATCTGATACGGGCCCTTGTGATTGGGATTCAGGCAGTGGTCGAACTAGGCGAGCGGAGGGGCGCGGCCGTCAGGAGTGGAAAGAAAGCCGAAGGATGGAAAAGTGGGTGCGACGTACTGGAAGAGGATTTCCGAGGTCCCGCTGTACGGAAGAGCGTTGATCAGCGGCGCCGGGACAGCCAGAAGGTGGTCCGCATGGCTCGCCGCCTTGCTGCACAGCCCGGGGGGAGACCCGAGATCCTGACAGGAATCCTGGCTGGCCATGGTCCCGGCGACAAGGCAGAGCGGGAGCACAGCGGCAAGAATGGCCGCTCCCAGCGTCACGGGACCCAGCCGATGCCGGTTCCTTATGAGCGTCAGCATGATGCAAAGAGAATAGGGCATGGATATCGTCCGGTCAACAGATACTATCGGCCGGGTCCGTGGATGACTCGCTTTCTATCGCATCATCGGCATCCGGCGCATCATGCCCGGGCCCATCATCCCGTGCATCCGTACCACCATCCAACCCTGCTGCTCCTCGCCCAGGTGCCGCAGCGGGGACAGCCGGTGCTCGATAGAAACCAGTGACTCGAGGTATGAGACCAGCGCCCAGATCTCCTGGCTGTCCAGCGAGTCTCCATAGGACGGCATGGGGGTGCCAGACAGCCCGGTGGCTATCGTCAGGTAGATCTCTTCGGGGGCAGAGCCCCGCTTGAGCGGTCGCCAGGTCAGATCGCTCGGCCGGATCGGCCAGCCCCAGTCGTCCTTCATCCCCGGGGCCGATGGGCCATCCCCGATGCCGCGGTCCCCGTGGCACTTCGCGCAATCGGCGTCACGGTACAGGCGCCGTCCCTCTGCGACGAAGTCCCGGCTCTTCGGCGGAGCCGGCGACAGGATCACTGGCGGAGCCGGTCGCTCAGAGGCAAAGTGCGGGGAGAAGGTCTTGAGATATTCGACGACTGCTTTCCGGTCTTTCTCCAGGAGATCGGAGCGCCCGACCATGCCGGTCCACCGGATTCCCCGGGTGACCGTCTGCAACAGGTCCTCATCGGTTGGCAGGGACCCCGATGGGGTGGATCGGAACTTGAAAAGGCCGCGGCGAAGATTGCGAGGGCGAACCAGGAACATGTGGGCAGCCATGCCGTTCCCGTCCCCGCTCTCGCCATGGCAGACGGCACAGTTGGCCAGGTACACGTCCCGTCCGTGACGCACGAGGTTCTGGGATGCCTGGGCTCCCTCCGGTGCGCTGGAAGATCGAATCGTGCCCACCGAGCCTTGCCAGACCAGGAGAAGGACCACGGCGGCAAGAGCGACTCTCACATCTGCGCCCCTGGAACGGGCGCGGGGACCGTCCGTATCGGCGATCACGGCCGATCCTCTCGAAGCAAGGTCTTCACATCCCGCCTGAGTCGCCCGAGGGCCGCTTCATCATCGCTGTGGTAGTAGCCTCGAATCCGTGCCTGGCGATCCACCAGGACGAACCGCGAGCTGTGAATGAACGGCTTACCGGGGTGACCGGGATGGGCGAAGGCCACGTCGGGGCTGACCAGCCAGATTACGGCGTCAGGCAGGATTCGCGCCTCCACGCGCCCGGGCGCACGCCGGGGGATCAACGATTGCCCCGGCCGGGCGTCGGAGCGGCCTGCGGGGGCCGGCCTGCCTGGAGGAGGCTGGACCGTCTCACCCGGGTCGGCCACGCTCAGGCGGAATCCCTCCAGCGCCAACGTGTAGAGGGCTTTCTTCTCTCCGGTCAGGAAGAGCCACCGGTCACGATCCGCCCCGAAGCGGCCCGCGTATTCGGCGAGAACCTGTGGAGTGTCCTGCTCCGGGTCAACGGTGATCGAGACCAGCCGGAGATCCGGTTCGGCAGAGAACTCTGCCTGCAGTTGGGCCATTCGGGCGCTTTGGAGGGGGCAGGTGTCGGTGCAGTGGGTGTAGATGAAGTTGACGATCCAGACTTTTCCGCGAATCTCAGCCAGCGTGATCCGCCGTCCGCCGCGCTCGGGAAGCGAAAAGTCGGGAACCGTTCCAAAGATCTTCAAGCCCTCGAGCGGCCGGTCGTCCTCGCTCCCCTGACCGCGCCGCGCGCCTTGCCAGGTCCACACGGCGATGCCGATGACGCCGGCCAGGGCGAGAACTAGCAGGCCTACGACGAGGTGCGGCCGGGGGGAGGCGATCTCCGTCATGGCAACCCCCGGACGGATTGCTCCCGCTGGCGTCCCGGGAGGACGGCATTGGTCCGACGGGCGTACGCGCGGTACGTCTCGCCGAACTCTCTTTCGAGATCACGATCCTCCTGCCGGGCCAGGCGGGCGTACATCACGATGAGGACCGGGGCCATGGCCAGGGTCAGGAGGGTCGGCCACTGGATGTTGAAACCCAGGATGACCAGGATCAACCCGGCGTACTGCGGATGGCGGAGAAAGCCATAGATGCCGGTGATGACCAGGTGCCCCCTGCCCGCGTGCACCTGCCGCCAGCCGGTGGCCAGGAGGACGATGCCCAGTCCGATAAGGGCGACGCTGAGGCTCATGACCAGGTACACGCCCTGCGCCAGGGGGATGAGACCGGTGCGGGACAGGAGGTACGCCCACAGGTGGCTCTCCTGCAGGCCGAAGGCCGACGCCGGGACTCCGAGGGCCGGCGCCAGCAGATAGATCGTCAGCGGGATGCCGAACATCTCGGTGAAGAGGCTGATGAAGAACGCCGAGGCGAGACCGGCATTCCGCCATTCGGCGCGGCGCCGGGGGGCGGTGAAGCCGAAGAGGAAAGCCAGAAACAGCAGGCTCGCCAGGGCCACGGTGCGCCAGTTCCCGTACCAGGCGTGGAACGGTTGGCTCATGTCGCCCGATCTCTCCCGCACCGTGACGATCAGGGCCACCACGGCCAGGAGCGTGACCGCGGCCCAAATACCTGTGCGCAGGATAAGGCCGAGCGGTCGCCTTGACGTCGTGGGATGGATTTCCGATGCCTTTGTCGGACTGCCGGAACTATCGGAATGAGGGGAAGAACTCATCAGCATGCTCCCAGAAAATGCCGGCCCGGGACCATCCAGCTCAGAGTGCCCAGTAGGTCAGCGTGTCATTGATCCCTGCCAGGATGAAGACAATCCCCGCGATCCGGTTGCCAACCCGCCCGAGACGCACGACGCGCGCCCTGGAGCCCGCCAGGGCCCGGCCACCGACCGTGGCCATGCCCGCTAGGGCCAGGAGGGGCGTGGCTGTCCCTACGGCGAAAAAGGCCGGATAGCTCCACCCGATGGGCGAGCGCAGGCCCAGCGGGATCGTCAGCCCGAAGAACAACCAGAAGAGCGTCGGGCAGAAGGCGACGGAGAAGGCGAGGCCCAAGAGGAACGCCCCGCCGGACCCTTCCTGGGGAAGCCGCGTCTCCAGCCAGCGCTGCAGACGCCAACCCGCTTCGAACCGCCAGCGAATCACCCCGAGGAGAATCAGTCCCATGAGGATCAGCAGGGGGCCCAGGATACGGCGTGCGGCGACGACCACGGGCACCGTGGCCGAATCCAGGCGGAGGCCCATCAAGATGATGAGTCCGCCAATCACGGTGTACACCACGGCCTTTCCCGCGGTGTACGCTACGGCGAGTTGTAGGGGCGACGTCTCGCTTCCACTCCGCCGGGACACGAAGGCCATGGCGCTCAGATTCGTCGTGAGCTGGCACGGCGCCGCGGCCCCGAGGACCCCGAAGAGAAAGACCGAGACCATGGGGACGTTGACCTGATCCGCCAGTGCGTTGAGCGGACCGCTGAGCCCAGCGCTGATCCGACTCAGGACGATGTACCAGGACTCCATGGCCTCAGAAGAACCACCGATAGATCAGCAGACCTGCTCCTGCCAGGAGCAGCAGCCAGGTGGACGGTCAGATGTGGATCTTCTTCACGATGACGCTCCTTCCGAGTCCGAGGAATCACGGGGGCTGCCGCCGTCCGAGGGCGAATCCGAGACACCTCGGGCGTCGGATATCACAACCGACAAGTCGGGAAGGGGATCAGGCGATCGGGGGCGGCGCCCGGATACTCCAGGCGGCGCCAGGACGGAGCGTGTCCGGCGTCCAGGCAGCGATTGGAGTGAGGTCATCTGGCACCAGCGTTGTCAAGCCGGGGAAACCCGGTTCGAGGACCAGTCCCGGGGAAAATTCTTTGGACCCAAAGGCCTTGGAGCAGAGGGTCGGGAACTGGGTACCTCCCTGGCAGGTGTGGGCTTCCAGCGCGAGGGCCAGGCTGGCGAGCGGGGCGCACAGCAGAAACGCCACGGCCAAACCCAGGACCGGCAGTGCATGACGGAGAGGCTCTGTGCGGCGATCTGCCACCCGGCTCATAATATGCTCACTCTACTCAGGGAACCTTGAAAGGTCAATGAGAAGCGTGCCGCCGCACGCCCAGGACGCCCACACGAAAACGCCTCCTCGTCGTGGCGATCTCCTTCACAGATTTGTCAAGCCATTTCGTGGGAACAGGATTACGGACGAGGGAACGCGCGCTCCAATTTTGAACATAGGACTGGTGACCATCTTCAGTAGTGACGGACCGCCACCGGATGCCTGCATGCCGCAGCAGCGGCTCGTTTGGATGACACCGGAGGAGGGGATGGCCGTACCTATCCAGGCAGGAATGGACTTCACCGTGGGGGGCGAGGCCGCGACCGCCCACCGATTGGCGCCTGGTGAAAATGGGGACAAAAACGGTCTGAAAAAGGCTTGACAATTTCGATTATCCCGAATAGCGTCTGCGCAGGTCGGACAAGAGGATCAGCCGGATGGCGGACGGAGGGCGTGGGATCAAAGGGCTTTCGGGGGAAGCCCGTGGTTCCATCGCCTCGGCTGATCGGACCGGACGAGAAACAGTTCTTTTCAGGGAGGGGGAAGGAAAATGGCTGAGGACACGAGCCGTCGGGACTTTCTGAAATCCTTGGGTGTCACTGTCGGAGGGGCCGCCGTTGCCGCCTCGGCAGGGGTCATTTCCGGGCCGGCAAAGGCCGAGGCCCAGCAGCCTAAGGGAACAATCCCCGATAAACCATTCAAGGTCGGCCACATGACGTTCTTCACCGGCGCCGCCGCGGTGCTCGGGGAACCGATGTACAAGGGCCACATCCTGGCCGCCGAAGAGATCAACGCGCAGGGGGGTCTACTGGGGAAGAGGAAGATTGAGACCATCAAAGCGGACGAGGCGGCCGGCACCGACGCCAACGTCAAAGAAATGCGGCGGATGAAGCTGTCCGAGAACATCGACCTGTTCACCGGCATCACCTCGAGCGGCAACACGCCCGCCCTTGGCCCGGTCGCGGAGGAGCTGAAGCTCCTGACTATCTTCGTGGACGGGTGCACGGACTTCCTTTTCGACAAGGCGGTCCCGAATCCCCACTATATCTTCCGGATCACCAACATGCAGTCCGCGGACGGCGTGACGGCGGCGGTGGCCACCGCCATGACCTGGCCCAAGGTGAGGAAGATCGCCCACATCCATCCCGACTACTCCTATGGGCGAAACGCCTTCGATCACTTCACCGTGGCCATCAACAAGCTGGTTTCCGGCACCCAGGTGGTCTCGGAGGGGTGGCCCAAGCTGGGGACCACCGACTTCACGTCTCACATCACCAAGGCGATCTCCGCCAAGCCGGACCTGCTGGTTTCGTCGGTGTGGGGCGGGGACTACGTGGCGATGTACAAGCAGGCGTTGCGATACGACCTGTTCAAGAAGATGAAGTTCACGAGCATGATCGCCTTCGGAGTGGCGCCCCACGCCATCGGGAAGGACCACCCGGAGGGCATCATCGCCGGCGTCCATTCCAACTACTACTTCACCTACCCGACGAGCAACCGGTGGCCGCTCAACGACCTCTTCGTCAAGAAGTACTACGAGCGGTGGAAGGAGTACCCGAACTTCCAGTCCGAGGGCGCGTACGTGGCGATGCACATGTTCCAGTTGGCGGTGGAGCGGGCGAACAAGCTCACCGGCGGCTGGCCTGACGACGAGGCGATCATCAGCCAGCTGGAAGGCCTGTCCTTCTCGGGTCCCGCCGGCTACATCCACATCCGCCCGGACAACCATCAGGCGTACAAGGACGCGGTGACGGGGTTCAGCGTCAACTCGCCCGACTACCCGTTCCAGATCCTCGATCCGAAGCGGATGATCACCATCCCGATCCGGAACATCACCGCGCCTCCGGGTTGGCCAAAGGGAGAGCCGACCTCGACCTACACGTGGATCGAGAAAACCTGGCCGAAGGTCGCGTAGCCTTCAGCCGATCTCCTCATTCCTTGGATCTGCCCCCCGGGGTATCGGGAGGACTGCCCCGGGGGGCAGGTCTATGTTTCGGGGACTACAGAGCCCAGAGTGGCGCGCAACTCCACGACGATAAAGGGGTGGCTGCCGGGTTCGGGCGGGGCCGACGACGCCCCCTCAAGCGTAGAAGTTCCAGCGGTCGAGACATGAGGCGCAAGGCCTTTCCACTCCTGGGTCTCATACTGACCTCGCTGTTGCCCACCCGTGCGGGAGCGGATCATCCGCTGCCGTTCACTCCCTCCTACTACCCGCACGAGATCCGGATCCAGACGGTCGATCCATCCGCTGCGGCGAAGCTGTTCGCCACCCACTCCATCCACGCCTATGTCGGAGGGGATCTGTGGGCGAGGGGGGAGGTCCCAGCCGGGATGAACCATGTGGATTCCCTCGGGTCATACCTGGCGGTGACGTTCAACACCGGGTCGAAGGCGTGGGGGGACCGGCACACCCGATGCGACAGCGCGGGGAAACTGGTCCGCGTGCTGGCCACGGAGCAGGGCCCCTACATCTTTTCCCCCTACCCGGTGACTCCATTCCACATGGATTACCTCCAGCACTTCGACCTGGCCGAATCGGCGAAACGGCAGTATGGATCCCGGCCTGACCAAAGCGCGTCCGGCCTCAGCCTGAAGGTTCGATCCAGAGGGAAACTCGCTGAGAAATTGGTGCCTTTGGACTGGCGGGGGAACGGGCAGGGATGGGACGCCACCGTCGAGGAAATCGACGCCCAGGACCTCGTCTCCTCCGCCCGGATCAGCCTGAACGGCTGGCTGGGTCCGCCCTGGATCAAGGAGGGCTGGTTTCACGCGTACCTCCTCCTTGCCCGGTCGGTCACCGACGAGAGCGCAAAGCAGGACATCGACGCCCTCTACCAGCGACTGGTGACGGGGGCCTACGGCGGGGAAGCCGAGCAACTCACTCTGGAACGGCGGTTGGTCTCCCTCCTCCTCGGCGGCTGTGAGCGCATCGTCGTCGGCTATACGGTGAAGCGCGAGTACTTCAACGACTCGGATTACGCCGAGGGAATCGAAAACATCGCCTACGACTCCCAGGCCGGCTTCGCCTCACCGATCTTCATCCGGACGGTGAAGCTGAAAGATTACCTGTGGAACGGCTGGCTGCGGTTGGGGGTCGCGGGGAAACATCGAGCCGCCTGGAACCCCTTGAGCGGATTCACCGACGTCCAGGGGCGACTGATCTGGTCCGCCGTGAGCGACCCCGCGGTAATCCCTGCCCCGTATAGCGCAAGCTGGGTCGCCAACCGGGTGACCGCAACCCTCGCAACCGGGGATTCGCCTTCCGGAGGCGTGGAGGTCCCGAGAGATGCCCTCATCCCCGAGCCAGGGACGGGGGCCCTCCGACTGGTCGGGGAGGGAAGGACCGCCAAGGCGAAGGTTGTCTATCGCGTGCTGGCATCGGCGTTTCACGACACAACCCGGATGACGGTAGCCGATGTCCTCTATCCCTTCATCTTTTCGTACCGCTGGGGCGTGAGACACCCGCAGAACCGGAATGAGTATGATCCCTCCGTCGAGTCCTCCACCGCGTTGATGAGGGATTGGCTGCAAGGGCTGCGGGTCGTCCGGGTGGAGACAGAGGTCAAGCGCTTCGAGGAGGCGAATGTCACCTACCAGGTTCCCGTCGTCGAGGTGTACCTGAAATACGCATTGCCGGATGCTCAGCAGACCACCGCGGTGGCTCCTCCCTGGTCCACTCTCCCGTGGCATCTCATCGTCCTGATGGAGGAGGCGGTCAAGCGCGGCGTCGCCGCCTTCTCCCGGGAGGAGGCGGAGCGTCGGGGGATCGGGTGGTTGGACCTGGTCAGAGATCGCAAGGCGAAGGAGCGTCTGGCGAGCCTGGTGAAGGATTTTGCGCGGCAGGGGTACGTCCCCAGCTCCCTGAAGGGGCTCGTCACGGTTGCCGAGTCGAGGGCGCGGTGGGCCGCCCTCAGACGGTTCTATGAAAAGCACGGCCACTTCCTCGTCACCAACGGGCCGTACCGGCTGGACCGGTGGTCCGAGGGTTCGGCCGTCCTCCAGGCATTCCGGGACTTCACGTATCCGTTGACGATGGGGGCGTTCGACTGGTATCCCGTGCCGCGCAAGGCCTATGTCTCGACGGCCGACCTGCGAGACGGCCGGCTGGAGATCCACGCCGAGGTCGAGCGGGTCATGAAGTTCCAGCGAAGCTACACGATCGCCAGGGAACCGCTCCGCAGCCAGTCGCCGGACGGGGAAGCCGTAGAGATTCCGGTCTGCCGCTATGTGGTGGTGAGCCTCGGGGGAGACCTCGTCAGCGCTGGGAGCGCGCCATACGACAAGACCGGATTCTTCACCGTCGATCTCCGGGGGAGAATGAAACCGGGCCCGTACCGCATCCTGGTGGGGCTGTACCTGGGTGGCAACTCCGTCAATCTGGACATAAAAGTGGTTCCGTATCAGGCAGAGGGCCCCGTCATGACTCCCGGCTTGACTCGACCGTCTTCTTGAGGCAGGGTAACCGCCCGTGGAAACGCTCATCATTCACCTGCTCAATTCGCTCCTGTACGCCTCCGTGCTGTTCCTCATCGCCGGCGGCCTCAGTCTCATCTATGGGGTCATGGGGATCGTCAACCTGGCCCACGGGAACCTCTACGCCCTGGGGGCCTACGCGACCGCCTGGGCGGTAGGCCGGATGTTCGGCTCCGTGCCGGACGTCGCCCTCTTCGTCTTCCTGCCGGCCGGGGCTCTGGTGGCCGGAGCAGCAGGCGCGATCCTCGAGCCCACCCTCCTCAGGCCCTTCTACAGGCGGGCCGAGGAGTACCAGCTTCTCGTCACCTTCGGACTGCTGTTGATCCTGGACGACGTCATGCGGTTTCTCTGGGGCCCCTACCCGCTGTCGGCGAGCGCCCTGTACGAGTCGTTTGGCAGCTTTCCGATTTTCGATTCGATCTATCCGACCTACAATCTCCTGGTGATCGCGGTCGGAGTCGCCGCGGCCGCCTTCCTGTGGGCATTCGTGTACAAGACCAAGTTCGGGGTCATCCTGCGGGCCACCTCGCAGGACAAGCGTATGGCGTCCGCGCTCGGCGTGAATGTCAACAAGGTATACATCCAGGCCTTCACGATCGGCTGCGCCATGGCAGGCCTCGCGGGGGCCATCATCGTCCCGAGTCAAGGCGCCGTTTTGGGAATGGGCGTTGACGCCCTCATCCTGGCCTTCGTCGTGGTGGTCATCGGCGGACTGGGGAGTCTGGAGGGAGCATTGGTGGGCGCACTCATCACGGGGTTTGTCAGAGAGGCTGGCATCACGTTCTTTCCGGAAATCGAGCTGGCCGTGCTCTACCTCATTGCGGCCGTCGTCCTGCTGGTGCGGCCCGCCGGGCTCTTCGGCCGAGCATGAATCAGAATCACACGCTCAACACGTCCATCCCGCGTTTCCCCTGGAAGGTCCTCGGCTACGCGGGGCCCGTCGTCGTGCTGTTGCTGGTCGTGCCGTTCGTGGCCGACTATGTGAAGGACCCCTACCAGACGATCCTGCTGTCCTACGGGCTCATCATGGGGATCGCGGCGCTGGGGTTCAATCTGCTCCTCGGCTACACCGGGCTCCTGTCCTTTGGACATTCCGCCTACTTCGGCATGGGAGCGTACGCCGTCGCCTTCAGCGTGAAGTATCTGCACGTCACCTCCATGGAGGTTTTCCTGGCCGGCGGGCTGGTCGCCACCGTGGTCGTCTCCGCGCTCTTCGGGTTCGTGTGTGTCCGGTATACCCGGATCTTCTTCGGGATCCTCACGCTGGCCCTCTCGCAGGTGCTGTGGAGCCTGGCGTTCAAGTTCTTCTGGGTGACCGGGGGGACCGACGGGCTCCGGGTCCCGACGCCCACCTTGCTTGGTGGCATGATCAAGACCTCGCAGGACAAGGTGATCTTTCTCTCGCATGCCTACTACTATTACGTGCTGATCATCTTCTTCGGGTGTGTGGCGGTGATGTGGGTCATCGTGAATTCCCCCTTCGGGAAGGCGCTCCAGGCGATCCGGGACAATGAAATCCGGGCAGAATTCGTGGGCGTCCAGGTCCGGAAATATCGGTTCGTCGCGTTCCTGATCTCCGGGGCGTTCACCGGATTGGCGGGGGCCCTGTGGGCTCCCCTGAACGGGCTCACCACGCCGGACATCCTCTATTGGCCCTTCTCCGGGGAGATCGTGTTCCTCACCGTGCTCGGCGGGTTCCGGACGTTTGCGGGCCCGATCATCGGTGCGGTGGTCTTCAACTACCTGAAGACCTACGCCGTCGGCTACACGGTGTACTGGCAATTGCTGCTCGGTGCCGTCCTGGTGACCCTGGTCCTTTCCATGCCGTTGGGAATCCTGGGGACGGTGAGCCGGCTGTGGCTCAAGCTGAGGAAGTCCCGCTGACATGAGCCTCCTCTCGACGCAGCGCCTCACGAAGTATTTCGGGGACACCCATGCGGTGGATCACGTGGACTTTACCGTCGCGCAGGGAGAGTTGCTTGCGCTGATCGGCTCCAACGGCGCCGGCAAGACGACCCTGGTGAACCTGATCAGCGGCTTGCTCCGCCCTGATAGTGGGAGGATCGTCTTCCGGGGGACCGACGTCACCTCCCAGTCTGTGTACGGAAGGATCCGGGCGGGGATTGCGAGGAGCTTTCAGCTCGTCAACCTGTTCGACCAGCTTACCACCCTGGACAATGTCGCGCTCGCCATCTTCTCCCGGGAGGGGAAGACCCGCAACTTCGCCTACCTGGCCGATCACGATCCCAAAGTGCGGCAGGAGGCCAAGGAGGTTTTGCAGCAATTTGGCCTCGAGAACAAGGCGGGGATGCTGGCCGGCGGGCTCGCCCAAGGAGAGCGGAAGCTCCTGGACGTCGCGGTGGCGGTCGCGCTGCGACCCAAGCTACTGCTTCTGGATGAACCGACCAGCGGGGTCAGCACGCGCGAGAAGGCCCCGATCATGGATATCATCACCGCCATCGTGCGGTCCGAACACATCACGGCCGTCATCATCGAGCACGACATGGATGTTGTCTTCAAGTACTCGGACCGGATCGTCGTGATGCACCAGGGCACCATTCTGGCGGACGGGACACCAGATGAGATCCGAACGAACGACCAGGTGATCACCACGCTGATCGGGACGCAGGCGTCGGTATGACAGGCGATCCCCGCCAGCTTCCGATCCGGAGCGGAGAGCATGCTCGAGCTTGACCACATCAACACCTACCGAGGGCCGGCCCACATTCTCATGGGGGTGTCGCTGCTCGTGAGGGACGCCGAGGCGGTGTGCCTGGTCGGCCGCAACGGGGCGGGGAAAACGACGACCATCGAAAGCATCATGGGGTTGCTGCCCCTGCGGTCCGGCAAGATCACCTTCGGCGGGCGGGACATCACGCGGCTGCCGACCCACGAGCGCGCCCGGCTGGGCATCGGATACGCCCCGGAGGATGCCGGCATTTTCCCTGACCTCACCGTGGCGGAGAATTTTCAGATCAGCCACTGGCTGGCCCGCGCGCCGCGCAATGCAGGGCCGCAGTCGCCTGCCGATGACATGGACGAGAGGATCTTCGCCGTCTTCCCCGAAGTCCGGGAATTCACGCAGCGGCGGGGCCTTCACCTGAGCGGTGGACAGAAAAAGATGGTAGCGATCGCCAGGGCCATGACCCTGTCGCCCTCCATTTTGCTCCTGGACGAGCCGTTCGAGGGGTTGGCGCCGGTGGTGGTGAATCGCTTCATCGACGCCGTGACGAAGATCAAGGCGATGGGCATCTCCCTGTTGATCGCCGAGTCGAACTTGAACACCGCCAGGCGTGTCGCGGACCGGCTCTACGCGATCGATCGAGGCGAGATCATCTTCGAAGGCGACCCGCGAAAGGCTTTCGAAAACGAGGAGGTCATGAAAACCATTCGCGGGTAACCGGTATCCCTGCGCTCTGTCCCGCCGCCTTTTCTGTTCGTCTCCCGACGTGCACCTTCCAAGACGGTTCAGTTCTTCCGGCCACGGCCGAGTGCCGAGGCTCCACGGGATCGGCAGGCTCCCGCGACGAATTGGGAGCGGCGGTGGTCTGGAGGGTGGGGGGGGAGATCTTCGAGGACTTTCTGGCAGGTGGTGATGACGGGTCGGCCTGAGAAGGCGCTTGACCGGCGTGCGGGTTACTGCTGTTGCCGGACCTTCTCCAGGGTCCTGGCAGCCTCGGCGCTGATATTCGGGCGAGTGTCCTTCAGCGTCTTACGCCGAGGGACTCGAATCCTTCGCTCCGGGAGTGGCGCCTACCAGCCAACCAAAGTACGTCACCCCCAGAGTCATGGCGACCAGAACGACTGCGGTGCCGATCTTAGACGTCTCTGCGAGCAATTTGAGTGTGCCGCTAGATAACCCGACGAAGGCCAGTCCGAGGACCGGAATGACGGGGGCCCCACATCCCATGACACTGCACGGGCCCGTGGAAAGGCCGAGAACGCTCGTCAGCGCGCCTACGACGCCCCCCTGGCGGCTGATCCTCGACCCCCATCCCTGTTGCCTGACCTGATCCCGCCGATAGAACCACAGCGTGAAGTACGCGCCGACCAGAAACGACATGAAAAAGAATCTGAGGAGGTCGCTCGTATCCACAGCATACCCCCATTCCACGCCGCCATAAGGGCTGTCCGCCGAAAACCAGAAGAGCGCAACCCGGAGGAGAAATTCGACCTTGCGTCCGACGGACGCCTCGTTCGAGAGGAGGTACTCGGGTAACCTCGACAGCCACGGATTGAACGTGAAATAATCGACGCGCTTGCGGGCCAGGGAAAGCACGACAGGAGGCAGGAACAGGTCGAGGGCAAAGACGGCGGTCGTCACCGCCAGGAAGAGCCTTGGCCGGGCCCGGATGGCAGCCGCGATACCCCTGATCCCTCTCGCAACCGCAGCGGCGACTCTCTGAAACATGCGATCGTCCCTCCCACGAACGGGACGAGATTGGCTACCCAGTGCGTTCTCTCGGGCGACTTCTCCCTTTGCTTTCCCGGAAGGATTCTTTCCCCAGGAATCTCGCGAATGATCAAGCTTTACTATGCCATGCAGGATCGGGCAAGTCCTTTTTCCGGCTGTCGCTGGCCGCCCTGGCCGAAAGAACGGTGCAGGCATGAGCGCCCTGGTGTGGGGTGGGGCCCAGCCCAGAATCGCTGCGCTGGTCCATTCTTTTTCACACCTATGGAGCATCGGCGTTTATCTGCGTCCATCTGCGGTTGCTTCCGCATCAGAGCCAGTCAACCGTGACAAGATGTTCGACCTTGGCAAACTCCGGATTCCCGGTCACGATGATGGCGTCTTCCTTTTGTGCGATCGCAACGGCAATGGCATCGGCGTAGGCCATTGGGAAGTTGGTCTTGATCTTCGCTGCTGCGAGGGCAAGGCCATCGTCGCAGGGATAAAGCTGAAGCGGAAGGGTCTGGAACTGGCGGATGATTTCCTCGGCAAATGGATGGCCGTGTTGCCGGGCGAGTCGGTAATACACCTCCCCAAGGTTGATGACGCTCAGGAGGAGAGGAACCTTCCGTCGCTGAGCCTGAGTGAGGAGCCCCTCGACCCTATCCGCGCCGCTCTCGTCCTGGATCCAGGCCAGGACGGCGAATGAATCGAGCAAACTTCTTCTCTTCACGCTTCAGTTCCTCCCTCCGATCCTCCAAGAGTGCCTTGGTGAGCGAGGGTCCGCCCTTAGCGACCCCGCGCAGGACCCGGATGGGATCTGCGGGCAGCGGGAAGAGGACGACTTCCTTGCCCTCGACACGAACGTGAAGCTTCGTCCCCGGAGCGATCCCCAGAGCCTGTCGGATCTCCTTGGGGATCACCACCTGCCCCTTGGCTAGGGTTTTAACGATTGGCATCTCGGTTCTCCTCACTCTCAACGTGTTAAACTGTTTCGGCGGAGTCTAACTTGCTTCAAACTGGGTGTCAAGGAAGCCCTGAGGCCGATCAGTTCGGATTTCTCTCAGCGCGTGCACGGGGGAGCAGCGAGCTGCCGAACAGGAGGGCGCCGTGTCGATGAGTAGCTCGCGGGCACGGCGGAATTGACGCATGATGTATCTCTGGTCCTGCTCCTGCCTCAGAAGGGGCTTCGACTACCCCTCACCGTTGGAACGCTAGACGTGTGACCGTTGAGTCGGAAGGGCGACCTGCTTCAGAAGGGATTGTAACCACCCTGTCTCATCCGCTCCGTGTAAGCCTTCGTTCTAGCCCCGCATGAGCCGCCTGTAATTTTTCGGTTGACGGCCCGCTGCCCCCTGTGGTTGGATGTCGACACTCGACAAGTCATCCGTGCCCTCCACCGGAGCCTCTTCGTGCCCCGTGCCCCGCAGGATTCCCGTGAAGATCACCAGGGCCCCCTCTCCCTCCGGGACCGCGCCTTTGCCCTGACCCCCGTCCGCTACCGCAACATGGCGGAGCAGATCGCCGGCGCGCTGCGCCAGGCCATCGCCAGCGGAAAGCTCCGCCCAGGCACCCGCCTGCTGGAGGTCCAGATCGCCCGCGAGATGGGGACCAGCCGTGCCCCCCTGCGGGAAGCGCTCATCCAGCTCGAGCGGGAAGGGTTGGTGGTCCGGCAGCCGAACCGGGGGACATTCGTGGCCGACCTGACCGAGGAGCTGGTGCGCGAGGTGGCCAGCCTGCGCGGCGTACTGGAAGGATTCGCCGCCAGCCTGGCCGTGAAGCGCCTGACGCCGGCGGATTTCGAGCGGCTGGAGACGATCCTCCGAGAGATGTCGGCGGCCGCGCGCCGGGGGGAGTTCCCCCGCATGGTCGAGTGGGACTACCAGTTCCACGAGTACATCATGCGAGCCTCGGGACACCGGCTGCTGTACGAGACGTGGGTGGGCATGGACCGGAAGATCCGGATCTACCTCGCGGCCACCAACCTGATGTACCGGGACATGAAGTCGGTGGTGGATGGCCACATGCCGATCTTGCAGGCCCTCCGCCGGCGCGACCCCCAGCGGGCCAGCCGGGTGATGGCGGAGCACATGGGCGAGGTGCTGGACCTGTTCCTGACCAAGGTCATGCGGAAGGAACGCCGGCAGGATGAGGGCCGGTCGGAGGCGTTGCGGCAGGCGAAGCAGGCGAGACGCCTCGTAGTGCAACGACTGGGACGCTGACGCCAATCCGAAATGATCAACCGCCAAGGACACCCAGCACCAGCGCTGGGTACCCGGAACGCCGAGACCGGAATGGCCCCTTGGGGGGAACGAAAGAATCTGCTGAAGGCCCCATGAAGCGGGTTTCGCGTTCTTCGATGGAGAGGTCGGAACATCGTATCCTTGTCCGCCATAGGCGGATGCCGCCGGCACCAACAGCGGCGCTGTTGGTGCCGGCGGTTTAAGGGATCGAGTCGGCGATACTTCCTGGCGCCGATTCAATCATGCCCGGAGATGCCGGGCGGGTGGGACACACCAGGTGGGCGGCGGCCAAACGCGGGGACGACCCCGGGGGCGGCTGGCCGAGGCTGACGCGGCCGCGCGGCGAACGCGGGCCGCAAGGAGGAGGAGCGATGAGGATCACGCGGAGATCGGTGGGAGTCGGGATCTTGGTCGGACTGCTGGCCCTGCTGCTCTGGCCGCAGGCGGCAAAGGCGGGCGAAGCGGCGCCGCAGATGCAGGACACCCTGAACACGGTCGTCAAGCGGGGAGAGTTGATCGTCGGGACCTTCGACTTCTTCCCACCCTGGGGGTTCCGGGACGCCCAGAACAACATCGTGGGCATGGATGTGGAGATCGCCAATGAGCTGGCCAAAGAGCTGAAGGTCAAGCTCACCCTGGTCCCGGTCCCGACCACGCAAGACCGGATCAACTTCCTGCTGTCGGGGAAGATCGACGTGGCCATCTCCAACTTCACGGCGACGCTGCCACGGTCCCAGGCCATCACCTTCAGCAATCCGTACGTGATTGACGGGATCGGGGCGATCTATCGGAAGGAGGCCAAGATCAAGGGTTGGGCGGACCTGAACGGCAAGCGGGTGGCGGTGACCACGGGCTCCACCGGGGAAATCCTGCTGAAGGAACAGGCCCCCAAGGCGAATATCCTGCGGTTCGACCAGGCCTCCACGGCCCTCCTGGCGGTACAGCAGGGCAAGGCGGACGCCCAGATCGAGGATTTCACCTATACCGTCTACCATGCCGGGCGAGATCCGAAGAAGAGCCTCGACTTCCTTAAGCAGCCACTTGCTTTTCAACCCTACTCCTTCGGGGTGCGGAAGTTCGACCAGGAGTGGCTGAACTACATCAACTTCTTCATCTACCGGCTGCACCAGAGCGGGAAGATGAAGGAGCTGTACAAGAAGTGGTTCAACGCGGAGCCGGCCCGCGTTTCGCCGACCTGGTAAGCGTTCTCTCGGGCGCCCTCCGGTCTTCTCCGGAGGGCGCCCTATCCTGTCGAGGCTGACACCGCATGCACGGATACGTGTTTCAATTCCGTCCTATCTTCCTGGAGCTGCCGCTCTTGCTGAGCGGGGCCCTGGTGACCCTGCATATCTCAATCCTGACGCTGTTCTTCAGCTTCATCGTCGGCACGATCGGGGCCCTGTGCCGTCTCTCGCGCTTCCAGTGGTTGAGCGGACCGGCCAGATGGTACGTCGAGTTCATCCGGAATACCCCCCTCCTGGTCCAGCTCTTCTTCATCTATTTCGGCTTCAGCCAGATCAACATCGAGGTGCCGAACTACCTGGCCGGGCTCATCGGTCTCGTGGTGAACAACAGCGCCTATCTCACCGAGATCGTCCGGGCGGGAATCGAGGCCATCCACAAGGGGCAGTTCGAGGCCGGCCATTCGCTGGGGCTCAGCTTCCTCCAGCTCATGCGGTACGTGGTCTTCCCTCAGGCCTTCCGTGTCATCTATCCGCCGCTCTGCAACCAGTTCATCGGCATCATCCTGTGGTCGTCGCTGGTGTCCACCATCGCCGTCGAGGATCTGGCCCTGCGAGGGAAAGAGCTGGTGACCGAGACATTCCGCTCCTTTGAGGTGTATACGGTCGTGACGCTGGTCTACGTGGTCATGACGCTGATCATCTCGGGCATCCTGAAGCTGGTGGGCCGGCGATTCTTCCGCCGGCCCGCGTGAGGTCGCCCGAGAGGCCCGGCCCTGAGGCCGATCCCCTCGGCTGGAAACGGCAATGCCCCAATACGTCCAGGATTCACTGAACCTCTACGACGCCGTCCTCTTTCTGCAGGGCCTCGGAAACACCGTGGTCCTGTGCCTGCTGGGCCTGGGCCTGGGCACGCTGATCGCCCTGTTCGTGGGCCTGGCCCGGGCCTCGCATTCCCGCTGGCTCTCCTGGCCGGCCGGGCTGTACATCGAGGTCATCCGCGACTCGCCTCTTCTGATGCAGCTCTACCTCGTCTTCTTCGCGCTGCCGCTCCTCGGCTTGCAGGTTCCCATCTTGGTGGCTGGGGTGGCCACGCTGATGGTCAACTCCAGCGCGTTCATGGCCGAGATCGTCCGCGGCGGGATCCAGTCGGTGGGCAGGGATCAGTGGGAGGCCGCCCGGGGGCTGGGGATGGGATACGCCCAGGTGATGCGCTGGGTCGTCATCCCCCAGGCGTTCCGCGTGATGGTCCCACCCGGCGTAGGCCTGCTCATCGGGTTGATCAAGGACTCCTCGGTCATCTCGGTTATCAGCTACCTGGAGCTGACCCGGGTGGGCCAGATTCTCACAGAGAAGACGTTCCTCTCCTTCCAGGTCTTCGGCATCGTGGCCGCCCTGTACTTCGTCTTGTGCTATCCGCTGTCCCGCCTGGCCCTGTACGTTGAACGGAGGTTGAAGGTCGGTGGTTAAGATCAAGAACATCAACAAGTACTTCGGGCACCTGCACGTCCTCAAGGATCTGAGCCTGGACGTCACCAAGGGCGAGGTCGTGGTGGTCATCGGTCCCAGCGGCTCGGGCAAGAGCACGCTGCTCCGCTGCCTGAACTACCTCGAGCCGGTGCAGTCCGGCGAGATCTGGATCGACGGCATCCGCCTGGACCACCGCAAGACCAACATCCGGGCCGTCCGGGCCGAGGTGGGCATCGTGTTCCAGGCCTTCAACCTGTTCCCGCACCTCACCGCGTTGCGGAACGTGATGCTGGCGCCGCTGGTGGTGCGCAAGCGGCCCGACGCCGAGGTCCGGCGGGAGGCCGTGGCCATGCTGACCAAGGTGGGGCTCCAGGACAAGATCGACGCGTACCCGTCGCAGCTCTCCGGGGGCCAGCAGCAGCGGGTGGCCATCGCCCGCGCCCTGGCCATGCAGCCGAAGCTGATGCTCTTCGACGAGGTCACCTCGGCCCTGGACCCGGAGCTGGTGCGGGAGGTGCTGGACGTCATGAAGCAGCTCGCCCGGGACGGCATGACCATGATCGTGGTCACGCACGAGATGGGGTTCGCCCGGGAGGTCGCCGACCGGGTGATCTTCATGGACGAGGGACGGATCGTCGAGGAGGGCACGGCGTCCGCTCTCTTCGATCGGCCACGGAACCAGCGCACGAAGGAATTTCTCGGCAAGATCCTGTAGTCCGGCCTCCCGGCCCTTGCGCGACGAATGCGGCCGGGAGACCCATGGGGGAGACGCGATGGAACTCGACGGCACGATGAAACAGGCGGTGGTGGGGTGGGACCTCAGCCGGGTGGTCTTCCGCGACCTGGAGCGGGACTATCCGGTGGTCGAGCGTGGGGAGGGAATCTACCTCTACGACACCAAGGGGCGGAAGTACATCGACGGCTCGGGCGGCTCGTCCGTCGTGACCTCCATCGGCCACGGGAACAAGCGGGTGGCCGCGGTGATGGCGCAGCAGGCGGGGACGATCGCCTTCAGCCCGGCCCACTGCTTCGCCAACAAGCCCCACATCGAGCTCTGCCAGAAGATCGCCGAGATCGCGCCACCGGAAATGACACAGACCTTCCTGCTCTCCGGGGGATCCGAGGCCACCGAGAACGCCATCAAGTTCGCCCGCCAGTACGAGTTCGAGCGCAACAACCGGGGCAAGTTCACGGTCATCGGCCGCTGGCAGGGATTCCACGGGAACACCTTCGGGGCCATGACCGTGAGCGGGATCACCTATCGCCGGCGGGTCTACGGGCCCATGCTGGGCCACTCGGTGAAGATCCCGCCGTGCTACTGCTACCGGTGCGACTGGGGGCTCACCTACGGGAACTGCAACCTGGAGTGCGCCCGGGCCCTGCGGAAGGCGATCCGCCAGGAGGGGTCGGAGAACGTCCTGGCCTTCATCGCCGAGCCCGTGGTGGGCGCCGCCCTGGGGGCGGTGCCGGCGGTGCCGGAATACTTCCCCATGATCCGGGAGATCTGCGACGAGTTCGACGTGCTCTTCATCGCTGACGAGGTGATGACCGGCTTCGGCCGGACCGGCGCCAACTTCGGCGTGGATCACTGGCACGTCACCCCCGACATCATCGCGACGGCCAAGGGGATCTCGGGCGGCTACGCGCCGCTGGCCGCGGTCATCCTGCGGGACCGGATCATGGACCTGCTGCGGGCACGTCACAGCAATTTCCGGGGTGGTCACACCTATTGCGCGAACCCCCTGTCGGCGCGGGTCGGGATCGAGGTGCTGACCATCATCCGGGAACAGAACCTCGTCCAGAACTCCCACCGCATGGGCCTGCGCCTGCTGGAGGGGCTGCGGAAGCTCCTCGACCATCCCACGGTGGGGGATGTGCGCGGCAAGGGGCTCATGGCCGGGGTGGAGTTCGTCCGGAACAAGCAGACGAAAGAGCCGTTCCCGGTGGAGTACCAGTTCGGCAAGCGCATCTTCGAGGAGGCCTTCGCCCGCGGCCTGGTCGTCTTCGCCGGGAGCGGCACGGTGGACGGCGTGGCGGGCGATCATATCCTCCTGGCCCCGCCCTTCATCATCACGGAGAGCCAGGTGGACGACCTGCTGGCCATCCTGGGCGAGGCCATCACCGCCGTGGAGAAGGCGCTGCCCGCGGAACTGCGAGGATAGGAAGCACACAGGCGTTCGGCTGTTCGGTGGTTCGGTCGTTCCGGGAGGTTCCCGTCCAACCGAACAACCGAACCGTCGAACGCTCGAACGCTTTTAGGAGGTTCATCTCTCATGAGCGCCCAGGTCTTCCGCGATTTCCAGCGCATCTACCCGGTGATCACGCGTGGGAAGGGTGTCTTCCTTTACGACCAGGCGGGGCGGGAGTACCTCGACGCAGTCGGGGGGATCGCCGTGGTCAACGTGGGGCACGGCGTCCCCGAGATCATCGCGGCGATGACCGAGCAGGCCCAGCGGGTGGCCTTCGTGCACGGCGGCGCCTTCGCGAACGAACCGGCCATGGCGCTGGCCGAGGAACTGGCCACCTGGACCCCCCGGGGGTTGCGGCACGTCCTGTTGCTGGCGGGCGGGTCGGAGGCGACCGAGACGGCCATGAAGCTGGCCCGCCAGTACCACGTGGAGCGGGGGCGAACCAGCAAGTACCGCATCATCTCCCGCTGGACCAGCTACCACGGCAACACCCTCGGCGCACTGTCCATGTCGGGCCGGACCGCCTGGCGTGGGGAGTTCGTGCCTTACCTACAGAACTTCCCCAAGATCCACCCGCCGTACTGCTACCGCTGCCCCTACGGCAAGACCTACCCGAGCTGCCAGATCGCGTGCGCCGAGGACCTGGAGCGGGTGATCACGCTGGAGGGGCCGGATAGCATCGCCGCCTTCATCGCCGAGCCGGTGATCGGCACCTCGGCCGCGGGCGTCACGCCGCCCCCCGAGTACTACCCGCGGATCCGCGCGATCTGCGACAAATACGACGTCCTGTTCATCGCGGACGAGGTGATCACGGGCGTCGGGCGCACCGGGAAGAATTTCGGGATCGAGCACTGGGGCGTCATCCCCGACATGATCACGACGGCCAAAGCCCTGAGCAGCGGGTATGCCCCCCTGGCGGCCGTGATCCTGCACGAGAAGGTGTACGACGCCATCGCCCGGGGTTCCGCTCGGACCACCCAGGGCTTCACCTACTCGGGCCATCCCTTGAGCGCGGCCGTGGGCCTGGCGGTCCTTCGCTACCTGAAGGCCCACGACCTGGTGGCCAATGCGGCGCGAATCGGGCGCCGGCTGCTGGAGCGCCTGACGAGCCTGCAGCGGTTCCCCATCGTGGGGGACGTGCGCGGCACCGGCCTGATCCTGGGCGTGGAGTTCGTCGCCGACCAGGCCACCAAGCGGCCGTTCCCTCCAGACGCCGAGGTCACGCGTCGGATCGTAGAGGCCACACTGGAGGAAGGGGTCGTGGTGGTGCCCGGCATGAGCGGCATGATCGACGGTGTCTGCGGAGACCACATCCAGATCAGCCCGCCCTACATCTTCAGCGAGGCCAACGTGGAACAGCTTGTGGCGGCCCTGGAGGTCGCCATCCAGAAGGTCATGCGGGAGTTGGAGTCCTCTCGGGCCTAGGACCGATCCGGCTCACAGAACCGCCAGATCGAGCGAAAGCCGCGACGTGATGGAAAGGAGAAGGGAAGCATGACACCCGAGAGTGACGCCCGGTTTGCCACCGAGGAATACCTGCGCCACATCATGCTGGACTATCGCCAGATGACGGAGTTCGTGAAAGAACCCTTCCTGGTGGCGCGGGCCGACGGGATCCGCTTCTGGGACGTCCACGGGAAGGAGTATCTGGACGGCTTGGCGGGAATCTTCGTGGTGAACGTCGGTTACAACAACCCGCGGGTGCTGGACGCGGTGCGCCGGCAACTGGAGACCCTGCCCTTCAATCCGCCCATGCACGGGACGAATCCCCGCGCGGTGGAGCTGGCCAGCCTCCTGGCCGAGGTCGCCCCGGGGGACCTGAACACGGCGCGCCTGGTCAGCAGCGGGTCGGAGGCAACCGAGGCCGCCTTCAAGATGGCCCGGCAGTACCACCGGCAGACGGGGAACCCGGGGAAGTTCAAGATCCTCTCCCGGTACCTGAGCTATCACGGGGCCACGGGCAGCGCCATGAGCGCGGGCGGCGTGGGCTACCGCAAGACGCTCTACGAGCCGGCCGCCATCGGCTTCCTGCACACATACCCCCCGTACTGCTACCGGTGCCCCTACGAGAAGACCTACCCGAGCTGCGAGGTGTTCTGCGCGCGGACGATCCGGACCATGATCGAATGGGAGGATCCGCGGTCCATCGCCGCGATCATCGTGGAGCCGATCAGCAATACGGGGGGGATCATCACGCCCCCCATGGAGTACCTGGGAATCCTCCGGCAGCTCTGCGACGAGTACGACATCCTGCTCATCTTCGACGAGATCATCACGGGCTTCGGCCGGACTGGGAGCCTGTTCGCGGCCAACACCTTCGACGTGGTCCCCGATATCCTGTGCTGCGGCAAGGGCATGAGCAGCGGGTACGCCCCGCTGGCAGCGGCCCTGGTGCGGGACAAGGTGGCCGCCACCTTCTGGGGAGCCCCCGGGACGGAGTTCGCCCACGGCCATACCTATGCGGGGAACCCGGTTTCCTGCGCGGCCGGACTGGCCAGCATCCGGGAGATCCTGGAGCGGGGGCTCGCCGAGAATGCCCGGCGGGTGGGAGCGCATCTGGTCACGCGCCTGGAGGGCCTGCGCCCCCTGGGCATCATCGGCGACATCCGGGGCAAGGGCCTCATGATCGGGGTGGAGTTCGTGAAGGACCCCGCCACCAAGCAACAGTTCGCCCCGGGGATCAACCTCGGTCTCCGCATCGGGAAGCGGGCCATGCACAACGGTCTGCTGCTCCGGTTCGATCCGCACTGGATCGCCTTCGGTCCTCCGCTGATCGTGACCGAGCAGGAGATCGACACCATGGTGGACATCCTGGAGCGAAGCATCCGGGAGGTTCTGCGAGAGCTGTGACGCCGAGAGCCTAGAGCCGAGAGCCGAGACGAGAGAGCCGAGGGCCGAGCAACGAGAGCCGGGCGCCGAGCGCCCAGAGAAAAGACAGGGTCTTCCAGATACTTCCCCCAGAGGGTGATTTCCACAAGCGAGGGCGAAGGCCATGAACAGCCACGGGATGCACGAGACGGGGGGCGAGCCGTACTTTTACAGCAACTACACCTGGAAGGAGTTGCGGGAGATCCCGGCGCAGCGGCGCGTGGTCCTGCTCCCCGTGGGGAGCACGGAGGACCACGGCCACCACCTGCCCCTGGACACGGACAACTTCATGGCCTGGACGGTGTGCGTGGAGACGGCCAAGCGGCTGCCGGACGAGGTCCTGGTGATGCCGCTGATCCCCTATGGCTACAATCTCCACCACGTGGATTTCCCCGGGACCATCTGCGTCGGGGCGGAGCATTTCATCAACTACGTCGCCGATGTCTGCAAGAGCATCGCCTACCACGGCTTCAAGCGCATCCTGATCGTGGACGGCCACGGCAGCAACGTTCCGCTGCTGGATATCGCGGCCCGGCGCGTGATCCTGGAGACGGACGCCCTCTGCGCCTCCTTCATCTACACGAATCTGATCCGGGATGTCTGCCGGCGCATCCGGGAATCGGTGCATCCGGGCGGCATGGCCCACGCGTGCGAGCTGGAGACCTCGCTCTACCTGTACCTGGACGAACGGCGGGTCCGGAAGTCGGAGATCCAGAAAGAGGTGAACCTGCCGCCCAGCAAGTACATCTGGCTGGACCTGGTTGACGGGGCGCCGCTGCAGATGATGGACTGGTGGAGCAGTTTCTCGAAGACCGGGGTGGTCGGCGACCCGACCCTCGCCACCCGGGACAAGGGAAAGCAGATGTTCGACGCCGTGATGGCCCGGATGGTGGAGCTGGTCCGGGAGTTCCGCGACCGGCCGCGCGCCGCGCGCCAGGACATGCACGCGGAGAAGGTCCAGGGGGAATTCGGCCTCAAGCCCTGACAGGCTACTAAAGTTATTGAAGGAGCCCGGCTCTCTTTTCCAAGTCTTCAGTACTGCGGATTGGGCGGATGCGGTGAGGGGTGGATCCGGCAGCGTGGAGGGGGCGGCAGGCGAGCGTGGGAGGAGGAACCTACTTGATCGCGTGCCTTCGCCAACCCTCCGGGTTGCAGACGCTGTGGGCCAGCGTTGTCTTGCCGGACCGCCGCACGCCGGCGAGCCAGGCGATGGGCGCTTCCTGCCAGGCGTGCTCGATGCGCTGCACCCAAAAGGGACGTGGGATCATGTCGGCATGATTAGCATATTCTCGGAGTAGATGTCAACCATGAGTTGTGGCAAGACGGGCCAAGGAAAACGTGCGTCCGTCCCCGATTGCCAGCGAATCCTTGACAAGGGGGAGGGTGCATTCATATGATCCAGCATCGAATGACCAATGACCGATAAAATGACCAATGACCAATGAACCAATGACCAATGCGAGAGACGGCCGGGTTTATCCCGGGGGAACACCAATGACCAATGGGCGGAGAGTATTCGCGCGAGGTGACGAATGAAAGCGCTGGACAAGGCACTCCTGCTTGAGATCTACCGCAAGATGGTGGCCGTCCGGGTGTTCGAGGAGACGGCCGCGGACCTGTTCCTCAAGGGGCAGCTCCCGGGGTTCCTGCACTCCTACATCGGCGAGGAGGCGGTGGCCGCGGGGGTGTGCGCCCACCTGACGCCGCAGGACATGATCACCAGCACCCACCGGGGGCATGGCCACGCCGTGGCCAAGGGGGCGCGTCTGGACATGATGATGGCGGAGCTGTTCGCCAAGAAGACCGGCTATTGCCACGGCAAGGGCGGCTCCATGCACATCGCCGACTTGGAGCTAGGGATCCTGGGGGCCAACGGTATCGTGGGCGCCGGCGTCCCCATCGCCACGGGCGCGGGCCTGGCGCAGAAGATGCGGGGCAGCGATCGGGTGACGGTGGCATTCTTCGGGGACGGCGGCAGCAACACCGGGGCCTTCCACGAGGGCGTGAACATGGCGGCCGTGTGGAACCTGCCCGTGGTGTTCGTCTGCGAGAACAACCAGTACGCCGAGTCCACTCCGCGGGGCGTCCACCAGAAGGTGAAGGATATCGCCCAGCGCGCCATGGCCTACGACATCCCCGGGGTGGTAGCGGATGGTATGGACGTCTTCGATGTGTACCAGAAGGCGGGCGAGGCCATTGACCGGGCCCGGACGGGCGGCGGCCCGACCCTGGTGGAGGCCAAGACGTACCGCTTCCTGGGGCACTACGTGGGAGATCCGCAGACCTACCGAAGCAAAGACGAAGTCGAGCAATGGAAGCAACGGGACCCGATCGTCCTGTTCCGGAGGCGGGCGCTGGAGGAGGGAAAAGTGACGGCGCCCGAACTGGACGCCATTGACGTCGCCATCGCCAAGGAGATGGAGGCGGCGGTGCAATTCGCCCGCGAGAGCCCAGAGCCGGAAGAAGAAGCTGCGCTCCAAGACATTTTTACTGAATAATTGATGGCCAGACCGATTCCCACGGGTCACCGGCCGTTGGAGGCGTGAATGCGTAAGATCACGTATCGCGAGGGTGTCTTGGAAGCGTTGCGGGAGGAGATGCGGCGGGACGAGCGGGTGTTTCTCCTGGGCGAGGACATCGCGGAGTTCGGCGGGAGCTACAAGACCACCCAGGGCCTGCTGCAGGAATTCGGGAAGGAGCGGGTGCGCAATACGCCCATCTCGGAGGCAGGGATCGTCGGCGCGGCGCTGGGGGCCGCCCTGATGGGCATGCGCCCGGTCGCCGAGATCATGTACATCGACTTCGCCGGCATCGCCATGGATCAGATCGTGAACCAGGTGGCCAAGGTGAAGTACATGTTCGGCGGCAAGGCCAAAGTCCCGCTGGTCATCCGGACGCAGGGCGGCACGGGCCGCTCCTCGGCGGCCCAGCACGCCCAGAGCCTGGAGGCGTGGTGGGTCCACGTCCCCGGCCTGAAGGTGGTCCAGCCCTCCACGGCCTACGACGTGAAGGGCCTGCTCAAAGCGGCCATCCGGGACGACAACCCCGTCTTCTTCATCGAGCACAAGCTGTTGTACACCACCACCAGCGAGATTCCGGAGGAAGATTACACCATCCCCCTGGGCAAGGCGGACGTGAAGCGCCAGGGGTCGGATGTCACGATCGTCGCAACCTCCCGCATGGTGCACCTCTCGCTGGCGGCCGCTGACCGGCTGGCGGCCGAGGGGATCGAGTGCGAGGTGGTGGACCCCCGGACGCTCTCCCCGCTGGATGAGGAGACGATCCTGGCCTCGGTGGCCAAGACCAACAAGCTGGTCGTCGTGTGCGAGGCGGCGCCTCGCTGCAGCTTCGCGTCGGAGGTGGCGGCGGTGGTGGCCGAGAAGGGCTTCGACCTCCTGGACGCGCCGATCCAGCGCGTGACGTCCCTCCACACCCCCATCCCGTTCGCGCCCAAGCTGGAGAAATTCGTGACTCCGAGCGAGGACAAGGTCATCGCCGCGGTCAAGAAGATCACGGGATAAGGGTCCAGCCCCGGGGTGAGGACTGGACTCTTAATGGGAAGCGAGCTGACCCATGGGTACATTCCAGGTTGAAGTCGAGGTGGCCAACCCCGCGGCTCCCACTGCAGTTCGAAGCGCCAGGCTCTTGGTTGATACTGGATCTGCATACACGTGGATTTCGGCGAGTGTCCTGCAGATCCTGGAGGTCAATCCGAATATGAAGCGGAGGGTGATGACGATCCAGGGACAGGTTGTGGAGCGTCTGGCCGCTGAAGTGCTCATGACCATTGATGGGCAGACGTTGCACACCCTCTGCCTCTTCGGTGAGCCAGGGGAGCTGGAGGTTCTGGGCGCTGTCACCCTGGAGCAATTCGGGTTCGCCGTGGATCCCGTCCAACGCCGGTTGGTCTCAGCCATCCCGTATGGTGCTTGACGGCAGGAAACAGCCTGAGTAGGCGACCGGATACGGCTGCAGCGTGTTGCACGTTGGGGGCCGGTGCTGCATGGTGCCGGCCCTCGCTTTTTGCGGCAAGGAACCCTCCTTCAGCCCGTCTCGCGATGCCCTGGCCCCCCTTGTCTCCCGCTCTCCGTCTCCCCGGTGCTCCGTTTCCGTCTCCCCCTCGCCTTGTCTCCCCATCTCCATTTCCCCGCCTCTCCCTTGCCCCGATGCACGACCGCGCCTCGGCTCGCGGCTCTAGGATCTCCGCTCCCCGATCCCCCTTGCATCCCAGGCTTCGATTTGATAGAAGGTGATCACTCGTTTATCCCCCACCATGCCAAGAAGACCCGGGGCAGCTCCCACCTGGCTGTGCCCATTTGGGCTAGATGCTGAACGATGCCGGAGGCAGGAATGCGGCATCGTTTCCTCTAGAGACTTGGTTTCACGGCCCCAGCCCCCCATCCTGTTCCGAGGGCCGGAATTCCGGGGACGCCATACGGAACTCGGGGGGCGAGAAGCTTCTGCCCGGCCCTTCACCACGAGCCCGTTTCGCGGCGAGAAAGTTGCGACCAGCTTCGACCCTCGGCTGTGGCCTATGGCCTTGATTACATCTTAAGCGACTGGGCGTACCGGTAGGAGATTAGCTGGCCGTTTTGGGTCTCGCGGTAGGCTTGCTCCTTGTGGGAGAGATCGCTGAGGGCCCTGGCGGTCATTCGTCCGAAGTGATCGCGTACTTCCATTAGGATCTGAAGCTCGCGACTGGAGAACAGCCCGTCCTGGGGCTGCGCTACGGAGCGAATCTCCTCTCCGGTGCAATTGTTTGCGATTGGGACTTCGGATACGTCAATATCCTTTCGTTCGGCAAGCCAGGCAAAGAGCGACTCGAACTTGTCCGGGCAGGGGCCGAATGGGGCGTGGGCGTATCGGGCGCCGGTAATCGAATGCTGGTGGTCCCGGAAACACCGAAAGTCGGCGTAGAAGAGAAGCTTGTTGATTGTTGTTTTCCACCGGGAGGTCTGGCAGAAGAACAGCACGGCATTCCGGAACTTCTCAAGATGGAAGCGGCGGCGACCACTAAGGTGGCTGGGACCATAGTCCAGGGCTGCTTGAAGCGCGGGGTCGAGCGGCGCCCGGTCGCGCATCTCTTCCTTCACCTTCTCGCGAACGCGGGCCAGCGTCGCCGCTGGCACGTCTCCCGCGTCGCCTGCCTGCTTGAGCAGTGACCAGAACGCCCTCGGGTCCCGGAGCAGTTGCAGGATTCGGTCCTGGGCAGCGGTTTGCAGCATGCCGGTCTCGTACCGGCTGAGGGTAACGGCCCCGAACCCCAGGATCTTGGCCAGTTCGCCCTGGGTCAGGCCGTACTCCTCTCGGAGCCGCTTGATCTCCTTGGGCTGCATCAGCCCCTTCTTGGTACGATACAGGGTATAGGCCTGGGCGACCTCATCCTGGCCGTCTGGCCCTTCAAACTCCTCACCGCAGGCACGGCAGCGCCAGTAGGCGGCTTGCACCTGGATCTTCTCCCCCCGCACGCTTACCGTCTCGCGCCTCCGTACGCGCTCCAGTTCTTGCTCGGACTCGCAATTCGGGCAGTAGCCCCTCTTGGCTGACACTCTTGTCATCTCCGGCCCTCCTTCTTCCTGAGAGGATAGCGGAGCGCGTGTTCCGCAGGATGGAACGAGAGACACTTGGGTGCCTCGGTCTGCGTCAGTTTGAGCTTGATGTAGACCTCGGTGCCCTCGACGTGTTTACCGAACACCCACACATCGCCTGGCCGCGTTTGGTCCGGGAGGGGGCCTTCGCAGTAGTCTTCGGGGGAGAGGGACCGAATTACCTCGTTCCGTTGTTCCTTGGTGATGCCGATGGCAATGAGGCCATCCCGATTCCTCTCTCGATTCAGGACCCAAAGCCATCCCACCTCTGCCATGGATCGCTTGAAGGCTTCGAGGAAGCGGGCCACTTGCCGTTGGGTCGCCATAAGCCCGTCACACCAAATGACTTTATCAATTGATAAGTCTCTTTGCAACCGAAAAATTCGGGGGGAGCCTATGCCTCATCGGACATCCCGGGGAACGTGAATACAGGGTGACGGGAAGCCGTCGGCGAGTGGCCGTCCAGCCTGAGCACGCCTGGATCCCACCTCGCGAAGATGTGGGGCCATGCATCAGACCCACATGGCCGTGGGATGGCCAGTCCAGACAATTCCCGTCTCGACATTTCGGTTGACAGGGGCCTAGGGGTTGAGGAGAATATGTTCTCTGAATGTACATATGTACATCCGGCCGGGTGGAGCGGTTCAACCATGGAAACACTGCGGCGACGACTGGAGGAGCGGGAGCGGCGGGGGGAGCCGGTCCGGGTCGGGCTGGTCGGGGCGGGGCAAATGGGCCTCGGTCTGGCCGCCGTCCTGGGACGCATGCCCGGGATGCGCCTGGTGACCGTGGCTGACCTGGTATTGGACCGGGCCCTGGAGGCGTTCCGGCACGCCGGCGTCCGCCGGGATGAGATCGAGGAGGCCGGGACGGCCGCGGGCGCCCATGCCGCGATGGCGCGGGGGAAGCGGATCATCACGACCGTCGGGGAACTGGTCCCGGAACTTCCCGTGGACGTCGTGGTGGATGCGACGGGCATCCCGCTGCCGGCGGCGCTCACGGCCGCCCGGGCGATCGAGGCCAGAAAGCACGTGGTCCTCCTGACCGTGGAGGCGGACGTGACGGTGGGCCACCTGCTCCACCGGCGAGCGGCTGAGGCCGGGGTCGTGTACAGCGGCGCCGCCGGGGATGAGCCGGCGGCCACCAAGGAGTTGGTGGACTTCGCCAGGTTTCTGGGGTTCGAGGTCGTGTGTGCCGGGAAGGGGAAGAACAATCCGCTCGATCGCCGGGCCACGGCCCAGTCGCTGGAGGCCGAGGCGCGCGCGCGCGGGATCAATCCGCGCATGCTGGCCGAATTCGTGGACGGGACGAAGAGCATGGTGGAGATGGCCTGCCTGGCCAACGCGACGGGGCTGGTGCCGGACGTGCGGGGGATGCACGCGGCCCGGGCCACCCCCGCGGAGTTGGCCAAGGTCCTCATTCCCATCGAGGACGGCGGGATCCTCAAGCGACGAGGCGTGGTGGATTTCGCCATCGGCGTGGCGCCGGGCGTCTTCGTGGTGATCCATACCGACCATCCGGTGATCCAGGAGGAGCTCCGGTACCTCAAGATCGGCGAGGGTCCCTATTTCGCCCTGTACCGGCCGTATCATCTGACCAGCGTCGAGACCCCGATCTCCATCGCCAAGGCGGCCCTGGACCACGAGGCGACGATCGTCCCCCTGCCGGAACCCATGGCGGAGGTGATCGCCGTCGCCAAGCGGGCCCTGCGCCCAGGGGAACGGCTGGGCCTCCCGGGGGAAGACACGGTCTACGGCCTGATCGAGGAGGCGGGGGTCGCTCGCCATGAGAACTTGCTCCCCATGGGCCTGACCCGCAACGCCGAGGTCCTGGTGGAACTCGCGCCGGACCAGCCGATCCGGTGGGACGATGTGGCGGTCGAAGAGACGCCCCTCCTGGCGATGCGGAGGGAACAGGATCGGATGTGGAACCGCCAATGAACGCAAATGAACGCCACACTCCTTCGGCAAGAGGGACGCGAAACCTGAAGGAGGCCCCTGGATTGATCTGGGTGTTCGCCATGTGCGGACCCCTTCTTCTACTTGAGGGACGCTGATGAGCCTGGATGCGACGGATCTGCTCACGATCTACCGGACGATGCTGCGGATCCGCCTCTTCGAGGAGCGCGTGGACGAATTGGTCCTCAAGGGGCAGATCCACGGGACCACGCATCTGTACATCGGGATGGAGGCGGTGGCGGTCGGCGTCTGCTCCGCGCTCCTGCCGCAGGACTACATCACCAGTACCCACCGGGGCCATGGCCACTGCATCGCCAAGGGCGCCGACCTGGGCCGGATGATGGCCGAGCTGCTCGGCCGGGAGACCGGCTACTGCAAGGGCAAGGGGGGCTCCATGCACATCGCCGACCTGGAGCAGGGGAACCTGGGGGCCACGGGGATCGTGGGTTCGGGGATCCCCGTGGCCACCGGAGCGGCCCTGGCGGTTCAGATGCGGAAGGAGTCCCGGGTCGTCGCGTGCTTCTTCGGTGACGGGGCCGCCAATTCGGGGGCCTTCCACGAGAGCCTGAACCTGGCTGCCATCTGGAGGCTGCCCGTCGTCTTCATCTGCGAGAACAACCAGTACGCCATGTCCGGCTCGGCCAGGGAGATGTTTCCGATCCCGAAGATCGCCGAGCGGGCCGCCGCCTATGGGATCCCGGGGGTCACGGTGGACGGCAACGAGGTCCTGGCCGTGCATGCCGCCGTGGTGGATGCGGTGACGCGGGCCCGACGGGGAGATGGGCCCACCTTTCTCATCTGCGAGACCTACCGCTGGAAGGGACACTCGCGCAGCGATGCCAACCGCTACCGGACGAAGGAGGAGATCGCGGCGTGGCAAGCGCGCTGCCCGATCGCCCGGCTGCGGGCGCACCTGGAGGGGAAGGGGATTCTGGACGCCCAGACGGCCGCCGTCATCGAGCGGGATGTGGAGGAGGAGCTGGCCAAGGCGATCCAGTTTGCGCAGGACAGCCCGATTCCGACACTCGAAGGAGTGGAGGCCGACCTGTATGCGTAATGCAATGACCAAAGACCAAATCCCAATGACCAATGGGAGAGACCGCCGGGTTTATCCCGGCGGAGGATCAACCAGCGTCGCCCGAACCCCCGGGTTCAGCCTGGGGGGACAATGAACCAATGACCAACGACGAGAGAGGCAATGACCGATGAGCCAATGACCAATGGCGGAACTCCGGCGTGGCCGGGAACCTCATTGGGATTTGGTCATTGGTAATTGGTCATTTGAAGGCTACCGATGCGGGAGATAACATACAAACAAGCAATCCAAGAGGCGTTGCGGGAGGAGATGCGCCGGGACGAGCGGGTCTTCCTGATGGGGGAAGACATCGGCGTGTATGGCGGCGCCTTCGGTGTAACGCTGGGCTTGCTGGAGGAGTTCGGCAAGGACCGGGTCCGGGACACACCGATCTCGGAGCTGGGGATCGTGGGGGCCGCGGCCGGGGCCGCCCTGGTGGGGATGCGGCCGGTCGTGGAGATCATGTTCATGGATTTCACGACGCTGGCCCTCGACCAACTGGCCAACCAGGCCGCCAAGATGCGCTTCATGTTCGGGGGCAAGGCCCGCGTTCCCATGGTCCTGCGGGCGCCCCAGGGGGCCGGCACCGGCGCTGCGGCCCAGCACTCGCAGTCGCTGGAGGCGCTGTTCGTCCACTTCCCGGGACTGAAGGTGGCCATGCCGTCCACGCCCGCAGACGCCAAGGGCCTGTTGAAAGCGGCCATCCGGGACGACAACCCGGTCGTGTTCATCGAGCACAAGCTGCTCTACAACCGGAAGGGGCCGGTGCCGGAGGGGGAGCACGTGGTGCCCCTGGGCTGCGCTGACATCAAGCGAGCGGGGCGGGACCTGACCATCATCGCCGTGTCCGCCATGGTTCCCAAGGCGCTGGCGGCCGCGGAGACCCTGGCGGGCGAGGGGATCGAGGCCGAGGTCGTGGATCCGCGGAGCCTGGTGCCTCTGGACGAGGGCACGATCCTGGACTCCGTCCGGCGGACGGGGCGGGCCCTGATCATCCACGAGGCCTGCCGCACGGGCGGGGTCGGGGCGGAGATCCTCGCGCGGATCGTGGAAGAGGCGTTCGATTACCTGGATGCGCCGGTCCGCCGCCTGGCCGGGAGGGACCTGCCCATCCCCTACAGCAAGGACTTGGAGCGGCAGGTCATCCCCCAGGAAGAGGACATCGTCCGGGAGGCCCGCCGCCTGGTCCGCGGCCGGGCGGACGGCGCCTGAGTCTTGTAGTCCGCTGAAGATTGCGGTAGCCTCCGGGACCCGGGTAGAACTCGCCGGCACTCTTCCTGACGAGGATACCCAGCACAGGCGGCAGTCAGCCCCCGTGGCGCGCCCTGACTCCGCGCGCCATCCGGGGGCATTCTCACAGCGGGCCGGAACGTCCGAGACCGGTTCCATCGCAGACGTAAGGAGGGGGAACATGGCACAGGTGACTCGCAGGCAATTCACGGGGATGATGCTGGCCGGCGCCGCGGCCACGTTGGTTCCGCAGCGGGACGCAGGGGCAGCGGGTAAGATCACGCTGTACTTGGGGCCGCCGGAGAAGACCTCCAACGCCATCGCGCAAGGGTTTGAGAAAAAGGCGGGGGTGAAGACGACCCACCTCCGCCTGTCGGCGGGGGAGGCGATCAACCGCATCCGGGCGGAGCGGAACAATCCCCAGGCCAGCGTGCTCTACGGCATCGGCCTGCCGTCCATGCTGACCCTCAAGGCCGACGATCTCCTCGTCCCCTACAAGTCACCCGAGGCCGCGGCCATCCCTGCCGGGTACAGGGACCCGGATGGATGGTGGACGGGCACCGACGTGGATTTCATCGGGATCGCCTCCAACAAGAAGTTCCTCCAGGAGAAGGGCCTGAAGGCCCCGCGGACCTGGGAGGACCTGACCAAGCCCGAACTGAAGGGCCAGGTGTGCATCGGAAACCCGGCGACCTCGGGGACAGGCTACACCTTCCTGACCACGATCCTGCAGCTCATGGGCGAGGCGAAGGGATGGGAGTACGTGCACCGGTTCAACGCCAACGTGGCCCAGTACACCCGTTCGGGGATCGGGCCCACCCAACTGGTGGGGCGGGGCGAGGTGGGGGTCGGCATCCTCTTCGCCCACGATATCCTGGGAAGCATCGACCAGGGCTTTCCCATCGAGATGTCGCTGCCCGACGAAGGCACGGGGTATGACCTCTTCTGTGCGGTCATCCTCAAGGGCGCGCCGGAGCCGGAGGAGGCCAAGCGGTTCATCGACTGGTCGCTGACCCCGGAGTCGCAGGAGATCCTGGCGGCCACCGGGTACTTCGATGTGCCCACGAACCCCAAGGCGAAGGTCCACGACCTGGTGAAGCCCTACGTCAACGTCAAGCTGATCACCTACGACTTCGCCTGGGCCGGCAACAGCAAGGTCCGCCAGCAACTGGTGGACAAGTTCCAGAAGGAGATCCTGGCTGGCCGGAAGTAGCAGGCGGACGATGGCACAGGCAACCGGCATCCTCGTCGCACGCCCCCGGCCGGGGCTCCGCCGGGGGCGTGCGCTGTTCTCCCTCTACCCCCTCCTGGTGCTGGGCCTGGCGCTCTTCGTCGTCTATCCCCTGGGCATGCTGCTCGCGCAGGCGGTCCAGGCCGACGGCCGGCTGTCGGCAGGCACCGTCCTCGGGCTGCTGAGGGAGTCCTATTACCGCGCGGTCCTGCTGAACACGCTGCTCCTTGGCGTGAGCGTGGCGGGGCTGGGGACGGTGCTGGCGACCGGGTACGCCTACGCCATGACCCGGGTGGCGATGCCGGGGAAGAAATTCTTTCACTTCGTGGCGCTATTGCCCACGATCTCGCCCCCCATCCTCATGGCCCTGAGCCTGATTCTTCTCTACGGCCGGCGCGGCCTGATCACGAACGGATTGCTGGGCCTGCAGTCCACGCTCCTGTACGGCTTCTGGGGGTTGACGGCGGCGCAGGTGCTGGCCTACTTCCCCTTCGCTTACCTCCTTCTGCTCAACCTGTTCCGCGGATTGGACGCCTCGCTGGAAGAAGCGGCCTGGACGATGGGGGCGCACCCGGGGAAGATCCTGACGACGGTCACCCTGCCGCTCCTGATCCCCGGGCTGGCCAGCGCGGTGCTGCTCCTCTTCAGCTATTCCTTCGCGGACCTCGGCAACCCGCTGCTCCTGGGCGGCGACTACCCCGTCCTGGCGGCGCAGATCTATCTCACCATCATCGGGCTGTACGATATGCCGCGGGGCGCCGCCCTGGCCCTCATCCTGCTCTTTCCCGTCACGCTGGTGTTCTTCGCCCACAAGCGCCTGGCGGAGCGGGCCGCCTTCGCCTCCATCGGCGGGCGGGCCTCCTCCATGCGGCACCCGCAGTTCCGGCATCCCGCGGTCCGGATCGGGGGCCTCCTGTTCTGCGGCGGGGTCTGCCTCTTGATTCTCCTGCAGTACGCCACCGTGCTGGGCGGGGCGGTGACCCGGCTGTTCGGGATCAACCACACGCTGACGCTGAAGCATTTCGCCTCGGCCCTGACGGCGTCGCGGGACGCCCTGGTGGACACCATCGGGCTGGCCGCGGTGGCCTCTGCGGCCTCGGGGGTCGCGGGGCTCCTTATCGCCTATTTCGTGGCGCGCAGCCGGGTTCCGGGCCGCGGCGCCCTGGACTTCGTGGCCAGCCTGCCCCTGGCCATTCCCGGGACGGTGGTGGGCCTGGGATTTGCCATCGCCTTCAACCGCCCTCCCTTGCTACTCACGGGGACCGCCCTGATCATCGTGGCCGCCTTCGTGGTGCGATCCATTCCATACAGCATCCGGTCGGGCGTGGCGGCCCTGCGCCAGGTGGACGTCTCCCTGGACGAGGCCTCGACCAGCATGGGCGCCACGTCCTTCCAGACGCTGTGGCGGGTGATCCTGCCCCTGCTGCGGCCCGCGGTCCTGGCCGGGATGATCTTCACCTTCACGCGCAGCGTGACGACCCTCAGCGCGGTGATCTTCGTCGTCTCGCCCCACTGGTCCCTGGTGACGCCCACCATCCTGTCCCAGATGGACCGCGGGGACGTGGGGGAGGCGGCGGCGCTGAGTGTCGTCCTGATCGTCCTGGTGCTGCTGGTCATCCACGGGGTCCCGCGTCTCCTGGGCCGCGACTGGCGCGAGGGGATGGCGGCGTAAGGAGCGTGCATGAGCACCGGAATTGCCAAGGCGCTGGAACTCCGCGGCCTGCGGAAAGCCTACCGCCTGCCGGGAGGGCGCAGCGTCCCGGCCGTGCGGGATTTCAGCCTGCGGGTGGAGCCGGGGGAGTTCGTCACCCTGCTGGGTCCGTCGGGCAGCGGCAAGACCACGGTCCTCCGGACGCTGGCCGGCCTGGAGGAGCCCGATGCGGGCGAGATCCTGCTGGACGGCGTCCCGCTGACACCGTTACCGCCGCACCAGCGCCACATCGGCCTGGTGTTCCAGAACTACGCGCTCTTCCCCCATCTGACCGTCTTCGAGAACGTGGCCTACTCGCTGCGCATCCGCCGGACGCCCGACGTCCGGATCCGGGACGAGGTGGAGGCGGCCTTGAAGACCCTGGGGCTGGAAGAGCTCGCCTCCCGGCTTCCCGGCCAGCTCTCCGGAGGGCAGCAGCAGCGGGTGGCCCTGGCCCGGGCCCTGGTGATGCACCCGGACCTCCTGCTCTTCGACGAGCCCCTGTCCAACCTGGACGCCAAGCTCCGGTTCCAGGTGCGGAGCGAGCTGCGCCGCCTGCAGAAACGGCTGGGCATCACGGCGCTGTACGTGACCCACGACCAGGCGGAGGCCATGAGCCTCTCGGACCGGATCGCGGTCATGCGCGACGGGCGGGTCGAGCAGGTGGGCACGCCAGAGGACATCTACGCGCGCCCGGCCACCCTGTTCGTGGCGGACTTCATCGGGCGGGTGAACATCCTGCCCGGGCGCGTGGTGGATCGGCTCGACCAGGGCATCACCGTGGAGGTCCTGGAGCGCCGGTGGAACGTCGCGGCCGACCGCTGCCCGGCGGCAGCCGGCGAGGTGCTGGTCCTGCTCCGGCCCGAGGCAGTGGGGTTGGTCGAGGCAGGACAGGGGGACCTGTCGGGGACGGTGGAGGAGCTGGAGTACCGCGGGGACCAGACCGAATACCGGATCCAAATTGGCGGCGTGAACGTGGTGGTCGTCGAGTCGTCTCCCCGGCGGACGCGGCGGATCGTCGAGGGGGACCGGGTGGGGCTTCGGGTGTTCGAGGACACGCTGCACATCCTTCCCGCGCAGCGGGAAGGATCAATGACCAATGAGCTAATGACCAATGAACCAATGACCGATAGCGAATAACGAATGGCGAATGACGAATCACGAATGAAGAATGACGAAGACTTATCACGAATCACGAATCACCAATGACCAATGAGCCAAGAGCCATGAACCATGAGCCATCACCCATGAGCCACGAGCCGCGAGCCGCGAGCCGCGATAGGACAGCAGGGAAAGCGGGCGCGCGGATCCAGCGGGTGATCCTGCTGGTCATTGACAGCTTGGGGCTGGGAGAGATGCCCGACGTCCCCCGGGTCCGTCCGCAGGACCGGGGCGCCGACACCCTGGGGAACGTGGTGCGTGCCGTCGGCTCGCTGTCCCTGCCGAACCTGGAGCGGATGGGCCTGGGCACGGTGGCGCCCGCGTCCGGCATCCGGGTCGAACAGCACCCCGTGGCCGCCCACGGGATCTGCTTCCTGGGCTACGACGGGGCGGACACCTATCTCGGCCACCAGGTGTTGATGGGCTCCCGCGTCCCGGATGTCCCGGAGGAGCTGTTCGAGGTGGTCGGGGCGGAGGTGGCGGCGGCCCTCCGTCGCGCCGGGCATCGCGTCGAGGTGGCCAAGGATGGCCTTGCCGCCCTCTTCGTGGACGGCGCGATCGTGGTCGGGGACAACCTGGAGAGCGATCCGCTCCAGACCTATCACTGCGTGGGCTCGCTGGATGATCTCGCCTATGATGCCATCCTGGACGTGGCGGAGGTGGTCCGCGAAGTCGCCCGGGTCCGCCGCGTCGTGGCCATGGGGGGCCAGGGATTCCGGGCCGCGGAGATTCGCCGCTGCGTGGAACGGCGGCCGACGGGACAGTGCGGCGTCAACAACGTGGCGCTGGGGCTCTATACGAAGCGGTACGTCGTCCGGCACCTGATCCGGGGATCGCGGCCGGAGGTGCAGGTCCCCACCATCTTGCGCCGGGCCGGCTGGCCCGTGGCCCTGATCGGGAAGGTGGCCGATGTCATCGCCTGCGAAGGGGCGGAGATGGAACCCCACGTCCCCACACCGGCCGTCCTGGAGGCGACCCTGGCGGCCCTCCAACGCGTGCCCCGTGGCCTCATCGCCGTGAATATCCAGGAGGCGGACTTGGCGGGACACGACCAGGACCCCCGGCGCTATGCGGAGATCCTACGCCTCTCGGACCAGGGGGTGGGAGAGATCCTGGCGCGCCTCACCCCCGGCGATCTCTTCATCGTCACCGGGGACCACGGCAACGATCCCACCATCGGCCACGACAAGCACACGCGGGAGTTCACCCCACTCCTCGTCCAGGGCGACGGCATCCCGGCGCGCCGTCTGGCTCCCCGCGAGAGCCTGGCGGACATCGCGGCCACCATCGCGGACATCTTCGGCGTGGCCCATCCGGAGATCGGCCAGAGCTTCTGGCGCGAGCTCATGCCGGCCTGAGGCCCAGGGGCTCCTCGATCCTTCACCGGTCATCCAGCGCGACAACTCGGCGGTTTTCATCCTGCACTAGCTGCGGTACAATCCCCTGGGTTTGGGACTCGACGGCGTCCGGTTCCCGCCGGTGAGCCGGGGTGTGACGCCTTCGGCCCGGGCTCGAGCACGCGGCAGGAGGTTCCGGCCCAACCTGACCGGGTACGGGAGCGCTTCACGTCTGCGGGACAACCGCGAGGAGGCAGATGATGGGGAAGAGAGGTCGGCCGGGAGTGATAGTGGTGTTCGGGTTGCTCCTCCTCGGCGCGCTCGTGGCAGTGCCGGTGGAAGAGGCCCGCGCCCAGGCGAAGGGGACCGTCACCCTCTACACGTCGGAATCCCTGGACAAGGTCAACGAGATGAAGCTGGATTTCGAGAAGCGCAACCCGGGGGTGGCGCTCAACATCTACCGGTCGGGGACGCAGGTGGTGATCAGCAAGCTCCAGGCGGAATTCCAGGCGGGCGGGACCCTGGCGGACATGATCTGGATGGCCGACATCGACTACTTCGAGGATCTGGCCAGGAAAGATCTGCTCGCAGCCTACACGCCGCCCGAGGCAGACAAGGCGCCGGCGAAGTTCAAGTATGAGGGCGGCCGCTACCACGAGGTCCGGTTGATCTTCAACACCGTGGCCTACAACACCCTGCGAGTCAAGACCCGGCCCAGCTCGTGGAAGGACCTGACCGACCCGCAGTTCAAGGGGAAGGTCGGGGTGGCCAGCCCGTTCTACTCCGGGGCCGCATTCTCCACCCTGGGGACCCAGGTGAACCTGCCCGGCTTCGGCTGGGAGTTCTACCGGAAGCTGAAGGGGAATGCCGTTGTCGTTGAGCAGTCCAACGGGACCGTGGCCAAAAAGCTGGCCACGGGGGAATTCTCCGTCGTCTCGGTGGTGGACTTCATGGTGCGCGAGGCGAAGGCGGCCGGCTCGCCCGTGGACCACATCTGGCCGAAAGAGGGGGCGATCCTGGTCCCGACGCCGGTCGGCATCCTCAAGGGGGCGAAGAACCCGGAGGGGGCCCGGGCCTTCCTGCGCTACCTCTACTCTCCCGAGGGGCAGCGGCTCTTCGCGCAGCAGGGGTACGTCCCGGTCCTGCCGGGCATCGAGGGGCCCAGGGGCGTGCCGTCGGAGAAGCTCGAGGTGGTGCTGACGGATCAGGCCTACATCGGCAAGCATCGCGAGGAGCTGAAGGCGAAGTACCGCGAGCTGTTCGAGCTGAAGTGAAACCGATGCCCATCCTCCGCTTGCTGCTGGGGCTGCCCCTGGGGCTGGTCCTCGTGGGGGCCGTCGCCTATCCCTCCCTCATCTTGGTCTGGCACGCCTTCACGCGGGACGGGCGACCCACCCTGGCGAATCTGGCGGCCGTCCTGGGCGACGCCGACATCTGGCGCGTGCTGTGGAACAGTGTGCATGTCTCGGTCTGGGCGACGCTCCTCGGGGGGGCCGTCGGCACGGGCCTCGCGTTCCTGGTGGCCCGGACGGATCTGCCGGGCCAACGGATCTTCCGCACCGCGCTCATGGTGCCCTACCTGATCCCGCCCTTCATCGCCGCCCTGGCCTGGCTGGCCCTGGCCGGCCCCGTGGGATTCGTGAACCAGCTCTGGATGGCGGTGACGGGGGCGGAGGAGCCGCTCTTCCGGATCTACGGCGCGCGGGGGATCATCCTGGTCCTGGCGCTCGCGCATTACCCGCTGGCCTACTTCACGGTCCTGGCCTCCCTGGAGCGGATGGACCCGGCCCTGGAGGAGGCGGCCCGAAGTTCGGGCGCCAGCCCGGCCCGGACGGCGCGGGACGTGACGCTCCCCCTGGTGGCCCCCGCCATCGGCGCCGGAGCGATCCTGGTGTTTCTCCGCTGCATGGAAAACTTCGGGATCCCGGCCATCCTCGGGTTCCCCGCCAAGTACTTCGTCCTGACGACGAAGATCTATGCGACGATCCTGGATTTCGACCGCGCCCACAATCTCGGACTGGCGGCGGCCCTGTCGTTTTTGCTGGTGGCGGTGGCGGGCGGTATCATGGCCCTCCAGCGCTGGATCCTGGGGGGTCGTGCCTTCGGCCTCACCCGCGCCGTCGGCCAGCCGCCGATCTTCAGTCTCGGTCAATGGCGCCGGACGGCCGGGTTCGCCGTGACGATGTTTCTCCTGGCCACCTCGATGGCGCCGCTCCTCGCGATCCTGCTGACCGCTCTCACGCGGGCCTACGGGATGCCGTTCGGGTGGAGCAATCTGGGTCTCCAGAACTTCCACACGCTCTTCTTCAAGGTCCCTGCGGTCTGGCGGGCCATGGGCAACAGTCTGGTGCTGGCGGCCTCGGCGGCCACCTTCGCAGTGGTCCTGGCCATCCTGATCGCCTACGTGCAGGTGCGGACGCAGGTCCGGGGGAAGGGCCTCTTGGAGGCGCTGGTGGTCCTGCCGTTCGCCGTCCCTGGCACGGTGGTGGCGTTGGCCATGATCCTGGCCTTCCTCCGGCCGGTGCTGGGGCTCTCGCTGTACAACACGATCTGGATCATCCTGGTGGCCTACGTGGCCCGGTTCCTCACCCTGGCGGTCAAGCCGGTCGCGGCCGCCTTCACCCAGGTTCACGTCTCGCTGGAGGAGGCGGCCCGCTCGTCGGGGGCGTCGCTGAGCCGATCGTTACGGGACATCACGATGCCCCTGATCCGGCCGGCGCTGGTATCGGGCTGGTTCCTGGCGGCCGTCCCGGCCATCACGGAGCTCACCCTATCGGTCCTGCTCTGGTCGGCGGGGAACGAGACCATCGGGGTGATGGTCTTCAACATGCACGAGGAAGGAAAGGTCCTGCTCTCCTCGGCCCTGGCGATCGTGGTCATGGCCGTGGCGTTGGCGAGCAACCTGCTGCTCCGGCGGCTCACTTCCGGCCTCGCGGAGGCATAGCTCGAAGAATACGATGCACCGCCAAGACGCCAAGGACGCCAAAGAGACGACATTTATGTTTCGTGGTCATTTGCCGGGATGGTTTGCTCCGCCCTTGGCGCTCATGGCGCCTTGGCGGTTGATATGCTCGGATCGGGGCTGATCATGCCGGCCGTGGAGCTCCAGAACCTGTGGAAGGATTTCCACTCCATCCCGGCCGTCTGCGGGATTCACCTGTCGGTGCAGGAGGGGGAACTCCTGGCGCTCCTGGGCCCGTCCGGCTGCGGAAAGACGACCACCCTGCGGACGGTCGCCGGCTTCGAAGTCCCCACGGCGGGGGAGATCCGGATCCGGGGGAAGACCGTGTCCGGGCCCGGGCACTTCGTCCCACCCGAGGCACGGAACGTAGGCATGGTGTTTCAGAGCTATGCCGTCTGGCCCCACATGACGGTGGAGGCCAACGTGGCGTACCCGCTGAAGCTCCGCGGCCTGCCAGCGGCGGAGCGCCGCGAGCGGACGCGCCGGGTGTTGGAGCTGGTCCAGCTCCCCGGCCTGGAGTTCCGCTTTCCCCATCAGCTCTCGGGGGGACAACAGCAGCGAGTGGCGCTGGCCCGGGCGCTGAACATGGAGCCGGCGGTCCTGCTCCTGGACGAACCGCTGTCCAACCTGGATGCCCAGCTCCGGAAGGAGATGCGGCTGGAGATCAAGGCGCTCCAGCGCCGTCTGGGTATCACGATCCTGTATGTCACCCACGACCAGGAGGAGGCGTTGACGATGGCGGATCGCGTCGCCGTCATGGGGCGCGGCGTGATCCACCAGGTGGGAACCCCCGAGGAGGTGTTCGAGCAGCCGACCGACCGGTTCGTGGCGGAGTTCATGGGCTGCACGACGTTCCTCCCCTGCGAGGTGGTCGGGATGGACCGGGTTCGGCTCCTCCTGGGGGAAGAGACCCCCTTCGTTTCCTGCCCGCTGCCCTCCGGGGCGGCGGGCCGGGGGGTCGTGGGGCTCCGCGCCCAGGAAGTGCACCTGGCCCGTGACTCTTCCAAGGCTCTGACAGGACATGTAAGCCTCCGGACGTATCTCGGCGGATCCTTTGAGGTCCGGGTGCGCGTCGGGAACCACGTCATCCCTCTGATCACCACCTCGCCGCTCAGGGAGGGGGACACGGTGCAGTTCGTCCTGGGTCCGGTGCGCTTCTTCCCGGACGTTTCCTGCGCGATTCCGGGGGAAGTCCCCCGGGCGACCGTGATGTGATCTGCCGGTATGTGATCTGATCAGGCCGTTGTCAGCGAGGTGATCATGGTTCGGTTGGCCCAGGGTCTGCGGGCGAGGTTTTCCCTCGTGCACCTCACGGACCCTCACATCCCGGGGGAGGACCAAGCCCGGGTGCGGGGAGTTGACACCGCCGCGAGACTGGCGGGGGTGGTGGAATCCATCAACCGTCTCTGGCCAGCGCCGGCTTTCGTGATCATCACCGGGGACTTCTCCGCCGATGGATCACCGGCGGCGCACCGCCGGGCCGCGGCACTGCTGCGTGCCCTCCGGGTCCCGGTGCGTGTGACCTTGGGCAACCACGATGACCCGGAGACGTTCCGCCAGGTGATGGGTGAGCGAGGGGATCTACTGGGAACGGAGACCTGCCAAGCGTTCGACGTCCAGGGGTGGCGTATCCTGTTGCTCAACTCCAAATGCCCGGGTCTGAAAGAGGGTTTCCTCGGACCGGTGCAACGGCAGCAGATGCGAGAGGAGCTGGCCAAAAACCCACGCCCCCCCGCTCTCCTCTTCATGCATCACCACGTGCTGCCCCTGGGGTTGCCTTGGGTTGATCGGGATAACCTCCGGGACTGGTATGAGTTCCTGGAGATCCTCCGCGATGTCGGCAACGTTCGAGGGCTCTTCAGCGGCCATGCGCACCAGGCAAGCCGACATGAGTGGAGCGGCATTCCGTTCTTTGTCACACCATCGGCTGGCTATCAATTTTTCAAGGATCCCACGCAAGCCCGGGTCAGCCCGGAGCCGCCCGCGTACCGCCTCATCGCCATCCAGGGCGGCATGTTCGTCACCGAGGTCCGGCCCGTCGGATCCCCCGAAGAGGAACCAACGACGGATCCGCCCAGTCCGTCGCCGCGGCCAGGAGGCTAGATCGTCCATGCACCAGTCACCGGCGGATTCTCCGGACATCCCAGGTCCCCATACCATCGTCTCCCTCAGCCTGGGGGGCCACGCCATCATCCAACAATTGGATACGACCCTCCACTGCGAGGCGTGCGGCCGAGAGACCCTGGTCCAGATTCTTTACCTCGGCCAGCGGATCGCCGAGGTGCGGTGCGTGGAGTGCGGCCGGTGCATCGGCATGGATCGCGAGGGGGTTGTCCGGGCTTTCATCGGCGAGATCGTGATTCAGATGCTGCGCCTGCCGCAGGAGGTGACCAGGGAGTTCAAGCGGGGGCCGGGCAAGGCGGTTGCCAGGCTTCCCCGGCAGATGGCCAGGCTCCCCGTGGCCCTGGCCCACGACGCGGTGCGTTTGCTTCGGATGGTGTGGACCCTGCGGGAGGACCACGGGGTTCTTGAGGCCATCTTCAATCAGGTGGACACTACGCTGTTCTGCACAGGGTGCGGTCAGGAGACCTCGCACCGCATCCTCTACCTGGGGCGGCGCCTGGCCCAGGCCCGGTGTGAGGCGTGCGGCCGAGGGATCGGCATGACGCGGGAAGAGGTCTTCAGTGACTTCGTGGGTGCGGCGTTGCTTCATCTGCTCAAGCTGCCGCGCCACGTCCGGCAGGAGCTGCGGAGCGATTTCGCCCATGCGGTACAGACCCTGCCCCGGCAGATGGTCCGGATGCCCTTCCATTTCGCGCGGGATTTCATCCGGCTGGTCCGTATCCTGCGGGGGGCGGAGCGGCATGGTGGGGTGCCGAAGGCCTGAGCGAGCACTGCCGATGGAAAACGGACAACCGGCAACTGACAACGGATCATTGACCTACGATAACCTGACCGGTTGTCAGTTGTCGGTTTTCAATTTGAAATTGCGAGGCGTCCCGTCTCCTCGATGCATTGGCGCGACCGGCCAGACACAAAGGACGCGCGGGTTTCCCGAGCGGATTGCCGGCCTTGACATGGGCCCAGGCCCCACACGATAATGGCGAAAACAAAGACGTCGGGTGGCGATCCAGTCGCTGCCTTCCCCGGCCCTGCCCCTGAGATTCCCGTGGACCAACGAGCGGCCCACCTTCTCGTCACGGTCGCCGACCTCTACTATCTCCAGGACAGGACGCAGGCTGAGATCGCCCGGGCACTCAGGATCTCCCGCCCCCACGTTTCCCGTCTCCTGAAGCGGGCGAGAGAGACGGGGATCGTGACCATCTCGGTCCGCCCGCCGTTCGGGCTCTCGACCGAGCTGGCAGAGGAACTCGGCAAGCTCTTCCCCCTCCGCGACGTGCGGGTGATCTCTGCGGGGGGAGCCCCGCTGCCGCGTGTCGCCGAGGCGGCGGCAAGTTATCTGGCCAGCCGGATCCAGCGCGAGTCGGTGGTCGGCGTGTCCTGGGGGCGCACGGTCCGGATGATCGCCGACGTCGTGCCGAGCGATCCGCGCCGGTCCGTGGAGGTCGTGCCGCTGGTGGGCGGCATGGGCCCCGTCGGCGATGAGATCCACGCCAACGAGATCGCCCGCCGGCTGGCCTCGCGCCTGGGGGGAAAGTATTACGTGCTCAACGCGCCGGCGCTGGCCGAGCGTGCCAATGCCCGCGCCATGCTGGTCCGGGACGCCACCGTGCGAGGCATCCTGGAGCGGGGCCGGAAGGCGGACGTCGCCGTCGTGGGGATCGGGGGCATGGTGGCCAGCTCGACGCTGGTGCGAGTGGGCTACCTGAAGCCCGATCACCTGCGACGTCTCCGGGCCTCAGGGGCCGTGGGGGACATCTGCAGCCGGTTCTTCGGGAAAGACGGTGCCCCGTGCCAGTCCCCCCTCACGGACCGCGTGGTGGGAATCGAGCTGAATGATCTGCGGCAGCTTCCCTGGGTGGTCGGCGCGGCGGTGGGGACGGAGAAGGTGCCGGCGATCCTCGGGGCGCTCTGCGGCGGCTACATCAACGTGCTGGTCACGGATGAAACCACGGCGCGCGCCGTCCTGAGACTTGCGCGGGCTCAAGAATGACCAAGGACGGATAAATGACCAATGACCAATGAACCAATGACCAATGAGCCATGGGGGAAACCGCCGGGTTCACCCCCGGGGGAATGACCAATGACCAATCGTTCTGGAAATTAGGCTGAGGAGTGGAGATGGCGACGCGCATTGACATGCCCCAGTTGGGCCTGACCATGGAGAAGGGCACGATCCTGCAGTGGTTGAAGGCAGAGGGGGACAAGGTCGAGAAGGGGCAACCCGTGGTGTTGATCCAGACGGAGAAGGTGGAGTACGAGGTGGAGGCACCCGGGGCGGGGATGCTCCTCAAGGTGGTCGCCACGGAGGGGATGGAACTCCCGGTGGGTTCCCTGATGGGAATCCTGGGACAACCCGGAGAGGACGTGTCGGGGCTCCTCAGCGCGCCAACTGGCGCAGAGCCACGAGCCACGAGCCATGAGCCGCGAGCCGAGAGTGCGGCGGCTTCGGGCGCCACGCCCGCCGCTCCCTCGGCGGGCGCAGCCATTGCTGAGCGCATCAAGATCTCGCCCGTGGCGAAGAAGCTGGCGCAGGAGCACGGCATCGACATCGCCACCCTCACCGCCTCCGGCCCCGACGGGCGCATCGTCCGGGAGGATGTCGAGCGGGAGATCGCGACGAAGAGCCGAGAGCCGAGAGCCGAGAGCCGAGAGGAGCAAAAGCCGACCCCGGAAATTATCCCGCTCACCGGCATCCGCAAGGTGATCTTCGACCGGATGGGGCAGTCGTGGCGCGAGGCTGCGCGAGTCACGCTGTTTGCCGACGCCGACATGACCGAGATCGTCCGGCTCCGCCAGGAGCGGGGCGCCGACTGGGAGCGGCGCTTCGGGATCAAGCCCTCCTACAGCGACCTCGTCCACATGGCGGTGGCGAAGGCCCTCCGGGAAGAGCCACGGATCAACTGCCGGCTGGACGGCCAGGGTGTACGCGTCCGGAAAGAAGTCAACCTCGCCTTCGCCGTTGACCTGGGAGAAGGGTTGCTCGCCCCCGTGATCCGGGACGCCGACAAGAAGTCCCTGGGCGAACTGGCCAAGGCCGCCAGAGACATGGCGGAGCGGGCGCGGGCCGGCCGGTTGGCGCCGGATGACATGGCGGACGGCACCTTCACCGTGACGAACCTCGGCGGGCTCGGGGTGGAATACTTCACGCCCATCATCAACCCGCCCCAGGCCGGGATCCTGGGCGTCGGGAAGATTCTGGAGAAGCCGGTGGTGCTGGGCGGCGGCATCCACGTCCGGTCCATGATGACCCTCTCCCTGGTCTTCGACCACCGGTTGATCGACGGGGCCCCGGCGGCGAAGTTTCTGGCCAGGGTGAAGGATCTGCTCGAGCACCCGACCTGGACGGGCTAACCCGCATTATTCACGAACGGACCCGTGCATCCTCCGGATCAAATGACCAATGACCAATTTCCAATGACCAATGATGGTGGGCGCGCACAGCGCGCCGTCAAGGGGCTTCACGGAACTCCCATCCGCAATTGGTCATTGGCCATTGGGATTTGGTCATTCCCCGCGATAATTCGCGAACATGTTCGCGAATAATCCAGGCTGATATGGTGAGTCTTGCGATGGGATCCGTGACGGTAGAGCCCCGGGCCAGGATGGCCTGGCAGGTCCTGGACCTGGGTTTCCAGCCGTTCGCGGCGGTGTTGCGCCAGCAGGAGGAGCTGGTCGGCCAGCGCCTGCTGGGCACGATCCCGGACACCTTGATCCTGGTGGAGCACCCCCCGGTCGTGACGTTGGGGCGGGCCAAGCAGCGCGCAAACCTGCGCCTCGATCCGGAAGCCTTGCTGGCGCGAGGCATCGAGTATTTCGAGATCACGCGGGGAGGCGACGTTACCTACCACGCGCCGGGCCAGCTCGTGGGTTATCCCATCTTCGACCTGCGCCAGCACGGGCGGGACGTGCTCCGATTCTGCCGGGGGATGGAAGCAGCCCTGATCGCGGCCCTGGGGGATTTCGGCATCGCGGCCGGCGCGGTTCCTGGAAAAGCGGGCGTCTGGGTCGGGGAGAAGAAGATCGCCTCGCTGGGGATCTCGGTGCGCCGCTGGGTCACCTTCCACGGATTTGCCCTGAACGTCAACACGGACCTCACCGGCTTCGAGGTGATCCGGCCGTGCGGAGAGGATCCGGACGTCATGACCTCCATGGCCGCGATCCTGGGGGGCCCGGTTTCCATGGACGACGTTCGGCGCCGCGTCAGGATGTACTTTGCCGAGGCATTCTCCCTCGGTGAGGGGGCTGCCGTTTCACGGTGACAGGAGGCTGTTCATGGTCTTCCCGCGCATGTTCCGCGTCAAACAGCGATTCGAGGGTCCGATGCTCCACGACATCCCGGCGGCGATCCGCGAGACCATGCGGGGCCTGCACCTGCAGGACAAGGTGAAACCGGGGGAGAGCGTGGCCGTCACGGCCGGCAGCCGGGGCATCGCCAACATTGACCGGATCACCCGTGCGGTGGTGGACGAACTCAAGGCCCTGGGCCTCTCCCCCTTCATCGTGCCGACCATGGGGAGTCATGGGGGGGCCACGGCCGAGGGGCAACGCAAGGTTCTGGAGCATTACGGGATCACCGAGGCCACCATGGGCTGCCCGATCCGCGCCAGCATGGAGGTGGAGCAGATCGGCGAGGTGAAGGGCATCCCGGTCTTCTGCGACCGGAATGTCTGGGGGGCCGATCACATCGCGGTGGTGGCGCGGATCAAGGCCCACACCGATTTCCAGGGCGAGATCGAGAGCGGCCTGTTCAAGATGATGGCCATCGGCCTGGGCAAGCAGCGCGGCGCCGAGCAGTATCATCGGGCGGGCCACCACTTCAGCTACGCGGAGATCTTCCCGTTGGTGGGCAGGAAAGTTCTGGATACGGCGCGGATCCTCTTCGGCCTGGGGATCGTGGAAAACGCCTACGAGCAGACCGCCAAGGTGCAGGCGCTGCTCCCCAAGGACTTCGGGGAGGGGGAGAAGGCCCTGCTGCGGGACGCCAAGGCGTGGATGGCGAAGCTGCCCTTCGACGTCCTCGAGCTGCTCATCGTGGACGAGATGGGCAAGAACATCAGCGGGTCCGGGATGGACACCAACGTGATCGGGCGACCCTTCGTCCAGAAGGTGCTGGACCGGCCGAAGGTTCGCCGGCTCTTCGTCCGGGACGTCACGCCGGAGAGCGAGGGGAACGCGGTGGGGATCGGCATGGCCGACATGACGACCCGCCGCCTGGTGGACAAGATCAACTACCAGGCCATGCACATGAATGCTATCACCTCCGGCGTGCCGGAAGGGGCCAGGGTCCCCATGGCCTTCGAGACGGACCGGGAGGCCATTCAGGTGGCCCTGGGGATGATCGGCCTGACGCCCCCGGAAAAGGCGCGGATCGTGCGCATCAAGAACACGCTCCATCTCGCGGAGTTGGATGTCTCGGAGCCCCTGCTTTCCGAGGTGAAGGCGCACGAGCGGCTGAGCCCGGTCACCCAGCCGGCGCCTCTCGTCTTCGACACGCAGGGAAACTTGCCGCCATTCTAACGGCAAATGACCAATGACCAAATCTCAATGAGTTCTGAAAACGCATTGGTCATCCCGCCCATGGCGGGATTGGTCATTGAATCCGGGGGGTGCGATGCCACAATATTTCATTGACCCGAAGACGCTCCCCAGCAAGGAGATTGCGCCGGGGACCCAGATCCGGGTGGCCTACGGCGACAAGATCATGCTCTCCTTCGTGGAGATCAAACCGGGATCCCTGGTCCCCATGCACAGCCACCCGCACGAGCAGGGCGGCGTCTGCCTGGAGGGGTCCTTCGAATTCACCATCGGGGGCGAGACACGGATCGTGCGGAAAGGGGAAGGCTGGATGATCCCCGGCGGCGTGATGCACTCGGCCCGGGGCCTGGACGGGGAAGCCTATGTCCTGGACATCTTCTACCCGCACCGCGAGGAGTACAAGTAACCACAAACGTGCTGCGGTGCTGCGGTGCTGCCGTTCCCGGTTCTGACGGCATCACAGCGGCACAGCAACACTGCAGCACAGCAGTACAGCGCGTGAGAGAGGAGGCGGCGATTCGAAATCCACTGAAGGCGAAGCTGGCGCGGGGTGAGGCGGTCTGGGGCACCTTCGTCTTTGAGTATGGGTCGCCGGCCGTCCCCCGCATCATGAAGGCCGCGGGCTGGGATTACATCCTGATCGACACGGAGCACGCCAGCTTCGGCATGGAGACTGTGGGGAACCTGCTGCACGTCTCCTCCGCCGTCGGCCTGCCGGCCGTGGTCCGGGTCCCCGAGGCGCAGCGGTCGCTCCTGTCCCGGCCGCTGGATGCGGGGGCCCTGGGCGTCATGGTGCCCCGGGTAGAGAGCCGGGCACAGGCGGAGCAGATCGTCAAGTACACCCGCTACTTCCCCCTGGGCGATCGGGGCGTGGCCCTGGGCACCGCGCACACCGCCTACCAGGCGGTGAACGGCAAGCAGTTCATCCGCGAGGCGAACACGGAGATACTGCTCATCATGCAGGTGGAAACCCAGAAAGGGATGGAGCACCTGGACGAGATCCTGTCGGTGCCGGGACTGAGCGTGGCCTATCTCGGTCCCCACGACCTGTCCACCTCCATGGGCTTGCCGGGAGAGGTGGACCACCCACGCGTCGTCCAGGCCATCATCACCTTCCTCCGCGGCTGCAAGCGGCACCGGGTCACCCCGGGGATCTGGGTGGACTCGATCCGGGACGGGCGGAACTGGATGCGGCGGGGCGCGCGCTTCATGACCTACGGCGCCGACTTCAGCATGGTGCAGGAACGGAGCAAGATGGTGCTGGACGCGTTGCGCCCAGAGCGGAGGACCCATGCCCGACGCCCCTAGGAAATTCACAGCGGTCAGCACCGATCATCACCGCTTCCCCATCGGCGTGGAGCGGGACATCCTGGCCCAGGTGGGCTGCACCCTGGTTCCCGCCATCTGCAAGAGCGAGGAGGAAATTATCGCCGCCTGCCGCGACGCCCACGCCATCCTCAACTCCTCTGCCAAGATCTCGCGCCGGGTGATCCAGGAGCTGAAGGAGGCGCTGGTCATCTGTCGGTACGGCATCGGGGTGGACACGGTGGACATCCCCGCGGCCACGGAACAGGGCATCATCGTGGCGAACGTGCCGGACTTCTGCTTCGACCAAGTGGCGGACACGGCCATGAGCCTGATCCTCTCGGTGCCGCGCAAGGTGACCTACCTCAGCACCCTGATTCGCCAGGGGGTGTACAACCGGGAGGTGGCCGAGCCGATCCACAATTTCCGCGGCGCCACGCTGGGCCTCGTGGCCTTCGGGAACATCCCGCGGAACCTGATACGGAAGGCCATCCCCTTCGGATTTCGGGTCCTCGCCTATGACCCCTACCTCACGCCCGAGGCCGTCCGGGAGTATCCGGTCACCCTGGTGGATTTCGACACGCTGCTGCGGGAGTCGGACATCGTGTCGGTCCACACCCCCCTGACCGACGAGACCCGGCACATGTTCGACGAGGCGGCCTTCCGGAAAATGAAGCCCTCCGCCTATTTCATGAACCTCGGCCGCGGCCCGGTGCACGACCAGAAGGCGTTGACCCGGGCGCTCAAGGAGGGGTGGATCGCGGGCGCCGGCTTGGATGTCCTGGAGAAAGAGCCACCCGATCCGGGCGACCCCATCCTGACGCTGGACAACGTGGTCTTCACCCCGCACTATGCCTCGTACACGGAGGAGGCCTATCACGAGCTGCGGGTCAAGACCGCGGAGAACGCCGCCGCCGTCCTGCGCGGGGAGTTTCCGAAGTATCTGTACAATCCGGAGGTCAGGGAGAACGCGCGGATGCTCAACCGTCGTTAACCACCTGGTGCTGCTGTGCTGCAGTTACCGTAAGATGACAGCAGCACGGCAGCACGCCTCACATGAAAGGAGGAACCGATCATGCGCCTGAAGGGAAAGAAAGTGGCGGTGCTGGCCGAGAACATGTACCAGGAGATGGAGCTCTGGGTGCCCTACTACCGGCTGAAGGAAGAGGGGGCCGACGTCAAAGTGGTCGGCCCGGAGAAGAAGACCTACACCAGCAAGATGGGGTACCCGGTGACCGCCGACGTGGCGGCGTCCGAGGTCTCCGCCAAAGATTTCGACGGCGTCGTGATCCCGGGAGGCTTCGCCCCCGACCTGCTGCGCCGGCACAAGGCGATCCTGGACCTGGTGAAGGGGTGCTTTGAGCAGGGCAAGCCGGTGGCGGCCATCTGCCACGCGGGCTGGGTCCCGGTCTCGGCGGGGATCCTCAAGGGGAAGACGGCCACCTGCTTTTTCGCCATCAAGGACGATGTGATCAACGCCGGCGCCACGTACGTGGATGAAGAGGTGGTAGTGGACGGCAACCTGATCACGTCGCGCAAGCCCGACGACCTCCCGGCCTTCTGCCGGGAACTCGTGAAGGCCCTGGAGAAGTAGGCGAAAACGGTGCTGTGGTTCGAGGTGCTGCGGTGCTGCGGTTGAGACCCGAACGGGCACTGCAGCACCGCGGACCGCAGACGTCGAACGTAGAACCGCGAACTTCGAACCTCAGCACTGTGCGGGAGCGCTCATGACCCTCCCCAAAATGTACCGGATCCGGCAGAAGCTGGATCCGTCGACCGTGACCGACGTGGCCGCAGCGGTGCGGGGCGAGATCGCCAAGTTGGACCTGCGGGGGCGCCTGAAGCCCGGCGGGCGCGTCGCCGTCACCGGGGGGAGCCGCGGGGTGGCCAACATCGCCACGATCCTGCGGGCCACCTGCGACAGCCTGAAGGCGCTGGGGGCGGAGCCGTTCATCGTGCCGGCCATGGGCAGCCACGGCGGAGCCACGGCCGAGGGCCAGGTGGCAGTCCTGACCCGCTACGGGGTGACGCCCGAGAGCATGGAGGTCCCCATCCAGTCCTCCATGGAGACCGTGGAGATCGGGCGAATGTCCTGGGGCCTGCCGGTCCTGGTGGACCGCCACGCCTTCGAGGCGGATCACATCGTCCTGGTGAACCGGGTCAAGCCGCACACCAACTTCCGCTGCCACGTGGAGAGCGGCCTGATGAAGATGCTGGTCATCGGGCTCGGCAAACACCAGGGGGCCCTGCTGGCCCACCGGGCCGCGGTGGACATCGGGCTGGACCGGATGATCCCCGAGGCGGGCCGCTACTCCCTGTCGCGGCTGCCCATCCTGTTCGGCCTCGGCGCGGTGGAGAACGCCCGGCACCAGACGGCCCGCGTCCAGGCCATGCTGCCCGAGGTCCTGGAGGAGACCGAGGCCCGCCTGCTGCGGGAGGCGTGGCATCTGCTGGGGCGGATCCCCTTCGACTTCCTGCACCTGCTCATCGTGGATGAAATCGGGAAGGATGTCAGCGGAACCGGCATGGACCCCAACGTCATCGGCCGGATGTACTTCTTCCCCAACGAGGAGCCGAAGAGCCCCCGCTACGTCCGCATCCTGGTGCGCGATCTCACGCCCACGACGGCGGGGAACGCCGTGGGCATGGGCCTGGCGGATTTCGGCACGCGCCGGCTGGCCAACAAGGTCAATTTCCACTACACCTACACCAACGCCCTCACCGGCCTCTCCCCGATGCGCAGCAAGCTGCCCATCATCTTCGAGACCGACCGGGAGGCCATCCAGGGCGCCCTGAAGACCATCGGGCTGACGGAGCCGCCGGACGCCAAGGTGGCCCGCATCCGGAACACGCTGGCCCTGGAGTACCTGCAGGTCTCCGAGGCCCTCTTGCCCGAGATCAAGGGACGGTCCGACCTGGAGATCGTGGACGGTCCGTGGGAATTCCGGTTCTCGGAGACGGGGGACCTGGTGGACGAGGTGCCCCTCTTTCCTCCCGAGTTGCTTCCGGACCACGAGGGGGATTGAAGAGGTCGTCTGATGCCAGCATCGAAACCGGACCAGAACAATTCTTGGAAATCTGTCGACAGGGAATGCCGGTCCGTATGAGATTATCACACGTTCCGATGGGGGCACCTCGCCTGAATTCCCTGGCTGCAGGGGTCGCATGGCGAGGGGCGCAACGAGTCCTACCGCACCTTCACGGGTGCCTAACGCGGGACGGAGGCGTCAGGTCGACCGGGCCTCGCCCGTCCCGAGGCATCGTGCCCGGCCGATGAATCGTCTGTCCTGAGGAGGAATCCAATGCGTACTGTGTTCCGAACCCCGTTGCTGACCCTGCTCGTTGCCTGTGCGCTTCTGGTGGTCGGCCTGGCCGTCCCGACAGTGGCGAAGGCCGCGACCGAGGTGACCATCTGGACCGCCTTCCCCGAGATGCACCAGTTGGCTCAGGAACTCGCCGCGAAGTACATGAAGGAGAACCCCAACATCAAGATTACGGCCACCCTCTTCCCTCAGCGTGCGCAAGAGGAAAAGGTGGCGGTGGCCCTGCCCGCCGGGCAGGCGGCCGACCTGATCGAGCTGGACAAGTTCGAGCTGTACCCGTACTACAAGAACGGCTTCTTGGAGCCCCTGCCGCCGGACATGGACGCCTGGGTCAAGAAGAACTGGCCCGAGTACTCGGTCAAGGCGAACACCGCGGATGACGGCAAGCTCTTCAACTTCCCGTGGTTCAACGCCTTCAAGATGGTGTTCTATAACAAGGACTATTTCAAGGAGGCGGGCATCACGAAGGTGCCGACGACCGTGGACGAGATGATCGCCGCCTCTAAGAAGCTCACCAAGTACGATTCGAAGGGGAACGTGACCCGGGCCGGGCTCGACTATCGGATCATGGGCGGCGGGGCCGGCACGATGCAGAAGTACTGGACGCAGGCGATGATCCCGTACGGGGCCAAGGTCATCGAGAAGGTCGGCGACAAGTGGCGGGCGGGCTACAACAACGACGCGGGCCGTCAGGCGCTGAAGATGTACATTGACGCGATCCACAAGGACAAGGTCGTGGCCTTCGACCACAAGCACGACGCCGAGGGCTTCGGCCTGGGGATCTCCGCCATGTTCCAGCGCGAGGCCTGGGTCGTGGGCTACATGGCCAAGGATGCGCCGAAGGTTAATTACGGCGTATTCCCGATGCCCAAGGGGCCCGGCGGCTGGGGCACCGTGGGGAACACCATGGGCCTGGCCGTGCCGAAATCCAGCAAGGTGAAGAAGGAAGCCTTCGCCTTCGCGAAGTGGATGATGGACGACGCGCAGGCCATATATAGCTTCGAGACCTCCGGCTGGCAGCCCTTCCGGACGAACATCGACTACAGCTCCCTGTACAAGAAGCGCCCCCTGCTCAAGGAGTTCATCCAGACCTCCAATCTGTCCGGCCATGCGGTCTATGACTACGAGAATATGCCCGCCATCTCCGAGATCCACAACCGGATGGCCGAGCGGGTCATGGCCGCCTTCAAGCGGGCCGATCTGAAGGATAATCCGCAGGGCATCGCCAAGGTGGTCAGCGAAATGGCCGAGGAGACGAACCGCATCCTGGCCGATAACGGGCTCCTGGCGAAATAACTCACCTCCATCAGCCGAGGGCGGGACGATGGGTTCACCCAACGGCCTCGGTTCCACTTCCAGCGTGGCGGTCGAGGCGGGGGGCGCGGCCAGCGCCCCCGCCCGCCGCCGCGGAGGCTCCCTCCGGGCCCTCCGGAGGAGCCAGCTCGCGTTCCTCCTGTGGATCTTCGCCCCCATCGTCTCGCTCTTCATCATCATCCGCGTTATCCCCATCTTCGTGATCCTCATCTTCTCCTTCACCAATTACTCGATCACGAAGGCCTTCTGGCGGTGGACGGGACTGCTGAACTTCGAGCGGCTGATCAGCGACGACAACTTCCTGACGGCCCTGTGGAACTCCACCGTGTACGTGCTGGTCGCGGTGCCGGCGGAGATCCTCCTGGGCCTCTTCTTCGCCGTGCTGCTCTCGCGCCGGGTGCGCTTCGAGTCCTTCTACGAGACCCTCTACTTCCTGCCCTACATCATCCCGATGGTGCCGGCCGCCATCATTTGGAAGTGGATCTATGCTCCCGGCTCCTTCGGGCTGGCCAATCACTACCTGGAACTGCTGGGCGTCGGCCGGGTGGGCTGGCTCACGAATCCGAAGATTGCCCTGTTGGCCGTGATCGGGATGCACGTGTGGAAGAACCTGGGGTTCTTCGTGATCGTGTTCCTGGTCGGCCTCAAGAACGTGCCGGCCGACGTCAAGGAGGCGGCGGCTATTGATGGGGCCTCGCAGTGGGCGCAAGTCCTCCGGGTGGAGCTGCCGCTGATCAAGCCCATCATCCTGTTCGGGGCCGTGATGGCGACGATCTGGGCGTGGTCGGCGTTCACCGAGGTGTACATCATGACCCAGGGCACCGATATTTCGACCGGGACGGAGATCGCGGTGCTCGTCTTCCGGATTTACCAGGAAGGCTTCCGCTTCTACAACATGGGCTATGCCTCGGCCATCTCCTTCGTCCTCTTCATCATCTCGCTGCTCTTCGTCCTGGTGCAGTTCCAGCTCTTCCGGGGCTGGAAAGAGGAGGGCGCCTGATGCGGCAACCCCGGCACGCAGCTCTCCTGCACGCGGTCCTGATGGTCACCAGCCTGGCAATGGTGTTCCCCATCGTCTGGGTGTTCCTGACCTCGTTCAAGACCTCCCAGGACATCATCCGGACGACGCCTACCCTGCTTCCTGAGAGGTGGACGCTGGAGAACTACGCCAGCCTCACGAAGACGGCTCCCTTCGTCCGGTTCTTCTTGAATAGCCTCCTCATCTCCGGGGTCTCCACGATCTTCATCATTTTCACGTGCTCCTCGGCCGGGTTCGTCTTCGCCAAGTACCGGTTCCGGGGCAAGAACTTCCTCCTGCTCCTCATCATCTCGACGATCCTCATCCCGCTCCAGACCTACATGATCCCGCTCTACCTCCTGACCCGCTGGCTGGGGTGGATCAATACCTACCAGGGACAGATCTTTCCCCTCATCATCATGTCGTCCGGCATCTTCTTCCTCCGCCAGAACATTCTGAGCATCCCCGACGAGCTGCTGGACGCCGCGCGGATCGACGGGGCCTCGGAGTTCGGTGTCTACCGGCGGATCATCCTGCCGCTCACCACGTCGGCACTCGCCGCCATCTCCATCGTGAACTGGGTCTACACCTGGAGCATGTTCATCTGGCCGCTGGTCGTGGCCAACAGCGAGAACATGTTCACGATGGAGCTGGGCCTGATGTACTTCCAGCGCCAGTTCATCACCCTGTACGGCGGCATCATGGCGGCCTGCGTGGTGACGCTGCTGCCGGTGCTGGCCGTCTTCCTGGCCTTCCGAACCCGGATCATCGAGGGGGTGGCCTTCACCGGAATGAAGACCTGAGGATGCCCGCCCGGGTCCCCGTCGCATCCCACCGCCTGTGCCACCTCCCCGGCTGCCCGTCCGGTTCGCCACGGCGTCTGCGGCGTGCGGGCGATGGGGTGCGTCGCCGGTCCATCCGCGAATCGGCCCGGAAGAAGGAGACACGATGAGCACGCGGCCAAATCGGAAGGTCCTGATGGGGTCGTATCACCTGGGCGATCGGGCGGTCCCCTTCATCCGACGCATGGAGGAGGCGGGCCTGGAAGTGATCCGCAACCCCTTCGGGAGGATCTACACCGAGGACGAAGTGATCGCCGCCCTGCCGGGCGTCTTCGCGACGTTTGCCAGCGTCGAGCCGTACACGGATCGAGTGTTCCGCGAGGCCACAGATCTCCAGATCGTGGCCCGCTATGGCGTGGGGTATGATCAGATTGATGTCGCGGCCGCCACCCGGCACGGCGTCATGGTCGCGATGGCCTTCGGCACCAACCACGAGGCCGTGGCAGACTCCGCCTTCACCCTGATGGCGGCCTCGGTCCAGAGGACGGTGACGCACCACCTCCGGGTGAGAGGCGGCGGCTGGGGGATGGACATCCACCCCGGGCTCTGGCGCCTGACCGTGGGCATCGTAGGACTTGGCCGGATCGGCAAGGCCATGGCGCGGCGGTGTCGGGGGTTCGAGATGCGAGTCCTGGCCTACGACATCCGGCCGGATGTCGCGTTCGCGCGGGAGAACAACGTCGAACTGGTGTCGCTGGAAACGCTCCTGCGAGAGTCGGATGTGGTGACGCTCCACATTCCCCACACGCCGGAGACCGACAACTTCATGAACCGGGAACGCTTCGGGCTCATGAAGCCGACAGCCCACCTGATCAACACCTCCCGAGGCGGAGTGGTGGACGAGGGGGCCCTGCACGAGGCCCTCGCGGCCGGGAGAATCTCCGGTGCCGGCCTGGATGTCTTCAAGCAGGAGCCTCCGAAGGGTTCGCCCCTCCTGGCGCTCGATACTGTGGTATTCAGCCCGCACTCGGCCGGATCGAACTTGACGTCGGAGGCGGCGGTTGGGAACCGCTGCGTGGACTCCATCCTGGCCGTCGCCCGGGGGGAGAGCCCCGGAACGGAATACCTCCTGAATTCGGAGGTCCTGCACCCGGGCCGCGGGCGCATGTCGGGACGTCAGGCGTAACGCCTTTCCCCCCTGCATGACGGGAGAACTGGTGACCGGGATGAACGCCTGAGCATGTCAACCGACGCCCCGCTCTTCACGCGACCCTTCGTTGTCATCTGCCTGGCCACGTTCTTCTTCTACTTGAGCTTCTACCTCATCCTGCCGGTGATGCCGCTGTACGTGGCCGGTATGGGCGGGACGCCCACCCAGCTCGGTCTCATCATCGGCCTCTTCGCATTCATGGCCATGGTCCTCCGGCCCCCGGTCGGCTGGATCATCGACACCAGGGGATACCGCCTGGTCCTGCTGGCCGGGATGGCAATATTCATGCTGGCGTCCCTAGGATACACCATCGCCCGGTCGGTGGATGGGGTCCTGGTGCTCCGCCTGTTTCACGGGATGGGGATGGGCCTGTTCCCGACGGCGGCGACCGTGGTGGTGGCGGAGGTGGCGCCCTCCGCGCGCCGGGGCGAGGCCATGGGCTGGTTCGGCATCGCCAACAGTGCGGGGCTGATCGTCGGGCCGGCCGCCGGGATGGCCCTGGCCGGTCGGATGGGATTCCCGGTGCTGTTCCTGGTCGCCGGAGGAGTGGCCGCGTTTGGTGTTGGGTGTCTCCTGACGCTCCCGCGGATCGGGCAACGACCCGAAAGCACGGGGCGCCCCCTCCAGTGGAAGGACTTCTTCAGCCCGGCCGCGGTCCTGCCCTCGGTCGTGCTGCTGTTCCTGTATGTCCCGTACGGGGCGCTGGTCTCCTTCATCCCGATCATCGGGACGCGTCGCGGGCTAGAGAACCCCGGCACGTTCTACGCCGTGTTCGCCCTGGCCGTTCTCCTGGTTCGGGCCAAGGCCGGCCACCTCTCGGACCGGCGCGGACGGGTCTTCGTGATCCTGCCGGGGATGCTGGTGGCCTCCCTGGCCTTCGCGGTGCTCGGATTGACGTCCGGGTCCCGCGGGGTCCTGCTGGGGGCGGCGATCTACGGCGTGGCCTTCGGCAGCGCCCAGCCGGCCCTCATGGCGCTGACCGCGGATCGCGTGCCGCCCGAGGAGCGGGGCAAAGCCATGGGGACCTTCTATACGGCCTGGGAACTCGGCATCATGACGGGCGCGGTGGGATCGGGCCTGCTCGTCCAGGTCGCGGACTTTCCCCTGATGCTGCTGGCCAGCTCGGCGATCCCGCTGGCCGGCGCCCTGCTGTCGCTGAAAGCGCTCTCGCCCGCCGGACCGCGACGGTCGCCGTGACCCTGATCGGGCCGCGGGCTATCCACTCCTCTCCATCTGTTTCCTATTCCCGGTTGTCAGTTGTCGGTTGTCCGTTTTCAATTGGGACGGAGATTCGGGGTCGTCTGTTGCGTGGGCGTCCGCAGCGGGGCATTCTTGGTGTGAAGCGTCCGTTGTGAGAAGGCGTGTGCCGTTCCAGGGTCGTCGCCGGTCGGGTTACCAGACGACACGAACGCATCGGGATTTGGCGATTCTGGAATCACCGGTCATGAGCGGGAGGTCCAAAGCCAGAGCGGTCGCGACGATCAGCCGATCCGAGGGATCGGTGAGAACCGTCAGGCCGTAGGCTGCCTTGACGACCTCGAGATCGAGGGGGTGAACACTGTAATGAGGGGTGCCGGCAAGGGTGTCCCACCATTGAGCGAACGAGGGCCTGAGGGTGATCGCCCGGTCCTCGGCCAGCAAAGCTGTTTCCCATGCAACAATAGTCGGAACGACGATGCTGTCGCGGCCCTCCTCGCATCGCCGGAAGATCCGCCGTGCCGCGGGGGACAGCCGGCCGGCACTCAACCCGCTGTATCGGAGAAGGGCGTGGGTATCCGTGACATACGCACCCACGATTAACCCCCTCCCCGCCGCCACATTCGGGTCCGAATCCTTCGGAGAGCGGCCTCGAGGTCACCGTGTATCTCGACCGTTCCCCGCAAGGTCCTCCGCGGGGAGCGGTTGGGTCCGGCGATCAAAGCCTTCCCGCGGGCCACGGCTGTTGGTCCTACTAAGAGGAGGCCAATGGTTCGGCCCCGCCTGGTGATCTCGACAGCCTCGGCCTTTCGGGGATCGCGGAGCAACGTGCAGAGCTGACCTCGGATTTGTGTGACGGACATCCGGGGGTGTCTTGCGGACATGGGGATTCCTCCTGTACAGAATAGTTGTACAGAATCTATCCCGGGTCGTGGGTAGTCGTCAAGCGGATTCTTGCCCTGGACAGCCAGGACGGCCTGCGTCCATGTTCCAGGCCATCGTTTGGTTGAAAACCGTTGGTCCCGTCCGGGTTCTCTGGTAGCATCTGTTCCACTCAGGCGACGGGACGCCCGCGTACACGGACCTCCTGCCCCTGTTCGAAGCGGAGGGGAGCGGGACAGCACACTGGGAAAGAATGCCGCCTCCAGGGGAGTCCAAGGGAAAGGACCAGGCACACCCGGGGAGAGACAGTACATGGCGACGATTTCGGATCAGATGGCGGCGTTCATCTTCGATACTGATTACGACGCGGTGTCAGCGGACGCCCTGACCATAGGCAAGCTGTGCGTCCTGGACTGGCTGGGGTCCGTCTATGCGGGGAAGGGGTCCCGGCCGGCGGTGGCGATGCTGCTGGTAGCCAAATCCTTGGGCGGCAATCCCGAAGCCACGCTCCTCCCGGATGGCTCCCAGTCCTCGGCATACATGGCGGCCCTGGTGAATGCCGCCGCGTCCCACGTCGTGGAGATGGACGACCTGCACAAGGGATCCATCCTGCACCCGGCCGCTCCGGTGATCCCCGCGGCCCTGGCGATGGCAGAGCGGGAGGGGGCCTCCGGTCGAGAGCTCCTGGCGGCCATCGTGACGGGATACGAGGTGGCCATCAGGGTGGGCGAGGCGATGGGGCCGTCTCACTATCAGTTCTGGCACACGACCGGGACCTGCGGCACCTTCGGGTCCGCCGCCGCCGCCGGGAAGATCCTGGGGCTGTCGAAACCAGAGCTGGCAATGGCGCTGGGGTCAGCCGGGACGCAGGCGGCGGGCCTGTGGGAATTCCTGGTGGATGGCGCGATGTCCAAGCAGTTGCATCCGGCCAAGGCGGCGGCTGACGGGTTGCTGGCGGCGCTGCTGGCCGAACAGGGATTCACGGCGGCCAGCAGGATCTTCGAGGGAGAGAAGGGATTCTGTCGCGCGATGGCCAAGGAGCCCGATCTGGGCCGCCTGACCCAGGGGCTGGGCGCCGGGCCGCTGCGCATCCTGTCCACGTCGTTCAAGGCCCATGCGGCCTGCTACCACATCCACTCCGCGATTGACGCCGTCCTGGAGATCCGCCGAAAACACTCGATCAAGGCCGCGGACGTGGAGAAGGTGCAGATCACCCTCTACCCGGCGGCCCTCGATCTCCTGGAAAAGGTTGAACCGCAGGATCCGTACGCGGCGAAATTCAATATCCCCTTCTGCGTGGCCACGGCCCTGGTGTACGGGCAGGTGGGGCTCTCGGCCTTCACCACCGACCGGCTGCAAGACCCGAAGATCCAAGGCGTGATGGAGCGGATTTCCCTGGTGCGGGACCCGGAGTTGGGGAAGGTGTATCCCGAACGGTGGCCGGCAGTGGCCGAGATCACCACCAGGGCGGGCCAGACCCATGCGGCTCGAATTGATTTCCCCCGGGGCGATCCGAAGAACCCCATGACGCAGGACGAGCTGGTCGCCAAGTTCCACAATCTCGCCACGCCGGCCCTGGATGAGGAGCAGCGCAGGAAGACCGTGGACGCGTGCCTCCAGCTCGATCGTGTCGAGAACCTGGCCGCGTTTTTTGCTGAGCTTGCCTGAAAAGGTCCCAAGGGCCTTCTCCCATTACGGGAGGCAACTCTCCCCTTACCCGGTAACGCATGGAGCCAAGCCCGCTTACCACTCTTGCCCTCGGCCTTCTCCTGGGCATGGAGCACGCCCTCGATGCGGACCACGTGGTGGCCGTCTCGACCATGGTCAGCCA
>Ga0080064_1000749_pt1 | contig 78533 bp, 71 predicted proteins | sample Subgrocontami54m_FD_69260 | JGI IMG/M metagenome (GOLD analysis project Ga0080064, IMG submission 69260) | Subsurface groundwater microbial communities from S. Glens Falls, New York, USA - GMW46 contaminated, 5.4 m (SPADES assembly) (version 2) ...
GGCCGGGGCCCCGCCATTCCCGGGAGCGCCCCCCCCCCCGCCGTTTCGTTCACGTCCCAGATGGCCACGCGGCAGCCCTCTTCCGCAAAACGCCGCGCGGTGGCCCGGCCGATACCTGCCGCACCGCCGGTGATGATCACGACCTTGTTCCGAAGTCCGGGATCTTTCATGGAATGGCCGCCGTCGGGTTAAGGCCGGGCAGGGGCGTCCGAAAAGACGCCCCTGCACCGGGAGGGGATAGGTTAGAAGTTGAACTTGAACGCGAACTGGATCACGCGCGGACCCGTGCTGGTCCGCACAATTTGGCCGAAGTTAGCCGAGGCACGGATGTTAACTGGGTTCGCGAAGCTCACGTCGTTGAAGACGTTGAAGAACTCCGTGCGGAACTCCAACTTCATGGATTCCTTGACTGGGAAGAACTTCACCACGGAGAAGTCCGCGTTTTGCTGGTGCGGGCCGCGGAGGAGGTTGCGCCCGCTGTTGCCGAAATTCCCCACGCCGGTCGCCGACGCAAAGCAGGTCACATCGAAGTAGCGCGCGAGGCGGCTTTTCACTTTGCCGTGGCGCGACGGGTTCGTGCACCCGGCGGTGAGGTCGGCGCGGGCTTGCGTGAATGCGTTGGCGTTGGTCAGCACCGAGAAGGGAGTGCCGGTTTGCACGGTGACGATGCCGGCGATTTCCCAATTGTTCATCAGGTGCCTCAGCCCGCGGTTGTCGCCCGTGTAAAACTTCGGGAAATCGTAAATGTAGCTGAGAACCATGCGGTGCCGGCGGTCGTAATCCGACGAAGCGTGGTCATTTAGCGTCACCTGGTTGCCGGGTACGACGGAGTTGTCGCTGGTGCCCGAAGCATCGCCCGAATAGTCGTCCAGCGAATGGCTGTAGGTGTAGGCGAGCAGGAATTGGAGCCCATTCGAATAACGCTTTGTCAGGGTGGCCTGAAGTGAGTTGTAGCTCGAATTGGCGCTGGACTGCATCACGTGCACGCCAAAGCCCTGCGCCGCCAGGCTCGAAAGGCCCGGGCTGAGCGCGCCGGAACCGCCGGCCGCCAGCCCCTGATTCAAGGCACGCAGACGGGAAAGTTTCCGGCCCACCGAGCCGACGTAGCCAAAATCCAACAGCCAGTTCTTCCACACCTCATACTGCAGGGTGAGGTTGTACTGTTGGATGTACGCGTTCCGGAAATTGTGAATGTCCGGGTAGAGTCCGTTGGCTCCCACGCAGGTGAACCCGGCCGGCGCGCACGCGCTCGCCGCCACTGCCGCGGGCAGCCGGGCTGGCGGGCCTCCATTGGGATAGGTGGTTGTGTTCGTGAAAACGAGGGGGAAGGAACTCGGCGAGGGAACCTGCACAAACGGAGTGGCAATCGGCGCGCCAATAACCTGTGCCAGCGTGTAGTAGGGGAAATTCAGGATCTGGTTGTTGTAGAGCCGCGCGTTGGGGCGGTCGAAATAGAAGCCGTAGCCGCCACGCATGACGAAGCGGTTGTTGCCGGAAACCGGCTTCCAGGCAAAGCCGAGGCGTGGGCCCAAATTGTTGCGGTCGGGGTCCACCAGCGAGTCCCGAACCTTGGGGATACCCGGGAGCGGCGTCGCGGCATTGCCAGCCTGAACAAATCCGCCGGCGATGGCCACGCCCGGAGAAATAACCGCGGGCGGGACCGGCGGAATCACTGCTGTGGCCTGCAAGGCGGGATCGAATCCCACGTAGCGCCCTTTTACTTCCGAGAACGGTCCGAAGTATTCATAGCGCAGGCCCAGCGACACCACGAACCGCGGGTGCACGCGCCAGTCGTCGTTGACGAAAAAGCTGTAGTCGGTAGCGCGGTTCCCGCGGTTGTTCACCCCGGAACCCATGATGGAAAGTCCGTTCAGCCCGAAGAAGCCGCCGAGGAAGTCCTTGAACGGATTGCCGGAGAAGCCCAAGTGGAACATATTACCTCGGGTATAGAGATCGAAGCGCAGGTCCACCAACTGGCGCTTGTACTCGCCGCCGAACTTGAGCGTGTGCTTGCCGCGCATCCAGGTCATGGTGTCGCCAACGGTGTAGGTCTGCACGTCGGCGTCGTTGTCTGAGAAGGGGGAGGCCCCGACGTCGAAAAAGTTGGAGACGGAGATGGTGGGCATGCCCGGGAACAGGCTGCTGAGCGGTGAGCTGACCCCCACCTGCGCCGAAGTAAACGGTTCTTCGGGAACTGAGCGCGTGGTGATTCGGCTGAAACCGAAGCGAGCATCGTTGAGCAGAGTCGGGCTAAAAACGTGCGTGTCCGCCACGGAAATCACCCGCTGTTTGAAGTCCACGAACGCTCCAAAGCCCGGCAGCGGCAGCGCATTACCCGTACCGAAGGAGTTGAACAGGGCTTGCTTCGCCGGATTATTGGCCCCGAAGAACTTCGCGGTGATGCGGTTCGCCTGCACCACCTGGAACTCGAGGTTTGTATTGAGCTGGTACTCGCGGAACTTAGAAAGGCCCGTCACGGGCGTCGGCACCGCCGTATTCGGAGAAATCGTGGTGCCGCCCGGCGCCGAGGGAATGGCGAAGCTCCCGTCGGGCAGCTTGGCCTGGAGGAGGAACAGCGCCGTGGAATTGATCACCGGCACGGCGAACGATGCGCCCAGTGTGCTGTTCAGCGTCGCGGTGGTGCGGTCGCTGGTCAGGTTGCCGGGCACAAACACGGTGGCGATCGAATTCGTCAGCGACGTGCCGTTTTTCTCATTCGTGCCCTGATAGGAAAGGAAGAACCATGCGCGGTCTTTCCTGATCGGCCCTCCGAGTGTCCCGCCGTACTGGTGGCGACTGTATTCGGGGCGCTTCACGCCGGCGCGGTTCAGGAAAAAATTGTTCGCGTTCAGCGAATCGTTGCGCAGGAAGTAGTAGACGTTGCCGTGGTAGTCGTTCGTCCCGCTCTTGGTGACCGCGGCCACAATCCCGCCTGAGGCGCGCCCCTGTGAAGCGTCGTAGAGGCTGGTCTGCACGATGAACTCTTGCAGTGTGTCGGTGGCCGGCACCGCGAGGTTCGGCGTGCTGCCCGTGCCGATCGAGTTTGCGTCCACGCCGTTGATCACCACGGCGTTGGAAAGCGAGCGCTGGCCGTTCACGTTGAACACCGTGTCGCCCCGGCCCAGCTCCGAGGAGTTCGGAAGCGAGCCCGAGGTGCCGGCCGTAAGCGTAAGCAACTGCTGGAAGTTCCGCGTGGGCAACGGGAGTTGCCGCAAAGTGTTGCTCTGGATCACTTCGCCGCGAGTAGGTGATTCGGCCTGCACCAGCGGCGCCTCCGCAGTCACGATGATCTTCTCACCGGCCGCCGCGCCCAACTGTAACTGCACGTGGACGTGCGTCGTCTCCGTGATCTTCACAACCGCGTTCTCAACCACGGTGGCCTTGAAGCCGGACTTGTTCACCTCCACGCGGTAAGTGCCCGGCGGCAGCAGGCTGACCTTATACTCGCCGCTTTGGTCGGTCGTTGCGTCGCGGCGCAGCCCGGCCTCGTTCTTAACCACCACAGTTGCACCGGCCACGGCGGCTCCCTGCGGGTCAAGAACCGTTCCGGTGATCTGGCCCGTGGTCGGTGTTTGCGCCCACGCCAGAGCGCTGCTCGCCGCGAGGCAGAGTACGCAGACCAGAATTATCCAGAGTTTCACTTTCATGTTTAGCCTCTTTTCGCCCGGCTGCCGTCTTGTCGTCCACCTCTGCGCCACAGTCCCTCGGTTGACATTCGGATCAGTTGCGCAATAGCGCGGTCGTCGGACATGCCTAGGTGTCGTTTTCCTCCAAAAAGCTTTTCCACCAGAAAGTATGTGAACAGTTGCAGGTAAATCGCCGTGAACGCCAGGGCGGGGTCAATTCCACTCCAGCGGCCGGTACGTGTTGCGGCTTTCAAGCGGCCGCCGAGCCGCTGTTTCATCCCGCGCGCCAGCGTACGAAAGGTGTGCGCGAAGTGGCGATTCCCGAATTCCGTGACGTCGATGTACATCAGCCGCCAGTAGTCCGGATTGTCGTAAACGATTTCGCGGATCACGCTGGCCATGCGGCGGAGTTCGACGGGATTGAAGAGGTCGCGCACCGGGCCCAGTGCTTTGCGCCGCAGTTGCTCCATCTTTTCTTCATAGTGGCTCACCAGCGACACGAACAGCTCTTCTTTGGTTCGGTAATAGTTGTAGATGTTGCCGATGGAAATGCCGCCCTCGCGGGCGATATCGCGCACAGACGTGCCGTGGTACCCCTGCCGTGTGAAGACGCGGAGAGCCCCCGCTTCAATCTTGCGCTGGTTTTTTTCAATGGCTTGCTCTTGCAATTTCGGCATCGGTCTGTCAGACTGCCCGGAACCAAAAACGAATGTTCGTTTTTGTATAATGCCTGGGGTCGCTTGTCAAGCAGTTTTTGGGAGGACCGGTGCCCGCCACCCAGCCCGCTCGTTACCGCTTCGTGATTGAGGCTCTGCTGTTCCTCAGCTATTTCGTCTTTGGCCTGTCGTGGATCGGCTATGCCCCGTTCCTGCTGGAGTTTCAGAGTCAATACGGCCTTTCGCATGGCAAGGCCGGCTTGCTTATTTCTTCTGTTTCGTTTGCGAAAATCTTTGTGCCCTTCGCCGCCGGCTGGCTCGCCGCGCGTCTCGGCATCAAGCGGGCGGTGGGAATCGGCATGCTGTGTATCTGCGCCAGCGTGTTTTCCCCGTTCTTGTCGGACTATTCTTTGCTGCTGGCGTCGCGTTTCCTCTTCGGAGCGGGCGGCGCCGTCCTGGTGACGCTCTTCGGACCGGCTATCCTGCAATGGTTTCCGCCGAAGGAGCTCCCGCTGGTGAACGGCATCAACGGCGTCGCCGTGAATGCGGGCATTGCGCTTTCCCTATTTCTCACGCTGCCGCTGGCCGGGCACTTCGGGAAAACTCAGGCGCTGGCGGGTTATGCCATGGTGAGTCTTCTGCTGACACTGGCCTGGTGGATCTTCGGTCGCGAGCGGCGCGAAGAGAAAGCCTCTGCGGTTCCGGCGGCAAAAGACTACTCGGACGTCTTGCGCATGAAAGAAACCTGGTACCTGGCCCTGGGTTTCGCCGGGCCTTTGTCCCTCTACCTCGTTTTCAACACCTGGCTGCCCACGTTTTATCACCAAGCCCTGGGAATGACGCTTGCGCAAGGCTCCCGCCTCACCGGCCTGGCTAACCTGGTGGGTATTCCCGCCGCCATCTTAGGTGGCGTTCTGACAAAGCGATTTGCGGCGCGCAAGCCGCTCATCTGGTGTCCGGCCATCGTCCTGAGCCTCTCTGGTTTCGGACTCTTCCTGCTGCGCGACCCCTTGTGGCTGATGTGCAGCGCGGTGGTTTTCGGTGTGAGTCTGTTCCTGTGGGTTTCGCCGCTGGTCACGCTGGCCATGGAGCTGCCGGGGATGACCCCGGTGCGCTTCGGCATGGTCATGGGCGTTTTCTTTGGAGTGTCTTACATCGCGGCCTTTCTTTCGCCGGTTGTGGTGGGAATGCTGCACGACGCCACCGGCTCATTCCTACCGGGCTTTGTGGTCTTCACCCTTTCCTGCTGGACATTGGTTGCTGCCGGCTTGCTGCTGCCGGAAACCGGCGGGCAGTCTCAGCCTTCCGCAAGATCGGGTTAGCGCGAAAAAGGTTCAGACTTGCTTAAAAATCCTTCGATGGCATCGAGGAAAGCTTTTGGGTCATCGATTTGAGGGGCGTGCCCACATCCCGACAGAAGCTGAAGCGTGCCGCTCTTCAGCTGCGACATCGCACTACGCACGTGATCCGGTGGAATCACGGCGTCCTGCTCGCCCCACAACAACATCGTCGGGCAGACGATTTCTCCTAGCCGGTTCGGCTGGTAGGCCGTCAGCGCAGTCTCGATGGAGCGGGCCATGGCCCGCGCGTATTCCGGATAGTCGGCTCGCTTCAGCTTTGCGTCTTGCTTTGCAAAGTAGCGCCTTTGCGCGGGACCGTCTTTTGCAAAAATGGGGGCAAACAACTGCTGGTTCACTTCCGGCGTCAACCGCAGCAGATTCTCCCGGCTCATCCGCTGTCGAGTGAAGGTGCGCTCCTCTTCGCTGAACTCGCGCACGCCGCTTACTAGGATCAGTCGCTCGACGCGATCGGGGTGAGCCAGCGCGAAGCGCAACGCCAGAATCCCACCGAAGGAATTTCCGACTAGAGTTGCACGCCTCACCGATACCTGGTCAAGGAACTCTGCTATGGCGGCAACAAAAAACTCCGCGCAGTAGTTTTCATCAGGCTTTTCCGATTCGCCGAATCCCGGCAGATCCACCGCGAGAACGCGGTGGCGTACGGCGAGCAGCTCGAGCACCGGCTCCCAGTCCAAATGGTCGCCGAACATCCCATGCACGAGCAGAATCACAGGTCCGCTGCCGCGCTCCCAATACACCACGCGGGTGCCCTGCACGGAAACGGAGTGGAGGTCGGAAGTGACGCGCTCAGGCAAAGTGATTTCACGGGGAAAAACGAAACCGACCCAAGCTACCAGCCGCCCCGGCACGTGTCAATCGCACACATCCGCAGTTGGGATCTCATCCTCTGTGTTTTGGAGTATTCCTCAAGGCTCTCGTGTCTACCTGCATAGATTCCATGCCGCAAAACCAGCAGCTGGGCTCGGCCGGAAAATTGGAAGATGGATCTTGTTGAAGATGAAGTGGGCAAGGCGAGTGGATTTACCTGTCCCGAGCTTGCCGAGGGGAACCACCAACCTCCTGGTCCCGAACCAGGGGGGTATCGGTACCAGAGGTTGTGCCCAATTTTGTGCCCCACCCTCGGTAGCAAACTAGCGTCTCTGGAAAGGATGCGGCGGGACGCTAAAGCGCCTGTAACAGAGCAAGGCTTCGAGCGAGCGGCAGTCGCGCAGAATGCCCCGCGCCGCGCAAAGGAAGCCCGCCGCGCGATTCACTTTGACTGCGTGAGCATCTTTAGGCTGAAGAAAGATCAAACCGCGCGGCGGGTTCGCCGCTCTGGTGTCGGTAGTGGTGTCGGTTGGGTTTTCGTTTCGCTTCGCCCCAGTGCGCGACGCTGCGCGGAGCAAACGCTGCAAACGTGCATAAACACAGGCGATTTTCGCTTCTCTGCGTTTTCGTGCGCGTCACTGCGGAACGCTTAGAAGGGCTTAAAAGGCCGCTGCTCTACCACTGAGCTACACCGGCACGAGCCTAATCAGTCCATGGTAAGTAGTGAGCCGGCGAATGTCTTTCTCTAGGAAGCAGCGTCCCTCGCGTGGCGACCGGGCAATGCTCCGCAGCCCAGCATGCGACGAGGATTGCCGCCTGGGCGCACGGGGCCGCTCACGGCGCGCGATCTCCATCCATAGGACTAGGGGGCTCCAGATAAAGCGCGCAGCTCGCAGCTCATGGCTATTTTCGACGGAAAAGCTAAACTTTTTCATTTCGCGGATGCGCGCGCGTGCCTACCATTCGGTCTAGGGGGAGCATCTGCTAGAGATTTGACCCGCCCTCCCCCTTCAGGCGACCAGCTCGAACCGCAGAAACGGCTCACCTGTTTGGGTCGGATTCCCCCCCCCCGGCACCATTTTTCCTCACAAGAATTCAAGCAGAGAAGTGGCAACCTGCGCAATCCCGAGGTATCGGAACGGCGCAGGTTGCCGCTACAAACTCACTTCCCAGGCAGCTCGGCAAGCAATTTTCAAAATCGGTGCCAGCATGGATTTTTGTGTTATAGTCCTTGGGTACTTTCCAAAGCTCAGATTGCGTCAGTGACTTCTGGGCCGTATTTGCGGCCTGCCCCGCCTGACCTCGTCGGGTACCTCAACGCCGCCACGAAGCAATCTGAATCCGGCCTGCCGGCGGCACACTCCGCCACAGGAATTGAAAGGAATCGGGGAGAAGAAGCATGAAGAATCTGTTTGTGGGCAACATGAGTTTTCAGACTTCGGAAGCAGACTTGCGCGCGTTGTTCGAACCGTTCGGGCAGATCACGCGGGTGCACATCGCCATGGACCGGGAAACCGGCCGGGCGCGGGGCTTCGCGTTTGTGGAGATGGCCAACGACGAGGAAGCGGCCAAGGCCATTGCGGGGCTGGACGGAAAAGAAGTGGGCGGGCGCAACTTGAAAGTCAATGAGGCGCGCCCCAAGACGGAACGCAGCGGGCCCCCTCGTGGCGGAGGCGGGTATCGCGGCGGCGGTGGAGCCGGAGGTCGCGGCAAAGAGCGCTTCTCGACCGAAGACCACCGGGATTCCGCGCGGCAGCCGCGCGAACCGCGCTGGTAGAACAAGACAGTTTGCAGGCAGTTCGTGCGTTTGCCGGCTTCTCTTCCCCAATTAAGGAGGTTTGATGGCCACACGGTCGAGGTCTACGTTTGAAAAACGGCAGAAGGAAATGAAGCGCATGGAAAAACAGCGCATGAAGGCGGAGCGTCGCGCAGAAAGAAATATGGCCAAACGCGCCGGCTTGGAAGCTCCCACCGAAACGCCAAGCGACTTGGAGAGCGTGCCCACCGAATCGGAACCGCAAGGCTAAGTGCCTAGTGCCTGCACAGGCTAATCCTTCTCTGCCATACCTCTTCTGAATTTCTGCACAACTTCTGAAACCCGCACGGAAACAAAATATGCAGAAGTGTCGTCGCCCTTGGCTATGCTATTGACTAAGGTGAGACGCAGGGCTACGGATTTGGGCATAATACTGGCCGCGACATTGGAACGCTGCACGTGTTGGTCCAACGGAGAGTGGCACGATGAGATTTCCCCCGCGCTTGTGCATGCTGGCCGCCCTTTGGGGATTCTGGCTTTCGCCGGCGTCCCTGGCGCAATCGCCCCCGACGGCGCTAACGCTCGACGATTGCGTACGGCTGGCGCAGTCGGTTCCATCGGTGGCCAGCGTGGCTAAGCAGGAAAGCGAAATCGCCGGGCTGGGCGTAAAACAAGCACAGGCGGGGCTGCTGCCGCAGTCGCAATTTGAAGCCGCCTACACGTACAACAGCGTGCTGCGTGGCGGTTCCCCGCTGCAAAGTTTTGTCGCGCTCAACGGCGTGCGCCAGTATCAGTTCCTGCTCACCGCTTCGCAGGAGATTGATTTTTCCGGGCGGCTGCGCGCCGATGTGGCCCGCGCGCGCGCCGAGCGCGACGCCGCCGGCGCCAGCGCCACCATCACGCAGCGCGACCTCAAGCGCGCCGTTACGTTCGCCTATTACCGGCTTCTCCTCGCGCGCCATCTGGAGCAGGCGCTGCGCGACTCCGTCGCGGAGGCGGAAAGTTTTCAGAAGCGCACGCGGCTGCTCGTCGAGCAGGGCGAAGCCGCGCAGGCCGACCTGGTGAAGGCCTCGGCCGGGGCGGCCTTTCTGCGGCAGGCGTACAACGCTGCACAACTCGACGCGCAGACCTCCAACCACGAACTGGCGGCATTTTGGACCAAGGACGTCGCCGAGCCGCTGAACATCGTGGACGTCTTCGACCCGGCGCCCGCGGCGGAAGCCGAAGCAGCGCTGGCCGGCGCGTTTCTCACGCGACCGGAATTCAGCTTGCTTGATGCGCAGCGGCGGAGTTTTGCGGAAGAGTCGAGGCGCATCCGCGCCAATCTGTTTCCGCAGGCCAATGTGAGCTTTCAATATGGATTGGATACCAACGTGATTCGCGCGCGCGACCGCGGCTACGCTTTCTTCGTGAATCTGAACGTGCCGATTTTTGACTGGATGAAAACGCTGAGCGCGTCCAAGCAGTTCCGCGCGCGCGCGGAGCAGACCGACAACAACCGGGCCATCGCAGAGCGCGTGTTCTCGCGCGAGTATGAAAGCGCACGGGCGCGAGTGAAAATGCTCTTCGAACAAATCGGGATTGCCGCGGCCCAAGTGAAGCTCACCGAAGAGGACGTGCGGCTGAGCCGCATGCGCTTCGAAGGCGGCGAAGGCTCGGCGCTGGACGTGGTCACGGCGCAGAGCCAGCTCGCACAGGCCCGCGGCAACTACTACACCAGCATCGCCAATTATCTGAACGCCAGAGCGGATCGGGAGGTCGCTGCCGGACGATGAAAACCATACCGGTTGTCCTTGCGTGTCTGTTGCTCGCCGGCTGCGCCGCGCAGAAGGAAGAAGCCGAGCCCAAGCCCGTGGTGGAAGTGAAAGTGGCCCAGGCGGAGCTCGCCGACGTGCAGATTGCAGTGCACGCGCCGGCCACCATTTTCCCGCGCGAGCAGGCCGCCATCGCGTCGAAAATCACCGCGCCCATCCGCTGGCTCGGCGCGCGCAAGGGCGACCGCGTGGCCGCCGGGCAGGTGCTCGCGCGGCTGGAGAACCGCGATTTGCTGGCCCAACGCACGGAAGCGCTGGACCGCGCCCGCGCCGACCTGACTTCCGCGGAGGCCACGCTCAACCAGGCGCAGAAGAATTTCGACCGGCGGCAGAAACTGTTCGAGCAGGGCGCCATCCCCAACCGCGAATTGCTGACCAGCCAGACGGAACTCGCGCAGGCCAAAGCCAGCCACGACGTGGCAAAAAAGTTTTTCGACTTGCTGGACAATCCCGCGCGGCAGCAGGAACTCCGCAGCGCGGCCGTCAAACCGGAGCAGGAAAAGATTCGCGAATCGTTCCTCAACGCACAAATCGAGTTCACGGAAATCCGCAGCCCGTTTGCCGGCACGATCACCGAGCAGTACGTCTATCCGGGCGACATGGCCAAGCCCGAATCGCCGATTTTTACGGTGATGGATTTGTCGGTGGTGGTGGCGCGCGCGCAGGTGCCGGAAGCAGAAATCGGCGGCGTGAACACCGGCAAAGCGTGCTCGTTCGAAAACGCAGACCGCCCGGACGCCAAGGCGCAAGGCCGCGTTTCCGTGGTCAACCAGGCGGTGGATCCGGCGCGGCGCACGGTGGAAGTGTGGTGCGAGCTGCCCAATGCGCGCGCCTCCTTACGCGCGGGCGTGTTTGGCTCGCTCACCATCGTCACCGGAGCGGCGCCGAAAAGCGTGGTGGTGCCCAAGGAAGCGGTGCAGTTCCTGGAAGGCACGCGCAAGGGATTTGTGATGGTGGTGGGCGCGGACAAACACGCCAAGCGAACAGAAATTGAGGCAGGAGAAAGTTTCGCGGGCAAGGTGCAGATCAAGAGCGGGCTGAAGGCCGGCGAGACTGTGATCATCGAAGGCGGCTACGCCATACCCGACGGCACCGAAGTGCGCTTGGCCGGCGAGAAAAAACCCGAGGAGAAGAAGCCGTGACCGGCCAACTCGGGGAATTCATCGAAGCACACGGCCGCGCGCTGGTGATCGTTGTCCTGAGCTTCGCGCTGGCCGGGATTGTCTTCGCCTTCCGCCTGCCGATCTCGATTTTGCCGCAGACCGATTTTCCCCGCATTGTAATCCTGGTGGACAACGGCATCGCGCCCGTGGACGTGCAGATGGTCACGGTCACGCGGCCCATCGAAGAAGCCATCCGCATCGTGCCGGGTATCACCGATGTGCGCTCGGTCACCGCCCGCGGCTCCACCGAAATCAGCATTTTTTTCCGCTGGGACGTGGATATCCTGCACGCGCTGCACCAGGTGCAGGGGCGCATCGCGCAGATCATGCCATCGCTGCCGCCGGGCGCGCGCTTCGACATCAAGCGCTTGACTTTTTACGTTTTCCCGACGATCGGTTGCAGCATCACTTCGCCCTCCCGCTCGATCGCGGAGCTCTGGGACCTCGCGTATTACGACATTGCGCCGCGGCTCTACCGCCTGCCGGGCGTGGCCGAGACGCGCATCGTCGGCGGGCGCCGGCCGGAATTTCACGTGCTCGTGCAGCCGGAAAGGCTGAATGCGCTGGGCATGCCGCTGACGAAAGTGGTGGAAGCCATCCGCAGCACAAACACGATCTCCACCGCCGGAATGATCCAGGAGAACTATCACCTGTATCTGGCCACGGTCACGGGGCTGATGCGCAGCAAAGAGCAGATCGAAGAAACCGTAGTGGACGTGGTGAAGGGAACTCCCATCCGCGTGAAAGACATCGCCAGCGTGGTGCCGGGGGAGCAGGTGGCCTACAAAATCGTCACGGCGAACGGGCGGCCGGCTGTGCTCGTCAACGTGATGCAGCAACCGGACGGCAATTCCGTGGAGATCGCCGACGCAGTGAACGCAGAGCTGCGCGAGGTTCGTAAAAGCCTGCCGCCGGATATCGTGCTGGAAAACTATTATGACGAGTCCTTGCTTGTCCGGGATTCGATCAAAGGGGTGGCCGAAAGCATTCTGATCGGGCTCCTGCTTTCGTGCGCTGTGCTGGTCGGATTCCTGAAGAGCTGGCGAACCACGGTGGTTGCCGCGCTGGTAATTCCCATCGCCGTGCTGTTCGCCGTCGTCTTCATGCGCTTGTTCAACATGAGCTGGAACCTGATGACGCTCGGCGGCCTGGCGGCCTGCATCGGTGTGGTGATTGACGACGCCATCGTGATGGTGGAGAACATCATCGTCCATCTTTCCATGGGGCAGGAGCCGAAAGAAGCGGCGCGAAGCGCGATCCACGAACTGACGCCCGCGCTGATTGGCTCGACGCTGACGCCGATCATGGTATTTGTGCCGCTCATCTTTCTGGGGGGTATCACCGCGGTGTTCTTTCGCGCGCTGGCGCTAACCATGGTCACCGCGCTCCTCGCCTCGCTCTTTCTGGCAATTTTCTTTACGCCGGTGCTGGCCAGCGTGTTCTTCCGCGCGCCGAAGGGACCCGCGGAAACGGACATGCACCGCGCCGAGCAGGCCGGCGAAGGCCGCTTCCTGCGCTGGGGCACGGCACGTTACGAAGCGGCGCTGGGCTGGGCGCTGCGCCACACAGGTATCGTCATTTTCGCGAGCCTCGTGATCATGGCGGGCGCCGTCGGCCTGTATTTCCAGCTCGGCAGCGGCTTTTTGCCGCAATTGGACGAAGGAACTTTCGTGCTCGATTACATTACGCCCCCCGGCACTTCGCTTGAAGAAACCAATCGCGTGCTGCTGCACATCGAGCAGTTTATCCGCGAGAACCCGGAGGTGGAAAGCTACTCGCGGCGCACCGGTGCGGAGCTAGGATTTTTCGTCACCGAGCCAAACAGCGGTGACTTCGTGGTGAAGCTGAAACGTAACCGCAAGCACTCCACTGAGCAGGTGATCGAGGAGTTGCGGGACAAAATCAACCAGTCCGAGCCGATCATCGAGATCGAGTTTCCGCACATGCTGGAAGATTTGATCGGCGACCTGGCCTGGTCGCCCAAGCCCGTGGAGATTAAAGTCTTCAATGACCAGTACGAAGTGTCCAAGGCCTTCGCGCAAGAGATCGAAGAATGGCTTCCCAAGGTGAAGGGCGCGGTGGACGTGTTTAACAGAACTCTCGTGATTGGTCCCTCCGTGAACTTCCGAGTCAACGTGGAGAAGGCGCAGCGCGCTGGTTTCAGTGTGAGCGATATTGCAGACATCGAATCCGCTATCGTGGATGGCGTCGTGGCGACCAACATGATCCGCGGCCAGCGGCTGATCGGCATCCGCGTGCGCTACCCGTCGAAGTACCGCTCGACTGTGGATAGCCTGAAGGGTTTGCTGATCACTTCGCCCAACGGCACCACTGTTCCACTTTCCTCCGTGGCCGACGTGGAGATGGAGGAAGGCACGACGGAAATTCACCGCGAAAACCTGCGGAACATTGCCACGGTCACCGCGCAAATTTCTGGCCGCGACCTCGGCTCCGTGATCGCGGAGATCAAGGACCGGCTACCTAAAGAACTCAAGGTTCCTCCCGGCACGGAGATCGAGTACGGCGGGCTCTACAAGATCCAGCGCGAGTCGTTCCTGGGACTCACGCAGGTGCTGCTGGCGTCCATTCTGCTCATCTTCATTATTCTTGTGTTCGAGTTTCGCTCGTTCTCGCACCCCATCGCCATCCTGGTGGCCACGCTGCTGTGCTCGTTCGGCGCGCTGCTGGCGCTCAAGCTGACCGGGCAGACGCTGAACATTTCCTCCTTCATGGGCGCGATCATGGTGGTGGGCATCGTGCACAAAAACGGAATTCTGATGCTCGATGCGGAGCAGGCATTTTCCGCGCGCGGCCTGCCGCTGCAAGAGGCCATCTACGAAGCGGGGCGCCGCCGCCTGCGCCCGATTCTGATGACCGCACTGGCCACGATCTTCGGCATGCTGCCGCTGGCGCTCAATGTGGGATCCGGCGCGCAGATCTTGCAACCACTGGCCATCGCGGTGATCGGCGGAGTGGCAGTCTCCATGGTCCTTTCGCTGCTGATTACGCCCGTGCTCTACTTCCGACTGCGGCATTGGGGTCTGTGATTGCAACACCGGTACGCTTCGCCGCGCGGTGTCTTGCTGTGAGCGAGGGAATGTGTTATCCGTCTTGCGTGCTGTCCGACTGAGTAACGCGTAAACAGCCATGTTGGGTGAAGACCGCAGAAACAAAATCCTGCAGCGCGTGGGGCCGCTGCTCCACGACATCGATCCGGACGTCCATCTGCACGAGGTGGTGCTGGATTCGACGCGACAGCAACTGGCCTTCGTGATGCAAAAGGGCGAATGGCCGATCGTGATCGGCATGAACTGGCTGGAGTACGTGAGCCACCGCGACGAAGAGTTGAAGGAGCGGCTGGCCGAAAGCCTGAAGACGCGGCTGGAGACGGCACGGCAGCGGCAGGAGCGCGAAGAAGAAAGTTAGCGGGAGTCCTTTTTGTTCTCTTCGACAAAGACGGAAGTCATCGCGCCGAGAAACGCTTTGTTGCTTCCGCTTTCGTGAACCCACACGACGATTGTGTACACCCCCGGCAACTTTTTCCAAAAGCGCAAGGGCAGCGAGAATCGTCCTGCGTCCTCCAACTGGATGGAACCTTGACTGCCGTCGATGTACCGCCCCTCGGACAGCCGCACTCTCTCCATCTCATGTTCCTCGGGCAAGCCATAGGAACCGGTCTCGCGCAGGTCTTGCCGAAACATAGGCTGCGGCAGCGGTTCGTAATAGACGCCGACACCGGACAGTTTGAAGTTTCGATTGGTAATTTGCCCTTCAATTCGCAGCTTGTCTTGCAGAGTGGCGCGCGAGGGCAAGGGCTGGAGTTCGGCATAGCCCGCGCCGAAAAGTTCCACCAAGCGGATGCCGCGCACGTCGAAGGCCAGGCCGATGCCCACGTGCGTTTGGCGAGGATTCAAGATGCTCTGGCGATGGCCGTCGTTGGGCGGGCGCTCCGCCATGAAACTGCGATGTCCGTCCAGGATTTCATTCCAAAGCGACGCGGGAGTGGAGTTCAAGTTCGTGGTCCAAAGGCTCCAGATATTTTCGCTGGTGAAAGAGCGGATGCCGGCGACGGCATAGCGCATATAGGGCTTCCATCCGGCGCGGTTCCAGTGGCTGGCATAGCCCTCGCGCAACATTTCGCTGCAATGCGCGGCGGCGGCGCTGGCGAGTTCTTCGGAGTACTCGACGGGTTGCAGACCGGCGGCGCCGCGGTCGCGGTTGATTTCGTCCAGGAGACGCAGCCTGAGTTCGCGGGAAGGGTCCGCAGGCGGGCCTTGCGCCAATAACAGAGAAAGAATAATCAGCAGAAACGGCATCGGCGCGGGGCTTTCCTCACTTTAACAAACGAGCGGCGGCTTCGACGTCGCTTACGCCAATGACCACCAGGGCGCGCTCCGCGCTCTTTCCGATGCTCCCATAGACATAATCAATGTTGATGTTCTTCTCGGCCAGCTTGCGGGTGAGGCGGCCGAGCGATCCGGGCCGGTCGGCCAGATGGGCGGCAATGGCCGTTTCTTCGTGAAAACTCAGCCGCAAGCTTTCGCAAACTTTCTTGGCGACTTCCATCGGAGTAGCCACCAGGCGAATGGTGTCCGGCGCGGATTCGTTGGCCTGAATAGCGCTGATGTTTACGGCGCGCTTGGCTAGTTCGGTGCAAAGCTCAGCGAGCGCGCCCGGACGGTTCTTCATTGCGATGCGGAGCTGCTTGATAACGGCCATGGAGCCTCCCTTTCCTTCACGATGGGCACGACATGTCGTGCCCCTACAAATTCAGCGCGCCGTATTTTGCATCGGCGAGTTCCCGCGCGCGTTCAAACACTTTCAGCGAAGTTTTGCCCCGCGGATTTGTCCAGCGCCCGGGCACGGGATGGCCGCAGGCCGGGCAGCAGCCGTCCTTTAAATTATTTTCCAACACGTTGTGCCACGAACGAGTGATGAGCACAGCTCCGCAAGAAGGACAATTCGTGTTGGCAGCGTCGCTGAAGATGTTGCCCTCGTACACGTAGTGGAGGCCGACTTCGCGCGCGATGCGGCGCGCCTGGTGCAGAGTGGCCGGGGGCGTGTTGGGTTTGTCGCGGAGCTTGAAGTCGGGATGGAAGGCGGTGAAATGAAGCGGCACTTCGGGCCCGAGGTGCTCGAGAATCCATTCCGCGAGGCGGCGCGATTCTTTGGGATCGTCATTGAGGGTGGGGATCATCAGGTTGGTGATCTCGAACCACACGTTGGTTTCCTTTTTCAGCCACTCGAGCGTTTCCAGCACGGGCTTCAGATGGGTGAGCGTGATTTTGCCGTAGAACTGCTCGGTGAAGGCCTTGAGGTCCACGTTGGCGGCGTCGATGTGGTCGTAGATGTCGTGGAAGGCTTCGTAGGTGACGTAGCCATTGGTGACCATCACCGTGTTCAGGCCGTGCTCTTTGGCCGCCGCGCAGATGTCAATCACGTACTCGCCCCAGATAGTCGGCTCGTTGTAGGTAAAAGCGATGGAGGGGCAGCCGTAGCGGATGGCCATGAGCACCACGTCTTCCGGCGGCATGTGCGAGGAGTGCACCTGGTCGTGCTTGGATTTGGAGATGTCCCAGTTCTGGCAGAAGAAACAGCCCATGTTGCAGCCGGCGGTGCCCATGGAAAAAATGGTGCTGCCGGGCAGGAAATGATTCAGCGGCTTCTTCTCGATACGGTCCACCTGAATGGCGGCAGGAGACGCGTAGCCGAGGTTGTAGAGCTTGCCTTCGTGGTTGACACGGATAAAACAGAAGCCGGATTGTCCTGCGCCAATGTGACAGTGGCGCGGACAGAGATAGCAGTGCACCTTGCCGCCGGGTTCGGGTTCCCACCAGCGGCCTTCGTGGAGGGTTTCCGATTTCTGGAAGATTTTCAGGTCGTGCATGGCCCTAATCCGATGGCTCGATTATACGCCTATTTATTGCGGCGGGCAGCTTGGGCGCGCTGGCGGATGGCCACCCAATTCAGGAAGCTGCGAAGGCGTGCGCGCTCGCGCCAGAGGAGTTGGATGGTGTCGCGGGCGCCGAGGTTGGCGGCGTCCTTGCCAAAAAATGTTTCCAAGCGCCAGCGGAGGTAGGGACTGTTCCAGGGCTGCAGGCGGTAGCCTTTTGCGATGATCCAGTAATAACGGAGAGCGCGGAACATTTGTCCTTTCGCGAATCGCGGCGGGAATTATCCTATCAGAATGACGACAGATCAGGGGTCAGGAGCGGAGCTGGGCGGAGGCGGAGTCGAAGAACTGCTGAATGATGCGGCGGGCGGCAACGTCAATCATGCGCTGGCCGACAGCGGCAATCATGCCACCGACGTGGGCTTCGCCTTCGTAGTGCAATTCGGTCTGGCCTTTTTTTTCGGTGAGGCGGATGCGGCCTTCGCCGCGCATGAAGCCGGGAGTCCCTTTGCCCTCGAGTACCATGCGCAGGGATTCGGGAGGCTTTTTTTCGCTCAGCTCGACGCTGCCCGAGTAGCTGCCGGAAATCGCGGCGAGCGCGAATTTGATGGCCACCTTGTAGCGGTCGGGACCTGCGGGTTCGAGTTTTTCGCAGCCAGGAAGAAGCTTGGCGAGTTTGGCGGGATCGGTGAGCAGGTCCCAGACCTGCTCCCGGCCGGCGGGTAGCAGAACGTTTCCCTGGACCTTCACGCCTTCTTTCCTGCGGCGCGGGCGATGGCCAGCGTGAGCGCGCGGCGAGTGAAGACGACGGCCATCTCGCGGCGGTAGTCGGCGGAGGCATGCAGGTCGGCGAGTAACTCAACGCCGTGCGCGGCGTGGCGCGCGGCCTCGGCGAGCAATTTTTCGCTGGCCTTCTTTCCGCGCAAAGCGTTTTCGACTCCCACCGCGCGGTAGGCCTTGGGGCCCGCGCCGGTGACGCCCACAGTGACTTGTGCCAGCTTTCCCTTCCACAATGTGATGCGGGCGGCGACGCCCACCACCGCGTAGCCGGACGCGGGCTGCGCCAGCTTGCAGTAAGCTCCGCCAGTTCCCTTCCCGATGACCGGAACTCGCACTTCGGTGAGGATTTCGCCGGGGCGCAATTGCGTGGTGAGCATGTCCACGAAAAAATCGGCAGCGGAGACGGTGCGCGAGCCGGAAATGCTCTGGAGCGCCATGATGGCATCGAGAGCAAGAATCGAGGCGGGGTAGTCCGCGGCGGGGTCGGCGTGAGCCAGGCTGCCGCCAATCGTGCCGCGGTTGCGTACTTGCACGTCGCCGATGGCCGCAGCGGTTTCGGCGAGCAGCGGGCACTTGGCGCGGAGCAGGCTGGAGTGTTCGATCTCGGCGTGGGTGGCCATCGCGCCGATGACGATCATGCCCTGCTCTTCGCGAATGTAATTCATATTTTTCAGGCGGCCGAGATCAATCACGAAGCGCGGCGCGGCGAGACGCAGCTTCATCATGGGCAGCAGGCTGTGGCCGCCGGCGAGGAGCTTGGCTTCGTCGCCGTGGCGGTCGAGCAGGCGCAGGGCCTCTTCCAAGTTTTTCGGGGCGTGATATTCAAATGCTGCGGGAATCATTTTGCCCTCCTGCGCGGCCGGCGGCGAGCGGCGGGTCCGGCTTTTTTCTTGGGCTTAGGCTTGGCTTTGGCCTTGGCAGAAGGCCGCAGCGCACGCTTCGGCGCAACTTTGCGGCGCATCAGTTTCCAGATGCGTTCGCGCTTGACGGGCATGTCCACGTGACGCACGCCGAAAGGAGCCAGCGCGTCAACGACGGCGTTGATGATGGCAGGCGTGGCGCCGATGGTACCGGCTTCGCCGACGCCTTTCACGCCGAGCGGGTTGACGGGCGAGGGCGTGACGGTGCGATGCGTTTCCATCCAGGGCATGCAGTCAGCGCGGGGAATTGCGTAGTCCATCAGCTCGCCGGTGATGAGCTGGCCGTGCTCGTCGTACACCGCCTCCTCGAACATGGCCTGACCCACCGACTGCACGATTCCGCCGTGCACCTGGCCCTCGACCAGCAGCGGATTGAGGACGTTGCCGCAATCGTCCACGGCGACGTATTTGAGTAGGCGGACGTCGCCGGTTTCGGCGTCAATCTCCACCACGCAAACGTGCGCGCCGAAGGGAAACGTAAAATTCGTCGGCTCGAAGAACGTGGTGGAGTCGAGCCCCGGCTCCATGCCCTGCGGAAGTGACTTAGCGGAGTAGGCTGCGCCGATGGCTTCGCCGAGGGCAATAGATTTGTTGGCGGAAGATTTGGAAGAGATTTTTCCGCCACCGAAAACAAGGTCCTTAGGGTCCTCACCCGTGATGTGGCTCGCAATTTTCGCCAGTTTGTCGCGCAGCTTAATGAGCGACATGTACGCCGCGGTGCCGCCGACGGCGGTGCCGCGGCTGCCGAACGTGCCGATGCCGTAGGGCACGGCGGCAGTGTCGCCGTGGACGATGTTGACGTCGTCCGGCGTGAGGCCGAGGACCTCCGCGCCCATCTGGGCGAAGCTGGTTTCCTGACCCTGGCCGTGCGGCGAAGCGCCGGTAAGGATGGTCACCTTGCCGGTAGGCTCGACGCGCACGGTGGCGCTTTCCCAGCCGCCGGCGGGCATGGCGCTGGAGGGGCCCATGGCGCAGATTTCGACATAGGTGGACACGCCAATGCCCATGTAGCGGCCTTGCTTGCGGAGTGCGGCCTGCTCCTTGCGGAGTTTCACGTAGCCGGATTTTTGCAGTGCGAGGTCGAGACTCTTTTGGTAATTCGCGCTGTCGTAGGCGATGCCGGTGGGCGTGGCGTAGGGAAATTCCTTGGGCAGCGGGAAATTTTTGCGGCGAATTTCCGCCGGGTCCATCTTCAACTCCGCGGCGATGAGGTCCATCAGGCGCTCGACATAGTAGGTGGCTTCGGGGCGTCCGGCGCCGCGATAGGCGTCGGTGGCCATTTTGTTGGTCAGCGCGCCGATAATTTCGATGTGGATGGCGGGAACTTTGTAGCTGCCGGCGAGCATCAGGCCGGTGAGCGTGGGCACGAGCGGCGTGAGCAACTGGTAGTAGGCACCGAGGTCGGCGATGATGCGCCACTTGGTGCCGAGGAGCATGCCGTCCTTGGAGACGGCAGCTTCAACGTCGGCAATCTGGTCGCGGCCGTGCGTGGTGCAGAGGAAATTTTCGCGGCGCGATTCCATCCACTTCACCGGATGGCCCAAGCGCATGGAGAGGTGCGCAACGATAGCTTCTTCCGGATAGACATTCAGCTTGCTGCCGAAGCCGCCGCCGACTTCCGGCGTGATCACGCGCACGGAATGCTCCGGCGTGCCGAGCATGGCGGCGATCTGCGTCTTCAGAAGATGCGGAATTTGCGTGGAGGACCACACGGTAAGAGTTTTTTCGCCGCGCTTGTATTCGGCGAGCACGCCGCGAGGCTCCATGGCCACGGGAATCAGGCGCTGATTCACCATGCGCTGGCGGATTACTTTGTCGGCTTGCTTGAAGGCTTTCTTGACGTCGCCGCCTTCGAGCTCCCAGCGGAAGGAGACGTTGTCCGTGCTGGGTTCGTGGAGCACCGGCGCGCCCTTGGCGATGGCTTTTTCAGGATCGACGACCGGCGTGAGCGGCTCGTAGTCCACGTCCACCAAATCGAGAGCATCGCGGAGGGCGTAGCGGTCGGAGGCAACCACGACGGCGACGGCTTCGCCGACAAATCGCACGCGGCCAGTGGCCAGCACGGGACGCGGCGCGGGCTTCAGGTCGGGAAGCTGCGCGGCGCAGGGCACGATGCCAATCTGCCCGCGGAAATCTTCGGCAGTGAACACGGCCACCACGCCGGGAGCGGTTTGCGCCTTCGTCGAGTCAATGGACTTGATGCGGGCGTGCGCGTGCGGGCTGCGCACGAATCCGGCGTGGAGCATTCCGGCGAGCACGAGATCGTCCACGTAATGCGCGAGGCCCTGGATGAGGCGCGGGTCTTCTTTGCGCTTGAGCGGCTTGCCGATGTACTTGGTTGCCGTGGCCACGAGTGCCTCCACCTTCGTGCAATAGATATGCCGATCTGAAGCTCGCCGCTACATGCGACGAGCATGGAACTCAGCGTCTTCGGGACTTCATCTTTGCGGCGGCGTAGCGAACGGATTCGATAATTTTCTGGTAGCCGGTGCAACGGCAGAGATTCCCGTGCAGCGCGTGACGTATTTCCGCTTCCGAGGGATTGGGATTTTTACTGAGCAGCTCAACGGAAGCGCAAATCATCCCCGGCGTGCAGAAGCCGCATTGCAGGCCGTGTTTTTCCCAGAAACCTTCCTGGACGGGATGCAGGCCGCCGCTTGAGCCGTTCAGGCCAGAGACGCCTTCGATGGTGGTGACGCTCGCGCCGTCGGCCTGAACGGCAAGCACGGTGCAGGATTTGACGGCGCGGCCGTCGAGGAGGACGGTGCAGGCGCCGCAGAGGGACGTCTCGCAGCCGACGTGCGTGCCGGTGAGGCCGAGGACGTCGCGCAAATAGTAGACCAGCAGCGTGCGCGGCTCCACCTGGCTCTGGTGCGGCTGGCCATTGACACGAACTTGAATCTCGACGGACATGACGCCTCCAAGCACCGGATACGCGAGGAACGAGCCACAACGACTGGGAAGGTGGGAACATTACTCCCGGCAGTGCGAAAATTCAAGGGACATACCGAAGTGGGCGTGGGCCAGTCAGCGTTGGCATCAGAGCTTTTCGGGCAGGACTTCAGAAACGCCAGCGATTCCCGTAATGGCCCATGACCGCCACATGTCCAGCCATTTCTCACGAGGTTCAGAACTGTAGAGACGCTGCAATGTAAGATAACTTGTAACTTCTTTACCTATAACCGTTGCCATCTTCGTTGCAACCGCCTCTCGAAGCTGTTCCGCCTTTTTGTCATCAATGGGGTATTGCGCCCCGCATTCCGCAAGACTCTCCTCCCAGAGGGGATAGTAATCCAAAAGTTCCACGGGCTTTGAAACCACACTCACAAGCCTGCGCATTGAAGAAATTTTGTATCTAAGACATGCAAGATGTTTGAAATTCGCGGGCAATCTGCTCCAAATCTCCGTGGACTCATTGCCCCGAACAGCGGCATCAAGATCGCTAACTGTGCCACGCCCAGACGAACAGGCCATCAATCCCACGAGGACTACAGCAGTCGAAACGGCAATGAAACCAAATGTTCTTTTCATATGTCAGTTTGTCGATTCTAACTACCCGACTCCTATTTAGGCTGACTTGGATACGACCGCTCATGGTCGGAATTAGCCGGGAACCACCTCCGTGCGGTCCCGGTTGCAATGCTCACAATTTAACGCTTTCAGCTACATCCAGCAATCTCCCTCCGAATTCTTCAACTTATCGGTCATTGGGCGTGTTGGTGGACCATTCGTTGCCAATGCTTCGGAAGTCGGCATCCAAGAAACCATTCCACTACCGCCGGATTGCGCGGACGGCTGTAAGCATTTGTTTGGCAGCAGGCACAGCCGCGCTCAAAAATTCACGGCCGGCTGGTGTGCATGGCCACGGCAGTCCAGGCGCCGCCTTTGTTGGTGAACGTCATCGTAAAGAATGAAGTGAAGGGAGCGGCATCGCCGGAGCCCGGCGAGCTGGGGACGGCGGAGCGCTGGCGGGGCGAAACACCGCGCACCACCGCCGTATCGCCGTACACTGCGACGGTCACGTTGCTGGTTTCCAGCCTCGAATATTTCAACTGCCCGGAGGAAAGCTGGTCGAGCAATTGCTTCCGCGTCATCTGCTCGCCGGTGCGATGCGTCCAGATGAAGGATTCGTCCAGCAACGATTCCAGTTTTTTGACGTCGGCAGCGAGCATGGCCTGATGCAGGGCGGCCTCCGCAGCCGCAACATCTTTCTTGGACTCTTCTTCCGGGCGGGGCATGCGGGTGGCCTGCCAGCTCACCACCTTCCACTTGCCGGCGCGTTTGAGGAAGGTGCCCGAGTTCAGGAAGTTCATGATTTCTTTCTTGCCGTCCTTCTCGGTGGTGCCGACAAGGCGAAAGGCAACAATCGTCGTGTTGCCGTACTGCTGAATGCGAATATCTTCGGCAGTGTAGGCGGACGTGGGGTCACCCGGCTTGGGGGCTGGGGCGGAGCGGACGTCGCGCATGATTTCCGCCTTGCCGCGGCGGCGGCCGGTCGAGCCGGTGTAGATGAGGTCGTCGGCCCAGAAATAGTCGTGGATCGCGGCGTCGTTGCGCGAGGCTCCGGCGAGGAATTCTTTCAGCAGCCGGGTGAGTTCCGCGGAATCCGGCGCGGTCTGCGCGGGCAGGCCGAGTGGCAGCATCAGAAGTACGGCCGCAAGTGTAAGAATTCGCTTCATCACATTGCCCTCCATGAATGACTCGATCTCATCTTACGAGGAAATGCGGCGGACCCAGATGCGTGAGGTGGCGGGCTTGCCGAGAAAGGTGCGCGGGGCCATGCCGCCGACGATGGCGAGGGTCATGGTCTCGTCATACTCGCGGTTCTGAATGCGCGCGCGGGCGCCGGGACGAAGTTTCAGTCCGGCGACAAAATCCAGGAACTTGGGATCTTTTTCATAGACGCGGAGGATTTCCACGGTATCTCCGACGGAGGCTTCGCTCAGGCGTATCGCGGATTTCTTGCGGCGCAAGCGGGCCTGTCCACCCTGCAGCGGGACGCCGTGGGGGCAAGCGCTGTCGGCGCCGAAGCGCTTGAGCAGCAAGGCCACCACCGCGGGGGACATGCCGTGCTCGAGGCGCTCGGCTTCTTCGTGGACCTTGGACCAGTCCACGCCGATGACGTCGGTGAGCAGCTTTTCGGCGAGTCGATGGCGCAGGACGAGATGCTCGGCGACTTCGCGGCCCTTGCGGGAAAGATGGATGCGGCCGTCGCGGGCCACGCGGAGATAGCCGTCGCGGGCCATGCGCTTCAGCGCAGCAGTGACGGCGGGCGGCGTGACGCGCAATTCCTCCGCGAGGCGCGCGCTGATGGGCACCTGCTCTTCCTGCACGATCTCCCAGATGGCTTTCAGGTAGTCTTCGCGGGAGACGCTGGTGGTTTCGCGGCGCAATCACCCTCCGAGAAGATTCACAAGCAGATTCCTCGCTGCGCACGGAATGACAAGCGAGGTGCGTGTTTCATTATAGGGGAAGGGGCGGGAGAGGAGAAGCAGAAGACTTTAATGTCAGTGTGTCAATAGCCGGGGAGTTGCCTTATCATTGCCGATTCACGCCTGCGGCGACTTTGCTGACCGAGTATCCCTTCGGAATCAGGAAAAGCGACGGATCGGGCTCGGTCCTCCTCACGCGGGTAAGAGCGATCCGAGTCTCGCTGCCTTTCCCCGGATCGGAATGCACCTCGAGCAAATCTGCGGCCAGGTCTTCTGAAGACCATCGTTCATCGACGCGCACGGGAGTTGTGAGGCGCCCTCCATGTGCCTCGACGCCCTCTATCGTCTTCCAGCCGAGATCCTCGAACTGAGAGTTCGGGGGCATCTTTGCGTTTGGCGGCGGGAAATAGGCGGAACCGTAAGGATGGCGAGCCGGGTTTGTCGGTGCAGGATCAGAATCCTCAGTTATTTTGGCAGTCTGAAATAAAGAATCGAGTTGAATCGATGTCCCGGCTGCAGCATCGCAAATGATGATCTGGCGTCGAATCGCCGCGATTTCTGTTTCCGTTGCATTCGGACTCAATGGCTGCAAGAGCCGTTCGATGCGCACGCGTCCGGAACTGTCTCGGGCCACGTATTCCATGAAGGTGTTTACGCGCTTGGTCCGATCGGCCGCCAGCGTCACGCTGGTGGTCACTCTTTCCGCTAGAAACGGATTATTCGAAACTATGCCGATTCCGCTGGTTCCGATGGTTCTGTGACTACATTGGGCATGCGCACTGGTTGCAAGGCACGCGAAGAAAACAACAACCCAGCACCCTTTAAGACTTTTTCCAAACATATCGGACATCCACGGACTCCCCTGTACCATTATCACTCGCCGTACCACCTTATACATCAGAATTTCCGACTTCAAGATTTCTGTAGGTCCCGCGATCCAAAGACCGGAGAAACCGCCTGTCCATCCAGGCGCGGCGGAGGCTATTTTGAGTGTTCTTTTTTTGTGGGCGGTTCGCGCAGGCTTGCTGCCAGTTTGTTGAGGTGCTCTTCGATTTCGTCGCAGATCTGGCGGTAGAGGAACATGTCCTCACCGTAGGGGTCGGCAATATCCCAATCCACCACTTTCGCGCCGGGGAACAGCGCGCGGCCGGGCATGCCGGTCATGTTGACGATGAGGTCGAAAGAGTCCGGCTCGACTTCGCGCAGGCCTTTGGAGTGCTGGCCGTCCACGCGGATGCCGCGCTCGAGGAGCGTTTTGCGGGTGGGCTCGACAATCTTTCCGAAGGGCGAAAGGCCAGCGCTGGCGGCTTCGATGACGTCGGAGGCGGAGTGGCGCGCGAGCGCCTCGGCCATCTGGCTGCGGCAGGTGTTGCCGATGCAAACGAAAAGAATTTTCTTGGGCCGCTTCACAAATCAGTTGCCGTTGCGCACGAGTTTTAGAAAATACTCGTGCACGGTGGAATCCTCGGTGAGCTCGGGATGAAACGTAGCCACCAGCACGCGGCCCTGGCGGACGAGCACCGGGTGACCTTCGATTTCCGCCAGCGTTTCCACGCCCGCGCCCTGCTGCTCGATGAGGGGCGCGCGGATGAAGACCATTTCGAGCGGCTCATTTTTCAGGGCGCATGGCGCGAAAGTGACATGACTGGCGAGCTGGCGGCCGTAGGCGTTGCGCGAAACCACCAGGTCCGCGAAGCCCAGCGATTCCTGAGGGGGGTTGCGCACTTCCCGCGCGAGAAGAATCGCTCCGGCGCAGGTGCCAAAAAATGCGCCGCCGCGCGCGGCAAATTTTTCCAGCGCGTCCTTCAATCCTTCTTCGCGCAAGAAGTGAAGCTGCGTGGTGCTCTCGCCGCCGGGCAAGATGAGGCCGTCCACGCCGGTCAAATCGTCCGGCGCGCGGACGAGTACGGGCGCGACACCCAGTTTGGTTAGGACTTTGGCGTGAGCCTCGAAGTCGCCTTGGACGGCAAGGATTCCGATTTTCATTTGCGAACCATTGCGACGATTGAGCTACGAGGGCGGACACGGGGGTCCGCCCCTACGAACCCCCGCCTCTAAAGAGGCGGGCTACAATTACCAGCCGCGAGTTTGGAGGAGTTCCTTTTCGTCGAGCTGGCGAACGTCGAGCCCCTTCATGGCCTCGCCGAGTTCTTCAGAAGCTTCCAGCACGATTTTCGCATCGGCAAAGTGCGTGGTGGCCTTGACGATGGCCCGGGCGCGCGCGTCGGGGTCGCTGGACTTGAAGATGCCGGAGCCGACGAACACGGTTTCGGCGCCGAGTTGCATGACCAGCGAGGCGTCAGCGGGAGTGGCGATGCCACCGGCGGAAAAATTGGGCACGGGCAGCTTGCCGTTTTCCGCAACCCAGCGGATCAATTCGAGCGGAGCGTTCAGCTCCTTGGCTTCGTGGACAAGCTCATCGCCGCGGAGAATGGTGAGCTTCTTCATCTGGCTCATGATGGTGCGCATGTGGCGCACGGCTTCGACGATGTTGCCGGAGCCGGCTTCGCCCTTGGTGCGGATCAAAGCCGCGCCTTCGGCGATGCGACGGAGCGCTTCGCCGAGGTTGCGCGCGCCGCAGACAAAGGGCACGCGGAAATCGTGCTTCCAAACGTGATTGGCGTCGTCGGCCGGGGTGAGCACTTCGCTCTCGTCAATGAAATCCACTTCCAGCGCCTGCAACACCTGCGCTTCGGCAAAATGGCCGATGCGCACCTTGGCCATCACTGGAATGGAAACCGTATGCATGATTTCGCGAATGATTTTGGGCGAGGCCATGCGGGCCACGCCGCCTTCCTTGCGGATGTCGGCGGGGACGCGCTCGAGGGCCATGACGGCGCAGGCGCCGGCCTTCTCGGCGATGCTCGCTTGCTCAGCGTTGGTGACGTCCATGATGACGCCGCCCTTGAGCATTTCCGCGAGACCGACCTTGACGCGCCACTGATTGTCTTGCATGAATGACATGATGAGCTCCTTGGCTACCCATTTGAATTTCGCGGGCGCAGCAAGCAGCGCCCCTACAATCCCCGCCTCTAAAGAGGCGGACTACAAATCCTCGTGCGGTCAAATGAACGCGACGCGGGCGGAAGCGACTTGTCGGGCGCCGCGCTGGCGCTTGCGCATCTCCGCGCGCAACACTTCGCCGAGCAGGGCGATGCCGCGGGCAATCTTTCGCTCGTCGAGGCTGGCAAAACTCAAGCGCAGCGTATTGGGCACGGGATTCTGAAAACAAAAATAACGGCCGGGCGCGAAGAGAATTCCCTGCTCGCGCGTGTGGATGAGCAGCTCGCTGGCGTCGAAGCCGGGCGGCAGAGTAACCCACAGGCACATGCCGCCCTCGGGACGCGTCCAGGTGGTGCCGTCGGCCATGTGCTCCTGGAGCGAAGATTCCAGGACAGCCAGGCGGGCGCTGTACACTTTTTTCATTTTTGCCAGATGGCGCGTCAGATGGCCGCGGCGGCAAAATTCGGCCAGCGCGGCTTGCGCGAGCTGGTCGGTGTGCAGGTCGGTGGCCTGCTTGACCAGGCGCAGGCGCTCGATGACGCTTTCCGGGGCGACACACCAGCCCACACGCAGGCCGGGGAAAGCGATCTTCGAAAAGCTGTCGATCTGAATGACCACGCCATGACGGTCGAGGGCGCGCAGCGAGGGCACGATTTCTCCGCGCAGGCGAAGGCGGGCATAGATGTGATCCTCGACGACGGGCACCTGATGCTTGGAAGCGATGTCCAACACGCGGCGACGCTCGGCGACTGGCAGCATCGTGCCGGTGGGATTCTGAAAGTCGGGCGTGAGCAAAATCATTTTCACGCGGTTCTGCACCAGCGCGACTTCCAGAGCCTCCACGTCCACGCCGACGTAGCCGTGGCGGCGCGCGTCGGTGTGTACGGGCACGCCGAGGCAGTGCACGCGGGCGCCGGCGAAAATGGCGATCGCGCCGGGATAGGTGGGGTTTTCCATGATGACCGCGTCGCCCGGGCGCAGGAACGCTTTGCACAGCAGATCGAGAGACTGCTGACAGCCGCCGGTGACGAGGAGCTGCGAATCGCGCGCCGGGATTCCGTCTTCGCGAAGGAGTTCGCAAAGGACTTCCTTGAGCGGCGCGTAGCCGTCAGAAGCGCCGAGCTGAAGAATTTTGCCGCCCTCGCGGTGCAACGCCGCATTGCAGCAGGCCTTGAACTCTTCCACGGGGAAAAATTCTCCGGCGGGCATGGCGGTAGCGAAGGAGATGGCTTTGCCGGGGACGTCGGGCAACAGACGGCTCAGCGCTTCTTCGCCGCGCTCGTCGGCAAACAGCGATTCCCAGCGGACGCCGCCATTACGCGAGGCAGAGGGCGACGGCATGGAGGTCACAATCTTCGAATTGGGGAGGATGAAGGTGCCGCGGCCCACATGGCCCTGAATCAACCCTTCGGACTCCAACTCGGCGTAAGCGTTGGCGACGGTGGTGCGGTGCACGCCGAGCTGAGTAGCCAGTTCGCGGCTGGCGGGGATGCGGTCGCCCGCGCGCAATTCGCCGGAATGGACGAGGGCGCGCATCTGGTCGCGGATCTGGATGTACAGGGGGACGTGGCTTTCGGGTTGCAGTTGCAGTGGCAGCATTGGCCGTATCCTGCAGGCCACTGTACCTCAACATTGGCCGGTGTAAAGAGCCATTTTGTCTTTTACGGCTTTGCGCCGGGAGCGCCCTGGCGGAGACGGAAGCGCTGGATTTTTCCGGTGGCGGTCTTGGGCAGCTCGGCGAGGAAATGAACTTCCTGCGGGCACTTGAAGCCCGCCAGGCGCGAACGGAGGTCGTGCAGGATTTCGCGGGCAAGTTGCGGGCTGGCATCGGCTCCTCCGCGCAGAACCAGGTAGGCGACGGGGCGCAGCAGGCCGCTGGGATCCATCGAGCTGACCACAGCGGCTTCGGCGACGAGCGGATGTCCGAGCATAGCGTTCTCCACTTCCCCGGGGGAAACCCACATGCCCGAGACCTTCATCATGTCGTCGCTGCGGCCGCAGTAGTGATAGAAGCCCTCGACGTCGCAAAAGAATTTGTCGCCGGTGTTCACGCGGACGCCGTCGTTGGTTGCCGCGGTGAGCTCCGGCTTGTTCCAGTATTGCGCGAAGGCGCTCTGGCCGCGGACCCACAAGTTGCCGATTTCGCCGGTGCGCACGGGATGGCCGGACTCGTCGAGGATGACAGCTTCGTAGTTGGGCACTTCCCTGCCGCAGGTGCCGGGGCGGGCTTCGCCGGGGCGGTTGGAGATGAACATCTGCAACATTTCCGTGGAGCCGATGCCGTCGACAATCTTGAGGCCGAAGCGCGCGCGGAACTGCTCAAAGATTTCCGCGGGGAGGGCCTCGCCGGCGGAGACCGCCAGGCGCACGGAGGAAAAGTCGATAGCCAGGCCGCGCTCGGCTTCGCGCAACAGCAGATTGTAAACGGTAGGCACGGAGAAAAAAACGCTGGGGCGGTGGCGCACAAGCAGCTCGGCGATTTTTTCGGGGCGTGGCCGCTCCGGATTCAACACTGTGGCGGCGCCGACGGAGAATGGAAAATACATTCCGTTACCCAGGCCATAGGCGAAGAAAAGTTTGGAAACGGAAAAGGTGCGGTCGAAGGGCTGGATGCCGAGCACACCTTGCGCGTAGGAGAGCGCGCAGACCAGCATGTCCTTGTGCTGATGGACTGCGGCCTTGGGCGTGCCGCCGCTGCCGGAGGTGTAGAGGAAGAAAGCGGTGTCCGTGGAGGAGGTGGCATGCGAATCAGCCACGGACGAAGCCGGAGCGAGCCAGTCAGACCAGTTCCGCGCACCGGAAATCCGTGTGGCGTCGCCTGGATGCCCGACAATAATGAGCGCTTCCGGCCGATGTCCCAACATGCCCGGCAAAAATTCCGGCAGCGAAGAGGCGTGAACGATGGCGAAGCGCGCGCCGGAATCGGCGAGGTAGTAGGCGTAATCGGGAGAGCGCGTGCTGGAGTTGACGGGAACTGCGACGGCGCCGATTTTTGCGGCGCCGAAAAACGCGGCGATAAACTCAGCGGAATCGGGGAGGACGATGAGCACGCGGTCGCCGGGACGGCAGCCCGATGCGCGGAGCGCGGCGGCGGCGCGATGCACGAGCGCAGCCAGCTCGCCGTAGGTGAGCGCGGCAGGCTCGCCGAGAATGGCGATGCGCTGCGGGTGCTCGCGCGCAGGCCGCTCGATGAAATAGTCAGCGATGTTGAATTGCCCGGGGATTTCCAGAGCCATCCCGGGGATTCTACTTCGTTTCGGGGTTTTGTCCGAGCTTTCGCATGCGCTCCTGCAGCTTGCGCTTGAGCGGAGCGGGCGTGTTGGGGTTAAAGGCAACCAGATACCAGAGCGGCTGGGTGCGGTCGGCGCTCAGTTTGCGGAGCGTGACGGCGTCGGTGTTGGGGTGGCGCGCGACGTTTTCGCGAATGGCGGAGTAGGTGTGGCGGCCCAGCAGGCGAAGTGTCTTCGCGGAAACTTTGGGGTGCTCGCTGATCAGCCGGAGCAGGTAGAAATCTTCGCGGGGCGCCTGGCGTGCAAAATGTTCGAGGGCCTGCGAGGTGGTTTCTGCGTGCAGAACGACGCCGACCTTCTGGTCCCAGTCCGGGTTGATGCGGTTCAGCTCGACGGTGCGCGCGTGGATCAGCTCTTCGAGCGAGCGGCGCTCCAGTCCCAAGCGGTTATCTGGCATTTTGGTGTGTTCCATGGAGTCGAGGACGCGCAGCAGGTGCTGGCGCTCGCCAAAAACGATCTGCGAGGTTCTCATGGTCCGACCCTTTCGCGGGTACCGCACTAAATCAGCCTGCCTCATGCCGACCTCACAACGGGCTACGTACGCGATGGACAGACGACAGAGCTAGGGACGCCGATGTCTCGGCATCGCCACTCGCCTGGCCTGCGAATCACGCCGGATTATCTGTCCGACGATTCAGGCAGTAAAGCAGGACGCCTCGAAATGTTCCATCCGCGCAACATGGCACGGAGCGGGAAAATTAGAAGCGCGAACGGAGAAAGGGATTGGAGTCGCGCTCGCGGCCGATGGTGGTGGCCGGGCCATGGCCAGGGAAAACGAGCGTGTCATCAGAGAAGGCCATAAGCTTGGTTTGCAGGGAGCGCATGATTTCGTCGAACGAGCCGCCCCAGAGGTCGGTGCGGCCGATGCTGCCGGCAAAAAGCGTATCACCGGCAAAAAGCTTTCCCGCGCCGTCCAGCGTGGTTCGGCTGCGCTCACCACTAGCAGTTCCCTGCTCAGCCGGCGGGAGATGAAGGCAGAGGCTGCCCGGGGTGTGGCCGGGAGTGTGAATCACGTTGGCGGCGTAGCGCCCCCAGCGCACCTGATCGCCTTCGCGGAGCAGGCCGTCCACGTTGGCGATTTCCGGGACGGGCATGCCAATCCACGCGGCCTGCATTTCAAGCGCGCGGTACAGCTCGAGGTCGTCGGGGTGCATCAGGACCGGCGCGCCGGTGAGGTCGTGCAGCTTGCGCAGGCCGCCGACGTGGTCAATGTGCGCGTGGGTGTTGACGATGGCGCGCACGGTGAGTCCGTGCCGCGCGAGAATTTCCTGGATGCGCTCGACTTCATCGCCGGGGTCGAGCACGATGGCCTCGCGCGATTCTGGGTCGCCGACCACCGAGCAGTTGCATTGCAACCAGCCCACCGGAAGAATTTCGTGAATCAGAGGTTCGCCCATCACGGCCAGTATAACATCCGCGCAAAAAGCGCATGCAGCACGGCTCTGCTAAGATGGAGAGCGCACCGTTGACCACCATGCCCATTGAAACTCCACTCCGCGAAAAACATCAAGCGCTGGGCGCCGGCCTAGAAACCTATTTCAATTGCCTGCTTCCCGGGCGCTATTCCGACCTGGCCGCAGAATGCCGGACGGCGCGGGAAAGCGCGGCGGTCTTTGACACGAACTACCACGCCATCGCTTCGTTCACCGGGCCGGACCGCGTGCGCTACTTGAACGCAGTGCTCACCAGCAACGTGAAAGATCTCTCCGAAGGACAAGGCTGCGCGGGCCTGCTGCTGAATCCGCAGGGGCACATTCTGGCGGAAGTCCGCTGCCTGGCGCAGCACGACCGGTTGCGCGCCGTTTTGCATCGCAGTGTGCAGACGCGCACGATGGAAACGCTGGAAAAGTTCATCATCATGGACGACGTGACGCTGACGGATGAAACGGAGCGGCTGGGCTCGGTGGGCGTGGAAGGCCCGGCGGCGGAGGCGGCGCTGGCGGAGGCGTGCGGGGTTAAGCTGGACACGATCGCCGAGAGCGGGCACGCCGAGGTGGAAGTGAGCGGAATTTCCTGCCGGGTGATGCGCACCACGCATTTCGGCGAATGGGGCGCGGAATTCATCGTGCCGCGCGAACAGCTTGCGGCGCTGTGGACGTCACTGCTGCGGGCGGTGCGCGCGCATGGCGGCGGGCCCATCGGATATCAGGCGCTCAACGCGCTGCGGTTGGAGGCGGGCATTCCGTGGTTTGGATACGACTTCGACGACAAAGTGATCCCGCACGAGGCGGGGCTGGAAACGAGTCATATCAGCTACACCAAGGGCTGCTACACCGGGCAGGAGATTGTGGAACGCGTGCGCTCGCGCGGGCACACCAACCGGCGGCGGGTGCGGCTGCAGTTTTTGGGGATGGAGTTGCCGCCGGGCGGCGCGAAGTTGATTGCGGGCGGGCAAGATGCCGGCGCGGTGACCAGCGCGGCGTTTTCGCCGAGGCTGGGGCGCGTGCTGGGCATGGCCTATGTGCGGCGGGAATTCAGCGAGACGGGCGGAGTGCTGCGATGGAGCGGCGGCGAAGCGGAAGTGACGTAGCGTCAGGTGAGATTCAGAGACTTGCGGAAGCTGCCGCGCTCGGATTCGATTTTCTTTTGCAACTGGAGAATGGCGTAAAGCAGCGCCTCGGGACGCGGCGGGCAGCCGGGAACGTACACGTCGATGGGAATCACCTGATTGACGCCCTGGACGATGGCGTAATTGTTGAAGACCCCGCCGGAAGTGGCGCAGGCGCCCATGGAAATCACCCACTTGGGTTCGGGCATCTGGTCGTAAAGCTGCTTGATGATGGGCGCCATTTTCTGCGAGACGCGCCCGGCGATGATCATCAGGTCGGCCTGGCGCGGCGACGCGCGGAAGACTTCCGCGCCGAAACGCGCGACGTCGAAGCGCGACGCGGCCATGGACATCATCTCGATGGCGCAGCAGGCCAGGCCAAACGAAAACGGCCAGATGGAACTCTTGCGCGCCCAGTTGACCACTTTGTCGAGCGAGGCGAAGAGAATGCCTTCGTCGGAAAGGGCCTGGCCGTCCTGGCCGGGCTTTTCGAGCGTCACGTGTTTGCCTAGCGAAGTGCTCACTCCATTTTGCTCCTCAACTTTGCTATTTTCTCATACTCTCATTCAGCAAGACAAACTTTGCAGCGGTCGCTGGCGGCAAAACCATAAAACTGGGAGAATTGTTACCAGAGGCTTCGAATTTGGTTAAAGTGTCACTACTTGTCCCTATTTTCGATACGAATATTTTCCGATTCGTTGCCGAGGGCAAAATTAGCCCCTGCGACTGGCGCCGTGCAAGGAGAGCTGCGCCAAGAACAGGGTGGCCTCTCAGCGGGCTGACGTTTTATGAATTGTTGCTTGGGTTGCATCGGTCTGATGAGTCCGGATTCCCAAAAAGCAAGGAGCCAGTAACCCTCGCGTATCACTCTTCGAAAGGGCGCGTCTTGCCATTGCCCGGGCTCTTCTTATGGGAACGCTGCCATAGAAAAAGGCATCGAAATTCGGCTGCGCAAAGAAAACAACTCGAATCCTCTCTGAAGCTAGCTACAATCGCCCGGTCAAGAGTTGCTTTGGCTTCAGGCGGTGTTCCGTGGCCCAATGCGATACACCCAGGAACAGAATATGGAGTAGTCGACCTCAATCATGTTGCAGCCGCCATTGAACAACCTGAGCAAAAATTCGTGGCAAGAATGCTCCAAGTAAGAGACGAGGCATACGCACAGCACGGTATCACCAAACTAGGGGAACCGCCGGATTCATGGGCAAGCTTGAAAGATAAGATTAACCGCGATTGCGATGCGGGCGTTTGGCGCAAGTCGGCTGCTGCCGACATATTGAAAATCCTCGGAGTGCAATGCTCTGAGGATGAATCCTTGATATTCTCGGCAAAGATCGATGCTTCAACGACTTTGTCACAGAACATTCTTAGAATGCTCATGCTAAGTCCGTACGACTTGGATGCAGATAGAAGCGTCTACAGGGACATCTTTCAACTTCTCTACCTAGCAGATGACAAGTATTATTTTGTAACCGAAGACAATCGCCTGCGACATCACATGTCATCATCGATTCAACAAGGGCGAGTAATTACGTTTGGGCAATTACTCGCGTTACTCTGAGCCTGCGACATTTCCCAAATTAACAATTAAGCACAATTTTCCCGAACTGTTCGCGGGCTTCGAGCAGCGCGTGGGCGTGAGCGCACTGCGCGAGGGGCATGGCCCGGTCGATCACCGCGCGGAGCTTGCGCTGGCCGATGAGCTTCAGTACGGCGTACAGCTCGGCCTTGCTGCCCATGTAGGAACCCAGAACGGAAAGCTGGCGGCTGAAGAGATAGCGGATATCAATCTTGCCCTCGAAGCCGGTGGTGGCGCCGCAGGTGACCAGGCGTCCGCCGGCGGCGAGGCAAGCGATGCTCGCGTCCCACGTGGCCGCGCCGACGTGCTCGAAGACCACGTCCACGCCGCGACGGTCGGTGAGGCGCTTCACTTCGTCGGCGATTTTCTGCTTCGAATGGTTGATGACCTCGTCCGCGCCGAGTTGTTTTGCCTTTTCGAGTTTCGCTTCACTGCCGGCGGTGGCAAGCACGCGCGCGCCGATGAGTCTTCCGATTTGAATGGCGGCGCTGCCAATGCCGCTGCCCGCGCCGAGCACGAGCAGGTCTTCGCCCGGCTGGAGCGCAGCGCGGCCGATGAGCATGTGCCAGGCGGTGAGGAAGACGAGCGGCACGGCGGCGGCCTCGTCGAAGGAGAGATCGCTGGGAATGGGGATGACGTTGACCTCCGGCACCTTGACGAATTCCGCGCAGCCGCCATCCACGATGTAGCCGATGAGCGTGTATTTGCGGCATTTGTTGTCCGCGCCGCCCACGCACGCGGGACACTGCCCGCAGCTCATGCCCGGAGCGAGAAGAACTTTCTGGCCGACCTTGACGCGCGTGACCATTTCGCCGACTTTGGACACTTCGCCGGAGATGTCGCTGCCGGGGATATGTGGAAACGGAATCTGCACGCCGGGCAGGCCGCGACGCACCCAGAGGTCGAGATGGTTCAAGGCGCAGGCGCGCACGCGCACCAGCACTTCGCCCGGGCCGATCTTCGGCTCGGCCACTTCGGTGTGTCGCAGGACGTCCGGGCCGCCGTGCTCGTTGAAGATGATGGCTTTCATAACGACCTCCGCAGGCACGCAGGCGTTACGGTAGCATTCGCGCAAAATGGTGTCTAGCAGCGGCGAGAATTATTGACACAACTCGATTGCCGCCGTAGGCTGTTTGGGAAGGGCACGCGAAATGGACATTTTCGAAGAAATCATCCGGCTGCGGCGGGAGGGCAAGCGCGCGGCGCTGGCCACTATCGTGCACACCAACGGCTCGATCCCGAGCTATGAAAGCTCGCGGATGCTGGTGCGCGAAGACGGCTCGATTGCCGGCACCATCGGCGGCGGGTGCGTGGAGGCGGAAGTGTGGGCGGCGGCGAAGGAAGTGATCAAAGTGGAAGCGCCGCGGAAAATGGTCTTCAACCTGAACCATGAAGCCAGCTACGATAACGGTCTGATCTGCGGCGGCACGCTGGAGATTTTTGTGGAACCGATTCTGCCCCAGCCGATGCTGTACATTTTTGGCGGCGGGCACGTGTCCATTGCGCTGGCCAGCGCGGCGAGCACCGCGGGGTTCGCCATCGGCGTGGTGGACGACCGCGAAACGTTTGCCAACGCGCAGCGCTTCCCCATGGCGCGGGAGATTTACACGACGTACGAAGATGCCTTCGAGAAAATCCAGCCGAATGCTTCGACGTACATGGTGATTGTGACTCGCGGGCATCGCGACGACTTGCGCGTGCTGGGCTGGGCGGTGCAGACCGCTGCGCGCTACATCGGCATGATCGGGAGCAAGCGCAAAGTGCTCTCGGTGTATCACGCGCTGGAGAAGGAAGGCATCGCGCCGGAGAAGTTCGAGCGCGTGCACGCGCCGGTGGGGTTGGAAATCGGCGCGCTTACGCCGGAAGAGATCGCCGTCAGCATCGCCGCGGAGTTGATCGCCATCCGGCGCAGCGCAAAAGACGTGGCGCACAAATCGCTGAAACTGGAAAGTCAAAAGCTGCCGGCCTGAAGGCCGGCGCTACATGTGCCGGTCCAAAATGCCGGCCCCGCAGAGCGGGAGCGTCCAACATCATGCTAGCCGCCGTCATACTGGCCGCCGGTGAATCCCGCCGCATGGGCACGCCCAAAGCGCTGCTGCCCTTACCCGCCTCTGCAGCCGCCACGGAAGGAATTACCACCTTTGTGGAGCACTTGAGGAGCATCGCGCAGCATCCGCGCATCGGGCTGCGGCGCGTGGTGCTGGGCGCGCACGCGGAGGAGATCCGCAGCCGCGCGCAACTGGCTCCCGCGGACGTAGTGGTGAACGCGGCGTGGGCCACGGGGCAGCTCTCGTCCATCCAAGCGGCCATCCGCAGCTTGCCGGGCGGTTCGGCTCCGCTCACCACAGGCGGCACGGACGGAATCATGCTGTTCCTCGTGGATCAGCCGCTGATTACGAGCGGGCTTGTCGCCACGCTCGTCGAAACGTTTTATACCAGCCAGCGGCGCATTGTGATTCCGACGTACAATGGAAAGCGCGGGCATCCGGTGATTTTTGCGAGCAGCCTCTATGACGAATTGCTGGCAGCGCCGGAGGAACAGGGCGCGCGAGCCGTGGTTTGGAGACACGCGAAGGATGTGCTGGAAGTTCCCACGGATGAAGAAGGCGTGGTGCTGAACCTGAATGATCCGGAAACAATGAAACGCGTATTCCCTGCCTGAGGAATTCCACTACTTGAGTCTTGCGAGCAAAGATTCCAACGCATCGACGGCGAGCTGCGCGCCGTGAAAAGTGGCGGGCGGCAAGCCGCCGAGGGCGTCGGAGATTTGCGCGGGCGTGAGTTGGCGCGCCTCCAGCAAAGTTTTGCCGGAGAGCAGTTCGGTTAGCAGCGAACTGCAGGCGATGGAAGTAGTGCAGCCGCGAGTCTTGAAGCGCAGCTCGAGGAAACGGCCGTTCTCCACGCGCGCGGAAAGCTGCAGGATGTCGCCACAAGCGGGGTTGGAGACTTCCACTACGGCGGTGGCGTTTTCCAGCTCGCCGGCGTTGCGCGGGTTCTTGAAATGGTCGAGGACGGCGGCGCTGTACATGCGATGAGTATTGCAGAGCCGCGCGTGCGGTTCAATGCATGTGGAATTGCGGGCCCGCCTCCATGCCGTTAGAATCCCCTCTGCATTGGCAGCAGGAAGAGCCAAGAATGCCCATCGAGCCGCCGCCGCATGAAGCACCGCTGTTTACCGTGGTCGCCGCCATCATTCAACATGGCGGGCGAGTGCTGATTTGCCAGCGGCGGAAGGACGACACGTTTGGGCTGAAATGGGAATTCCCCGGCGGAAAAATCCACGCCGGCGAATCGCCGGCCGCGGCGCTGGCGCGCGAACTCGAAGAAGAGCTTGGCGTGCGCGCGCAGATTGGCGCGGAGATTTGCCGCACCAGACACAAATACTCCGAACATGCGCGGGAAATCGAGCTGCTGTTTTTCACGGCAGAGCTTGAAAACCGCGCTGTCCAAAACCTGGCGTTCGAGAGAATCATTTGGGAAGAAGCGGCACGGCTGCTTACGTACGACTTCCTTGCTGCGGACCGCAGGATTGTCGAGCGCTTGGCGAAGGGGGAGCTGAGGTTGTGAAGCGCTTGAAGAGAGATTCGCCGCGGAAACCGCAGCGGAAAAGAGCCTCGCTTCGCTCGGAATGACAAACAACGAGAGTGGCACAAGCACTCCTGCTTGTGCGTTTGCATCAAAGCGCAACCAAGAGTGGTTGCGCTACGTGGCTGCGCTACACGAGCGTGCGGCCGCCATCCACGACGATGACCTGTCCGGTGATGAAATCGGATTTGGCGAGAAAGGCGACGGTTTCGGCGATGTCTTCGCCCTTGCCGACGCGGTGCAGAGGAGCGCGGCGGATGTAGTCTTCGTCGGGCGCTTCGCCGGGAAACTGAATGGTGCCGGGGGCGACGGAGTTCACGGTGATTTCCGGGCCGAGCGCGCGGGCCAGGCAGCGCGTAAGCATGATGACGCCGGCCTTGGAAACGCAGTAGTGCGTGAAGGCGGGCCAGGCCAGAAGGCCGCCAATCGAAGAGATGTTGATGATGCGCCCGCGGCCCTGCTGCTTCATCAGCGGCGCGGCGGCCTGCGCGCAGAGGAAATGCGCCTTCAAGTTGGTGGCCATGATAGCGTCCCACTGGTCTTCGGTGAGCTCGAGGACGGAAGCGGTGAAAAACATTCCGGCGTTGTTCACCAAGATGTCCAGGCGGCCCATGCGTCGCGAGATTTCCGCGAAAAGAGATTTCACGCCGGCACTCTTGGACACGTCGGCTTGAATGGCGGCGGCGCGGCGGCCAGTGGCGGCTATAGTGGCGACGAGTTCCTCGGCATCAGCTTTCGAACCTTTGAAGTTGACGACGACGTCGGCGCCATCCTTGGCGAGCTGAAGAGCGATGCTGCGGCCGATGCGCTTGGCGCCGCCGGTGACGAGCGCCACCTGTCCGGCAAGCGGAAGTTCGGACATCACAAACCTCCTGAAAGGGGCGCAGCAAGCAGCGCCCCTACAGCGATGCGATTCAAACCATAGCATTGCGGCGGGGCGTGTCAACCGGGCACGACCCCCAGGCCCCTCGCCAAGGCTCGGGACAAGCAGGAGCCTGGGGGCTCGGAAATCGCCTGGAACTGTCTTTGACCGCGGCACACCACTGGCCTAGAATCGTTGCTTTCGTGGAGGCATGATGAAACTGGACTTGCTGGCAATTGCCGCGCATCCGGACGACGTGGAGCTGACCTGCGGCGGCACGGTAATCAAGATGGCCGAGCGCGGGCACAAGGTGGGCATTCTGGACCTGACGCAAGGCGAGATGGGCACGCGCGGCACTCCGGAGACGCGGCTGAAGGAAGCGGCGCGCGCAGCGAAAATCATGGGCGTGAAGCACCGCGAAAATCTGGGCCTCCCGGACGCGCACCTGTCCGTCGCCGAGGAATACAAGCTGGCCGTGGCGCGGAGAATCCGCGCGCTGCGGCCGCACACGGTGATCCTGCCCTTCTGGGAGGGGCGGCATCCGGACCACTACACGGCGTCGCAACTGGCCTACGAGGGCTGTTTCCTGGCGGGGTTGAAACAACTGAAGCTGGAGGGCGAGGCCTTCCGGCCGTTCAAGCTGATTTATGCCACGGCGTACGACCGCTCGGTGCATCCGACGTTTGTGGTGGATATCACCAAGCAGTTTGAGCGGCGCAAGCGGGCGATTTTGGCGTACGGCTCGCAGTTCCGTCCGAAGAAGCAGGAACGAGGCGGAAAGGTGCACATCCCGCTGGACCAGTTGGAAGAGCGCATGCACGTGGTGGCGCGCTTCTACGGGCACCTGGCCGGTGTGAAGTACGCGGAACCATTCCTGGTGCGTGAAGTGATGCAGGTGGACGACGTGGTGGGGCTGCCGGTGCGGTCGATTTAGTCTGCGGGACTAGAAATGCTCGGCTTCCTGGGCGTAGACGAAGCCGGAAAGCGTTTCGGAGGCTCCGGCGCGCTCGACCTTGACGCGGAGGCGGTCTTCTTCCTCGGCGCCGGCCTTGCGCAGCACGGCAAAAGTGGCGAGAGCTTCCGTGAACACTTTGGTGACCAGGTAATTCTGGCCGGTGTCGATTTTCTTCCAGACCTGGCCGACTTGAATTTTGTTGACGGGCATGAAATCTCTCCGAAGGACGAACTGTAAACAGAAGTTGCGCTGGTGTCAATGAACCATCGGTTTGGGGAGCCCCCGAAGGGGGAAACCCTTTGGCGTCAACCCACATCCAATGAAATGACAAACAAAGGGTCGCGACCGGGTGTATAATCCGGGTATCGACCGTGCGTTCGCGGAGGGTTTTCATGAAATGCCCGGCAAAGCTGTTGGTGGCCGTTCTGCTGGCCACTACCCTGGCCTTTGCACCTGCCATTGCCAGCCCCCAGCAACAAGACCCCAAGCAAAAGCCCAAGGACAAAAAGTCCGACGTGGAGCAGATCGGCAACCGCGATGTGGGCAGCGGCATGAACCTCTACTCGCTGGAAAAAGAAATTGCCATGGGGAAGTATTATGCGCAGGAAGTTGAGCGGACGGCCAAGCTGGTGGACGACCCGGTCGTCGCGGAGTACGTGAACCGCGTGGGGCAGAACCTGGTGCGCAACTCCGACGCCAAAGTGCCCTTCACGATCAAAGTGATCGACGATGACACGCTCAACGCCTTTGCGCTTCCGGGCGGGTTTTTCTACGTGAACAGCGGACTGATCCTGGCCGCCGATGAAGAAGCGGAACTCGCCGGAGTGATGGCGCACGAGATTGCCCACGTCACCGCGCGGCACGTGACGAAGAATATGACCAAGGCGGAAATCGCGCAGTGGGCCATGCTGCCGCTGCTGATCTTCGGGCCGGCCGGCTGGACCGGCTACGGCATTTATCAAGCGTCGAATTTCCTGATCCCCATGACGTTCCTGAAATTCTCGCGCGACGCCGAGCGGGAAGCGGACTTCCTCGGACTGCAGTACATGTTCGCCGCGGGCTACGACCCCAATGCCTACGTGAGCTTCTTTGAGAAGATCCGCGCACAGGAAAAACGCCAGCCGGGGAGCGTCCCTAAGATTTTTGCGTCCCACCCACCCACGCCCGAGCGCATCCAGAAAACGCAGTCAGAAATCGCGCAGATCCTGCCGGCGCGCAACGAGTACGTGGTCAGCACGTCGGAGTTCGACGTGGTAAAGCAGCGGCTGCGCCAGGTGCTGTCCGGCAACAAAGCCAAAGATGACGAACCCGGCAAACCCACGCTGCGCAAGCGCACCGAAGAGGACAAGGACAAGAAGGGCAAGGACAAGGACAAAGAACAGAAAACGGAAGACGATGACCGGCCCGTGTTGAAGCGCCGGCCGTAAAGCGATTGGAAAAGGAAAAGGGCCCCTCCCGAGTCCCGAAGCTTCGGGATCGTGACGGGGTCTTTTTTTATTTTTGCGGATTAGCGGTGCTGGAAACTCTGCTCTTCCACGCCGAGGCGCTTCATCTCCTCGGAATAATATTTGCGGTAGAGGATGTCCCACTCGGCGCTGCCTTCAGGGACTTCCTTTTTCTGCGAAGTGATTTTCTTGCGGACTTCCGTGTCGATGCCCTCCTCATCCTTCAGGAGGGCTTCGAGGATGGTGACGATGCCCTTGCGGATGGTTTCGCGGTCCTCGATGAACTCGACATCGTCACTGGCCACGAACTGGTCGATGATGCAGTGGGAGAGGCGAACGATCTTGGCACGGGAGAGGCGCATTCAGCGTAGGATCAATTTCCTTTCGTGGGCCAGCTGGCTCTTCACTTTCTTGAACATTTCCTGATAGGAGGCGCCCGTGCGGCGCATTTCCTCGGAATACTTGTCGAGGATCGTGCGGGCTTCTTCGTTCAGGCGGTCTTCAACGCCCAACTCTTCGGCCATGGCCTGGCGGACCAACTGGGTGAGCGCGTCGGCCTTCTGGGTTTCCACCATTTCCTGCGCGACGAGGCGCTTGACCACTTCGCGGGACATGTAAGTGACGTAATCGCGAGAAAGCAGCATCCCTCACCCGTTTCGACGAAAAGACAAACAAGAGAGTGTAATGTTGCAACGCAGAAAGGTCAAGGCGAGCGCGCGTGGGCGGAATGTCAACTTATTTACCGGGCCAATGAGTCCCCTTGCGCGGGGCCGACGACTATGCGCATTACTACGTGCCCCACAATCACCAGCAAGGCGTAGATGGCGGCGTCGGCGAGGATGGGCGCAATGCCCGGCGCGAAGGTCGTCCAGGCTGGGAAGGTTGCCGCGATCCAGTAGTCGCGCGGCGGCCCGATGATCGTCGAGACGACGATGCACACTGCCAGCCCGCGTCCGCCGAAGCGGCGGACGACCCTCCAGAGGATCAGGTAAGTGGGCCCGCCCGAAATGGCGAAGCCGAGCCACAGCAACAATCGGAAGTGCGCAGAGCCGCCTTGCGGCACATGCCACCAGCCCTGGGCCTCGCCCAGTGCCAGTGCGGGTAGCGCCACCAGTCCGAAGACGGCTCCGGCGGCCAGGGCTCCAAGGATGCGGCGCACTTTCGCGCGGGTGAAGTAGGCCACCGCGACGAAGGCGGCGAGATAAAAGCCGATCATCAGAATGATTTGGCCAGTTGTCATGCGACCCCCTGAGTTCCCTTGAAGCTAACATACTTGAAGCTGACAAGTATGCCGCGGTTGGCGATGAGGCAGCCAGCTACCCGTAAGTGCAAGGGCATTAGAACACCATCGCAAAAACTAACGCGCACCGAACTGACGTATTACCGTCGCGTTGACGATTCACGGGAGATTCGGTACGATGAATGTGCCGGGCGGTTAGCTCAGCGGTTAGAGCATCCGGTTTACACCCGGAAGGTCGTCCGTTCAAATCGGACACTGCCCACCAGCATTCCACACCACGGCGGGGCCGTAGTTCAGTTGGTTAGAACGCGTGCCTGTCACGCACGAGGTCGCGGGTTCGAGTCCCGTCGGCCCCGCCATACACCGCACAATCAAGCCGGCAGAGATTGGCCTTTGGTCTCTTCACCAAAGCGCAGGAGCAGAAGCTCGACGGCGAAGGCGATGGAGGTCAGGGCCACGGGAGTGCCGAAGTGCGAGACACCAGCGCCGACGAGAAACGTGATGCCCGCCCCGACGAAGCGTCCAGCAGACGTGGCGAAAGCGAACTCCCTGGCCCGACATGCCGAACAAAGCCGCCGCCAGTCATCTTCAAGGGTGAATCGTTCGGCGAGGGTCACTGGCCCACGGAACGCCGGCGAAGACGAGTACGCAAAGATAGAACACGATCCGCATCTCCCAGTGCGAAGGTGGCGAAGCACAGAGCCAGCACCAGATGATCCAGCGCACCGCCGAAGTACTGCCAGAAGGCCGCGTGCGGCCCCGGATAGTCTGACGAAAATAGCAAGGCGAGCATGTAGATCGTCCCGCATACGCTCGCCGAGCGCACTAGAATTCCGAAAACGAGCCCCAAGCCGATGGCCAGTTCGCCATAGGCCACCAGAAAAGCGATCACTGTTCCGTTGGGCAGAACGAAGTTCTGGAGGACGGGACGCATAAAAGGATAGGCGCCACCCTCGAGAAAGCGATGAATCCAGAATTGGAAACCGCCGCCGAGAGTGAATTGCGCCCCAAACACCTTGTATTGTCCGAAAATAAGAAAGAGCGCGCCCACGGCAATGCGCAGACCCGCCAGAACGCGGGCATTCCTGTCCTCGGTTAAGGATGCCATTGGAGCGTTGTCTCCTTTTCCGCGGTTCTCCCCTACTGGTCTTTCCACTCCGGGAGGCGGCCGGGAGTGTAAGGAGCGCCGGCGGCTTCCAGGGCTTTTTCCAGTTTGACCAGATCGGTTTCCACGAGCGCGCGGAGTTTGGCGAGTTCTTGCGCGAATTCCTGCGCGGCCACGGAGTACGAGTCCATGTGCGTCTGCGTGGGGCGCGAAGTGGACAGGCGCTGGTCGCCGGCGATGCCGCCGACGCGCTCGGAAATAGCAGGCGGGGCGAACTGAAGCTCGCCGCAACAGACCTAGTGCTGTTGCAACTTTTTCTGACTAGGCGTAGGAGCGAAAAGCAGATTCCTCGTCCCGATCAAAACCATCGGGACTCGGAATGACAACGCGCTCGGTTCTTCCTAGGCGGATCAAGTTGGAACAGCACTAGGAGAAGAGACCCAGCCGACGGCCGACCGCGGTGCGCAGCCGTCCCCAGACGGCACCGAATGCACCTCCCTGCGCAGCGGTGCTGAGACTGGTTTCGAGCTCGGCTAAATACGAATAGGCGACCGGCACGACGAGCAGGGTGAGCAGGAGACAGAGCGACTGGCCGCCGATGATGGTAACAGCAATGGAGGCGCGCTGCTCGGAGCCGGCGCCGATGCCGATGGCCACGGGAATCAGGCCGGCGACAATCGAAAAAGTGGTCATCAGGATGGGCCGCAGGCGGACGCGATTGGCTTCCAGGATGGCCTCGCGCAGCGGACTTCCCTGCCGGCGCAGGAGGTTGGTGTAGTCCACCTGCAGAATGCCGTTCTTTTTCACGATGCCCAGCAGAAGGAAGACGCCGAGGGAACTCCACAGGCTCAGGGAGCGGCCGGTGATCCACAGGGAAAACAGCGCAAACGGAATGCTAAGCGGCAGCGTGAGCATGATAACGAAGGGATGCGAAAAGCTCTCAAACTGCGAGGCGAGCACCATGTACATGAAGATGGACGCGAGCAAAACGGCCATGAGCATGTTCTGCGTGGTCTGCTCGAGGATCTTCACTTGGCCGGAAAAGGCGTAGCTGTAGCCCGGGGGCAAGCTGACTTCTTTGATGGCTTTGACCGCGAAGGCCGCACCCGCGTCGAGGGGATAACCGGTGGCCACGTTGCCGCCGACGGAGACCTGGAACTCGCGGTTGTAACGCTGGATGGTGGCGGGCCCTGCGCCGCGGTTGATGGCGGCCAGATTTTCAAGACGCACCAGGCCGACTTTGCTGGAAGGAACCATCAGGCGAGCGAGCACGTCGGGATTGTCGCGCTGCTGGGGCAGCAACTGCATGGTGACGGGATATTGCTCGGAACCTTCCTTGTAAGAGGAGATTTCGTCCTGGCCGGAATACATCAGGCGGACAGTGGAGGCCACATCGGTCATGCGCACGCCGAGGTCGGCGGCACGCTGGCGGTCCACTTTGACCTGCAATTCGGGCTGGTTGAGGTTTAGCGTGGGATTGACGTCCACCAGGCCTGGGAAGACGCGCATCTTGGCGGCGGCCTGCTTGGACAGCTCGACCAGGGTATCAATGTCCGGGCCGCGCAGAATGACGCGCACAGGGAAATAGGTTTCTCCACCGAGCACGGAAGGCAGACGGACATTGAACGTGATGTTGTTGTAGCCGGTCAGGATTCTGCGGATTTCGCCGGCAATTTGCATGTGGGACTTTTTGCGCTCGCCGGCGTCCACGAGGCGGATATAGAGCCGCGCACGATTGGTGCTGCCCCAAGTGGCCGCCTGCACGAACTCTACTTCGGGGATTTTCTCGATCTTGTGCACCATTTCCGTGACCGTCGTGACGGTGCGGTCCAGCGCGGTCCCTTCCGGCAAACTCATGTTGGCATTCAGCTCGCTCTGATCATCCGGCGGAATCCAGTCGCGGCCCACCAGCGGATAGAGCACCCAAGTGGAGGCAAACGTGACCACGCAGATGACCAGAATGGCCAACCGGTGGTCCAGCGCCCAGACTAAGATGCGGTGATAGAAGGTCTCCATGACGTGGAAGAAACCGAATTCGCGCGAGCGCGCGTGACCCGCCTCCGCACGGACCTTCAAAAAGCGCGAGCTCATCATGGGAGTGAGCGTGAAGCTCACCAGCAGGGAGACCATGATGGCCATGGCCATGGTCCAGCCGAAGGAGTTGACGTAGCGGCGAGCGTAGCCGGTCATGAAAGCGATGGGGAGAAAAATAATGACGAGCGAGAGAGTGGTGGCCATTACCGCGGGGCCGATCTCGCGAGTCGCCTCGATGGCCGCGCGCTTGCGCTCCACGCCCTTCTCTTCCATGAAACGGAAAATGTTTTCGAGCACGATGATGGCGTCGTCAATGACGATGCCGACGGCGAGGGTAAGCGCCAGCAGGGTCATATTGTTCAAGGTGAAGTCCATGTAGCGCATCAGCGTGAAGGTGGCGATGATGGAAGTAGGAATGGCCAGAGCGGCGATGATGACCGCGCGCCAATTGCGAATGAACAGCAGCACGACGATGCTGGCCAGAATGCTCCCCAAGGTGAGGTGCTCGAGCAGGGAGTCCTTGGAGGCGCGGATGAAGATGGAGTTGTCGCGAATGGTGACGAGCTCTATGCCCGGCGGCAACTCGTCCTTCATGCCGGCCAGGCGCTCCTTGACGGCGTCGGCGACGCGAACGGTGTTGGTGCCGGACTGGCGGCGAATATCGAGAGTGACGACATCGCGGGGCGGGGCCGACTTACTGGAGAGCATAGACCAGTTGCGCAGCTCTTCGGCGCCATCTTCCACCTGGGCGACGTCGCGCAGGCGCAGCGGCGTGCCGCCGCGGTTGGAGACGATGATGTCCGCAAACTGCGCGGAAGAGCTGACGCGGCCGAGCGTGCGCAGGCCGAGATCCTGCTGCCCGCTGACCATGCGGCCGCCGGGGGCTTCAATGTTTTCGTTGCGCACGGCGTTGCGGACGTCGAGCACAGAAAGGTTTTGCGCGGTGAGGCGCTCGGCATCGAGCAAAATGCGAATCTGGCGCCCTTGCGCGCCGGAGAGGCTGACTTCGCCGACGCCGTCCACAGTCTGAATGGCGCGGCGGACAATTTTGTCGGCGATTTCCGTGAGCTCGCGGCGGTTGGTGGCACCGCTGCGGCCGGCCACGAGCAGAGTCATGATGGGGTCCGAGTCGGGGTCGGATTTGCGAATTACCGGCGGCAGAATGCCGGGAGGCAGGCGGTTGACGGCGCCGGAAACTTTTTCGCGGATGTCCTGCGTGGCCCCGTCAATTTCACGTTCGAGGACGAATGTGATATTGATACGGGCATTGCCCTCGGTGGCGTAAACTTGCATTTCCTCAATGCCGCTGACCGTGGAGATGGCGTCTTCCAAAGGCAACACGACGCTGGTAATCATTTCCGGGGGACTGGCACCCGGAAGACTAACACTGACATTGACGTTGGCGGGATCCGCGCGGGGAAAGAGGTCCACACCCAGCTCGCGATAGGAGAACACGCCCAGCGTAACCAAAAACGCGATCAGCATGACCGCGAATACGGGCCGATTGACGCAAACTTCCGCCAGCTTCATAGACTATTCCTTCGCATCTTTCGCGGACGCTTCTTTCACCGCAGCGCCAGCATGAAGATCGCCTTTTACCGCCACGGCGAGGCGCTCACCAACGGCGAGACCCGAAAGGATCTCCGATTGGGAATCGCGGTGCGCGCCCACCTGCACATCGCGCTCTTCCACCGTGGAACCATTCAGCACAAATACTTTGTAGATGCCGTAACGATAGCTCACTGCTTTGTCCGGAGCGAGGAGGATTTTCTCCGCGAGATTGCTGGGCAGCGAGGCCTGAATGAAAAAGCCGGGCTTCAAGCGGCCATCGCCGTTGGGTATGAGCGCCTCGACTTCAAAGGTGCGCGTCTCCTGGGTCACCGTGGGATTGATGCGCAAGACGGTGCCGCGAAACACTTCGTTGGGATAGGCCTCGACGCTCACTGCCACGGAGGTCCCGGTCTTGACGACGCCGGCCCACTTCTCCGGCACAGCGAGGCGCGCGCGAAGCTGATCGGTGCGCACGACCACGGCCACGGGACTTTGCACGCGCACGAATTCGCCGACGCTGACGCGGCGCTGCTTGATGGAGCCGGGGAACGGCGCGCGAATGGACGTGTCGGCAAGTTTCTTTTCGGCGAGCTTGGCGGCGGTCTCGCTGGACTGCAGCTGCGCCTTCAACTGCTCCACTTCCTGCAATGCAAGGTCGTGCGTAGCGCGGGCGCCTTTGAAGCGAGTGGCGGCTTCGTCGAGCTGCTGCTGGGAGATGAGCTTGTCGCGGAAGAGCTGCTCGGCGCGGAGATTCTTTTGCTCGGCGTCAAACATCTCCGCGGCGGCGCGCCGGACGGAAGCGACCTGTGAAGGATCGCGCGGCAGGGGGTCTGTGGGACCCAGTCCGAGACGCGCGCGAACCTGCAACACGGCAGAGCGCTGGCGGTCGAGGTCGTAGCGCAGTTCCAGGGGAAAGATCGTGACCAGTACCTGGCCCTCGGTGACGCGGTCGCCCACGTCGGCCAGGACCTTTTCCACGCGGCCTTCCACCTCGGAGCTGACCGTGCTTTCTTCGAGCGGAAAGAGCGAGCCGACGGCTTGCACTTGCCGTGGCACAGCCTTTTCCACGACGGTGAAGATGCGCACATCAATGGGGTTGGCGGAATCGCCGCGAACGCTGGTTTCCCGCGCGCGAGAACAGCTTCCCGCCGTCAGGAGGAGCATTGCTGCGCATGAAGCGATGAGACGATTATTGAGCATAGGAGTAAGAGTCCGGTCAAAGGGCATACGTATCCGCTCGCACACTACCCAATTTGGACGCAAGAGGTGCGTTTCGGGTTACGTCGCCGGTCTAGGGCTGACCTCCCGCGCGGGCGGGCGCATCTTTTTTCATGTACTTCTCAAACCAGAAGCGCAGGTACAACTGCGTGCGCGCGAAATTTGAGGGTTTGGATGTGGTGCCGTGGAATTCATCGTTGAAGCGCACCATGGCAGTGGGCACCTTGCGCATGCGCAGCGCTTCGTAGAACTCCTCGGTCTGCGAGATGGGCGTGCGCAGGTCGTTGACGCCGGTCATCAACATGGTAGGCGTCTTCACGTTGCCAACATACATGATCGGCGAGCGGGCGAGATGTTCGCTGGGATCTTCCCACGGCAGCTTTTTGAAGTTGCGGTACCAGGAAGAGCCGTCGGTGGTGCCCACGAAGGACATCCAGTTAATGACCGGGCAGTTGGAGGAGGCCGCGGTGAAGCGGTCAGTGTGGCCTACGATCCATGCGGTGAGCACGCCGCCGCCGCTGCAGCCGTAGACGAACAGGTTGCGCGTGTCCACGTAGCCCTTGGCAATGATTTCATCCACGCCCTTCATCAGGTCGTCGAAATCCTTGCTGGGGTAGGCGTTATTGATGGCGTTGCCGAAGGAGCTGCCGTAGCCCGTGGAGCCGCGCGGGTTGGTGTAGAGCACCAGATAGCCGTTGGCGGCATGCTCCTGCCAGCCGAAGTTGAAGCCGACGCCGTACATGGCGTGCGGGCCGCCGTGAATGGTGAGCATCAGCGGATATTTTTTCTGCGGGTCGAAATCCGGCGGCTTGATCACCCAGCCCTGGATTTTGAAATTGTCCGCGGAGGTGTACCAGATTTCCTCGACCTGGCCGAGCTTGACGTCCTGCAGCACATCGTCGTTCACCGTGGTGAGCTGCTTGACTTCCGATTTGGCCAGCGAAAACGTGACGATATCGCTGGGCTTGTAGTAGCTCATGAGAGTGCCGGCGGCCTGGCCATTGGCGTTGATGGAAGAAACCGAAAGCATGTGGTTGCCCTGGGTGAGCTGCTTGATTTCGCCGCGCAGCGGAGCGAAATGCAGATTGCGCGTACCGCGGTCCTCGGCGGTGAAATAGATGCCGCTGGAATCGGGAGCCCAGGTGAGGCCGTCCGGGCTGCGGTCCAGAGTGCCGGTGAGCAAACGTGGATTCGAGCCATCCAGCCCCATGACGTAGAGCTTGGTGGTCTGGTAGGTGTCCTGCGACCAATCGTTGCCGAGGTAGGCGACCAATTTGCCGTCGGGCGAAACCTCGGGGCCGACGTCAGGGCCCTTGCGCTTCGTAAGTTGACGGATGGTTTTGTCCGCAGTGTTCACCGCGTAGATTTCGGACTCGCGCCACTGATACTCCCAATCGTCGGTGCGCAGGCCGCTGAAAAGAATTTCGCGGCCGTCGGGGGTCCAAGAGATGGCCGTGCCGTGCTCGAAGTCACCCGAGCTCAACTGGCGCGGCGTGCCACCGCTGGCGGTGACCACGAACACATGGCGCGTGCCTTCCTCGATGAAGCCGATGCGGTCGCGGCGGTAATTCATGCGCTCGATGATGCGGGGATTTTCCGTCCACTTGGCGCCATCGGGCCGCGCAGGCATCTTGATGTTCCAGGAATCTTTTTTGGGAACGAGCATGGTGAAGGCGATGGACTGGCTGTCCGGCGCCCACGCGATGCCGTCCGGCGCGCGGTCCACGCGCGTGATTTGCATTTGCGCACCTTCCGCATCCATCCAGCGCACCCACAGCTGCGAGCCCTTGGGTTGACCCTCGGCCAGATAGGCAGTGCGCGTGCCGTCGGGCGACCATAGCGGCGACGAGCCCTCCACCAGGAAGCGGTTGCGGCTGCCGTCGGCGTTCATCACCCAGATGGCCGACTTGGACTGGTCATTGAGCTTGTCGATCCAGCCGCGGACATACACGATCTGCTTTCCGTCCGGAGAAATCTGCGGATTGGACACATTCTCCAAGTCGAAGTAGGAATCAAGTGAGAGCTTGCGGGTTTGCGCGGCCAAAGGCGCGGCCACGCTCAGAAAAAAGACTGCAAGCACCAGCAGTGCGGTACGGTTTCGCAACATGGGAACCTCCCGTTTCGACTGAACTCACAGAAAACCACAGAGAGCGAGGCATTCTACCTGCCTCGGGAGAGACGTACAACACTTGAACGCGGCGGGGCGATTCGAAAAGCGGAGCGATGGCTTATTTGCGTGAGGCCAAGGCCTGCAGGCTTTCCGCGCAGGCGGCAATCGTGCGGTCCATGTCGGAATCGGAATGGGCTGCGGAGACGAAGAGCGCTTCGAACTGAGACGGAGGCAAGAACACTCCGCGCTCGAGCATGTGCAAGAAGAACTCGCCGAACATGCGGGTATCGGATTTTTTCGCGTCGTCGTAATTCGCCACGACCCCGGCGGTGAAAAACAGGGTCAGGAGCGAAGCGGCGGCGTTGACGCGCGCATGGATGCCGGACTTGGCGATGGCGGCGCGAATGCCGGCGACGAGTTTCTCCGCCTGGCGATTGAGCTGGTCGTAAAAGCCGGGGGCCTCGAGCTGTTTCAGCGTCTCGATGCCCGCGCGCATGGCCAGCGGATTTCCCGAAAGCGTCCCCGCCTGATAGACCGGCCCGAGCGGCGCGACATTCTTCATCAACGCCGCGCGGCCGCCATAGACCGCCGCGGGAAGCCCGCCGCCAATGATTTTGCCAAGCGTAGTAAGGTCGGGCTGAATGCCGTACACCGCCTGGGCGCCTCCATGCGCAAGGCGAAAACCGGAAATGACTTCGTCAAAAATGAGCAAGGCGCCATGCTGGTGGGAAAGGTCGCGCAAGCCGCGCAGAAAGCCATCCTGCGGCGGCACAACGCCCATGTTCGCCGCGATCGGCTCGACGATGACCGCGGCGATTTTGCCGCGATGCGCATCCAAGAGGCGCTCGACGGAAGCGATGTCGTTGTAGGTCGCGTTCAGCGTAAGGGCAGCGAGACTTTCCGGCACGCCGGGGCTGGAGGCGATGCCCAGCGTGGCCAGTCCGGAGCCCGCCTGAGAAAGAAAACTGTCCGCGTGGCCGTGATAGCCGCCGTCGAATTTCAGAATGAAGTCTCGCTTTGTAAAGGCGCGCGCCAGGCGCACGGCCGACATGGCCGCTTCCGTGCCGGAACTGACGAAGCGGAGCATTTCGAGCGAAGGCATAGCGCGGCGAATGGCGCGGGCCAGCTCGGCTTCGAGCGCAGTGGTCATTCCGTAGCTGGTACCGCGGGAGGCTTGGTCCTGGATGGCAGCGGTGACGGCGGGATGCGCGTGGCCGAGAATCATCGCGCCCCATGAGCAGACGCAGTCGATGTATTCGTTGCCGTCCACGTCGAAGATGTGTCCGCCGGAGGCGGACTCGACGACAAGGGGGTCGCCGCCGACAGCTTTGAAGGCGCGCACGGGGCTGTTCACGCCGCCGACGAGGATTTTCTGCGCTTCTTCGAAAATGGCGCGAGAACGGGAACGAGGATTCACAGGGATCTCCAAAACTGAAAGCTCACGCCTTGAGCCAGCGGGCGGCGTCCTTGGCGTGATAGGTGAGGATCATGCTCGCGCCGGCGCGCTGAATCGAGGTAAGGATCTCAAGCGTCACGCGCTGCTCGTCAATCCAGCCGTTGCGCGCGGCGGCCTTAACCATAGCGAATTCCCCGCTGACGTTGTACGCGGCCACGGGCACGTCGAAGCGCTCGCGCACCGCGCGGATGATGTCCAGATAGGGCAGCGCGGGCTTGACCATCACCATGTCCGCGCCTTCTTCGATATCCAGCGCGACTTCCTTGAGCGCTTCGCGAGCGTTGGCGGGATCCATCTGGTAGCTGCGGCGGTCGCCAAACTGCGGCGCAGACTGCGCGGCTTCGCGGAACGGCCCGTAAAAACCGGAGCAGTACTTGGCGGCGTAGGCCAGGATGGCCACGTCTGCGAACGTGTGCTCGTCGAGCTTGCGGCGGATGGCGGCCACGCGGCCGTCCATCATGTCCGAGGGCGCCACGATGTCGGCGCCGGCGCGCGCGTGGGAGAGGGCCTCCGAAGCGAGGAGATCCAGCGTGGGATCGTTGAGCACGACGCCGTGCTCCACCACGCCGCAGTGGCCGTGGCTGGTGTATTCGCAGAGGCAGACGTCGGTGATGACGACGAGATTCAATTTCGCCTTGCGGATGCCGTCGATGGCCCGCTGCACGGTGCCCTTGGGGTCGGAGGCTTCCGAGCCTTTTTCATCCTTCTTTGAGGGGAGGCCGAACAAAATGATCGCGGGGATGCCGAGGGACTCCACTTCGCGGCATTCCTCGACAATTTGATCGGCGGATTGCTGAAAAATGCCGGGCATGGAGCTGACTTCCGTGCGCACTTTTTCGCCCGGGCAGACAAACATGGGGTAGATGAAGCCGTCGGTGGTGAGGCGCGTTTCGCGAACCATGCGGCGGATGAGTTCGGTGCGCCGCAATCGGCGCGGGCGATGAACGGGAAAGGTCATGGCGATTTGGCTCCAGAGGGCGCGTGATGCTCGACCCACGAAATGATGCCGACAACAAGACCAGCCGCCGAGGAATCCTCCGCGACGATCTCGGCAACAAAACCGGCCTGCTGAATGGCACGGGCGGTCACCGGGCCAATCGCGGCCAGCACAATTCGCCCGGACAACCGGCGCAACGCATCCGCGCCAATCTGCTCGACGAGTGAATGGAAGGCTGAGGGGCTGGCGAAGGTAATCACATCTGCAGCGCCTTGCCGAATTTGCTCCAGCTCATTCTCCGCGGCGTCGTGCACCGCGAGGGTGCGATAGGCGACCACGTCGGTGACCTGCGCGCCGGCGCGGCTGAGGGCGGCGGGCAAATCGGCGTCGGCGCGGTCACTGCGCGGCAAGAGCACTTTCTTGCCGAGCACGTACTCGCGCAACTCCTGCGCCAGCCCTTCGCCGGTGTTGCGCGAAGCGACGAATTTAACGACAAGCCCTTCCTGCCGCGCGGCCTCCGCGGTGGCCGGGCCGACCGCAGCGACGGAGGGCGGCGCGCCCGCCAGGACCGATAGGTCGAAGCCCCGTTCGCGGCAGCGCGCGGCGAAAAAACGCACGGCGTTCTGGCTGGTGAGCAGCAGCCAGTCGAAGCGAAAAAGCGAAAGGATGGCAGCATCGAGAAGCTGCTTGTCCTCCGCCTCCGCAAAGGCTACCGAGGGCACCAGCAAAACTTCCGCGCCGTTTTCCTCGAGCGCGCGCACCAGGTCGCCGGCTTGTTCCGCGGCGCGTGTAATCACCACACGCTTGCCCGCCAGTGGTTTTGTGTTAGCTGCCATAATTTGCACGCCCAGCTAGTTGCAGGAGGCGCCCTGCGCCGGCCGCGAGAAGTTTATCCGCCAAGGCGCGGCCCAGAGCTTCGGCGTTTTCGGGAGAGCCAGAGGCCGAGTCGCGCAGGTGCTCGGAACCATCGGCGGCGAGCACGATGGCGTCGAGCCTGAGCCGCCCAGCTTCGATGCGACCCCATGCGCCGAGCGGCACCTGGCAGCCGCCTTCGAGTTTCGCCAGCAGCGCGCGCTCCGCGGTGACGCAAGCGCGCGTTTCCGCATGGTCGAGTTTTGCAAGCAGCTCCATGATGTCCGCGTCTGCGGCACGGCATTCGATTCCCAGTGCGCCTTGTCCGACAGCAGGTAACACACTCTCCGCGCTGAAAATGTCCGTAATTTTTTCGCTCCAGCCCAAACGGTCGAGGCCTGCCTTGGCGAGGACGATGGCGTCGTACTGGCCTTCGTCGAGCTTACGAAGTCGAGTGTCCACGTTGCCGCGCAGCTCGAGGACGGTAAGGTCCGGGCGAAGCTGACGCAACTGCGCCTGGCGGCGCAGGCTGCTGGTGCCCATGCGCGCACCGTGGGGCAAGTCCGCAAACTTCATCCCGCCGCGGGCCACCAAGCAATCGCGCACGTCCACGCGGCAATAAATGGCAGGAAACGCGAGGCCGGCGGGGATTTCCGTGGGCACGTCCTTCATGCTGTGGACGGCGAAGTCTACTTCGTGGGCGAGTAAGGCGTCTTCGAGTTCCTTGATGAACACGCCCTTCAGGCCAATCTGGCCCACGCCGCCCTGCTGAAAGCGATCGCCGGAAGTCTTGATGATCACAATCTCCGCGGTCATCCCGAGGCGCGCGATTTCGTCGCCAATGAAATGCGCCTGCCAGAGAGCCAGCTTGCTGCCGCGGGAGCCGATGCGCAGGGAGGTCATGGCTGGTTCTTTTCCAGGCCGAAGAGGTGGCGGACGGCCTCAATCTCCTCGAGCTTGCGGCGGAGTTCCTTCTCCCCGCGCAGGCGGCTGGCGGGCTGCTCCAGAATGCTGTCGAGCAATTCGGCGGTGAGGCGGGCGACGCGCTCGCGGTCTTCCGGAGCGAGGTGCTCCATTTCGTCCATATGCTTGCGGAGAAATTCTTCGCGATTGTGCTGGAGCTTGTCGCGCAGCTCAGCCAGCAAGGCGACGCTTCGGGCGCTGGCCTGCCAACTCTTGAATTTTTCGAGCTGCTCGGAAATAAGGGCTTCGGCGCGAGGAATTTCCTTTTCGCGGGCGTGCTTGTTCTGCTCGACGATTCCCTTCAAATCGTCGATGGTGTAGAGGTAAAGGTTATAGAGATCGGCGACGCCGGGCTCCACGTTGCGGGGCACGCCGAGGTCAATCACAAACATGGCGCGGCCGCCGCGGGAGTGCATGGCTTGCTCGATCATGCCGCGGCTGAGCACGGGTTCGCTGCCGCCGGCGCAGGACACTACGATGTCGGGCAGCTCCAATGCGCGCGGGAGGTCGTCCCAGGCAAAGGCTTCGCCGGAGACGCGCCGGGCGAGTTCCTCGCCGCGTTCGCGGGAACGGTTGGCGACGTAGATGGAGGTCATGCCGCGGTCGCGCAGGTGCTCGACGAGCTGCTCGCCCATGGCTCCGGCGCCGAGTATGAGCGCGCGATGATGGCGAAGCTTGCCGAAAATCTGCTCGGCGAGCTTGACGGCGGCGAAGGCGGCGGACATGGGCCGCGTGCCGATCTCCGTTTCCGTGCGCACGCGTTTGCCGACCTCGAGCGCGCTCTGGAACAGGCGGTTGAGAACCGGGCCGGTGTCGCCGTGCTCGAAGGCCACCATGTAGGCCTGGCGCACTTGGCCGAGAATTTCCGCCTCGCCCAGAAGCATGGAGTCCAGGCCGGAAACCACGCGAAAAAGATGGCGGACCGCGTCGTGATCGTGATGGTGGTAGAGCGCGCCATTGAGCGAACCTGCAGGAAGGCCGTGGAAAGTGGTGATGAAATTTTCCAGCGCGGCGGCCGCATGCTCCGTATCTTCACCGAACACGCCATACAGCTCGCTGCGGTTGCAGGTGGAAACCACCACCACTTCTCCTACCACGCCACCGGAGCGCAACTCCTGCGCCGCGCGGCGGGCGTTCTCCGCGCTGAAGGCCACGCGTTCGCGCAGCTCGAGGGGAGCCGTGCGGTGGTTCACGCCGAGGAGAATGATGTGCATCGGCGCGTCCGAACGCGCTCCGTTGGCCGAAGATGGAATCGTTGAGGCCATCAGAAAAACCGGTGATAACTCGACAAATAAAAGTTGACGATGGTGTAGCTGAAAATCACACAAAAGAAACAGGCCACGCACAGGCGGCAGGCACGAGCACCGCGCCAGGCGGTCTGCCGCGAGAGCCGGAGGTAGAGCACGTATACCAGCAGCACCAGCAGGGAGATGATTTCCTTGGGGTCGCCGGTGACGTAGTGACCCAGCAGACGGTGCGCCCAGAGGAAGCCCAGCGCCATGCCGAAGCTCAGCGCGGTGACGCCGACGATGACGCTGCTGCGGCTCATGCGCTCGAGCACCTCCAGAGCTGGAAAGCGCCAGATGACCGAGCCCAGCTTGCGGTCGCGCAGCCAGCGATTCTGTGCCAGATACAGCAGGCTGACGACGAAAGAAAGCGCAAAGGCGGCGTAGGCCAGGATGTTGATGGTCACGTGCAAAGCGAAGAGCGGGCCATGAGCCTTGGTGTGCTGGATGGCGGCGGGCTCGGGCGCGAGGAACGTGCTGATGGCCACGAAAGCAATCACAAACGGAAGCACAAACGGCGCCACGGCGCGCTGCCGGTGGAAACGCTCGATGCCCAAGTAGGTCACCGCCAGCAACCAGGCGAAGAGCGAGAGCGAGCCGTAGAAATCCTGATAGGGCACGCCGCCCATCGCGCGCGCGCGCGAAAGCAGCGCGAAGTAATGCGACACCACGCCGCCGGCCAGGCACAGCGTCCCCAGGCGGCCGATGAAGCGGGAATCCGTGTAGAGATACCAGATGTGGATGCCGAAGCTTGCCAGGTAAAAAGCCAGCACCAGATTATCGAGAAATGATGTCATCGAATTCAGCTCTCAGGCGCAACGAAGGTCGGGGCGAGCGGGAGTGCCCCTGGCAGGGACGGCGACCCCGGCTCCAAACAAAACGTTTATTATAGCGGAATCCTGCGGCGGCGTCAGAAAGGAACGCGAACCGGCCGGGCTGCACGCATCGGATTGTTTTGCTAAGATAGGGAGTTGTTGCAGAGGACTATGCCAGCGACCCGCCAGCCGTTCAACCGGAAATCACTCTTCCTTCGCGCGTGCCGCTCGGAGCCGGTGGAGCGCGTGCCGGTGTGGATCATGCGTCAGGCGGGGCGCTACCTGCCGGAATACCGCGCGGTCCGCGCAAAGCACACTTTTCTAGAAATGTGCAAGACGCCTGATTTGGCGGTGGAGGTGTCGCTGCAGCCGTACCGCATCCTCGGCGTGGATGCGGTGATTGTCTTCTCCGACATTCTGATTCCCGCGGAAGCCATGGGGCAGGGGCTGGAACTGAGCGAAGCCGGGCCGGTGCTGTCCAACCCGGTCCGCGACACGGCTGCGGTGAGTGCGCTACGGGCGTTCGATCCAGAGCAGGAGACCGGCTTCTTGATGGAAGCCATCCGGCAGCTTTGCCGCGAATTGGGCCCGGAGGTGCCCGTGCTGGGCTTTGCCGGCGCGCCGTGGACGCTGGCCTGCTACATGGTTGAGGGACAAACCAAGAAAGATTTTGCGGTCATCAAAGAACTGATGTACCGGCAACCGCGCGTGCTGCACGCGCTGCTAGAAAAAATCGCCGAGAACACAGCGGCCTACTTGAAGGCGCAGATTGCCGCGGGCGCGACAGCGGTGCAATTGTTCGACACCTGGGCGGGCGAGTTGAATCGAAAGCAGTACGAAGAGTTTGCGCTGCCGGCGACGCAGTTTCTCATCCGCGAACTGCAAGCCGGGCCGGCCCCGGTGATTTACTACTCGAAAGCTACAGCGCACTTGTTTGACAGCGTGGCGAAAACCGGCGCGGATGTCCTGAGCGTTGACTGGCGGATTGATCTGGCCGACGCGCGGAAGCGCCTGGGCAACCGCGTGGCGCTGCAAGGCAACGTGGATCCGTGCATCCTGCTGGGGCCGGCGGACGGAGTGCGCGCCGCCGCGCGGGAAGCCATCGAGAAAACCGCCGGCGTAGGGCACATCCTCAATCTGGGGCATGGGATTCTGCCCAATGTGCCGGTGGAAAACGCGCGCGCGTACGTTGAAGCGGGACAAAACTTCGTGCTGCCGACTGCGGTGCCCATGGCTCAGGCCAAAGGGGAGAGCCGCTGATGTCGGACAGCAACGTATCCCTGCTGCTCAACCGGGAGACCTTTGCAATTTCGCCGGAATTTCTGGCGAAGTACAACCGGCCGGGGCCGCGCTATACGAGCTACCCGACGGCGCCGGTGTGGCAGGAGAACTTCGGGCCGGGCGATTTGGAACAAGTGTTCACCGGCGCCGATGCCTCAGCCGCGCCCGTTTCGCTCTACATGCATCTACCCTTCTGCGAAAGCCTGTGCTTATTCTGTGCGTGCAATGTCGTCATCCAGAAGGACAAAAAAGTGGCGGTGCCGTACCTGGAAGTGTTGAAACAGGAAATCGAGCACGTGGGCCGCTACATTTCGCGCACGCGGCCGGTGATTCAGTTCCACTGGGGCGGCGGCACGCCAACCTATTTGAGCCCGGCGCAGATGGAAGACCTGATTGGCCACGCGCGCGAGCGGTTCACGTTCGCTCCGGACGCGGAAATCGGCATCGAAGTGGACCCGCGCGTCACCACCGCGGAGCATCTGGAAACGTTGCGGCGGCTGGGCTTCAACCGGCTGAGCATGGGCATTCAGGATTTCAATCCCGAGGTGCAGAAAGCCGTGCACCGCATCCAGCCATACGAAATGACGAGGGACATTATTCAGGCGGGGCGGCGGCTGGGCTTCGACAGCATCAACGTGGACGTCATCTACGGACTGCCTTACCAGACTGCGCAGTCGTTCGGGGAGTCGGTGGACCAGGTGATCGGCTTGGGCCCCGACCGCGTGGCCATGTTCAGCTACGCGCACGTGCCGTGGCTGAAAAAACAGCAAGGGTCGTTCGTCAAGTACCTGCCGGAAGGCATGGAGAAGTTCCGGATTTTCCAGACGGGACTGGCGCGGTTCCTCGCAGCCGGTTATCTCTACATCGGCCTGGACCACTTTGCGCGGCCGAGCGATGAGCTCTCCCTGGCGCAGAAAAACCGCACGCTGCACCGCAATTTTCAGGGCTACACGACGAAGGCCGGCGCGGACCTCTACGGCATGGGCGTGAGCGCTATCAGCGGCATTGGCAAAGCCTACGCCCAAAACTACCGCGACTTGCCCAGCTATCAGGACGCCATCGCGCAGCGCGGGCTCGCCACGATGCGCGGCTACCGGCTCTCGCAGGACGACGTCATCCGCCGCGCGGTGATCAACCGCCTGCTGTGCCACACGGTAATTCCTAAGCGCGAAGTGGAGAAGGAGTTCGCGATTTCGTTTAACGAATATTTCGCCGAAGAGACCGCGCGGTTGGAAGAATTCATCGCCGACGGGCTGGTGCGAGTTAGCCCCGATGAAATTCGAGTGACCATGCTCGGCCAAATTTTTATCCGCAATGTGGCCATGATTTTCGACGCGTACTTGAAGGAACAGACACAGGAGAGCCGCCCCCTGTTCTCCAAAACGCTGTAAGCAGATCGAGGAACGATTCCATGCGGACGCTCGTCATTGGCGGGGGCATCTCCGGGCTGGTTTGCGCTCACCGCCTGCTGCAGCGCGGGCAGGACGTGCTGCTGCTCGAAGAGTCGGAGCGCGCCGGCGGGGTGATCGGCACCATCCGGCAGGACAATTTTCAATTTGAGCTGGGCCCGCAGAGCTTTCTTTCCAACACAACCTTGCTGGAGTTGATTTCCGGACTGGGTCTGAACGGGGAGCTCTTGCGCGCGGACGCGAAGGCGCCGCGGTATGTGCTGCTCGACGGCGCACTGCGCGCAGTGCCGCTCGGCCCACCGGATCTGCTGCGCACTTCCCTGCTCAGCCTGGGGACCAAGCTGCGGCTGCTCAGCGAACCGTGGCGGCGCACGAAGCCGCCGGAAGACGACGAATCCGTGGCGGCGTTTGTGCGGCGAAAGTTTGGCGAGGATTTGTTGGACAACCTGGTGGGGCCTCTAGTCTCCGGCATCCATGCGGGCGACCCGGAGCGCCTGAGTCTGCGCAGCGCGTTTCCTGCGGTACATCAGTGGGAAGCGGAGCACGGAAGCGTGCTGCGCGGAGCCATGAAGTCGCGCCCGCCCAAGGGCACGCCGCGGCCCGGGTTGTGTTCGTTCCGCGAAGGCATGGAAGCGCTGGTGCGCCGGTTGGCCGAGGCACTGGACGACGCGCTCTCCCTGAACACAAGCGTGGAGAGGATCACACGAGGCAGGGTCAACGGGCACTCCGGTTTCAATGTGCAAGTGAACCGACGGGGCCGCGCGGAGACGTTGCAAGCCGATGCGCTGGTGCTGGCCACGCCGACGCCAGCGACCGCGGCGCTCATGGGGCCGATTTCGGAAACGTTTCGGGAAATATTAGTGCGCGTTGAGTATGCACCGGTGGCAGTGGTGGGCGCGGGATACCGGCGCGAACAAGTCGGACACGCGGTGAACGGCTTTGGCTTCCTGGTGCCGCACAAAGAAAAACTGAGCGTGCTGGGGACGGTGTGGTCATCGTCGCTGTTTGCGGGGCGCGCGCCGGAGGGAATGGTCAGCTTTACAAGTTTTGTGGGCGGCGCGACAAACGCGAAATTGATGGATTGGAGCGACGAACAAATCGCCGCGGAAGCGGAGCGTGAGGTGGCCCAGGTGCTGCGCATCAGCGGCGCGCCGGTAACGCGCATGGTGCGTCGCTGGACGCGAGCGCTGCCGCAGTACAATTTGGGCCACGGCAAGATCGTCGCGGGGCTGGAGCAGGAGTTGCGCCGCTTTCCGGGATTGTTTCTGGCGGGCAGTTATCTTTCCGGCGCGTCGGTGGGCTCCTGCGCCGAGCAAGCCGTGAAGACCGCTGAGGCGGTGCACATTTTTCTTTCCGGGCAGGAATCCGCCTGAATCGTGACGCCACCAGACACCAACGAACCCAACGCACACCGCTTCGCGGTTCCCCTTTGGATGTGGGCCGCAACGGTGGCTGCGCTTTTGATTTTTGCCACAACGCTGTGGCAAGCGAAGAAATTGCGCGGGCAGCTCATCGATTTGCAAGTCCAGATGCGCCTGGAACAGGGACGCAGAGAATCGTTGGAGGCGCAGCGGCGGGAGATGGAGCAGATCCGCGTGCTGCTGGCCGCACCGGAAACGCGCGCCGTGCAAGTAAAACCTATATCAGTAGAGACTCCATTCTTTAAAATTTTTTGGAATGAACAAATCGGCCTTCTAGTTACCGCGCAAGATGTGCCGGCAATTCCTGCCGGGCGCGTGCTGCAACTTTGGATTGTGCCAAAAAAAGGGAGCGCAATCAGCGCGGGAGTTTTTCAGCCGGAAGCGAACGGAACAGTGCTGAAGCTCACGCGGCCTGCCGCGCCCATCCGCATGAAAGACGCAGCGGCTTTGACGATTACCGTTGAGCCGGCCGGCGGAAGCCCGCAGCCCACCAGCGAGCCGCAGTGGATGGGTCGGAGGATTACTTAAAATCCGATCAGCGCTTGCGCCGCTTGTAGCGGTGCGCGAGACGGATGCGTCGGCGCGCGGCAGCCTCGCGGTAGCGGCGGCGATCTTCGGCAGTTTCTGGAATCACCGGAATAATCTGCTTCGGCCGCCGGTCTTCGTCCACAGCCACAAACGTGAGATAGGCGCTCGAGGTGTGCTTGCGTTCGCCGGTGATGTAATGCTCCGAAAACACTTTCACTCCCACTTCCATGGAAGTTTTGAAGACGCGGTTCACGCTGGACTTGAGGATGACTAGGTCGCCGATGGCAATGGGGTTGCGGAAATCCACGTAGTCCACCGAAGCCGTCACCGTGTAGCTGTTACTGTGACGGTGGGCGGCGATGGCGGCGGCGATGTCCATCAAGTGCAGCAGGCGGCCGCCGAGCAGGAAGCCCAGCGGATTGGCGTCGTTGGGGAGCACGACCTCGGTCATCTCCGAACGCGATGCGTTCACCTTTTTTCCGGGAGGCTTCCTGAAACGCGAAGACGCAACTCTTTTGGCCATGGCGTGCTTAACCTTTCGTGCTGACTTGCACCGCTGCAATCGCCGGATATAATACACGTTCCATGCGCGCGGCACGAAGCGCGGAGAGCCATGACGCCACCATTGAAGAGCCGACGGGAAATTCTGGAAGGCTTTGTCGCCGCCAACCCCAGCGACGCCTTCGCGCGCTACGGACTGGCCGTGGAGTGCGCGTTGCAGGGCGACACGGCGGCTGCCGTCGAGCACTTTACAAAGCTTCTCACCGCGCACCCTGAGTACGTGCCCGGCTACTACCAGTACGGCACGCTGCTGACACGTCTGGGCCAGAAAGACGAAGCGCGGAAAATCTTGACGGAGGGAGTGAGCGCGGCGCGCAAAGCCGGCAACTTCCACGCGCAAAGCGAAATGGAAACGGCGCTCGCTGAAGTCGGGCTATAGCCGGCCCGCCCGCGTCTGCGGCGGGATGGCGCGGCTCTGGTATGATAGGCTCATCCGCTCATGAACCGGCCGGCACGCATTCCGATTTTTCCGCTCGACGTAGTTCTCTTCCCCGGCATTCCCCTGCCCCTGCATATTTTTGAGGAACGCTACAAGCTGATGGTGCACGAGTGCATGGAGCAACGGCGGGAGTTCGGCGTGGTGATGACGCGGGGCGATGGGGTGGCCGCGGTGGGCTGCACAGCGGTGATTTTGCAGGTGGTGAAGCAATACCCCGACGGGCGGATGGATATCCTAGCCGTGGGGCGAACGCCGTTTCAAATGAGCGACGTGTTCGACGAGAAGCCATACCTGGAAGCCAGCGTCGAATATTTGGAAGACGAGCCCCTGCCGGAGGACCCGGCATCGCCCCGGCCACTGCTGGACCTCTATGAGCAGTGCTACGCGATGCTGCACGGGCGCGCGCCGCAGATGGACGGCGCGCCGGCGGGAGTTCCGATTACATTTTTGATCGCTTCAGAATTGCCGCTGGATTTGGAGTACAAGCAGGAACTGTTGGAGTTGCGGTCCGAGACGGAGCGCCAGGCAAACTTGCGCGAGAAAATGGAAAAATGGCTACCGGAACTGGAACAGCTCGACCTGATTAAGCGCCGCGCCGGCGGAAACGGCCACCGGCCACATTAGTCAGGAATAGAAGCGCCGGTATGCCGCAACTTTGTTGGCGAGCGGCGCATCCATATTAAGCATTGGAGAAACGCAAGGGCTGAATGCGATGACCATCAAAGCGTCATGTCTGGGAGAATTGCGGAACACACCGTGGACGCAGGAAATCGTTTCGCGGCGCACGATCAAGCAGGAGATGCGCGAAAACCTGCTGCGGAAGCTGGAAAGCCGGGAATCGGTTTTTCAGGGCATCCACGGATTTGAAGAAACGGTGATCCCGCAGATTTTCAACGCCATCCTAGCGCGGCAGAATTTTATTCTGCTGGGACTGCGCGGGCAGGCCAAGAGCCGCATCCTGCGCAGCCTGATTGAACTGCTCGACGCCGAGATTCCCGTCATTTCCGGCTGCGAGATCAACGACAACCCGTACCGGCCCATCTGCAAGCATTGCCGCGAAATCGTCCGCGCGCGCGGCGACGAAACGCCCATCGCGTGGCTGCCGCGGGACCTGCGATTTGTCGAAAAACTGGCCACGCCGGACGTCACCATCGCGGACATTCTCGGCGACGTGGACCCCATCAAGGCGGCGCGCGGCGGGCGCGATTTGTCCGACGAGCTGACGATTCATTACGGACTGCTGCCGCGGGCCAACCGCGGCATCTTCGCCATCAATGAGCTTCCGGACCTGGCCGGAAAAATCCAGGTGGGACTGTTCAACATCATGCAGGAAGGCGACATCCAGATTAGGGGCTATCCGATTCGCTTGCCGCTGGACGTGTTGCTGGTGTTCACAGCGAACCCGGAAGACTACACCGCGCGCGGAAAAATCGTGACGCCGCTCAAGGACCGCATCGGAGCGGAAATCCGCACGCACTATCCGGCGACGCTGGAAGAAGGCATGGCCATCACCGCGCAGGAGGCGTGGCTTGCGCGCGACGGCAGCCGTCGCGTGGAAGTGCCCGACTACCTGCGCGAAGTGATCGAAGAGATCGCCTTCCAGGCGCGCGAGGAAAAGAAAATCGACCGGCGCTCGGGAGTGAGCCAGCGGCTACCCATTACCGTCCTCGAAAATGTGGCGAGCAGCGCCGAGCAGCGCACGGCGCGCAACGGCGAGGCGCACGGCGTGGCGCGCGTGGCGGATCTCTATGCTTCCATCCCGTCCATGACCGGAAAATTCGAGCTGGAGTACGAAGGCGAAATGCGCGGCGCAGACAACCTGGCGCGCGACTTGATCCGCACCGCGGTGGGAAGAGTGTACAGCAAGCATTTCAGCGAGCCCGGCGTGCAAGCAGCGATGCAGAAGGTGGTGCAGTGGTTCGAGCTGGGCGGCGAACTGAAGCTGCAGGAATCGGCGCCGGCCGCTGAGGCGCTGCCGCAATTGAAGAAAATCCAAGGCCTGCTTGAGCACATCAGCAAGCTAGGCGTTGCAGGGCAGGCAGAGGTGCCCGCCGTGGTGGCTGCGGCGGAATTCGTCCTTGAAGGGCTGTGGGCGCACCGGCGGATCAGCCGCAACGAAGAGCGCGGCTTCCACGCCGAGCCGCGAAAAGCGCCGGAGCCGCGGGAATCCGTCGGCAAGCCGCCGCGGAGGCAGTTCAATTGAAACAGTGGCTAGTGATTAGTGGCTAGTGGCTAGTTGCAGACGGGCAGCATGAAGTTCATCAAATATACAAAATACGTTCCGGAACTGGCGGATGAGATTGACTTGAACGATCTCATGAGCCGGCTGTCGGATTTTTTCCTGCAAAGCGGATACGAATCGCAGTTCTATCGCATCTCGGAGATGGACCCGGAGCGCTCGCTGGAGCAGCTTCGCCAGGCCATCTTGCGCGCGCTCCAGGAAGGCGACCTGCTGGACGACGAAATGATGCAGGAGATGATGCAGGATCCCGACCTCAGCCGGAACGAGCGGCTAAAGGAATTGATTGACCAGCTCATCGAGCGGCTCACGAACGAGGGCTACATTTCGCCGCAGCCGCCACAAATTACGCCGCCCGCGGACGCAAGTGCCATGGGCAGCGCGGAAGGACCATCGGAAACGCATGCGCGCTTTGAGATCACCGATAAGACGCTGGACTTCCTCGGATTCAAGACGCTGAAGGATTTGATGGCCTCGCTTGGACGCAGCAGCTTCGGGCGGCACGATACGCGCGATCTTTCGACCGGCGTTGAATCCGGCGGGGCTTCACGACAATACGAATTTGGTGACACGCTCAATCTGGACATCAGCGCGACACTGTTCAACGCGGTGCGCCGCGACGGCGCGCAGGTTCCCATCGAGCTCGATTACCGCGACTTGATGGTGCACCAGTGCGAGTATCAAAGCTCCTGCGCCACGGTGCTGATGCTCGATTGCAGCCACAGCATGATTCTCTACGGCGAGGACCGCTTCACCCCGGCTAAGCGCGTGGCCTTGGCGCTTTCGCACTTGATCCGCACGCAGTACCCGGGCGATTCGCTGCACCTAGTGCTGTTTCACGACAGCGCGGAAGAAGTGCCGCTCGGACAGTTGGCGCGCGTGCAGGTGGGACCGTTCTACACCAACACGCGCGAAGGGTTGCGCATGGCGCAGCGCATCCTCACGCGGCAGAAAAAGGACATGCGGCAGATCATCATGATCACGGACGGAAAGCCGTCGGCGCTAACGCTCGACGACGGCCGCATTTACAAAAATGCTTTTGGGCTCGACCCCTTTGTGGTGACGGAAACCTTGCGCGAAGTGGCCAAATGCAAGCGCGCGGGAATCCTCATCAACACCTTTATGCTGGCCACGGATTACAGCCTGGTGCAGTTTGTGCAGAAGGTCACGCAGATGTGCCGCGGTAAAGCCTACTTCACTACGCCCTACACGCTGGGGCAGTACCTGCTGCTGGACTACATGCAAGGCAAATCGCGAACGATTCATTAGCCCGCCACTACAAATCCCGGCACACTTCGCATAAGATGGCCGCGCGCAATGTGATGCGCGAAGAGTATGCCCAGAGAACGATTGGTGGTCATCGGCGGAGTGGCAGCGGGGATGAGCGCAGCGAGCCGCGCGCGCAAGCTCAACCCGCAAATGGAAATCATCGTCTTGGAAAAGGGCCGCCACGTTTCTGTGGGATTGTGCGGACTTCCCTACTATCTCTCCGGCGAAATCTCTGACTGGAAGGAACTCATCGCCTATGACGCAGCGTTTTTCCGCGAGAAGCGCGGCATTGACGTACGCCTGGAACACGAGGCCACAGCCATCGAGCCGGGGCGCAAAACGGTCCACGCACTGGAGGGCGGCGCGCGCGAAGTAGCATTGCACTATGACAAGCTGGTTGTCGCCACTGGCGGCGCGCCAGCGGAAACACTGCAAGGTGCGGATGCGCCGAACGTTTTCACGTGCAACGATCTCCCGGGCACGATGCGGCTGCGGGAATTCATCGAACGCGAGAAGCCGCGGCGCGCGGTGATTGTCGGCTCGGGCTACATCGGGCTGGAGGTGGCGGACGCGTTTGTGCTGCGCGGGCTTGCGGTGACCATCCTGGAACGCTCCGATGCGTTGCTGGAAGGCATCGAGCCGGAAATTGCCGGACGCGTCGAGGCGGAGCTGCTGGAGCACGGCGTGGAGTTGATTAAAGGCTCCGCGGCAAACGCTATCGAGGAGGACGCAGTCGGGCGGGCCGTGGCGGTGCAGCACGGCGCGAACGGCCACCATGAAGCGGACCTGGTGTTGCTGGCAACGGGCATTGCGCCGCGCGTGGCGCTGGCGGAGTCCGCGGGCATTCAGCTTGGAGCCACTGGCGCCATCGCCGTGGACGAGCGCATGCTCACCAGCGTGAATAGCATTTACGCGGCGGGCGATTGCACCGAAGTGAAGAATCTTGTCACCGGCAAGGCTAGCTACTTCCCTCTCGGCACGACGGCCAACAAGCAGGGCCGCGTCGCAGGCGAAAATGCGGGCGGCGGGAATGCGAAGTTTCCGGGCGTGGTGGGAACGCTGGCCACGAAAGTGTTTTCGCTTGAGGTGGCCAAGACCGGATTGAGTCTACAGCAGGCGCAGGCGAGCGGTTTCCAGCCGGATAGTGTGACGCTCACTTCAACTTCGCGCGCAGGATATTTTCACGGCAAGCCGATTCTGCTGAAACTTGTTTGGGAGCGCGCGAGCGGGCGCGTGCTGGGTTGCCAGATGGCCGGGCAGGAAGGCGTGGCGAAACGCATTGACGTGGTGGCGCTGGCGCTGCAAGCCCGGATGAGCGTGGACGACCTGCTGCACTCGGACTTGAGTTACGCGCCGCCGTTCGCGCCGGTGTGGGAAGCTATCCTGATCGCTGCGCACGAAGCACAGAAAAAGTTGCGCAGTTAGAATCGACGAGTTTTTCCGGACTTCAATTCCAGCACTCGAATGGCGTATCCTTCATGTTGAGGCTACTGAAAAGGCTTTTCCGAGGCCGATCGATGACGAAGGTCCTGGCGGGCCATGCGGCGCCCGCCTTCACACTGCGCGGCACGCGCGGGGAAACGTTTTCGCTGGCGGAGGCGCTGAAGAAAGGGCCGGTGGTGGCGGCGTTTTTCAAGGTGTCCTGCCCGGTGTGCCAGTTCACGTTTCCATTTCTCGAACGGCTGTTCAAGGCGCACAGCGGCGATGCGGTGAGCTTCGTCGGGATTTCCCAAAACGACGGCGCGGAGACGAAGGAGTTTCTCGGCGAGTACGGCATCACCTTCAGCGGGGTGACGGACGAAGACGGCTATCCCGTTTCCAACCAGTACGGCCTTACGACTGTCCCGACCGTATTGCTGATCATGCCGGACGGCAGAGTGAAAGTGAGCAGCGTGGGATTCTGCAAGGCGGATCTCGAGAAGATTGCGAAAGAGCTCGGTGACTTTCTCAGGAAAAAACCCACCTGTGTGTTCCTCCCATCGGAAATCGTGCCGGACTACAAACCGGGTTGAGGGTCGCTGAACTGATCCCCGGGCGGGATCAGGAAGTCAGAAGGCAGAAATCAGAAGTCAGAAATGCAAAGAAAGCCAATCTCACCGATCTAATCGAGTTCGGAATCCAAAACTTTCTTTTTGTGTTTGGGCGGGCGGAGGCGCTTGTCGAGGATGACGCGCTCGGACGGCGGCAGGCCCGCGCTGTGGCGCGCGCGTCGCCGCGCTTCCTTGGCCACGTCCAGCTTTTTGCGGAGTTTCTTTCCGGGTTTCATTTGGCCATCGCTCGCAGCGGCTGCTTGCAGCTCCGCTCACTACCGGCGTCAACCCGAGATTGTATCGCAAGCTGTCAAGCTGCCCCGCCAAATGCCAAGGTCCGTAAGAGAGTTCCTCGCGGGCCTTGGAAGGATCCACCTCGGCAAATCGCTTATTTCAGATCGAAGTTGACTTCGAATTTCAGATGCTCTGCGGCATCCGCGGCGACTTGCAGGGCCGCTTGGCCGCGACGGCTACTGAATGTGCATCTACATCCCTCAGGCACCGAATGGTTCCCCTATTTCATGCGCCGGCTGGCCGAGCGTCCCGCCAACCTGATGTTCATCCTGCGCAATATGTTCCGGAAATAGCGCAACCACTCCTGGTTGCGCCTTGGCCTACAGCGCACATAATCGCAAGAGCGCAACCAGGAGTGGTTGCGCTACCTTACTCCTGACCGATCTGTGGCCCGGCCAACGGAGCGAAGCCGCGACAGGTCCTCGGCCTGACGCCTGTATCTTAGGCTCCGCATTTCGCCCGCGACGCAGAGGAACGCCAAAACGGCCAGGATTCCAATCAGCGCAAGCTCCATCATGGCCTCCTCATCCGCCTCCTGCGATTCACCCGGAGACTGACGCGCTGTCCTGGGCCATATCCGAGCGTGCGCCCTAGTCTTCCTCGTCTTCCGCTGTCTTCGTGCACTTGAGCTTGCCGCACAGCTCCTTGCCGTCCGGCCCAACCTTGGAAATAACCCAGGCCGTTTCCTCTTTCCCTGTGGGGCCTTTCAAATCCATGTACAAACTCCCCATGCGGCGGTGGAAATGCACCTGGATGGTGGAATTCACCGGCCAATCGTCTGTCTTCGGTTTCCCCTTGGGGTTGAAGAGCCCGCCGGTCCTGCCTACGTCGCCCACGTACCTGTAATTGCCCACCTTAACGACAAAAATCCAATTCTTCGTTTTGACTTGGGAATTACCTTCTCCCAGAGAGGAATCCTTGGCCCGCACCGGTCCTTCGAGGAGGGTGCCCTCCTTGTAGGCCTTGCTGCCCGCCCCGGCGAACAACGGGAGCAGCAGCGCGAGCAGCACCGTCGTAGCCAACCGGTTCTTCGTTCCTATTCGTAGTTCTATGATTCTCATCGCATCCTCCTCTGCTCAACATTCGATCTTGCTTCTTGTTACCGAAGGGGCGGCGGGGCCACTTCATCCGGCTTTGCAGCCGGCGGGAAGCGGCCCCGCGCGTCCTCGCGTACAACACCGCAAACTATTTGAAGTTGAACTTCGCGTACTGCTGCGTGCCGTCGCTCAGCGTCAACTGCAGCAAGCGGCAGCCCTTCCAATTGCTGGCCGACTGCCAGTTGAAGACGAATTGGTTCGCCGTCGAGTCGTACCGGAAGACGGTCGAGCCCGGCGAGCTGAGTTGCTCTTCGACGATGGTGGTCGGCGCTGCGTCGCAGGCGATGGGCCCTGACAGCAGCGAGACCATTGAGCCCAGGCTGGAGACGTAGTTCCCGTTGGCGTCTTTCAGTTGCCATTTTACGGGAATGGTCTTGCCCGCCTTGGCCTCGTTAATCACCGGCAGATTGTCGATGGGTTGCAGGAAGCCGATGAAGCTGTACAGCACGGTGTAGGAGTTGGTGAGCGAGGCGGTGTTGCCGGCCCCGTCGGTGGCGTTCACCGTGAACGTCTTGGAGCCGGGGCTGCTCATGTTCATGTTCGCGCCGTTAGCCACCGGCCCCGCGCACGTGGCGATGCCGGAAAGCCCGCCGTCGCAGGTGTAGCTCGCAGCCGCCGCCTGGTTGAGCAGGAAGGTGGCGCCATTGACCGGCGCGACGATGGTGATGCTCGGCGGGGTTTTGTCGATGTTGATGCCGCTGACCGTGGCGGAGGCAGAGTTGCCAGCGTTATCCGTACAGGAAGCGCTCACCGATTGTCCTGCGCCCACTGCACTGACCACTTGCGGTGAAATCGGCGGCGTGCCTACGCCGGAGCCTGCATCCGTACAGGTGAAGGTGACGGTCACGTCGGTGTTATTCCAGCCGTTAGCATTGGGCGCGGGCGTGCGCGCGGAAGTGATCACCGGCGGTGCAGTGTCAATCGTCCACATGAAGAACGCCGGCGTGGGATCCACGTTGCCGGCCCCGTCTTTGGTGCGGACGCGAAACTCATGCGCGCCGTCGGTCAGAGGGCCGAAGGCTGCGGGACTTGTACAGGCCGCCCAAGGGCCACTGTCGAGGCTGCATTCAAATGACAGTGACGCGGGCGGTGTGACTGTGTCCGTTCCTTCGAATGAGAATGAAGGAGAAGCGACATTCGTGATCGGATTGGGGTGCGCCGTGATGGAGGTGTCTGGCGGCGTGGTGTCCACCACGTGCACGACAAAGGTTGTCGCCGTGGCCGGATTGCCTGCGCTGTCGCTGGCATTGCACGTTACCGTGGTGTCACCGAGACGAAAAACACTAGCGGACGCAAGCAGGCAAGCGATTGGACCAGTGCCGCTGGTCCCATCGGAAGCCGCGGGATTGGAGTAAGTAACTGAAGCGCCGGAAGCGCTCGTTGCCTCGGCATTTTCGTCTCCGTGCGCCGCAATCACCGGTGCAGTTAGGTCCACACTCAGACCCGAAACCGTCACCGACGCCGGATTTCCCGCCTGGTCGGAAATATTGCCCGTAACGGACTGGTTCGCTCCGGCGCCCGGCGTCACCGGCGACGGGCACGGCCCATCGAGGCCAGACGTGTCGTCGTGGCAGAAGAAACTTACCGTTGGCGCGCCCGTGGCGATGTTGTACCAGCCGGACGCGGCCGGGCTGCCCGGCGTGGTTGTGGCTTGGATGGTGGGGGGCGTGGCGTCGCGCTTGATGGTGACCGATTGAGAGGCGGTGCCTCCAGCGCTGGTGGCGGAGCAGGTGAAGGTCACGCCTGCGGTGTCCGATGTGACGTTGCTTGTGCCGCACCCGGACGTCGAGGAAATCGCGGATTCGGCGTCGGTGACGCTCCAACTCACCGCGACGTTGCTTACGTACCAGCTGTTGTTTCCCAAAGTGCCGGTCACTGTGGGCGTGATAACGGGCGGCGTGGCGTCCGAAGGAGGCGGTTCAATCCGGCGAACGCGAAAGTTACTTTCATCAGTGAACCACACCCGGCCTTGTGCGTCAGCGACGACCCATCTCGGAAACGCTAAGCGCGCATTGACTGCCGGGCCGCCATCTCCGCTGAAACCAAAAGTGCCAATTCCACCGATCGTGCTGATGAACCCAGTTGAGGAATCCACTTTCCGGACACGGTTATTCGCGGTATCCGCGATGAAGAGATTGCCGGAGGCATCCAAAGCGATTCCGCCCGGTGAATCCATTTGCGCAGCGTTGGCGGGTCCTCCATCGCCGCTAAAACCGCGTGTACTTCCTGCAATGCTGGTAATCAGTCCTGTCGTCTTGTCCACCTTCCGGATGCGGTTGGAGCCCTGGTCGCTAATCAGCAGGTTGCCCGACAAATCAAAGGCCAGACCAAAGGGAAAGATTGGAGCTACCGTCGCCGGCCCCCCGTCACCACATGGCCCAGCGTTGCAAAAAGCACCCGTGCCTACAATCGTGCTGATCGTTCCCGTCGCTGCGTCCACCCGGCGCACGCGGAGGTTACCAAGGTCGGCGATGATGATGTTTCCGGCGCCATCAACCACAACGCCCCGCGCATTCCGCAGGCTCGCAGAAAGGGCTGGTCCGCCGTCCCCTCCGAAACCGAAGCTGCCATTGCCCGCCACGGAGATGATGATCCCCGTTGTGGCATCCACTCGCCGCACTCGCGAATTATTTACGTCCACAATGTAGAGATTGTTTTGTGAGTCGAAGGCAATGCCGGCCGGATTGAGTAGTGTCGCATTCGTGGCTAGTCCGCCGTCCCCGCTGAAACCCACGAGGTATGAGCCTGCGATGGCCGTAATGATGCCGGAAGTCGCGTCGACCCGCCGAACCTGTCCAAAATCACCAAGCAAGAGACGGCCATTCGCGTCAATGACAAGTCCTTGCGGAGCCGCGCCAGCATTGGTAGCCAGGAAGCCGTTCCCTCCTGCAGAATGGGAGCCGTTTCCCGCGAAAGTCGAAATGATCCCTGTCGCAGCCGCTACATAGCGAATACGGTTGTTGCCGGAATCAGAAATCATCAGGTTTCCCGAGGCGTCCAAGCTAATTCCCGCGGGGAAGGCCATTTTTGCGCTCGTTGCGGATCCACCGTCCCCGCTGAACCCGCCACTACCTCCCGCAACAACTGTAAGAGTTCCCGTCGACACGTTACGTCGCCGGACGCGATGCAGATTCTCTTCGGAAAAAAATAGATTGCCTGCTCCATCGAACGCCAACCCTGCCGGGGAGTTCAAGCCTGTGAGAAAAATTGTTTGAATTCCGGTAATCGCGTCGATGCGCCAGATTAATCCGCTGACATCCGCAACGAAGAGATTGCCCAGGGAATCAAAAACCATCGCGCCCGGATTGCTCATGGGGCCGCCCACTGTGGTAATGATATGCGTAGTCGCATCGATGCGCCGCACGCGTGCGAACCCTGCATCTGCGACATAGACGTTTCCGTTAGAATCCACGGTCAAGCCGTAAGGCAGATTCAGAAACACGTTTGTCGCTGGCTGCCCATCCACGTACGTGGAGCCGCCTCCAGCGTAGGTTGTAATAATCCCGGTGACAGCATCAATGCGCCGCACCCGGTGATTGTTGGCTTCACCGACGAATACGTTGCCTTGATTGTCCACTGCGACCGACCGCGGAGTGTTCAGCATTGCAGCGAGTGCCGGCCCGCCATCACCACTGAAGCCGCTCGTCCCGTTACCTGCGACAACTGTCAGCAGTCCTGACGGATCAATCTTGAAGATCCGATTCGAGGAATCGGCGGCAACGTACAAGTTCCCCGAGCTGTCTCGAAACATTCCGCGAGGCCGGGCAATATTTGCCGAAGTGGCCGCCACATTGTTGGGACCGCCTCCCGCGACCGTGGTGATGTTTTGTGCCCCGGATGCTTGCGCGAAGAGAAGTGCAACAAAAAGGAACACGATAATTCTGCGCATGGCTACTCGTCTCCCGCTGGCCCTTGGGCCAGCTCAATTGTTCGTCTCACTGCGTTCCCTGAGTTATTCTGGAAGTCCACGCGCAGGCAGGGCGTGCCGCCGTTCTGCCAGCGGTCGTATTCTGCGGCGGAAACCGTAAAGTCGGCGGAGAGGCGGACGCTGTCGCGGTCCGGGATTGAAATGGTGCCTGGATAGGAGCCGTAATCCGTGTCGGTCAGGAAAGAATCTTGAAGGGTGACCGTCGCGCCAGCAACGTCGGCATCGCTGTAGTTGAATACGCGCACCGTAAGCGTCACACGGTTGTCTGTGCCGAGGTCGGCGACGTTGCTGACCGCGTAGAATCCGGCGAAGTCCCGCCCGTCGGTGGCTCGCCCGGGATTAATCGGGGCCAGCAGCACCAATCCGGCGACCAGCGCCAGAATCCTCAGCAAACTCAGAATGCTTCGAGTAGAACTGCGCATCTGCGGACACTCCTTTTTAGGTTATTCACCCGGGGGGGTCGAGCGCACTGCACCCTTCGGGTACTGGAACGAATCAATCCAAAAAAGTGCTGCGGGAACTTGCTGTGTGTACCTCTGTCTGCTAGGCTTTCACAACTGGCAGGACATGGCGGAAGCTGGCAAATCCTGACATCGTAGCTTCCTCTACAAAATTTGAGGCCCGCCAAGCCTTCCAGGATGCTGCTTGGGGTGTAGGGGAACGGCCGCAAAACCTAGCTGGGCTTGTTTTTGATGGCAGAACCCACCAATCGCCGACTGGATTCCTGGAAGGAAATTGCAGACTACCTCGGGCGCGACGTCCGTACGGTTATCCGCTGGGAGAAGGAAAAGGCTTTGCCCGTCCGCCGCGTCCCTGGCGGAAAACGCCAAGGGGTATTCGCCTACAGCGCAGAAATTGACCAGTGGATGTCGGGCCAGAGTGTAGAGATGGAGCCGGCGGCCACGGTAGATGGCGCTGAAACCACAGCTCGTCCGCAAGATTTTCCCCGCGTGCGCCACGTTTCCCCGTTGAAAATTGCCTTTTCCATTGCTGCCGTATTCATGGTCTTACTGGCCGCGGCATGGCTGTGGATCGAGCGGTACTCATCTGCGGCCGCGGGTCCGCCGCCTTTGCAGAGGCCCCTACATTTCGCTCGCGCCGACTACGAGGCAGGCGCACCGCGCGGATTGGTGGCGGCCGACTTCAATGGCGACAAGAAAGTGGATTTGGCATTCACGGACAGTTTGCAGGGCAAAGTGATTGTACTGCTCGGTGACGGCTACGGGAGCTTTCCCCGGCGTGTGCTCTCGCCCACGGCCGGGAAAGTTCCAGAGCGCCTGGCCATTGGCGACTTCAATGGCGACGGGCATCTGGATGTGGCGGTTACGAGCTACTTTGGTGGCACGGAAATCGAGGTGCTGCTCGGAAAAGGCGATGGCAGCTTTCGCCCCCACTTTCGGCATGAAGTGGGAGGCCGCAGCCGCTGGATTGCCGCAGGTGATTTGAATCGCGACGGGAAACTTGATTTGGTGGCGGCCGCCTCATGGGCCAGCCAGGTGATTATTCTCTTCGGGAATGGCGACGGAACGTTTCGCGAAAGTGCGCGCTACGAAGCTGAGCGCGATGTGGCCACGCTGGCCCTGGCGGACATGAACAGCGATGGAGCGCTGGACATCGTCGCCAACGATTATCGCTCCGCGATGGGCAAGTCGGTCTCCATTTATGTGAACCGCGGGGATGGCACATTCCGTGCGCGCGAAAGCTTTCCCGCCGGCAACGGGCCGCTCGGGCTAGCCGTGGCAGATCTGAACAGCGATGGCAGGCCGGACGTGGTGACGGCAAATTTCCCGGTGAAAGCTTCGATCCTCTACGGCAGTGGCGCAATGCATTTTGCCGATCCGCTCATCTTCGACGCGGGGCAAGGCAATGGTTACGTGGAGGTGGCCGACCTGGATCGCGACGGGGTGCTGGATCTTGTGATCCTGGGCGAGCACAGCAACACCGCCGCCGTGTTGTTTGGCGACGGCCGCGGTGTTTTCCGGCGCGAGCAGGACATTCCCACCGCGGATTATCCCGATGGCGCGGTTGTGGCCGATTTTGATAACGACCGCAAACCAGACATGGCCATCCTGAACATCGATGGGAATTCCATCTCTGTTTTTCTTAACCGCGCAGAAGAGGCTTCGTCTTCCCGCCGCTGGCTGGCCCGTCTCACCTCTTTCTGGTCAAACTGAAGTGGCCAACGAAAAACAAGCTAGGAGACTCGATTCCTGGAAGGAAATAGCCGATTATCTCGGCCGGGACGTCCGCACCGTTGTTCGCTGGGAGAAAGACAAAGGCCTGCCTGTCCGCCGTCTTCCGGGCGGAAAGCGGCAGTCTGTTTTTGCGCTTTCGGCCGAAATTGACGCATGGTTGTTGCAGCAGAGTGAGCCTTCCGAAAGCGGCGCGCTTGCGCCCAGCGCGCCCGTAGCTTCGGACGCACCCGCCGACGAGTCGCGCAACGATACACAGCCCGCAGCCCCGGCATCAACTCGGGTGATTTTTGGAGTCGGCGTGCTCGCCATCCTCGCTTTGATTGGCTGGTTTTTGACCACCAGAATCAACCGGCCGGCAGCTATGCCCGCCGCAGCGGATCCTGCCCGTGAAGTTCAATTCGACACGCCAACTGGCCCCCTACGCTTTGTCCGCTCGGAAATCGAAACCGGCATTCAGCCCTACCGGGTTGTCGCGGCCGACCTCAACAGTGACGATACACTGGACATCGTGTACTCCACCTGGCAGGGAGATGTCGTTGGCGTGTTGATGGGCAAAGGTAACGGCAGCTTTTTGCCCGCGCAGCTTTATGAAAAGTGCCCGCAGTCCGAAAGCGTGGCTGTAGCGGACTACAACCGCGACGGGCATCCCGATATCGCTGTAGCCTGCTTTGGCGGCAACAATGTGATCGTGCTCTGGGGCAACGGACAAGGCGCCTTCCCGACGCGGACCGAAATCCGCGTTCCGGGCGGGCCACGCTACCTTGCATCCAGTGATTTGAACGAAGACGGCTGGCCGGACCTGGTGGTGTCCTGCTTCAGCGAGCCGGCTCTGTTCGTCTTGGGGAACCACTCCGGCCGGTTCACATCCACGCTTATTGCCAGCTTCGAAGCGGCATCCAGTGTGGCTATGTCCGATTTGAATGGAGATGGCCATATGGACCTCGCCGCCAGTGTGCGAGTGCAGGGGAAGTACGGCATCGGTGTGTTCTGGGGCAAAGGAGACGCTTCTTTCCGGCTGATGCATCTGCTGAAGTGGGAAGACACGACCCGAACGACAGTTGGGGTCATCCAGCTAGTGGACGTCAGCGGGGACGGCCTAACGGACCTGGTATTTTCCCTGTGGAACCAGCGCGTACTGATCAGCCTTGGAACGGGCCGCGGCGAATTCAGCAAGCCCACAGCGCTGCGCGGAGCGGAAGCTTCGGCGGGATATCGGACTTTTGCCGTGGCCGATCTGGACTTGGACGGGAAGCTGGACTTGCTTACTTGCGACAACCGCAGCGGAACGCTTGTGCTCTTCCGTGGGAATGGCAATGGGACTTTTGCTCCGGGCGTGTCCGCGCAGGCGCGGGTGGGAATGGCTTACTTTCCTGTTGTGGCGGACTTCAATAAGGACGGCCTGCCGGACATTTTCGTAAACGTCTACTTTGAAAAAAGGGCCGCCCTGCTAAAGGCAGACTGGAAAAAGGACGCGGCCCGCTAGCGAAAAGAGAGCATTCATTGCCGCATGCGGCGGGCGGAGTCCGGCATTGCTTCGCACGCCACACCGCGATTTCTTTCGTTCTTCCAGTTGCTTGCGCAATATCTTCACTGCCCTTGTCGACCTTGTGGCGGAAGCGTGTGGGAGTCGAACTTAACCCGACTCCGCCGTAAACTAATGAATCCACTGTCCAATCACTTCCGTTTTGGGCGCAACTGGGCGCAGAATGCGGGCCACCTTTTCGACGGCCGTTCGCTGCGCATCGACCAGCGCGTGCCCGTAAATCCCTAGCGTCGTGCGCACATCGGAATGCCGCATCTGGTCCCGTACAACGGTGGCCGGCGCGCCGATGTCCAGCAGGATGCTCGAATGCGTGTGCCTGAAGGCGTGAAGCCCGCACCGCGGAATTCCCAGGGCATCGAGAATCGGGCGCAACCGCTTGCGCACGATCCGCTCCGCGTCCAAGGGCCTCCCGAAGCGATTCGCGAAAAGCCATCCTTCGGAATTCGGCTTTTGCGCCGCCAGATGTTCCTGCAGGACTTCTGCTAGAGACTCTGGCATCGGCACGGGCCGCGCGCTGTGCTTGCTCTTTGGCGTCTGCACCCGCTTGCGCCAAATCGAACGTCGAATGAAAATCAAACGACGCTCGAAATCCAAATCGCCCCGTTGCAATCCGAACAGCTCGCCCGAACGCATCCCTGTCATCAGTGCAACGGTGAACAACGCGCGAAACGGTTCGCTCGCCGTCGCTATGATGTTCCGGGCTTGTTCGGCTGAAAAGAATTGCGCTGGCCTACGAACATCGGCCTCTGGCAGCGCAAGCGTGGAGTAATCCACGGTTTCGCAGACATATCCCCAAGCGTGTGCCGTTTTCAGCATCGAGGAAAGCGTGCCCAGAATATTCAGCGCGTATTTTCTCGAGGCCGTTTGCGAAAGCCAAGTCAGAAAGCCTTGCTGCACTTCCCGCCCAAGTTGGTCGAGGTGTAGTTTTCCCAGGCGCGGAAGTACAAACCGGCGCAGATGGACATTTGCAACGCGCTGGCTCGACGGCTTGTGCTGAATCAGCACGGCGTCGCGCCAGCGTTCCGCAAATTCCTCGACCGTCGCAATGCGCCCTGGCCGATAGCTGGGCGCGTTGATCCGTGCGAGAACTGAATCCAGCCTGCGCTCGGCTAGATGTTTCGTTGGAAGATCCGCTTTCGTTCCGAGCACGACGGAGCGCTCGATGCGTCTGGTTTTCTCATCGGTGCCGATCACGTCTTCGCGAAAGCGGCCTACCCACATTTGTTTCTTGCCCCTCAGAAATAGCCTGCCCTTCTG
>Ga0080064_1000750_pt1 | contig 78530 bp, 55 predicted proteins | sample Subgrocontami54m_FD_69260 | JGI IMG/M metagenome (GOLD analysis project Ga0080064, IMG submission 69260) | Subsurface groundwater microbial communities from S. Glens Falls, New York, USA - GMW46 contaminated, 5.4 m (SPADES assembly) (version 2) ...
CCTCAGCGGTGGGGTCTTTCACCCCACAGCGAACATCAAGTTATCGAGATCGGAGATTGCGTCTCCTTTCTTGCCTCCCATCCCTGAGCCGATCGGCCCATTTCGGGAGAACGGGTCACACGCGGAACTCCCATTCGTGGGCGTTCCAGCTCGGGGTGCTGATGGGGACCTCGTTCAAGTCCGCTACTAGCGCTGCTGTCTTAGCACGAACGTCCACATTTGCGTAGAGCGGATAGCCTGGAATCTCTTCGCTGAGCATCTTCGACATGGCGATGATCTGACGGGTGCGTTCGGCGCCGTCGAGCGTTACGCTGTACGTGTCCCAGAGAGCGTCGAACTCGGGCCTCGCCCACGCGCCACGATTGGAGCCGCGCCAGGCGTTTTGCGCGGACCCGATCTGTGCGCTCAGGAAGTTTCGCATCACCGAGTCCTCGGTCGCGCCGCCGCCGATCTGCGTAAGGCCTGGGAACGTCGCGCGCACTTCATTCTGGCGGCCAGCGGCCAGCGGTATTGCCCACGGCTCACTATCGATTCCCGCCCGCTTCCACGATTCCATGATGATGGCCTGATGGCGCTCGTATTGCGCGCCCGCGGTGACCCAGAAATCTGGCTTGAAATGCTCGCCCGTGGGGCCGGCGAGCATGCTGTCCGGACCCATGTGGAAGCCCGCCTCCGCCATGAGCTCGGCGGTTCGTCGCGGATCGTACGGGTACTTCATGAGCGCTCGATCGAGCTCGGCGAAGTACGGCATCCGCGGGCTCATGAACGTGTCCACGGGGAACCCCTGCCCATTGAACACACCCTCGTTCACGGCTTGCTTGTCGATGGCATGCGCCACCGCTCTCCGCACGCGCAAGTCGTGGAGCGCCGGAGTCTTCTGGTACTCTGGGCGGAACTGCACCACGCTCGCCGAGTTCGAACCTGGGTTGGAGAGGACTGAGCCACCGCCCCGCGATTCCCAGTCGCTCTTCAGCACCTGGCCATGGTCGAACCGCAGGGCCAGATTCACCGTGACGTCGACGTTCCCAGCGAGCACGTTCGTGAGCGTCGTGTTCTCGTCGTTGAAGATCCGTATCAGCACCCGCCCGATCTTCGGTCGGCCCAACGCGTGTCCGTCGAAGGCGACGCCCTCCAGATGGGCGCCGGGCGACCACTCGACCAGCTTGTACGGACCGGCGCCCACGTAGTCCCTGGTCCAGAACGACAAATTGACCAGCGCCTCACGGTTCGCAGCGTCCTGTTGGAACGCGTTGAAATGGCGCTCGAGGATGTGGCGGGGAAGCGGGTCCAGATAGTCTTCGCGAAGGGAGCCAGCGTCGAAGAAAAGCGACTTCCATCGGATCAGCATCGTCCGATCGTCGACCGCGATGACGTCTTCGACCGTGTCCTGAGGATCGGGGGTGAAGAATCCGAGCCCCGGTGCCGCATACATCTGGTAGGCGAACACAAAGTCTTCGGTTGTCAGAGGCGCACCATCATGCCACGTCAGCCCGGGTCGTAGGCGGTAGGTCGTCTCCATCCGCCCGTCGGGGAAGACTTTCCAGTTATCCGTGTTGAGCTGGGGCAGACTCTCCGCGAGGTAGGGCCGTGTCGCGCCCGACCCATCGATCAGCACCTGCGAGGCGTTGAAGAAACGCCGCGTGATGGTGGGACCATTCGGGCCGATGATCTTCGTCGCGAGGTTGTCGATCTCGTAGCGCACCGCGATGCGAACCGTCTGCGTGCTCGATGAATTGGACGCCGCGGCACGGCCTTCACCGCTTACGCGTCCGGCACTAGACTGTGGACTCGTCCCCCCGCAGCCAACGACCACCAAGGCCACAAGCCCGACCACCGTGACCCGCATCGAAGTCATCGCTTCCCCTCCGCGTTGCCGCCAAATCGTGCGCACGGCACGTTACGAACGCTCAGTTCGGACCGCCAACGAGCCGTGGAACGGTTCCCCGGTGTCGGGTCCGCCATTGTACTGCGCTGCTGCTTAGAATACGACGGCACAGGGGGACAGATGAGCGAAGACGTCGAGCAGCGGGTGATCCGTGTGTTGGATGGTCTTGGCGTGCCCTATGAGATTATCGCTATCGACCCGGCATACGCCGACACAGCGGAGTTTTGCGAGCAATATGGGTTTCCGCCGGACCACGCGGGTAATACGATCATCTGCGCGTCCAAGAAAGAGCCCAAGCAGTATTGCGCCTGCGTCGTGACCGACGCACAGGTCATTCAGGACCTCAGCAGCGAGCCGCCACCGGGTGGCGACGCGCACTGACGCAAGACGAACCCCAAATTGCAGAAGGACGGTGGCAGCATGCAGGAAACGGCGAATAGCGAGCCCGCTTCGCTGGCGGCAATGGAGCAATGGCTCAACCAGGAGAACGAGTTCGACGGGGCAGACCAGGTCTCGCTGAACGACATCCGCCGCAAGCTCGAGGTGTACTGCTTCGACTGCCCACTGCACTACGACGAAAAGGTCGCGCAGGCTCATGGCTACCGCACCGTCGTCGCCCCGAATGCGATGACTCCACTCTGGTCATTGCCGCCGTATTGGGCACCGGGGGAGCCAGCGCCATTTGCGCCCGGTCTGCGCGAGCGGACCGGTGCCCGACGGATGGAGGTGCCCACGTCCTACCCGAAGGGGTTCAACGCGGCGAGCGAGTGGGAGGCATTCGAGCCGCTGTATCCGGGGGACAGGCTTCACGGGAGCTGGAAGCTCGTCAAGATCGACCCAAAGACGACGCGTCTCGGTGAGGGGGTTTTTCTGACGTACGAGACGAGCCTGTCGAAACAGACGGGTGAGCTCGTCATGGTCAGCCGCAATACGCAGTATCGGTACCAACCGACGGCAGAGCGGGTGGGCGCCGCGCGGTCGGCGCCTGTCGAGGCCGCGACCAGCACCGAGCAGCCGCCCGAAAGCAGCTCGAACGTCGACTGGTCGCGCCAGCTTCATTTCGAGGACGTGAACGTCGGCGACGAGATTCCGTCGTACCACCTCTGGCTGAACTACCAGCGCATCGTGATGAGCGTGGCCGCGGACCGCATGTTCGGCTCCATCCATCACAATCGCGAGCTCGCGCGGGAGTCGGGCCTGGACGACATCATCTTCAACACGCGCGGCTATGAGATGGTCTTCGAGATCACGCTCCGACGGTGGATCGGGCTGGGTGGACGGATCCGCAAGATGGGTCCGTTCCGCATGAACAAGAACAGCCACCCAGGCGACACGATCACGGGGCGCGCCAAAGTGACCGGCAAGGAGCTGCAAGCCGGCCGAGGGATCGTGCAGCTCGAAATCGGTGTCGACAACCCACGCTTCGAGGCCGCGCGCGGCGAAGCGACCGTCTCACTACCCGTACGGGGATCGTAGAGGGAACGATCGCTCGTGAAGGCCTCGATGCGCCGGCGGTCGAACCCCCGCACGCCGAGGCCCGGAATGAGCGCTCGCGCCTGTGAGTCTGCGAATTGAGGCAGTCTACCTGACCTCTCGCTTCATCATGTTGACCAACGAGATAACAGTTGCGAAAGAATTGAGCGATTCTCCAGGTTCGCTTGACTCGGACTTTAGTTGGCCTCCCCATACTTTTGGCCGGGAAGCACGATAAGTAGGGAGGAAGCTGCATGGCACAACCGATGGACTCTGACACAACCGGGGAGGTGTCGTTGAACGCCGGTGTCTCACGCCGGGGTCTACTCAAGGGAGCTATCGCCGGCGCGGGAGCAATCGTACTCGGCAGCGTCGGACAAGCTTCGGCCCAGACGTCTGATGCCGGGAAGGCCGCGCCGGTAAAAGGCCAAGATCCAGTCAAGGGCGCCAGGACGCAAGTAGCACCCTTTGCTATCGCCAGTGCCCCCGGGGTTCTCATCAGGCCCATCCTGACCGCCGGAGATGCAGCGCTTAACGGGTATCGCATGGTGGGCATCCCAGACGGCCTTGGCGCAATGCCCAACGGCGGGGCCTTCACTCTGCTGATGAACCATGAAATCCCTGCTGCCAATGGGATCGTCAGGCGGCACGGTTCGAAGGGTGCATTTGTGTCCCAATGGAAGATCGATCGGGACACCTTTAACGTTATTGAGGGCAAAGACTTCGCCCAGGCCCCAACCAACGTCCACCTATGGGACCCTGGCACTCGAACCTACACGACGGGAACAACCGCGTGGAATCGATTCTGCTCGGGGGACATGCCACTACCTAGCGCGTTGCGGTACCTCGCTCTCGGCACGGGCGACCGGATCTACTTCAATGGGGAGGAGACCACGGACGGCCGAGGGTGGGCTCACATTGCGACGGGTCCCGAAGCGGGGCACACCTGGCAGCTTCCACGCCTCGGCCGCATGCCTTTTGAGAACCTCGTCGCGAGCCCGCACGGCAAGGCGAAGACGATCATGGTGCTGGGAGACGATGGCGCGCTTGCGACGGCGCCCGTCGCCGCGAACGGTCCCTGTCAGTGCTTTGTCTACGTCGGCACGAAGCAGGCGAATGGCAACACGATCGAACGCGCGGGTCTGACGAATGGCAAGCTCTACGGGCTGAAGATCTTCCGCGAGCAAACGCTCGTGACCGAGGAGAGCAACGACTTCGGCCTGGGCGATGCAACCACCGGCTACGTCGACTTCGGCAGCTTCATGATGGTGGAGATCGGGCCTGCGGGCGATGTCTCCTCTCAGACCGGCCTGCAAGTCGAGCAGGATGCCATCGCCAAGGACATCTTCCGATTCCAGCGCTGCGAAGACGGCGCCTGGGATCCTCGAGAGACCAACCCCACGGACTTCTATTTCGTCACGACGGCCAGCCAGACGCTGAATAGCCGGCTCTGGCGGCTCCGCTTCAACGACGTGAACATCCCCGAGAACGGTGGGCAGATCGAGATCTTGCTCAACGCGACGCCGGGCAGGATGTTTGACAACATTTGCATCGACAAGCGAGGACGCCTCCTCATCCAAGAAGACACGGGAAACAACCCGCACGTCGCCAAGATCTGGGCCTACGGTATCGACACGGGTGAACTGATCCAGGTCGCAAGCCACGATCCGGCGTCTTTCGAGCCGGGTGGGGCGAGTTTCATCACACAGGACGAGGAGTCGTCCGGAATCATCGATGCCTCGGAAATCTTGGGCGAAGGCTGGTTCTTGTTCGATGTCCAGGTACATAAGCCGAACACGACAGACCCGGAGCTTTTCGAAAGTGGCCAGCTCCTGGCCATGTATGTTCCGATGGAGCTCGGCCGAACCGGAGTGGTGAGAACAGACCGCAAGAGGAATTAGGTAGGTGGCTCTATCGGGGCAGATGGGCACCAATAGCCAGGCAGCCCGCCGGTTGTCGAGCTCCCTGAAGTTTGATGTAGGTCTCGCTCAGTCTTTACCTGATCTTTATCTTGGCCCCGTATGGTTTTGACGTGTGCAAGGTGGAAAGCTAAGGAGTGTATCAATGCAGATGTTGAGGTCTGGTGGAATGGTCCGGGCCGGGTTTTTGGCAGCGGCGCTCTGTCTCCTCGCTGCCTGTGGTGGATCGCGAGCCGGCAGCTCGGCACCCGCGCTCCAACGCGACCAAGGCAGCCCGGTAGCAGTGGAAACGCCCAAGAATCAGGCTCAGTTGACGGCTCTGCGGGGCGACATTCTGGTGGACGGATCGAGCACGGTGTATCCGATCACTCAAGCCGCGGCCGAAGAGTTCCGTAAGCAGGCTCCGAGTGTCCGCACTTCGGTTGGAATCTCCGGAACGGGTGGGGGATTCAAGAAGTTCTGCGCCGGCGAAAGCGATATTAGCGACGCCTCCCGGCCCATCTCGGCCAGCGAGCGGGAAGCATGTGCGCAAAACAGAATCGAATACATCGAGCTCCCCGTGGCTTATGACGCGCTGTCGGTGGTGGTGAACCCACGCAACACCTGGGCCCAGTGCATGACGGTGGCTGAGCTCAAGACTCTCTGGGAGCCAGAGGCCCAAGGCCGGATCAGCAATTGGAGACAGGTCCGGAGCTCGTTCCCTGACCGACCGATCAGTCTGTTTGGAGCGGGCACGGACTCAGGCACCTTCGACTATTTCACCGATGCCATCAACGGCAAGGAGAAGGCCAGCCGCGGCGACTATCAAGCCAGCGAGGACGACAACGTCCTGGTGCAGGGCGTCTCGGGTGACGAAAATGCCCTCGGCTATTTCGGCTACGCCTACTACATCGAGAACCCGGGCAAGATGAGGCTGGTAGCGATTGATAAGGCAGGCGACGGCACGTGCGTCGAGCCCTCTGTTGCCGCGGTCAAGGACGGCTCTTACCAGCCACTGTCGCGGCCGCTTTTCATCTACATTCGCAAGGAAGCTGCGGCCCGACCGGAAGTCAAGGAGTTCGTGAACTTCTATCTCAGCAAGAGCTTCACGCCGATGATTCAATCCCGCGAAGTAGGCTACGTTCCGCTCAATGACGAGATCTACGTCGCGGCCGCCAAGCGGTTTGCCGCTGGTACGCTCGGGACCCTGTTCCCCAACGGGACAGAAATCGGCGCAACGGTCGACCGCTATCTCTAAGCTCCGATTGCAGGAGTCCACCACAGGGGAGGCTGGTATCGTGGAGATGCCAGCCTCCCATCGCCGTGCTTAGGCAGGGAAGATGACCGACCAGCCAGTTGCCATCACTGGGTACAACAAACGGACTTCTCTTAACCGCTATCGGCAGCGGGACGCTCAGGAACTGCTCATCCAGGGCGTGCTGCTCGTTGCAGCGGGCGTCTCTGTCCTCACCACAGTGGGCATCATTTTCTCCTTGGCAGGAGAGACCGTCGACTTCTTTCGCCAGGTTTCCCTGATCGAGTTTTTTGGACAGACCGAGTGGACCCCACTCTTCGCAGTCAAGAAATTCGGCATCTGGGCCCTGATCTCAGCCACAGTGCTGACCTCGTTGATCGCGCTCTTGATCGCTGTCCCGCTCGGCTTGGTGGCGGCGATTTTTCTCAGCGAGTTCGCCTCGCCTCGTATCCGAGCGGTCATCAAGCCTGCGCTGGAAGTCCTGGCCGGTGTTCCAACTGTCGTCTATGGCTTCTTCGCGCTGCTGTTTGTCACGCCGCTGCTGCAGAAGGTCATACCGGGAGTTAGCACCTTCAACTCTCTTAGTGCTGGACTGGTCATGGGAATAATGATCGTGCCCTTGATATCGTCCTTAGCAGAAGACGCCATGTCAGCGGTCCCAGGGTCGCTGCGGGAAGGCGCTTATGGCCTGGGCGCCACCCGCTTCGAAGTAGCCACTGGGGTTGTCGTGCCTGCAGCCCTGTCCGGAATCGCCGCGGCGGTGATCCTGGCTCTATCGCGCGCAGTCGGAGAGACCATGGTGGTAGCGATCGCGGCCGGCCAAAACCCCACATTTACGTTTGATCCACGGGTGCCGGTCGAGACAATGACGGCCTTCATCGTCCAGGTAAGCCTGGGAGATACGCCGGCTGGGTCGCTTGCCTACCGCACCATCTTCGCCGTCGGAACAACCCTTTTTGCGCTCACCTTCGCCATGAATTTGCTCAGCCACTGGTTCGTCAGGAAGTTTCGTCAGGTGTACGAATAATGGCCATCTTCGCTACCCCGACGGCTCGGCCATCGTCCTTCAACACGCACGTGCGTACCCGTCGACTCAAGGGGCTGATCTTTTCGGCATTGGGCATACTGAGCGTTGCCATTGGGCTGGGGATGCTGGTGGTCCTCGTCGGAGACGTGATCTCAAGGGGAGCTGGCTGGCTGGACATCACGTTTCTAACCAGCTTCGACTCGCGGTTCCCGCAACAGGCCGGAATCAAGGCCGCCATCTTCGGCACCGCCTACATGATGTTCTTCACCATCGCTTTTTCGGTGCCCCTGGGAATCCTGTCGGCCGTTTACCTCGAGGAGTACGCCCAACGGAACTGGCTAACGGATCTGATCCAGATCAATATCTCCAACCTGGCTGGTGTGCCGTCAATCATCTATGGCCTGCTGGGCTTGGAGGTCTTCGTTCGGGGGATGGGTCTCGGGCGCAGTGTCCTAGCCGGGTCGCTTACTATGGCGCTCCTGGTTTTGCCGATTATCATTGTTGCCGCGCGCGAAGCGATTCGGGCGGTTCCCCCGAGCATGCGAGACGCATCCTTGGCCGTTGGTTCGACCCATTGGCAGACGGTGCGCCACCATGTCCTGCCCTACGCTATGCCGGGCATCCTGACCGGCACGATTCTGGCAGCCTCCCGGGCGATTGGCGAGACAGCGCCCCTAATTACCATCGGAGCCCTGACGTTCGTGCCCTTCGTCCCAGAGAGCCCTCTGGATCGATTCACTGTTCTGCCGATTCAAATCTTCAACTGGGTCTCTAAGCCCCAGGCCGAATTTCATGAGCTCGCAGCGGCCGGGATCATCATCCTATTGGTAGCTCTTCTATCCATGAACCTCGCAGCTGTCGTGCTACGCCAGCGGATGCGGACACGTTTCTAATGACACAGGAGCAACGAGTGAAAGCGCTCTCTTTGATTCCGCAGGTCACCCCGGCTGTTCCGGGAAACGGTATGGTGGCGCCTGAGCCCGAGACCAGAGACGAAGCTATCGAAGTTAGCAATCTGAGCATCTGGTATGGCCACAAACAAGCGATCGATGATGTAACGCTTGGCTTTCTCCGTCATCGAGTGACCGCGGTGATCGGCCCCTCAGGCTGTGGGAAAAGCACCCTGCTTCGCTCCCTAAACCGCATGAACGAGCTGATCCCAGGCGTCCGGACCGAGGGCACCATCCTGCTCAATGACACGGACGTCAATGGGCCGAATATCGATCCGGTTGAAGTGAGACGACGGGTGGGAATGGTGTTCCAAAAACCCAATCCCTTCCCTCGCTCCATCCGGGAAAACATTCTCTACGGCGCTCGCATCAATGGCTATCGGGGCAACTACGACGACCTTGTGGAACGTTCACTGCGTCGGGCTGCGCTTTGGGACGAAGTCAAAGACGACCTGAAAAAGAGCGGTCTTGCTCTGTCGGGCGGACAGCAGCAGCGGCTCTGCATTGCCAGGGCGCTGGCGATCGATCCCGAGATCCTCCTTATGGACGAACCCTGCTCTGCTCTCGATCCGATAGCTACGCTCAGGATTGAAGAGCTGATGCAGGAGCTGGTTCGCGACATCAGCATCATCATTGTGACCCACAACATGCAGCAAGCCGCCCGCGTGTCACATTGGACTGCCTTTATGCTAGCCGCCGAGGATCGCGTTGGGCGCCTGGTAGAGTACAGCCAAACCTCCGCCCTGTTTACCAATCCGGCTGACGAGCGGACAGAACAGTACATTACGGGGCGCTTCGGCTAAAGGGGGCTCTTATGCGAACGCGTAGCGGGTTCGATTTCAATATTCGCGCCCTTCAAGACGAAGTTCTCATCATGGGCAGCATGGTTGAGAAGCAGGTAATAGGGGCGGTTTCTGCCCTGAAACTGTTGGACCAGGAAGCTGCCAGGCGGATCATCAGGCTCGACGACGATATCGATCATCTGCGCTACCAGATCGAGGAGCACGCCATTGGCTTAATAGCCACCCAGGCACCGATGGCTTCCGACCTGCGAACCTTAGTCGCAGTTCTCAGCGTCGTCGCCGACCTGGAGCGAATGGGCGACTATGCCGAGGGCACCGCAAAAATCGTCTTGATGCATCAGGAGCAACCACTGCTGAAGCCTTTGGTGGACATTCCGAGGATGGCTGATCTGGCCGTGGGGATGTTGCACCGGGCACTCGGCGCCTTTGTGGCCCGTGACGCAGGTACGGCTCTCCTGATCCAAGAAGAGGACGACGAGATCGACCTCCTCTACGATCAGGTCTACCGGGAGCTCCTGGGCTTCATGATCCACGACCCACGGACTATCGACCGTGCAACCTGGTTGCTCTGGGTGGCGCACAACATCGAACGAGTTGCCGATCGGGTGACGAACATCTGTGAGCGGGTCGTATTTCTGACCACAGGACACATGGAGTAGCGAGTTAGGCATAGACGTGCATCTATGTTTATGGTATCCTGAGACCATGAGAACGAAGCCTCGACCACCCGATTGCTGCAGCACCCCCCAGGCCGTGGAGCCGCTCCCCCAAGAAGAGCGGGGTCAGCTAGTCTCCGTCTTCCACGCCCTGAGCGACCCCACCCGCCTGGACATTTTTCGTTTGATCGCTTCCCAGCATGAGCCCATCTGCGTCTGCGACATCACTACCCGCTTCGACGTTACCCAGCCAACTATTTCCCATCATCTCAGGGTCCTGCGTGAGGCGGGTCTGGTGACCGTCTCCCGCCGCGGGGTCTGGGCATACTACGCCGCTGACCCTCGGGGCCTGACCACGTTGGCCGATACACTCGGCTGCCTGCAGCTGAAATCGGAGAGAGTGGAGGTGGGCGTCAGATAGGGTTTCTTTTTGCCTCGAAACATAGACCGATGTCGATTATACATTCATCAATACAATGAGGGTAGACCCGTGAATACAAACGCCAACGATCTACGAGAGACAGTTCGCCAGAGGTACGCTCAGCGAGCACTTCAAGTAATCGCACCCGAAGATGGGGGCTGCTGCAGCGGGTCGTCCTGCGATCCGATCAGCACCCGGCTTTACTCGGAAGCCGAGGCTCAGCAGGTTCCGGATGACGCCTTGAAGGCGTCTTTGGGCTGTGGCAACCCGACCGCCCTGACAACGCTCAACCCCGGCGAGGTCGTCCTCGATCTCGGCAGCGGTGGGGGAATCGACGTCCTGCTTTCTGCCAAGCGGGTCGGGCCTGATGGCTTTGTCTACGGCCTGGATATGACCGATGAGATGCTCGAGCTGGCGGAGCGCAACAAGAAGACTCAGGGCGCCACGAACGTCTCCTTCCTCAAGGGCCACATCGAGGAGATTCCGCTGCCTGATAGGACGGTCGACGTCGTAATCTCCAACTGCGTCATCAACCTCTCGGCCGACAAGGGACGGGTCCTCCAGGAAGCGTTCCGGGTTCTCAAGCCAGGCGGCCGCTTCGCTGTTTCGGACGTCGTGGTCCAGGGCGAGCTACCTGCTGCCGTCCGGAGCGATATGGAATCTTGGACCGGCTGCATTGCCGGGGCACTGGAAGAGACCGAGTACCGAGCTCTTCTCTCGCAGGCGGGCTTTGAAGCGATCGACCTGGAGGTCACCCGCGTCTACGACCAAGACCATCTCGCGGTGAAAGCTGCGGCCAGTTGCTGTGGCTCCGAGACGATCTCGGAGATTGATGCGCGCGGCGCCCAAATCGTCAGCGCCTTCGTCCGGGCTCAGAGGCCTGCGAACGGCTAATGGCAGCCGCACTGGCTGGGGAAGTGCTCGGGACCTTCATCATGGTCCTGCTGGGGACCGGAGCCCCAGCGAATTTTCCAATGTACTCACGAGCGGCTGCAGGCGACAGCCCGATTGGAGTCCAAAATGGCCAAGAAGCACCCAGTGGTCCTCTACGTCTGTGTTCACAATGCCGGACGCTCCCAGATGGCTGCCGCCCTTACAAGGCAACTGAGCAATAGTGAGGTTGACGTGCGCTCGGCTGGTTCGATTCCAGCCAGCGAGATCAACCCGACGGTAGTCCAGGCGATGCAAGAGGTTGGAATAGACCTATCGCAGGAATACCCCAAGCCGATCGCTGATGAGATCGTTCGAGAGGCGGATGTGGTGATCACCATGGGATGTGGGGATGCTTGCCCCGTGTACCCTGGGAAGAAATACGAGGACTGGGAGCTCGACGATCCAGCGGGGCAATCAGACGATCCAGCGGGGCAATCAATTGAAAAGGTCCGTGAGATTCGCGATGAGATTCGCGCTCGGGTGGAGCGTCTCTTAACAGAGCTCCAGGTAGCCCTCTAGGGCACCCATGATCACTCCTATGTGTCCTGATAAACAAACGGGCAGCCCCAGTGTACCGAGACCAGGCAAGGTCTCTTTGACAGAGGGCGTGGGCTCGATGTTAGATTGCGGTCCCGGCCCATGTGCATCGCGGCGTCGCGCTGGACAGACCCAACCTCTCGGGAGTAACCGTGGCCATAACGAAAGACGTGAATGAGCGTCTCACCAGATATGGCCCAGGCACTCCTGCCGGCGAGATGTTCCGCCGCTACTGGCACCCCGTGGCCGTGATGACCGAGCTGTCGGACGAAGCCCCGACGAAGCTCGTGCGGATCCTCGGTGAGGATCTCGTCCTCTTCCGGGACAAGATCCGACGGGTCGGGCTTCTGGCAGATCACTGCGCGCATCGAGGCGCCTCGCTGCTATACGGCCGGGTCGAGGAGCGGGGGATCTCCTGCGCCTATCACGGCTGGCTCTACGACACGGACGGGAACTGCTTGGAGACGCCAGCAGAGCCGGCCGACAGTCACTTCTGCCTCACCGTGAAGCAGAAGGCCTACCCAGTGCGGGCGCATTTCGGCCTCTATTGGGCATATCTCGGGCCTTCACCGGTGCCGGCTCTCCCCGGATGTGGCGTCCTCCCTACCTGGCGGGTAACGGGAATCGAGGAGCAGATCGACATCCAGGCCAACTGGCTCCAGGTAATCGAAAACAACGTGGACGGCACCCACTTCCCGATCCTTCACCAAGAATCGGGCGCCATGCGGTATCCGGGTAAGCCCGCGAACACCACTCGCGGCTTCATCGACCAGTTCGTCTCCCTGGAGTACTGGGAGGAGCCCTTCGGCATCATGCGCAGGCAGGTATACGCCAGCGGCGGAGGCGAGGAGGATGCCCTGATGTTTCCAAACATCAAGCGGCGGACCGAAGAAGTGTCGATCAAAGTCCCGGTGGACGACACACACACGAAGAAATACGTGATCTTCTTCGACCCTTCGACCAAAAGCACACAAGATCTGCCCATCGAGCACTGGCTGCGACAGGACCACGCGGAGCTGGTCGGGCCAGACGGTCGCAATCGGATGGACGAGATCCGCTTCCAGGACCTGACGGTGATGCACACCCAGGGCGCCATCAGCGAACGAGAGAACTGGCGGCTCGGCGCCTCCGACCGCGGGATCGCCCTGCTACACGAGGTGCTGCTTCGAGAGATCGACAAAGTCGAGCGAGGGCTGGATCCCATCGGGGTCATCCGCTATCCGGAAGCATCTCCAGTGGACGAGGGAGCAGCCATCCGCCTCGTCATGCGCGCGCATTTCAAAGGGCACGGCATCCGCGTGTATCCCAAGGATCCCGCGGCCGTTGGCTCCCACTAGCCGCGCGAGGGTAGCCCCATCCTCCGATCTCTGAGGCGCGGCCAGGTCGCGACCTGGATCTTGCTGCTGGCGGTCGCCGCTGGCGCCGCGTGCGGACCAGCCGACCGCGGCGCAGAAGGGCAGACTTCCGCCGCAGCACAGGGCGGGGCGCGACGGGAAACCTCGATCACTATTGGGGTCGGGAGCTCCGTGAAGGGCCTCGGCGCCTTCTACATCGGCGGCGCTGTCGGAGGCGTCAACTCCCTCACCGAGCTCCACTCGGTGGGACTCGTGACCGGGGGCGACGATAGTCCGCTTCAGTTGAGACTGGCTGCTCAGCTCCCCTCCTTCGAGGATAGTTCGGTGGAGCTCCTGGCCGACGGCCGCATGCAGACGACGTGGCGCCTGCGGCCCGACGCGCTGTGGCACGATGGACATCCCTTCACCGCGGACGACGTGGTGTTCGGCTCGCAGGTCTTCCTCGACCCTGCAATGGGGATGCGGACGCCGAATCTCGCCCAGATCGAGCGCGTCGATGCGCTCGATCCACACACCATCCGCGTCTTCTGGAAGTCGACCTACTTCAAGGCCCTCAACCTTGGCGTGAAGGAGCTCGGGCCGCTTCCGGCCCACCTTCTGAAAGAGACGTACCTGGCCGACAGGGAGAGGTTTCAGAACCTCCCCTACTGGACCAGCGAGTACGTGCAGCTCGGCCCCTTTCGGCTAATCGAGTTCGGTCTGGGCGAGTCCCTGACCTTCGAGCGATTCGACGCGTACTTCCTCGGACGACCGCAGCTCGACCGCGTGCGCGTCCACGTGATCGGCGACCCAAACGTGCTCTACAGCCACCTGCTGGCCGGCGCGGTCGACGTTGCGGCGGAGAGCACCCTATCCGAGGAGCTCTCCTTCAAGCTGCGCGACGACTGGCGGGCGTCGGGCGGCGGGCGCGTCCTGTACGTCCAGGGGCTGATGGACCTGCTGCTGATCCAGTTTCACCCCGACCGCGTCTCGCCACCCGAGCTAGGGCGGGACCCGCGGGTCCGACGGGGGTTATTCCAGGGACTGGATCGCGAGGCGATCCAGGAATACATCTACCCGGGCTTCGGCGATCTTGTGGCCAACACGTTCCTTGTGCCCGGCGATCCCCGCATCGAGGTGGCGGGTAGGCCATACGCACGCTACCGCTTCGACGCCGCGGCCGCGGGACGGACGTTTGAAGAGGCCGGGTGGCGTCACGATGCGAACGGGCGCCTCGTCCGCCAGAACGGCGAGGTCGCCGAGCTCACCATTCGGGGTGATGTTGCGCGAAAGAACAAGGTGGCCGTTCTGGCCGATCAATGGCGACGGCTCGGCTTCGCCATCGACGAGGAGTTCGTCCCGCCTGCCCTCGTGCTCGATCGGGAGTACCGCGCCAGCATCACAGGTGTGGAATGGAGCATGCGGGGTGGTGACCTCCTGCCACAGATCTTCCTCAGCAGCCAGTTCCCAACGCTAGAGAACCGGTTCGGCGGGGCAAATCGTGGAAGCTACAGCAACGCGGCCTTCGACCGCCTCACGGAGCAGCTCTACGTGACCGTCGACGAACGGGAACAGGGTCGCCTCCTACGGGACATCGGGGAGATCTGGGCGAACGACTTTCCGTTCTTGCCGCTCCACTACAACCTGAAGATCGTCTCAGCGCGCCAGGGCGTTCGCACCCTGGGAGATGGGAACGACAACTTCTGGATGGACCGCAACGCCCACCTGTGGAGCAGGGAATAGGGGACCGTCTCAGGCTGGGGGAGCTTCCGCGGCCGCCCGGCCTTCGGACGCTAATATCACGTTGCGTCGGTTGCGACGCTCTTCGAGCAGCTCCTCGACCACGACAGCGAGCGATGCCGCGACGGGCACGGCTAGAAGCGCGCCGACGACGCCGAGCAGCTCGTTGCCGACCAGGATCGCCAGCATCACGACGAGCGGGTGGAGCTCGACCGCTTGCCCCATCACACGGGGAGCGATGAGATTGTTCTCGAGCTGCTGGATGAGGATTGCTACGCCGAGCGCCACGAATCCATGCGTAGGGGAGGTCAGGAACCCGACGATCACGAGTGGTATCGCCGCGATGATCGGCCCGAGGTTCGGGACAAGCTCCCCGACCGCGGCGACCAGCGTGAGGACCGCGACGTACGGGAGCCCGAGCGCGAGCGCCGCCACGAGGGTCATGGCTCCGACGATCGCCCCGAGGATGACCTGTCCTCTTCCCCACGCGCCGAGGCGGACGCCGATCCGTTCGGTGACTCGAAGGGCCTGGTCTTGGCGCTCGAAGGGGAGGAACTGGATCAGATAGCGCCGTATGCGGTCGGCGTCGACGGTGAGATAGAGGGCCAGAATGAGCGTGAAGACAAGATGCAACACTCCACCGAGCGCTGAAGTCGCGATGCCGATCACCTGCGAGGCCTGCGAGAGCAACCCGACCGCGCGGCTCAGGACGTCCTGGACCTGCAATCCAGCCATCGCTCCATCGAACTGCGCCCGGAGCTCCGGATAGCGGCTCAGCAGCTCGTCGAAGCTCGTCTGTGTGGACTGCACGTATCCGGGGAGGTTCGTCGCGAACCTCCTCAGGTCTGGTCCGACCGCCAGGGCAACCATGAGCACCACGAGTACGAGCAGCAAGATGCCGGCGAGGAACACTACGAGCGTGGCGATCCCACGGGGCAGATGCCAGCGACGTGTATGCACGGAGTCGGTGAGAGCGTTGACTAGAGGACTCGCCGCGGCGGCAATGACGCTTGCGAGCACGAGTTGGAGGATGACGGTTTTCAGCTCGCGGACGAGAAAGATGGCGAACAGAAGGGCAAAAACGAGAAAGATGCCGCGCGCCACTATTCGCCAGGCCGCAGCTTCGCTCACACCTGTTCTTCCACGTGCTTTCCGCGCGAGCGCCGACCCCAAAGGGGTTGCAGACTGCCGGGGGAGCCACGCTCCCGCAACGATTCTACGACACACCCACGGCCAGGTTGGCTTTGCTCCGGCCGCGCCTTTCAAACATACTCTGGCGTACGTTCGCGAATGTGGAGGATTGGATTGTTGGACCGCGTGTTCACGGCTCGTATTTGGGAGGTCAGGTAGATGGCACGGACGCGAGGACAATCCCGCGTACGCTCCTGGTCGCCCAAAGATCGATGAGATCGAGCTGAAGTTCATCCCCGATACGAACACGATGATGGCGAACGTATTGGCCAACTCCGTGGAGCTCGCCCTCGGACGCGGGCCCTCGCTCGAACAAGTGATGCAAACGCGGGACTCCTGGCGCGATGGCCGGATGGAGACGTCCCCCAGCGGGAGCTGGATGGTCATCTTCCCGCAGTTCGTCAACACCAGCCCGACCGTCGTGGGCGAGCTACCATTCCGGCGGTCGCTGCTCCACTCGATAGACCGCCGACAGCTCGTCGACGCATTCATGGCGGGGCTGGTCCCGGTCGCGCACACCCTTGTCAGCCCCAGCCAACCGGAATTCGCCGACATCGAGAGCTCGATCGTCGCCTACGACTACGACCCGCGAAGGGCCGCGCAGCTCATCGAGGGCCTCGGGTACGTGAAGGGTGGCGACGGCTACTTCCGCGACGCGAGTGGCCAGCAGCTCGCGGTGGAGCTGCGCACGACCGGCGACAACGACATCCACCGCAAGCTGATCCTGCCCGTCGCGGACGCGTGGCAGCGTGTCGGCGTTGCAACCGAGCCCGTCGTCGTGCCAGTCCAACGGCAGCGGGAAGCGGAGTACATGGTCTCGTTTCCTGGGTTCCTGATGCTGCTCCAGGGCAACTACCTGCTGAACCTCCCCAATCTGCAGAGCTCGCGTGCTTCGCTCCCGGAGAACAACTACGTGCCGATCGGGAACTACTCTCGGTACATGAACCCCGAGTTCGACGCGCTCATCGACCAGTATTCGTCACGGTTCCATGGCCGGAGCGCATGCAGGTGCTGGGCCGCGTGGTGGGACACGTCGGCGATCGGTTGACGCTGATGGGCCTGTTCTACAATACGAATGCGACGCTCATCGGCAACCGACTGCAGAACACAGGGTCCGGGTTGCCATGGAACGTCCAGGAGTGGACGGTCTCGGGCTAGCAGCGAGTATCTCGCGCATCGCTCGGTTTCAACGGTGATCTGACTTAGATCGCCTCGATGACCATGGCTATGCCCTGTCCACCGCCAATGCAGAGGGCCGCCACTCCGTGGCCGCCGCCACGCGCTCGAAGCGCGTGGATGAGCGTGGCGAGGATGCGGGCGCCGCTGGCGCCGATGGGATGGCCGAGCGCGATGGCCCCGCCGTTCACGTTGACGCGTTCGGGGTCAAGGCCTAGCTCGCGGATGACCGCGAGGGACTGAGCTGCGAACGCCTCGTTCAGCTCGAAGAGGTCGATTCGATCCAGTGTCAGGTCAGCCCGCTCGACGGCCTTGCGGACGGCGCCAACGGGACCCATCCCCATGATCTTGGGGTCAACCCCCGCGGTTGCAAAGCCCCGAATGACGGCCAGCGGTTCACGCCCCAGCTCGCGAGCGCGTGCCGCGGAGCTGACGAGCACCGCGGCGGCGCCATCGTTGATGCCAGAGGCGTTGCCCACGGTGACCGTGCCTTCCGGCTTGAAGGCTGACCGCAGACCAGCGAGACCGGCCGCGGTTGTGTCGGCTCGAGGATATTCATCCGTGTCAACTGAGGTGGCTGGTCCCCGGCGCTGCGGAACTTCGACCGGGACGATCTCCGCTGCGAAGTCCCCATCGGCGGCGGCTCGCGCGGCACGGCGCTGGCTCTCGACTGCGAACGCGTCCTGATCGGCGCGCGAGATCTCGTAGCGAGTCGCCACCTCCTCAGCGGTCATACCCACGTGGCAATCTGCCAGGGAGCAGGTGAGGCCATCGAGCAGCATCGAGTCGACGATCTCGCCGTGGCCCATGCGCATGCCCCACCGGACTCCGCCGAGGACATAGGGCGCGTTACTCATGGACTCGGTGCCGCCCGCAATCATGAGGTGGGCGGAGCCTCCGCGTATGGCTTCGGCTGCATGGACAACCGCCTGCAGCCCGGAGCCGCAGACGCGATTGATCGTCTCGGCCGGCACGTTGAACGGAACACCCGCCCGCACGGCCGCCTGGCGAGCGACGTTCATCCCCGCGCCTGCCTGGAGCACACAGCCGAGAACGACGTCGTCCAGCATGGCAGGGTCGATGTTGGCACGCGCGATCGCCTCTCGAACGACCACGGCGCCGAGGTCAGGCGCGCTCACGTCCCGTAGCGAGCCGCCGAAGCTCCCGATCGGCGTCCGACACGCAGATAGGATGAGCGCGTCTTCCATGTGTTGACTTCCGCGACGTTCTCGCCCACCGCAGCGGGGAGAGGTCAGGTTAGGGCCACGTCCAATTCCAAGCCGACGCTCGGGCGCAGCTTGGAAAGCCTATCACTCCGACCTCTCCCCAGCGGGACGAGAGCCTGTTTATGCGACCGGTTTGCCGTCCGCGGCGCTGCACACCGTCTCGATGATCAGGCGCGTCACGATGTACGGATCCATGTTGGCGTTCGGTCGGCGATCCTCGATGTAGCCCTTCTTGTCCTGTGCGACCTGCCACGGGATGCGGACCGAAGCGCCGCGGTGCGACACGCCGTACGAGAACTCGTGGAGGGAGGCCGTCTCGTGAAGGCCCGTTAGCCGCTCCTCGATGCCGACGCCGTAGTTGGCGACGTGGAGGTCGTGCCGCGGGCCAAGCGCCTCAGCCGCGGCGATGCAGGCGTCGTAGTTCTCCCGCATCTCCTTCGTCGAGAAGTTGGTGTGACAGCCAGCGCCGTTCCAGTCGCCCTTCACTGGCTTCGCGTCGAGGCGAGCCGAGATGTTGTTACCGGACTCGGTCGGGAAGTCCTCGCCCGTTCGGTAAAGCAGCCAGCGAGCAACCCAGAGGTGATCCGCCACGGCGGGCGCGGCCAGCGGGCCAACCTGGAACTCCCATTGGCCGGGCATGACCTCGGCATTGATGCCCGAGATCTTGATACCGGCCTTCAGACAGTTCTCGAGGTGGGCCTCAACCAGGGGCCGGCCGAACACTTCGTCGGCGCCGACGCCGCAGTAGTAGCCGCCCTGCGGCGCGGGAAAGCCATTGTCCGGCCAGCCCAGGGGCTTGATGCCGTCGAACAGCGTGTACTCCTGCTCCAGTCCGAACCAGGTGTCGTGGTGGCCGAACTTCTCGGCCACCTCTCGGCACGCGGCTCGGGTGTTGCTCGGGTGCGGCTCGCCGCTAACGAGAAAAACCTCGCACATGACGAGCTTGTGGGGCTCACCCCGCAGCGGGTCATCGCACACGAATACGGGCTTCAGCACACAGTCCGACCGGTCTCCCGTCGCTTGCTGTGTGCTCGATCCGTCGAAGCCCCAGATCGGGGGCTCCTGGCCCATGGGTACAACCTTGCCCTTGGACCGGAGCTTGTGCGTCGGCTGCGTGCCATCCACCCAGATGTACTCGGCTTTGTAGAAATCGTACTTATTTGCCACTCGCGCTTCGTCTCCATCCCTTTGGGTCAGAATTATGCGCGGCCATCACACCACACACGTCAACGGGAGGATAGCCCTCCCGATAGCGCGACAGCAACATCTATCTCCACCAAAACTTGCCGTGTCGCCACTGTGCAAAATGCTCAAGAAAGATATCCGCGCTGTCTCCAGAAGCCCTCCGCCGCGGGATGCAGGGGGATCGCCAGCGGGCCTTCGCGTGTGTCCTTGCACATGAGGTCCAGCCGAAGGGGGCCTTCGCCGTACCAGGGGATGCGATCCTTTCGATTTTCGAGCCCAACGCAGAACGCCGTGACGACATCGTCCGCCAGGTCCTCACGGCAGAAGACCGGCCACCCGCTGAAGCTGATGGTCCACACATCGCGCTTCAGCTTGGGCCACTCCTCCTGCGTGATCGCCACCCGCGGCAGTCCCATCGCCTCCAGCTCTTGGAGGTGCACCTCGTCGATCTCCAAGAAGTGCGTCCCGAAATCGACGGCGCGAGAGGCCCACATCGGCATGGCCTCGTCGATCACACAATCGATCTCTCCGCGCTGCAGCGCGCCGAGGCGCGAGGGCCCGTTCGGCATCTCGTTGTCGTACCGTACCTCGCCGCCCCAGGAGATGACGTCTTTCAATGAGAAGCCGTGAACGCGGAACACCTCGTCGGTAACGAGATGGAGGGAGTGATCGCCCTGGCCACGGACAGAGATCTTGAGCGGGTACCGTTCCTTCTGGATGTCCGCGATGGTCGTGAGCCCCGTGCGCTCGAGGACTCCGAAGCCAAGCTGGTCGAACTGGGGTAGCACCATGATCGCGCGCAGCGGCAGCGGTTTCGGAAACGGCCCCTTCCCCCGCACCGCCATGGCGAGCACGCCGCCCGGGTTGCAAATAGCGAACGTCGCCTTGCCGCTCATCACCGCGTCTATCGAGTCCGGCCCATCGCTCGCATAAAAAGCGAGCCGCCAGTCCTCGCCGCCCTGCTCACGCAGTCTCACCTCGACCTGGTGGTACGGCCACTCTGCGTCCAGACCCGGTACATCACCCAGCACCAGCTCTGACGCAACCTCGAGCATGAGGCGCGACCGCATCGTCCTCGGCCGTCGCGCCGCTCGTTCCATTGCCATGTTCAATTCTCCCTAATGGTTTGCTGCAGTCTACGGCTCGTCGATTGGAGCGAGCCCGAGGCTGCGACCGACGATCGCATAGAGCGGGTCGCTGTGGCCCGGGTTGGGGCTGCGGTCCAGCGCCTTGATGTCGGTCCAGTTGCCAGCGGACTTCAAGTACTGGTCGACGAGCTCCATGTGGCCTTCATCGCCGAGCATCTGCCACAACATGATTGCCTTCGTCGGGAAGCAGCGGTTGGAGAACGTGATGACGAGTAGACCGCCGGACTTTACGACCCGGCCGAGGTCGCGGATGATAGTGACCGGATTGATGAGGTACTGGATCGAGACGCAGATCGTGGCGGCATGGAACTCGCCGTCGGCGAACGGCAGATGAGGATCCGCGTTCAAGTCGTGAACAGTCCAGGATGCGAGCCGCGGGTTCCCTTCCAGCTCTTCGCGGTTCATCCCGAGGCCGACCACGCGGCCGTATTCCACCTCTGGTGGGAGGTGGCTCACCCAACTGCTCATAAGATCGAGGATGTCACCGCCCGCGGGCAAGAGCTCGCGATAGAGCTGGGTGACGGCCCCGATGGCAGGATCGTCGATGTGCGTCACGAATCGAGGCGACACGTAGAAGCTGGAGTCGGCGGTTTCGTCTTGACGACGGAATGCCCGGGCTGAGAGCTCTGACGGGGTCAACGCTAACGGACGTCCCATTCGTGAGCGTTCGAGGCGGACGTGGCGCGCTCGCCGTACTCTGCGATGTTCAGGAGCCGCGAGTGCACCATCGTCGGCGTGACCTGGTAGAAGATCCCCATGATCGTGACTCGGTCCGAGATATGGTTGTTGATCTGGCCGAGGAGGTCCATCCGCTCAGGCCGGGATATGGTGACGAAAAATCGATCAATGAGGGCATCGAACTCGGCATTCCGGTAGCGGTTCTTGCTCCTGCCAACGTAGTTGTTCTCCGGGAGCGGCGCCTCGCGGCTGTGGAGCGTGCTCAGACTCGGGAGATCGTTACCCTGCTGCAGCATCTCGAAGGCGGGTGAGTTCGACCGATACTCCCGATCGCGCTGCCGCTGGATCGGAATGATGACCGGGTTGACTCCCACTCCGACCTGTTGCCAGTAGCTCGCGATCGGGAAGACCATCCGCTGATGGAGATCCAAGTCGCCGGTCGTACGGAGCTCCACCTCCAACCGCTGACCGGCAGGGTCACGGTACCCACCGTCGGCGCCCTTCGTGTACCCCAGATCATCGATCAATTGCGTCGATCGACGCGGATCGTACGCGTGGCGCACGACCTGATTCGCGATGTCCGGATACTCCGGGGCGCGCGGGTTGACGTAGCTGTCCGCCACCAATGAGAGGCCGTAGAGGATTGTATCGGCCATCTCCTGCCGGTCTATGGCTGCGATCAGGGCGCGCCGGAACTGGACGTTCTCGACGATCGCCGGGCTTGGATTGATGAACTGGGGGTAGACCACAACCCAGTTCGCCAGCCGCAACATCATCTTGCCCGTGTCTCGCCAGTGGTCGCGGACCTGAATTCCCTGATCCAGCGAAAGCGTGCGACCGAGCGTCAGCTCGACGGTCCCGGCCATGAGGTTCGACGCCATTGTCGACGAATCGACGATGAACTTGACCTCGAGATTGTCGATCTTGGGCCTGCCGAGGACGTATGCATCGTTCGCATCGAGCGCGATGTGGCTGGCAGCCACCCACTCACGCACCTTGAAAGGCCCCGTACCAATGAATGCCTGATTCCACTGAGGCTGGTCGAGGAACGTCGTCTTGTCCGAGGCGAATGCCTCCTCTAGCAGGTGCTTGGGCAGTGGCAGCGCAAACGATGGGAATACGCCAGTGAACATGGCGTCCGCCTGGATGTAGGGCTGCTTCCAATTCACGATCAACGTACGGGCATCTGGCGCAGTCACGCTCTCGATGGACTCGAAGCCCGTGTGGTTGAACGTGGGCAGCTCGCGGTCCTGGCCGACTCGCACGGTGAAGAGCAGGTCCTCAGTCGTAAAGGGCGTGCCGTCGTGCCAGCGCGCGTTGTCTCGAATCTTCCAGGTCGTCTGCATACGCCCATCGGGGTAGACGACCCACAGGCCGTTCTCGACGGTGGGCACCGCCTCGGCGAGCTGCGGGAGCAGCACGTTGGCGCTGTCCAAATGCGTCAGGCCCGCGCTCACCAGCTCTTCGAGCGCATCGGCGCCAGGGACGATGCCACCCGCGCCTGCCGAGTTGATCTTGACGCTGAGGGTAGGCGGCTCGCCCATCACAACGGCGGTAATCCGCTTTGGAGCCGCGGGCCGAGCTGGCGCGCTCGCTTGTTGGCCACCACTGCTGCTCGGCGCAGGAGCGGCGCACGCCGACAGGACAACCGTGCAAATCAACACCAATCTAGGAAGCCACGAGCGCAAACCGACCGTGGGCAAAGAGCGAGGGGGCGCAATGGTCGGGTCCTCTCCCACCGCAGTGGGAGAGGTTAGGTGAGGGCGGCCACCCCGGGCGCTGGTATTAACGTCTGCTGAAGCAACGAGCGAACGGAACATGACGCCTCCCGTCTACCCTCGCAGTCGTTCAGGGCGTTTGCAAGGGGCTGCCCCCAACCTACCCTCTCCCACTGCGGTGGGAGAGGAGCCTACGAAGGTCAGTCTCCGCGGTATTTCCATTGATAGTTGCGGTCCGTATAGACCTCGGCAGGCATCCGCGACTCGACGCCTTTCTTCGCGAGCTCGGCCTCGAATCGGCGGCGGATCTCGGGATCCTCGTCAACGTAGGAGATCTGGCGAGCGTCGAGCGACTCGTCGGTGTCAAAGACGCTGCCTGGACGCGCGATCGCGAGATAGCGAGCGGAGGTGGCTCCCGTGTTGAAGTGCTGGTGGAACCACTGGTTCGGGGGCACGAACACGCTCGCCTCACCCCACGGCACATAGGTCTTGTCGCCCTCGCTGCCCGCGGGCCAAAGGACGCTGAACCCCTCCCCCTCCGGGATCACGATCACCGTGCCGGGTCCGTGGCGATGAGCCATCTTGTAGGTTCCGACCGGGAACACCGACATGTGGCCACCACGACCCGTCCGTGAGCGGAAATCGACGACGCTGCCACCGGCACCGCGGCGGCGATGCGCCTCGAGCTTGTCCCACGTCTTCATGTCCGGGAAGAAGTTCCCGACCCACAGCGCACGGATGCCGCGCTCGCCTGGATCGTCGCGCTCGACCTGCTTTGCCTCCGAGAAGGCGTTTGCGTCGTTGTAGACGATCTCCAGGTCCACGAAATCGTTGTTGAAGAAGAATTCTGGGATTGGCATGACCAGCATCGCGAGAGGCAGATAGTTGCAGTGGAGGAGGCGGACCTCCTCGTCACCACGTGCATTGCTGAGCTGGTACGTGTAGTTCGGCGGGATCATGAAGAGGCTGTTCTTCTGGAACTCGAATTGCCGCTTCGGCTTATCGCCCGCCCACACGGTGCACATGCCGTGGCCTTTGACGCAGTAGACCATCTCTTCGAGGGCGATCTTCCATGGGGGAAGGCTGTCCCCAGGTGGAATGGCGGTCACCCGTGATTCTTGGATGTCCTCCTGTCCGGAGAGGACCAGGAACGCGGCGTTGCACTGGCGATACTCCCACCAACCCACCTCGACGGTACGCAGGTCATCGATGAAAAAGGCGCGGTGGATCGGGATGCCCTGCGCGCGCATCCATTGCTCGTATGGGCCCGACTTCTCGCTCGCCGCGGTGATCTTCTCGGTGGACGGGGCCGCCATGCACGCACTCCTCGTTTAGCTGTGGTGTCCCAATCCTACCCGGTTCGGGATAGTGCGTCTACCGAGCTTAACTCGACGGCGGGCTAGCGAAAGGCGGGGATCACGTGCTCGCCGAAGAGCTTCATGGACTTGGCCACTTGCTCGGGTGGCATGTCGGCAAGCTGGTGCTGCACACACAGAACGTCGTAGCCAACGCGCTTCTGCTGCTCCTCGATGAGGCGAGTGACCGTGTCCGGGCTGCCGACGAGGGCGAGGCCGTTGTCGATCCAGAAATCGTAGGACTTGGCGATCTCCTGGAAGACGCGGCCACGAGCGTCGATGTCCGCGTTGCGCTCGCCGGCGGTGCCGCGAGGGTCGCCGCCCCAGCCGATGCGCGTGCTGGCGATGATCTCCGCACCCTTCTTCCCGAAGAAGCCGCCGATGAGGAGCTTCTCTTCGGCCTCTGCACGGGCTTGTGCGTCGGTCTCCGCGACGTGGACGTGGCGGGCAAGGAGCGTCTTCGGCATCGGACCGGCATGGCCGGCCTCTTTCCACTTCGTGCGCCAATAGTCGAACTTCTCTGCGACCACAGAGTCCACGTCGATGTTCTGCGCCACGTGAAAGTTCTTCTGCGCCGCGTAGTCGAACGACGTCGCGCTATGGGCGCCGATCCATACGGGCGGATACGGCTTCTGGAAAGGCTTCGGCTTGGGCATTGCCTCGTCGAAGGTCCAGAATTCCCCCTCGAACGTCACCGTGTCCTCGGTCCACGCCTTGAGGATGATCTCCATCGCCTCGAGGCCCATCTCGCGCCGCTGGTGGAAGTCCATCTTCCAGCGCATGAACTCGTGGGCGTGAATCCCGTATCCGACGCCGAATTCGAGCCGGCCGCTGGAGAGCTGATCAACCATGGCGGCATCCTGGGCGAGGCGGATCGGATGGTGCATCGGGAGCTGGTACACCATCGGCCCGAAGCGGAGCGAGCTGGTCTCGCGCGCCATGGCCGCGAGGTACACGTTAGGCGCCGAGATGTAGGCGAACGGGGCATTCTGGTGCTCGATGAAGAAGTAGTAGCGATAGCCCGCCTGTTCCGCCTCTTGCGCGTAGCGGATGTGGTTGTTGTAGATGTTGGCCGGGATGTCATCCATCTCGACTTCCGCGAAGCCGTCGAAGACCCCGAAATCCACCTTGACCAAACCGGTCCTCCTTTAGAAAGTCGCTAGGCTTCGGCAACGTCCAACAGAACCCCGTCGGGGTCGCAGAGCTGGAACTCGCCGTGCGAGCAGGTGGCGAGGAGCTGCATGCGGATCTCACCCTCAGTGCTCGCCTTGGTCGTCGTTGGGAAGAGCTCAGGGCGAGACTCCATGAGCTGGTCGAGGTCCGTCTTGAACGTGTGGAGACTCTCGACGGCGAAGCCAAGGTGCTCGATCGCCGGCCGCTCGATCCCTGTGCCCACATAGTCCTGAATGTTCCACGGCGCGATGACCAGGGTGACCCGGCCGTCGCTTACGGCGAACGTTCCATCGTCGCATTGGTCGGCGGTGAAGCCGTAGACCTCGTGATAGAACTCGGCGAGCTGGGCCGGGTGCATCGCGCGCAGCTCGAAGTGGCTGATGTGACGCGGGAGCCAATCCTCAGTCGCGTCGGCGTAGAAGCCCTGGCGATTCTCCATGCCCGCTTGCGAGAGGTCGAACACGTTGCCCGCCGGGTCGTGGGTGCCGATACCGGCGAACGGACGGTTGGAGGGCCGCTTGAGAAAATTGATTTCGGGATACTTCTCCTTCGATCGTGCCATCAGGCCTTCCACATCGTCGACCTCCAAGCCGAAGTGATCGATGCCCGCCTGGCGGCCGCGGCCTCGAGGATTGACGTTCATGCCGATGTAGCCATCGGTGACGACTTGCTGTCGATCCGGCTGCATCCCGAAGAGGGACTGATAGAAGTCGAGCAACAGACCGGCGTTGCCACTGGAGATCGCCACGTGCTTGATCTTGGCCGTCATCGCATCCTCCCTAGGTCGCTCAATTTCCTGGGATGGTATGGACACACCTCAGCCCTGTCAAACGTACCGGGGGCCCGCGCGTCGGGGACCCTCTACGACTGACGAGGTCGTGTTGCGGCTCTAAGCACAGTCGACTATGCTGGCGGAAACCGAATGTGGGCACCTTCGGGCAGCGGACAACGCGGAGGACGAGATGAAAAGCATCGATGAGCTGAACGGCTGGCTACGCGAGCACAACCTCGCGGGGCTGTGGACGGGCGTGGCTGGGGGGCCGCCGCTGTCGCCGCACGTCTGGAAATGGGCGGAGATCGAGCAGGGCGTCAAGGCCGCGGCTGAGCTCGTACCCCTCGACACTGGGGGCCGCCGTGGGATCAATGTGCGCCACCCCAACTTCCCCGACCGCATGAGCAACACCGTCCACATGTCCGTCCAGTGCGTCCTGCCCGGCGAGGTCGCTACGGCACATCGCCACAATCCAGCCGCCGTTCGCTTCATCCTGAAGGGATCGCCGAAGGCCTTCACCGTGGTCGAGGGCGAGACCATGCCCATGGAAACCGGTGACTTCATCACCACGCCGAACTGGACCTGGCACGATCATCGCAACGAGAGCGACGAGCCGGTGATCTGGCTCGATGGTCTGGACGTTAGGCTGGTCAGCGCCTGGCAGATGATCTGGGACGAGTCGGAGTCGACCCGCCAGACGATCACGAAGCCGACCGGCTTCTCGAACAAAGTCCGCGGGAACGCCCGACCGCTATGGATGAAGGAGACGGTTGCCACTCCACCCATCCGCGTTCCTTGGGCGGAAACGTATGAGTCGCTGCAGACGCTGAAAGACAACGAGGCCGAAGGCGACGAGTTCGACGGCATCAAGATTACGTTCGCCCACTCTGTGCACGGTGGCGCGACGCTCCCCAGCTTCGCCTGCGACGTGCAGCTCCTCACGCCTCACCAGGTCACGAAGGACCACCGCCACTTGAGCACCTCGATCTACCACGTCTTCCGCGGAAGCGGCGCAACGGTGATCGACGGCCAGACGTTCGAGTGGACCCAAGGCGACATCTTCCTCGTCCCGCCGTGGTCCGCTCACCACCACGAGAACCGCGCCGGCGAGGATGCGATCCTCTTCTCGATGGACGATCGCCCGACCACTCAGGCTCTCGGCCTCTACCGCGAAGAGCCGTCATAGGGACGGAGCAAGAACTCCGCCACCATGCGGTGTGCTCCTCGGCCTGCTCCCATTGCGGCTAATAGGCGGCGTTCCGTATCAGGCCATAGTCGGCGCTGAAGCCTCTTGGAGCACCTAGTAGCGGCGACCCTCTACCAGGCCAGGGGCAAAGAACTCGTCCGCGTTGACCGACCGAGGCGCGAGCCCCTGCTCGAAGACGTACTGCCCGATTGCCTCGAGGGTGGGGCGATTCGGCTCCAACCCATAAGCCCAGAAGTCCTTCCCAAAGACGCTCCAGGCCTCCTCGACATGGTCGATCAGCCATGGCAGCGCGAGGCGAAGGGCATCGGTGTCGTGCAGGACGTTTACGGCCATGTCCTTCGCCTCGGTGAAGGCCTTGTAGATACTCGCGGCCACCCACGGGTGCTGCTCCAGCACGTCCTGGCGGACTACTACGGTGTGCATGATGGGGAAGATCCTAGTGCGCCGGTAGTAGTCCTGCTCGACATCCTTGTAGTTGGGAAAGAGTCGCGTAATGTTGGGGGACCCGTTCTCAAAGGTGGACGGGATGTAGAGGGTAAGCAGGGCGTCGAGATCTCCTGCCTCCAACATGCCCTCCAGCGTTTGACCCTCCTTGAGGCGGTCCAACTTGATCGTGGGCGGGAGGTCGAGCGGCAGGAGCCGTCGGTCGGTCTGCTCGGTCAGGCCGCCCATGAACCAGTGGACGTCCTCCACTCGCACCCCGTACTCGTGCTGCAGCATGCCGCGCATGAAGACCAGTCCGGTCGACCCGAATCGGGTGGTTCCGATCCGTTTCCCCTTGAGATCCTCGGGTGTCCGAATCCCGGCGTCGGGCCTGATGTAGATGCAGGAATGGCGAAAGATCTTGGAGAGAGCCACGGGCACCGCGACAAACGGACAGTTTCCGCGAGCCTTGAGAACCGTGTAGGAGGCCAGGGAGAGCTCGGAGACGTGGAACTCCTGGCCCTGCAGCATGCGGTCGAAGGCCTCCGCCGGGCGCAACGTGAGGATGTTCAGATCGATCCCGTCCGGTTGCACCCGGCCGTCCATGAGCGGACGGGTGCGATCGTAGTCCCAACAGGCGAGGGTGAGCGGGAGCTTCGACACAAACTACTCCTTGGAGCCCGACGCGGGCATGCGCAGGCCAGTTCCTCGGGAAGTGAATTCGGGGAAGTATAGCCCTCGCTATAATCGACGCGTGGAACACAGCCGCATTCCAACGCCCCCGATCTATCGCGGCGAGCCCAAGCTCAGCGGCAGCGACGCTCCAGAGTACGACAATCTCTTGGCCTGCGTGAAGTGCGCTGCCTGCACCCCTGTATGTCCGACGTACGCCACAGACACCATCGAAATTCAGGGCCCGCGCGGCCGCGTCCAACTGATGCGCGCCGTGGACGAGGGCCAACTCACGATCGACTCGATCGCCGAGCACATGTACCACTGCCTCGACTGTCGCGCCTGCCAGACGGTGTGCCCATCCGGCGTTCGCGTGGGCGAACAGGTCGTGCGTATGCGGACGATGATCGAGCGCGACCGATCCCAGCCATGGCTGAAGCGATTCATCCTCCAGCAGGTCATGACGCGACCAAACGTGCTGGAGGCATCCATGTGGCCGCTGCGGTTCTATCAGTGGCTCGGAATCCAGCGGCTCATGCGGGCGACCGGACTGCTGCGACTCTTTCCGTCTGTCATTCAGAACATGGAGCGACTACTCCCACCGCTTCCGCTGACGCCGCTGAGACGCGCGCTGCCTGAGGTGACGCCAGCCGTGGGTGAGCAGCGCTACCGCGTGGGGTTCTTTCTCGGCTGCGTCATGAGTCTCGTGTTCGCCAAGACCAGCGCGAAGACCGTGCGCGTCCTCGCCGAAAACGGCTGCCAGGTCGTGCTCCCAAAAGCGCAGAAGTGCTGCGGCGCCCCGCACGCCGGGGAGGGAGACACGGACACGCTGAAGCAGCTTGCCAAACACAACGTCGATCTCTTCGAAGGCTACGCTCTCGACTACGTGGTGGCCGACTGCGCAGCCTGCAGCGCGCAGACTAAGGAGTACGCGGAGCTGCTTCGCGACGACCCAGTCTACGCCGAGCGTGCGCATCGGTTCGCGGCGAAGGTCCGGGACATCACCGAGCTCCTGGCCGAGATCCCGCTGAGGGAACCGCTCGCCGAGGTCCGCAAGAAGGTCACCTACCACGAGGCGTGCCACCTCTGCCACGCTCAAGGTGTGAGCCGCCAGCCGCGTACCGTGCTCAACGCGGTGCCCGGCGTCGACCTCGTGGAGATGCGCGAAGCGAGCTGGTGCTGCGGCAGCGCCGGCGTCTACAACCTCACCCACGCCGAGCGCGCCGAGGAGATTCTGGACCGCAAGATGGAGAACATCGCCGCCACCGGTGCGGACACGGTGGCCGCGGCCAACCCTGGGTGCCTCCTCCAGCTCATGGCCGGCGCCCGGGAGCGCGGCCTAGATGTCGAGGTCGTCCACCCGGTCGACCTGCTTGCAGAGTCCTACGGCATCTCTTCCAAGGGCTGAGCGGGCGCTACTGGATCCTGGGCAACCCTTCAAACATCTGCACGGCCTGCTGGAGCGCATCGGTATTGGGAGGCGCGCTGGCGCTCGTGGTGAGGGAGGACCCGAGGAAGAACCCGCAGAGCGGGTCCGTCACACCAATCGCGGCCTGCTGCGCGTTACGAGCCGTGAGCAGGTAGCAGTAGAAGCCGCCCTGGACCACGTTCGTGTCCGTAAACGACGTCGCCGAGCCTGGCAGCGTCTGTGTCGTCTGTGCGCCGCCGGACAGGGGTACTCGAAGCAGTTGATAGTCGATTTGCCCGTTTCCGCCCTGCCAGGACAGGTAGACCTGGAGCGGATTCGTCTTCGTGGTCGCGCTGAACACCTTCCCACCGACAACAGTGGCGGGTTGGTCAGTGATCTTAACCAACCCATCAGTCGCGCCCCCGAATTTCGAGGCGCCGGCGAAGCTGATGTCGGTGTTCCGTGATCCGCCGAAAATGAACGAAACGGGACTCCCGCCGGGGCCCGTCTGTGCCAGTGTGTTGAAATTGATCGTCGCGAGCGTGAATGTTCCGGGGGCGATGCCGCCGGGTTGCTGCACGACGTAATCAATCGTGCCGAGCGTTGAGGACGCCGTGTTTGTGATGACTTGGGCCAGCGACGTTCCGGGCGTCAGCGTGTTGCCGGCGACGGACAGCTTCGTCGGATCGAAGTTGAGGTGGACTTCAGCCCGATCGATATTACACGTCGTATCCACCACGATGGCGACCGGTAGGGTCGATCCTACCCCCACCGTTGGGTTCGATGGATTCAAGCGCGTCGTCGCGCACCCGGAGGCCAAGCTACCGGCCTTGATGAAGACCGCAGAGTCCAACGCGGAATCGCCGGCATCGGCGACCGCAAGCTTGATCCGATTGGCCACGCCGGGGTTCACCGTGGCATTAATGGAGAGTACGACCGTCATGCCATCCATCTCGGTGTCCAGCGGCGCGCCGCTGGCACGATCGTTGTTGCGGAAGAACTGCGGATTGGTTGGAACGGGATTCGTCCCGCGACAGTTGGCCGAGCATCCGTTGTTCACGTTATTGATGGATACATTCGTATTCGTCCCGGGAAGCTTTGCCACATTCTGTCCGTTGACGAAGAATCCAAAAACATCGTTGAACTGGCTTGCGACGTACTCGTTGTACTCGTCAGACGCAAACACATACTGGAACGACAGCGTATTGCTTTGGGGCACGAAGTCGAACTGCAGGACCGCCGCGTCTCTCGTCGTGAAACCAGGGATCAGACCGTTAAGATCCGTGTCACCCGCCGTGCCGTTTCCCGCGGTATGCCGTCGCTTGTATTCGGACCCCTGACGTTCCTGATATTGCCACTACTCAGGACAATGCCACTCTCAATGCCGATGATGTTCTGGCCGCCGGAAAAGGTCCCCAGAGCCACTTGGGCGCCCACGGAACTCACGTTCGAGATCGTGACGCCGGCTCCCCCCACGAGTGCATTCGCAAGCTGCTGGGCCGTAATACCAGTAGTCATATCAACGGTGGTTACCGCTGCGGCGGTAACGCGATTCTCTGGTTTGCTTTCTCCTTGCCGCGCCGGCGAGTCTTCCTGCCCCAAATTGGCAGCGGTCGACGGCGGAGGAGTGGTTCCGATAACAAAGCTTGCGAGTAGCACCCACACGAACATCGAGCGTACGCCTCGACTGATCAAACGCATCATTCCCGCTCCAGAGCAACAACTTGCAGGGATCGCCGGCTGGTTATGTTTCGGTTCGAAACGAGACCCTAGCTTGGTGGGCCAGGCCTTTCCCGTCAACCGTTATGTGTCTTTTTTCTCTTTTCTCCGAATGCTCGCGGGCCGCTCGTCAATCCAACCCGCAGTGCGTCTCCTGGCGAGCGCATCCATGCGCCGATATGATGGCGTCGCATGCGGCCACTCGGGACAGATAGGCCGAAGGAGCAAGGAAGCAGATGACGACTGTTCTCCCACCAAAGAACAACGAAGCGCCCGTCGGGGTAACCGGGGCCACGGGAAACCCGCAATGGGGCTCGGACCTAATCATGGACATGATGCGGCTCTTCAACATCGAGTACGCCGCCGTGCTGCCTGGGTCGTCGTTTCGTGGCATCCACGATTCCGCCGTCAACTACACGGGCAATAGCCGTCCGCAGATGATCCTCTGCAACCACGAGATGATCTGCGTCGCGGCGGCTCGCGGCTACTACCGTGCGACCGGCCGACCCATGGCGGCCATGCTCCACAACTTCGTCGGGTTGCTCAACTCCGCCATGACCATCTACGACGCCTGGTGCGACCGCGCGCCCGTCATCATCATCGGTGGAACCGGTCCGATGGACGCAACCCTTCGACGGCCCTGGATCGACTGGATCCACACGGCCAACCTGCAGGCCGATCCGATTCGCAACTTCGTGAAGTTCGACGATCAGCCCTGGTCGGTCGCCAGCATCCCCGAGTCCATGATGCGCGCCTTCCGCATAGCGACTAGCGAGCCAAACGGCCCCGTCTACCTGTGCTTCAACACGGACGACCAGGAGGCGCCGATCACCGAGCCGTTCCCGCTGCCGGACGTGGGCCGCTTCGCGCCCGCACCAATCCCACGCCCAGACCCGGCAGCCGTGCGGCAGGCCGCCCGTCTCCTCCTCGGAGCGGAGCTCCCCGTCGCATTGGCGGACCGGGTTGGCCGAAGCCCCCAGGCCGTGCGCGCGTTGGTCCAACTCGCAGAGCTGCTGGCGATGCCCGTCCTGAACCTCGGCGCCAGCCAGTCCTTCCCTACCCACCACCCGATGGCATTCGCCGGTATGAACCGCACGTTGCTCCGCGATGCGGACGTCGTGCTGGGCCTAGACTGCGTCGACCTTGCAGGCTCAAGCCTCATCACACCGCCGGGCCACGGTGCGCGCAGCCGTCTGGAGACGCCGAACGCCGGCAAGAAGGTCATCAACGTCTCGATGGACGAGCTGCTAACCCGCTCGATGAGCACGGATTACCAGGCGCTGCCCGCGGCCGACGTGCCGATGCTTTCGACACCGGCGGTCGTGCTGCCACTCCTGATCGAGGAGGTGCGGTCGCAGCTCGATTCCGCCGCGCAGGCGCGGATCGACCGGCGCCGTCAGGTCCTCGAGGGACGCCAGCAGGATCTCCAGCAGAGCTTCCGACGCATGCGCGACGAGCAATGGGACAGGCCGCAGATCAGCGAGCTGCGCCTGTGGGCCGAGCTGTGGGACGCGATCAAGGATGAGGACTTCTGCATTACCCACGGCGCCCCCGGTCGGTCAGCCCCCGGGATCCTGAACATTCCCGGTCCCGAGCGTTCCGTCGCCGGCGGCGGGGGCGGCGCCGTTGGCTCCGGTCCAGGTGTGGCGCTTGGCGCGGGCCTCGGTCTCAAAGACACCGGAAAGCTGCCAGTCGGCTTCTTCGGCGACGGCGACTTCCTCTCAGGCTGCCAGGCTGTCTGGACCGCGGCGCACTACGAGATCCCGGGTCTCTGGGTGCTCAAGAACAACCGCTCCTACTACAACGACGAGGACCATCAGGACCAGATGGCTCGGATGCGCGAGCGACCTCAAGAGAACAAGTGGATCGGCATGCGCATGGAGAACCCCGAGGTCGACTTCGCGGGCCTCGCCCGCGACCTCGGCGCCTCTGGAGAAGGCCCGATACACGACGTTGCGGACCTCCCCGGCACGCTGAAGCGCGCGGTGCAACGTGCGAAGGAAGGCGAGCTCGTGGTCGTAGACGTCCGCGTCGAGAACCGCGGCGAGGGCTAGCAGCCTACCAGCGAACTCCTTCGAAGACCATCGCATCGAGCGCATCGAAGTAACGCGCTCTGAGTGAGAGGCCGAGGCGCACGCCGCGTCGGACAAGGCGCTGCGCCTCCGCCGTCACAGCGTAGGTCTCAAGCAGATGGACCGGCGACGAGCCATGCTCGTCCTCGTCCTCGATGATGCGGCGATATGGCTGCTTGATCCACTCTGGCACCGAGTCGCTGTCGATCGCCCGCTTGATGAGATGCGAGGCGACACCTTCACCGGCGAGCTGGAACGCGGCGAGCCGCTCAACCGTTGTCTCGAGTCCGTGCATCGTGTGGAAGAGGGCTATCTGCTCCGGGGGAGGACCGTAGGCGAAGGGCTCCGCGCCCATTCCTCGGATCCGCTCCATGAGCAGACGCGCGTGTCCGTGCTCCTCGTGGCACGCCTCGCTCAGGAGGTACTTCACCTCGAGCTCGGGTGTCGTGGGTAGCCAGCCGCCGAACACGTCAGCGGCGCGGAACTCGTTAAAGAGCCGACTCTGCATGACGAGCACGCGCTGCTCGTCGGTCGTGAGAGGGATATAGCTGTAGCTCGGGAGTTTCCGGTCGAGCTGATCGCAAAATGCGTGGATGACCTCGATCTGGCCTGCGACGAACGCCCGCGGATCCTGCGCGCCGTTTTCCGTCGGCGCCAGGGCTGAGCCTTGCTCCACCGATTTCCCTCCTTGGCTATCCACTTCAATGAAGGAGTCTACTGCCGCACAAACCCGCTCAGCCTGAGCCTGTCGAAGGCCGTGCCTACTCAACCTCGACGATCATTTCGATCTCGACGCACGTGCCCATGGGCAGTGACCCAACGCCGAACGCGGCTCGCGCGTGGCGGCCCTTGTCGCCGAAAACCTCGACGAGCAGGTCCGACGCGCCGTTGATCACCTGTGGGTGCTCGCCAAAGGTTGGGATGGCGTTCACCATGCCGAGGACCTTCACCACGCGCTTCACGCGGTTCAAGTCGCCCAATTCAGCCTTGACCGTCGCGATCAGGTTGAGCATCGTGAGACGCGCGGCCTCGTACCCCTGCTCCACCGTGACCTCTTGGCCGAGCTTCCCGTTGAAGACCCATTTCCCGTCGCGTCGAGGCCCGCGACCTGAGCAGAAGAGCAGGTTGCCCGTCCGGACGGCGCCCACGTAGTTCGCGATCGCGTCTGGAACCTCTGGGAGCTGCAACCCCAGCTCGGCCAGCCGCTTCTCTGCTTCCAAGACCACTCCTCCTGAGGCATCTTCGGAGGGTGATTGTCGTCGAAACTTCGTACCCTTGAAAAGTCGTCACCGAAGCGGGATGATCAGTTCTCGGTGAAGGTCGGCTGAGGGGGACGTATGGCTGGTGACGTCGACCGCGCGTGCGTGGCGCTGCGCAAAGCGCTGGCGCCCGATCGGGTGATGACCGCCCCTGAGGACATGGTGGTCTACTCCTACGACGGCACGTGGGTCGTCGGCCGTCCTCAGGTCGCCGTCACTGTGCTCAACACGGAAGAGGTAGCGTCCGTCGTCCGCATCGCGAGCGACGAGGAGATCCCGATCGTGCCTCGTGGCGCCGCGAGCGGCCTCGCTGGCGGCTCCGTCCCCCTGTTTGGCGGGATCGTGGTCAACATGACGCGGATGAACAAGATCATCGAGATCGACAAGGTCGGCATGACGGTCGTCACGGAACCGGGCGTCGTGACCGCGGCGCTCCAAGCCGCCGTCGAGCGTGAGGGGCTGTTCTACCCGCCCGACCCAGCCAGCTTGAAGCAGTCGACCATCGGCGGCAACATCGCGACATCGGCGGGCGGGCCTCGATGCCTCAAGTATGGAACGACACGCGACTACGTCCTCGGTCTCCAAGTCGTCCTCCCCAGCGGCGAGATCATGCGGACGGGCGCGCGGACGGCCAAGAACTCGACGGGCTACGACCTGACCCACCTCTTCACCGGATCCGAGGGGACACTGGGCCTGGTGACTGAGGGCACGCTGCGGCTCATCCCGATGCCGCGAGCACGACGGACCATCATGGCGGATTTCACCGCGGTCATCGACGCGGCCAACTCGGTCACGGACGTACTGAATGCGGGGATCGTGCCCTGCGCGATGGAATTGATGGACAACACGACCCTCACCATCGTTGAGCAATACCTGCACGCTGGGCTGAATACGAACGCTGGCGCGTTGCTGCTGATCGAGGTCGACGGCGAGGAAGAAGTCGTTCCTCGACAAGCGCAGGAGATCCTCGAGATCTGCCGCTCTCGGGCCAACGGCGTACGAATGGCCGTCGACGCGAAAGAGGCGGACACCTTATGGAACGCCCGCCGATCGGTTGCCGCTGCATTTGGCCAGCTCCGGCCCAATCGCCTGGGCGAGGATATCGCCGTGCCTCGCAGCAAGATCCCCGAGGCGATCGAGCGCATCCGCGACATCGGGATCGAGCACGATCTCACGATCGCGATCTTCGGCCACGCGGGCGATGGCAATCTTCACCCGAACGTGCTGGTGGACCTGCGCGACGAGGACGAGACACGGCGCACACTGGCCGCGGCGGACGAGATCTTCCGCGTCGCCATGGACCTGGGTGGCGTGCTCTCGGGCGAGCACGGCATCGGCGTCTTGAAGCGTGACTACTTGGCAGACAACCTCGACCCGAACGCCCTGGCCACGATGCGCGCCATCAAACACACACTGGACCCGAAGAACATCATGAACCCGGGCAAGGTGTTGGCTCCGCTGTGAGCGAACCCTCTCCCGAACGACTGACACCCGACTACATCCGCGCGGTGTGGTCGGCGCTCTCGGTTCACGTCATGCCCACGCTCTTGATCCACAGCGAAACGCTGGACGGCGTCGTCGGGGCCCACATCACGCTTGCGTGCGAAACATTTCAGCGGACTGGCAGCTTCAAGTTCCGCGGGGCATACAACCTGCTGGCCAGCATCCCGCACGAGCGGATCGTGAGCGCCTCGTCCGGGAACTTTGGTCAGGCGGTGGCGCTCGCCTCCTCGATGCTTGGACGGAGCTGCACGGTGGTCATGCCGGAAACCTCGGCCCGGATCAAGATAGAAGCCGTCCGGCGCAATGGAGCGACTGTCGACCTCGTCGATACGAAGAAGATCTCCAGGCTGGACCGGGTTGAACAGCTATTGGACCAGGATCCGGAGGCTTTCTACGCGCCTCCATACGACGACCTGCGCGTCGTCGCCGGAAATTCGAGCCTCGGCAGCGACCTCTTCGCGCAGGTAACCGACCTCGATGCCGTACTGGTCCCCGTCGGCGGGGGCGGCCTGATCTCCGGAATCATCACCGCTCGAGACGTGCTCAAGAGCAGCGCGCGGGTTGTCGGCGCCGAGCCCGAGATCGCCAACGACGCCGCACGCTCGCTCCGCGAGGGCAAGATCGTGGTCAACGACGCGGAGCCGCCGACCATCGCCGACGGCGTACGGACCCTCTCGCTCGGCAACGTGACGTGGCCCATTATCAAAGCGGGTGTCGAGGACATCCTGGAGGTTCCCGAGGCGGCCATCGCCGAAGCCACCCGCCTCCTCTTCCGCTACGCCAATGTGAAGGCTGAGCCGACAGGGGCACTATCGCTGGCGTCGGCTCTGGCGCACAGGGAGCAGTTCGTCGGCCAGCGTATCTGTTGCGTCGTCAGCGGTGGAAACGTCGACGAAGAGCTGTATGCCCGGATCCTGCGCGAGGAGCTGTGACCTCACTGATGTCACCGAAACGCTCGCTCTTCGCGCCGTGGCCTTATAGTTGTTGCAGATCCGGGCGCGTCCCGGGTCTGGGGTGAAATGGAAACAGTAGAGAGCGACGAACCTCCGTCTCGTCGCCTACCTAGACCGGAGCCGATCTCGTGCCGGACATAGGCACCGAGACGCTCTTGATCCTGGCGCTCTTGGCCCTCAACGGGCTCCTCGCCATGTCCGAAATCGCCATCGTTACCGCTCGCAAGATCCGTCTTCAGCGGCTTGCCGAGGATGGTGACAGACGCGCCGCCGTAGCGCTCGAGCTGGGTAGCGACCCTAGCCGCTTCCTCTCCACCGTTCAAATCGGAATCACGGCCGTCGGGATTCTCGCGGGCGCCTTCGGCGGAGCCACGCTCACCAGAGAGCTCCAGACCTTTTTCGGCACAGTTCCCGTGCTGGCGCCGTACCGGGAGCCATTGAGCTTCAGCCTCGTGGTCGTGGTCATCACCTATCTGTCCCTGGTCATCGGCGAGCTGGTCCCCAAGCAGGTGGCGCTGGCCGACCCGGAGCGCATCGCCGTGTATGTCGCGAAGCCGATGCACGTTCTGTCTCGGCTTGCCGCTCCCATCGTGTGGCTCCTAACCATTTCGACCGAGGCGATCCTGACCTTGCTGCGCGTCCGCCGTGTCTCAGATGACGTCGTTTCGGATGACGAGATCAAGCTGCTGATTCAGCAGGCGACGCGCAGCGGCGCCTTCCAGGCGGTCGAACAGGAGCTCATGGAGGGGGCGCTAGACCTCGGCGAGCAGCGGGTTTACGAGCTGATGACCGCGCGCCCGCGCGTCGTGTGGCTCGATGTTGAGGACCCGCCCGAGGAGAATTGGCGCAAGGTATCCGCGAGCTCCCACACGTCATTCCCTGTGTGCGAGGGCGGTCTCGATTCGGTGCTAGGCATCGTATCGATCAAACAGTTGTGGGAGCGTCTGATCAACGGCCAGTCCGTCGACCTGCGCACCATAGACCTAAAGCCACCCATCTACGTGCTGGACCGCCAACCCGCGCTCAAGCTCTTCGAGGTTTTCCAAGAGCCGGGCGTCGGGCTCGCGCTCGTCATTGAAGAGCGAGGAAACGTCGAAGGCGTGGTGAGCCTCGCAGACCTCATCGAGGCGATTGTCGGCGACGCCGCGCTACTGGGGAAGCGCCGGGATCATCAGCCGATTCAGCGCGAGGACGGATCGTGGCTGCTCGACGGGTTGATGGCCATCGACGACCTCAAGGAGATCCTGGAGCTGGACGATATCCCTGGCGAGGATCAAGGGAGATACCAGTCGCTGGGCGGCTTTATTTTCGCCTTGGCCGGGAAAGTGCCTGAGACAGGCGACTACGTCGAATGGGACGGCTGGCGCCTGGAGGTTGTGGACATGGACGGGCGACGCATCGACAAGGTGTTGGGCATGCCGCTTCACGCCAAACGGGAGAGCTTCGCCGAGGCGGGTTGACCCCGAGCTAGCGAGCTTGTTCCGCCTCGGACGTTGAACGCGCCTTGTGGCGCCGCGCAAACGTGACCAGCGCTTCCATTTGCTCCTCGTTCGGCGATGCCTGCCAGCGCCGCGCCTTCACGAGCTGCAGCGACTGAGTCGCCGAGTAGCCCTGGGCGACGAGGACGCAAGAGCCGAGAAGCGGCCCACGGCCGACGCCGTGTAAGCAATGGACGTAGACCCGCTGACCCAGGTCTATGCGCCGCTTGACCCACTCCACGCCTTCGTCGAGCGATTCCTGGCTGATCTCGTGGGTGTCGGGTGCCGGGAGCCACAAGAGCTCGATGCCGTGCTTGTACAGGGCTTCCTGGTCGTCACGGTCCTCCGCGCGACAGTCGACAACCGCGTTCACGCCCATCGACCGCAGCTTGGGGATGTCCGCCCTGCGGAAAACCCCGCCCACGGCGAGCTCGTCCGTGATCCAGGAGAAGTTGAGCTTCGTCGGCGCGAACTCGAGAATCCGCGCGACGCCCTTCCGCCCGAACCGGAGGACATCCTCAACAACGCGCTTGATCGGTGAGCGGTCTCGAAGCTCGGGCGGGACGTCCGCGGCTCGCTGCCTCTCGTAGAGCTCCCGCTCGTACTCAGACCTGGACACGCTCTGCCTTGAACGCTTGGTCCTCGATGTACTGCTCGGCCGCGATCGCTGCCGTTGTGGCGTCGCCGACCGCCGTCGTGATCTGACGCGCGAGCTGAGAACGAACGTCGCCAGCGGCGTAGAGGCCTGGAACGCCCGTTTCCATCCGGTCGTTCGTTATGAGGAAGCCCTGCTCGTCGTGCTGGAGATGGCCCTCGAATAGACCGCTATTCGGAGTAAAGCCGATGAAGATGAACACGCCATCCAGGGCAACGTCCCTCTTGCTCCCATCCTTCGGGTTGCGGACCTTGGCGTTCTGCACCGTCTGCCCGCCGCCGATCTCGTCGATGACGCCCGGCGTCACGAGCTCGATCTTGTCGTTGTCCCGAACCTTGTCCTGCAGGATGGGCTGGGCGCGAAACTCGTCGCGTCGATGAACGAGGTACACCTTGGACGCATGGCGTGTGAGGTAGAGGCTTTCCTGGAAGGCAGAGTCGCCGCCACCGACGACAGCCACGGTCTTGTTCCGGAAGAGCGGCCCGTCGCAGACTGCGCAGTAGGATACACCTCGACCGGCGTACTCCTCTTCGCCAGGGACGTCGAGCTTCTTCGGAACGCCACCGGCGGTCATGATGACGGTCTTGGAGACGAACTCCTCGCCCTCTTCTGTCTTGGTGGTGAAGAGGCTCGTTTCGTCGGACCGGGAGATCTTTGTCACGGTGCCCTGCTGGATCTTGAGACCGAACTTCAGAGCGTGCTCTTCCATCCGCTCGGCGAGCTCTCGACCGGTGGTGGTCACGAATCCCGGATAGTCCTCGATCAGATCTGTGTTCAGCAGCTCCCCGCCGGGGATGAGCCGCTCCACCAATACCGCGTTCAGATTTGCTCGCGCGGCATACAAACCAGCGGTGAGGCCCGCGGGGCCACCACCGACGATCAGTACATCTATGACGTCTTGCTTCACGTGTTCTCCATTCTCACTTGCCCGCTGCCTTGTACAACGCGGAAGGACCCGATAATCTTTCGGGTTGACAAGTGACCTTTTTTGCAGGCGTCTAATTACGCAAAGGATACGGCATGCAGCCAGAGCGACAGCCCTCGTCTGCCCCGAAACTCGGCACGAGGTGAAAGCCCCGGTTCCTCAGTCGCCAGAGGGGAACACCCCAGCTCCTCTCCCACCGCAGTGGGGGAGGTTGGGTGAGGGCACCCAGGACAGCGCACACATTCCCCCGGCGAGACGAACCGATCTCCTTCTTCTCCTTGCCATCCTCATCATTGCCACCGCCAACGGGCTCCTCTGGCTGTACACGGTTCCCTTCCACAAAGCACCGGACGAGGGAGCCCACTACCAGGTCGTGCGCTTCATCCGCGACCACGAACGCCTGCCTATCTTCAAGCCCGAAGAGCTCTGGCTCATCCGAACGCCCACCGGCGTCATTGAGACGTATGCGGCATTCCCGCCTCTGGCATACATCGTGTCCGCCGTCGCGAGCTGGATTTTCCGTGACGAGTCCATGTGGGCAGCGCGGTACGTTTCGCTCGGCTCGTACCTCGGCACCGTCGCAATTACGTTTTGGATTGCACGGCGACTCTTCCCCAGCGCACGATCGATCGCCGTAACGGCGGCGCTGAGCGTCGCCTTCCTGCCGCAGTTTGCGTTCACGGGTGGATACGTCAACAACGACGCCTTGGCCGTGCTGGAGACGGCCATCATGCTGGCGCTGCTCGTCACGGCTCGACGGATGAATGCGCCACCATGGACCTACCTCAGCATAGGTATCGCGGTCGGCGCCATGGCCATCACGAAGTACACCTTCTACGGCGTCGCCGGTATTGGCATGCTCGCGGCTCTTGCCCTGATCGTTTCACAGCGGCGCTCGGTCCTCTTACGCTTGGTGTCGCTCGGGGCTGGCGCAGGGCTGATGAGCATCTGGTGGTTCGTGCGCAACATCCAGCTCTACGGTCAGCTCATCCCAGGCCAAGTCATCGCTGACGCCAAGGCGTCCGCCGGGGGCAATGCCCTCTTCATTCCGGCCGACCACGGCATCAATTTGCTCACGCTTTCAACGGACACGAACTTCTGGGAGCTCACCCTCAAGAGCTTCGTGGCCGCCTTCGGGTTCATGGCGATATTCCTCGACGCACCGTACTACTGGGCAGCGCTCGTCGTGGGGCTGCTGGGCCTGGTGGGCATTCTGGTTCGGCTTCGCCACGGGGCGATCGAGCGTTCCCGCTTGCTCATCGCCTTGATCGTGCCGGCGATCCTGGGAATGACGATCCTCTCGACGATGGTGGTCAACGTATACGGCGAATACTCGCCCCAGGGCCGGTACTTGTTCCCCGCCCTGATTCCCATCGCTATCTGCGCCGCGGGCGGCTGGTATTGGCTCTCGCGCGAGAGCCGCTATCTCCGCTGGCTGCCCACCGCCGCGACCTTGGCCCTCATGACCATCAACCTATCGAGCTTGTTCTTCTTCGTCATTCCGCGCCACTACGGCCAGGCCGAGCGCGTGACGGTACAGGTCGACCGACCCGACGGTCCGCACAATTCGAAGGATGCGATCGAGATTGCAGGCTGGAGCCTCGTCGAGGGTGTCTCTGATTGGCACCCCTACACACCCGGCGTCATCAGCGACTACCGGCACCCGACACCGGGCATCGAGATCTATATGGGCGGCCCGCCAGGCATCGGCAAATTCGTCGCAGCCGCACGCTACGGCTTCCGCCGCCCTGACGTTGCCGACTTCTACGGAGGAGCATCGCGGTTGGAGCGCATAGGCTTCTGGCTCCTGCTACCGGCGGGGAGCCTCGCCCCTGGCAAGTACCAGCTCTTCGCCTGCGCCCCCGCCATATCCGAATCGGCCCACACCTGCGGAGAGCGCACCCTCGAAGTGCTTTAACTGAAGATTCCCTAGCCAAGCAAGGGGTTCGCCACACGCACGGCCTGGCCGTGGAGCTCACGCACATTCTTGGAGAAGACCTGCGCTCCGCGCTGGGTGGCCAGAGCCGCGAGGTACGCGTCAGCGAACGATAGCCCCGCGGTGTTCTGCCAGCGTTCCACGGTATCTACCATGACGGCCTTCTCCCCGTGGACCGCTTCCCAAGCCAGGATCATCAGCAGGTACTCGGCCACATCCGAGCGCGTCATCTGCTTCAGGTAGTGGGGCAAGGCGTAGGAGAGCTCATGCAGGATGACCGGGTCGAGATACGCCTCGACTTGCCCTGCCTCAAGGGCTCTAAGAAAGTGCCGACACTCATCACTGGCGGAGTCCTCTGCGTGTGCGTGAATGAACACGTTGGTGTCGAGGAGCCCCGGAGATGCCTCAGGCACCAAGCACGTCCTCGGCGGCGCGAGACTGCCATGCTGCCCGATCGTTTCCGTCATCGATCGGCAGACTTATGTGATAGCGGGTCAACGCGTCGCGGAGTCGCATCCGGGGTAAGGCCCGTAGCTCGACTCTCCCAGGGGACGTCACCACGAATGCGACGATATCTCCCGGATTGATTCCCGCGGCTTCGCGAATCGCTCTCGGCACTGTTATCTGGCCACGCGCCTGCACTTTCCCAAGTTCCATGCTGTCCTCTGTATGCAGTCCCAACGCTCGCATACAATTGCTGATTCGCGGTAATCCCTCCGATTGCCGCGAATTATTGTAGCGCAGCGGCGGCAGGTTCCATCCAGATCGCGCCCTGTGTAACTAGAAACCGTTGCGCCGTGAACATATGTCGCGCGTCACACCAGCGCATCATCATTCGAATCAGTTCGAAGCGGTCAGGCGAACGTCGCGTGGTAGGGTCATCGTGAATGTCGAGCCTTTGCCCGGCTCGCTCTCGACCGTGACGTCCCCGCCCATGAGTTGGGCGAATTGGCGAGTGATTGCAAGCCCGAGGCCAGTCCCGCCGTACCTCCGCGTCGTAGACGCATCGGCCTGGCTGAACGCCTGGAAGAGCTTTGCCATCTGCTCGGCCGTCATGCCGATCCCCGTGTCCGAGACGGCGAAGGATATGAAACCCCCGTCCTTGCGCACTCGCCAGGTCACGAGGCCTTTCTCCGTGAACTTGGCCGCGTTGGAGAGCAGGTTCAGCACTGATTGCTTGATCCGCGTCCGGTCCGAGTGCATCTCCCCGATCTGCTCAGGCAAATCGAGCACGAATTGGTTCGCGTTCTTTTGCACCAGTGGGGTTGCCAGCGACTGAACCTCGTGAATCAAGTCGTCGACGGAGAAGGTCTCAGGTAACAGATCCATCCGCCCCGCCTCGATCTTCGACAGGTCGAGAATGTCGTTGATCAGCTCCAGCAGGTGCTTGCCTGCCGAGTTGATCTCCTCCAGGTCAGGGATGTACTGCTCGTGACCCGCGTCCTCCGCGTCTTCTTGGAGCATCTCGCTGAAGCTGATGACAGCGTTCAACGGCGTTCGGAGCTCGTGGGACATATTGGCCAGGAACTCGCTCTTGTGCTGGCTCGCCACGGCGAGCTCGGCGTTCGTCTGCTCGAGTTCCTTCAGCAGACGCGCGTTCTCGATGGCGATCACTGCCTGATCCGCGAAGGTCTCCACAAGCTGGATCAAGGCGTCGGGGAACGGCTCCGTGTTTGCCTTGCTCAGCAGGATTGCGCCGATGGCAATCCCCTCGCGGAGCATCGGCACTCCCAGGTACGCCCTACCCTCCGTGCCCCCGGGGGGAGTCACCCGATATTCAGGATCGACCGTGGCATCGAGCACGACCACGGCTCGGCCTTCGAGGACGGCGCGGCCAGTAACCGACCCCCGGTCGACCCGGGGCGGCTCCCGTCTCAGGTACTCCGTCACTTCTGGCCGCATATTGCACGCAGCAATGACCGGGAGGCGGTCACCTTCCAGGAGGTGGATGTGTCCAGCCACGGCGTGAGACAAGCGCACGGCGTTATCGACAATCGTTTGCAGGATTCCCTGCAGGTCGAAGGCAGAGCGGCTGATTGCCTGGAGCACGTCCGCCGTGGCCGTTTGTTGCTCCAAGGCCTCACGCAGGGCCGAGTTGCGCTCGTTCAGCTCCTTGAAGAGGCGGACGTTCTCGATCGCGATGACCGCCTGATCGGCGAAGGTTTTGAGTAGCTCGACCTGCCGATCGGTGAACCGACCCGGCTCGATTCGGTTCACTGCGATACTCCCGATGCCGATACCCTGCCGCAGCAGCGGGGTAATCAGGATAGCGCGGAAGCCGCCACTTACCGCGACTCGCCGTCCGTAAGCCGCTGATTCAGTCAGCGCGTCACCGTAGTGGACCGTCTCCGCGAGTCGGATGACGCGGTATTGTGAGTTGCCAGGCGCGAGGGGCCGCGGCTCCGTCAACCCGGCGAGGCCAAAATGTGCGAGAGGCTGTGCCACGTCACCCTCGGCCAGGAAGATCACGGAGCTATCAGCGCCGCACACGTGGACCGCGCTCTTGGCAATCGCGTCGAGCACGGGTTGCAGCTCCGTGGGCGAGCTGGCGATGATCTCCAGCACCTCAGCCGTCGCCGTCTGCTGCTCCAGCGATTCCTTCAAGTCATTGAAGAGTCGAGAGTTCTCCATGGCGATCGCGGCCTGGGCTGCAAACGTCTCTACCAACGCGATCTCTGCAGACGTGAACGGCCGCGGCTCGATGCGACTCATCGAGATGACGCCAACCGCCTCACCGCCACGAAGAAACGGGGTGCTGAGATTGACGCGCCGGCCGAGGGTCCGATAGTACGCCTTGAATCCAGCGTAGGCTTCGTCCTCCAGGTCCTCAGTGTCGGGAATATGGATCGTACGCGCCTGGACCACAGTTGCATCGACGGGTCCACTCCCTCCGATCGGGGCGCGGTAGCCCACCTGCCGGGTGCCGGGTATCTGCCCCGCCTCCGTTGAGCGCGCAACAACTACGAGGTCTATGTCGTCTCGCATCCACACGAGCACATTGTGGACGTCCAGAACGCGTGCAGCGGCATCCGCGATCGCTTGGTACACTGGCGTCACTTCTGTCGGAGATCCGCTGATGATCTGGAGCACCTCGCTCGTCGCCGTCTGACGATCCAGGGCACCGCGCAGCTCGGCGTTTCGCTCGTTCAGCTCGGCGAAGAGCCGCGCGTTGTCAATCGCGATCACTGCCTGATCGGCGAACGTTTCTAACAGCGTGCTCTGCCGCTTACTGAACGGATGTCCGTGCACTCTGGCGGTCAATACGCCTATGGCAACATCGTCGCGTGATAACGGGACCGCGATCACGGAGGTCTTCGGCTCCCAGATTGCGCCGTCGTGGGGGAAATCAGTCCCCGGACCTGTCTCGCGGTCAGTATCGCGAACGAAGATCGTTCGACGATCCACGGCCGCCCGTGCCGTGATGGTGGTCCGATCGAGCTGTATCTCGTTGTCGCGTCGGAAAAGGCCGTGGCGTGACACGGCCCGCAGGCGCTCGCCATCCACGAATCGGATCGTCACCGCATCAGCAGCGCAGAGCCGCGCCGCGCTTTCGACGATGGCATCCAGCACGGGCTGCACGTCGGTTGGCGAGCTGGCGATGACTTTGAGCACCTCGGCCGTCGCCGTCTGCTGGTCCAAAGACTCCCGCAGATCGTTGAAGAGCCGCGCGTTCTCAATCGCGATGACCGCCTGCGCGGCAAACGTCTCAAAGAGGGCGATCTCGCGTTCGTTGTACGGGCGTACCTCACCACGGGCCACGTCAATGGAGCCGATCGCAATTCCCTCTCGGAGGAGGGGGGTCGCGAGGAGCGTTCGCCCCGGCAACTCTTCAGATGGATACCAGCGCGTCTGCAGGCCATTGCCAGGGTTGCGTGTGTCCTCGATCTGAATAGTCTTACCGTCGATCACCGCGCGGCTACCGATCCGAGACCGGTCGAGGGGATCAGTATTGCCCACGGTCAGAAAGGGAAGCTGTGGACCATGCCGCGCGACGACTCGTAGCAGGTTTCCCTCGAGCAGACGGATCGTTACTGCTCCCGAGTCGGTCGAGACCATCGCTACCTTTCCGATCGCATCTAGCACCGGGTCTAGCTCGGTCGGCGAGCTCGCTATGACCTCCAGCACGTCAGCGGTTGCTCTTTGATGCGCGAGCGCCTCGGCTAGCGCACGCCTCTCCTGCTCCACTTGTTCGGCGAGTCGAGCGCGCTCGATGGCCGTCGCGGCGAAATCCGCGAACGTCTGCGCCGCACGGATCTCGTCGTCGGTGAAGGGCTTGACGTCCGGCTTGGAGATAACCATGGCGCCGACAGCCACCGTTCCCTGCATCATGGGTACGCCAAGCACGGTTCGGCTGCCGCGCAGACGTGAATGAGCGCCAAGATTGCCGTCACTCGGGAGACTCTGGACGTCCGCGACATGGACGGGTGTTTGTTGCAGGATCGCTTTGGACGGAATGCTGTTCCCATCCATCTGGAGCTCAGTGCCTGATGAGGGGCGGGACCGCGGGCCGTAACGTGCCGCCACGCGCATCGTGTGACCGTCTGACAGCAGGATGTCGGCGTCCAATGATCCGAAGAGTCGAGCGGCGCTTTCGGCAACATTGTCCAGCACCGCCTGCAGATCGAACGCCGCGGGCTCAGTCATTGCCGTTACTCCGCTCTGCTGGTCGCACCGTCACGCGTGCAGCAGCCCCTTGTGGCGGAGGGCCCGCTCGAGTGACGGCTGCATCTTCATGGCGCGGAACTCCTCGATCGCGAACTCCAGGTGGCCGTGCCCCTCCGCGCGCTGCTGCTCTCTCTCCGTTTGGGAGAGCGTCGGGGAAATCGTTTCATCCAGCAGCAGCTCCGCCAACTGAAACCGCGTGAGGGCAACCTCGGGTCGGTAGCCAATGCTCGTCGCCCAGTCCAGGGCCTGCGCGCAGGCCGTGCGTGCCTGAAAGGTGTCCCGAACCATGGCCGACGCCGCCCCGCGCAGGCGGGCGACGTTCGACAACCCGTAGTCGCCGTCGACCGCGATCGTGCCGCGAAGCTTCTCGGCCAGCATCGAGGCGGTCTTCGCATCACCCAGCGCGACCGCACCTTCGAGCAGCCCGGCGAGCCGCACAGAGGGCACGTCATCGCGCTCCGCAACCCGCGCGTCCTCGAGCGCCTGTTTGAGGAGCGAGGCCGCCTCTTCAACCTGGCCCTGTGCGGCCATCCCGAGAATTCGAAGCCCCACGGCTCCCCCTAGGCCCCTCCACCCCCGAAGTCCGCCGTCAACCGTTTCGGCGGTATCGAAGCTGCCGCCAAGAGCGAGAAGCGGACGCGGACGCAGGAATCGGGCCAGGTCCGCCGCACTATCCAGCTCCTCCGCCCGAGCTTCGAGCCGCTTCGCCGCGTCGAGGGCGCGGGCGAAGTCGCCATCGAGCGTTGCGACGATCGCCTCGCGGGTATCGGGCCAGAGAAGGAGCACCGCGTCTTGCGTGCGCGATGCCACCTGGTCGATCTGCGCCCAGCACCGCTCAGCGGCCTCCCGACGGCCCGCCGCAAGGAACACCATGCCGCAGCGCCGCAGCGTCAGCTCCAACGTACGATTGGCAACCCCCTCCCACGACCGAGCGATCACGTCGTCCGCGAGCTGGAAGGTCCGTTCCTGGTACGGCGGCGCCCAATAAGGCGACAGCAGGGCGGCGGCCGACCACAACGTCGCCTCGGGGTCGCCCACTTCCGTCGCCAGCTCGTAGGCGTGCTCCGCGAGGTGACGCGCCTTCGCCCAATCCCCATCCTGGACACAGACACCGGCCATCGCTACGTCGGCATAAACCCGCATCCGCGTTCCTTCGTCCGCGTAGCGGTCGAGGGCCTCCGCCCACTGGCGGAGCGCGGCCGCGTCGGCCCCGACAGGGCCGCTGGCGGATCGGCTCATCCCCTCATACGCCACACGACACGCCCGAACCGCCCGGCCACGGTTGCCGAGAGCTTCGGCGAGCACGAGCGCCTCCGGAGCCACGTCCCGGTACGCGCGCCCGGGCTCCCCGGCGGGGAGGAGCGCCTGGCCCAACGCCAGCAGCAGATCGCAACGGCGGGACCGATCCTCCGGGTCCAGCACGCCCTGCACCTCGAGCGCCTGTTCGAGAAACCGAATAGCCTCGCCATAGGCGTTGAGGCTGATGGCGCGCTGCGACGCGATCTCCCCATACTGCACGGCCTTCGCCAGGTCCGCGGGGTCCGAAGAATGAGCGAAGTGATCGGCCAGAATGCCCGCGTAGTCTTCGACGTGCTCCTCGTACTGTTCCTCCAGGGCACGCGCCACCTGCTGGTGGAGCCGCAAGCGGCGCGGAATGCTCACATCCTCGTAGAGCGTCTGCCGGAAGAACGCGTGCGCAAATCGGTATGAAGCCCCGCCGACGCGCGCCTGCTCCTGAAGCACGCCGACTCGGGCGGCCTCCTCCAGAGCATCGATGAGCTCGTCCTCGCTCACGTCCGCGATCGTGCCCACCGTCTCCAACGAGAAGTCCCGCCCGATGACGGAGGCCAGCGTCAACACCCGCGTGCACATCGGGCTGAGGCGGGCGAGGCGCCGGCCGATAACCTCGCGAAGGCCCTCCGGAATGTGCTGCTCCAACGGCGTATTGCCCGTCGGTTGCCAGCGGCCGTCCCTGCGGGCAACGAGGCCCTCGTCTGCCAACCAGCGCACCACCTCCTGCACGAACAGCGGATTGCCCTCTGTTTGCCGAAAGACGGCTTGGGCGAACGCCCAGGTGACGTCCTGGTTGGCGATCGCGCTCAGCATCCGTTGCACCTCGTGGTCCGACAGTCCACGAAGCATGATTCGCTCGAAGCCTGGCCCCCGCCGCAGCTCAGCGAGTGCGGAAGAAAGTGGGTGGGAAAGATCGACGTCCAAGTCTCGATAGGTGCCGACAACCAGAATTCGCGCGTCCTGTAGCCGGCGCGCTAGATGCAACATGACGTCCAGCGTGCCCCGATCCGACCAGTGCAGGTCCTCCAGCACGATCAGGAGCGGACGGTCCTGGCTCGCCCGGCGCAGAAACCCGACCACCGCCTCCAGCAGCCGCCAGCGTTCTTCCTCCGGGTCGCCCGTGCGCCCATCCGGCGAACTGGCAGGGACGCCTCCGCGATCTGCGATCTCGGGCACGATGCGGGCGAGGTCCCACGCGGCCGATCCGAGCAGTCGTTGTAGGTCCTCTGCCGCCAGCGATGCGGCATAGTCCCGAATTGCCTCGATGAACGGCAGGTAGGGCAGAGAGACGTGGCCCTCTTCGTAGCTGTGGCCGAGCAGCGTTCGGCCACCTCGGACCGCGGCAAACGTGGAGAGCTGCTCGCACAGGGCAGTCTTGCCGATCCCGGGCTCGCCGGCGACCATGAGCACGCCGCCCTGCCCCGAGCGCGCGCGCTCGAACGCCTTCTTCGCCTGTTCCAGCTCCGCATCTCGCCCGACAAAGGTCGTCCGGTAAAGGGGATTCTCGCCGTGGGTGCTGATGCGGGCGGCTGAGGCATCCGCGCTGGCCCCTTCTGACACACCGGCTGTTGCGCCTGCCGGGCCGCCCTCACCCCAGCCCTCTCCCAGAGGGAGAGGGGGTAGTTCCTCTCCCACTGCAGTGGGAGAGGTTAGGTGAGGGCGTCCTCCGATGCCGGAGTCAGCAACTGACAACAGTGCCTGCCTCACTTCCGACGCGGACCCTGGCCGACGCGACGGGTCCTTCTCCAGCAGGCGCAAGATCAACGTCTCCAACCCGGGCGGGATGCTCGGGTCGTGCCAGGACGGGGCCACCGGTGGCGTATTCAGGTGTTGGGTGATGATCGCCACGCTCTCGTCGCCGATAAACGGTGGGCGGCCGGCCATCATCTCGTAGAGCATGGCCCCAAGCGCATAGAGGTCGGAGCGCGGCGTGACCTCGCCGCCGAGCGCCTGCTCCGGCGGCATGTAGCTCACCGTGCCCACCATCAGCCCGGTCTGCGTGAGCCGGCTGCGATCGAGGGCAACGGCGAGGCCGAAGTCCCCGATCTTTGCCGTGCCGTCCGACGTGAGCCACACGTTGCCGGGCTTCAAATCGCGATGGACGATCTTGTGCGCGTGGGCATACTCCAGCCCGTGACAGACTTCGCTCATAATGCGGAGCGCCTGGGCTATCGGAACCCGATGGTCGGGGCAGTCACCGATCAACCCCTCGACGTCGCCGCCGCCCATCAGCTCCGTGACGATGTACGGCTGGCCCTGATGCTCGCCGAAGTCGAAAACGCTGACCACGTGGGAGTGGGCGCCGAGCCGTCCCATCGCCTGGGCCTCGCGGCGCACCCGCTCGCGGCCCACGTCGTCCAATCCTTCGGTCTTGATCAGCGCAAAGGCGACGTCTCGATCCAGGAGCGTATCGTGGGCAAGGTACACCAGCTTTTTCCCGCCCTCACCCAGGAACTTTTTCCCCTCATAGCGACCATCGGCGAATCGCAAGGCGCCTTGCGTGTCGCGAGCCCCGAAAGAGTTCGTCGGAGCCGGGGGCGTCGAGTTGGGCCGAGCATCCGCGCCCGCAAGCTGGGCGCCACACTCTGAGCAGAATTTGCCGCTCGGCGGATTGACCGTGCCACAGGCGCCGCACCGTGACTCCAGCCGCGTACCGCACTCGCCACAGAACTTATGGCCCGCCGGGTTCTCGTACCCGCACGCCCCGCAGACGCTCATGTGGCGGATTGGACCTTCGCGAGCTGGGCTTGAATCTTGCCGACGAGGCGATCGATGTCGATCGGCTTCACGTCGTAGTCGTCGCACCCCGCATCGAGCGCCTGCTCACGATCACCGACCATCGCATGCGCGGTGAGCGCGATGATCGGGATCTTGCTCGTCTTCGGGGCGCCCTTGATACGACGCGTCGCCTCCCACCCATCGAGCACGGGCAGGCTCATGTCCATCAGGATCACGTCTGGAACTTCGGCCGTCGCCATGTCCACGCCCTGCTGCCCATCGCCCGCGAGCAGGACGTCGAAACCGCTGCGCCCGAGCCGACGAAACAGGATGCGCTGGTTCACCTCGTTGTCCTCAATGACCAGAATCTTGGTCATCCGCCCCTCCAAAGATCAAAACGTGCCATTCTGGGGTCGCCAAGTCGACACTGTGTGCAGGGCTGATTCAGACTTCCCTCGCCCCCATCGGGGAGAGGGATAGGGCGAGGGGGCACGCTTGCGAACTCACAGCGGACAGCAGGGAGAGACGCTTCATGCACCAACGTTCCTCGTGTGTGCGATCACTAGCTCGCGCACGCGGGCGGCAAGGCCATCGCCCGTGTACTCGCCCTTCTGCAAGATCCGCTCGACAAATCCATTCAGCCGAGCGCGGTCCTCTTCCGTCAGATCCCGCGCCGTGATCACCACGACCGGTATCTCTCGCCACTCCGCGCGCTTCTGCAGCTCCGCCACCACGTGGAAACCATCCATCACTGGCATGAGCAGGTCAAGCAGAATCAGCGAGGGCGCCTCTGATTCAATGAGGTCGAGCGCGGCACGGCCATCCGCCGCCTCGGCCACTCGCCACCCCTCGCGCTCCAACGCTCGACGCACGCTCTCCCGCACCGCCGGGTCGTCATCCACCACGAGGATGGCGTGGTCCGGCGACGGTCGATACCGCTGCAGAATGGCCAGCAGCCGCTGCCGATCGATCGGCTTGGTAAGAAACTCCGCCGCCCCGAGCGCATAACCCATGCTCCGATCATCGAGAACCGTCGCCATGATAACCGGGATGTCCGCCGTGTCCGGGTCAGCCTTGAGCTTCGTGAGAACGGTCCAACCGTCCATGCCAGGCATCAGTACATCAAGAATGATGGCAATCGGCCTCTGCTCCTTCGCAAGCCGCAGACCCTCCTCGCCGCCAGGGGCCACGATGACCCGGAGCGGCTCGTCGGCCAGCGCTCGCTGCATCAGGTCACGCGCGACGGCATCGTCGTCGATAACGAGGACGACGGGCGCATCGGGCGCCGACACGTTGGCGTCGCCTGCCTCGGCACCACCCTCGGTCCGATCCGAGATGTGCGTCGGCCGCTGCCGAACGTCGCGCATCACGGCGATCGTGAACGTGGAGCCCTTGCTCGGCTCGCTCGAGACGGTGACGTCGCCGCCCAGCATTTGCGCGAACTCACGGGTGATGGCCAACCCGAGCCCAGTGCCACCGTACTTCCGCGTCGTCGAAGCATCGGCCTGCGAGAACGCCTGGAACAACCGCGCCATCTGCTCCGACGTCATCCCAATCCCCGTATCGGACACGGAGAAGGAGATGAGCTCACCCCCTCTCCCTCTGGGAGAGGGTTGGGGTGAGGGCGCTACTCCCTCTCCCGCACCCACCCTCCACGTAATCGTGCCCTGCTCCGTGAACTTTGCCGCGTTCGACAACAGGTTGAGCAGCGACTGCTTGATCTTGGTCCGGTCCGAGTACATCTCCCCGATATCCGGTTCCACCTCTACGACGAAGACGTTGCCGTTGTGCTCGACGAGCGGCGCGGCCAACGAGCGCACTTCCTGGACCAGCACCTCCAATGAAAACGCTTCGGGGAACAGGTCCATGCGCCCTGCCTCGATCTTCGACAGGTCCAGGATGTCGTTGATGAGCCCGAGCAGGTGCTTCCCGGCGGCGTTGATCTCTTGCAGATCCGGCAGGTACTGCTCATGTCCCGCGTCCTCGGCATCCTCTTGAAGCATCTCGCTGAAGCTGATGACGGCATTGAGCGGCGTCCGCAGCTCGTGACTCATGTTGGCCAAGAAATCGGACTTGTGCTTGCTCGCGACCTCTAGCTGCGCGTTCTTCTCGTTCAGTTCTTTGAAGAGACGTGCATTCTCCAGTGCGATGACCGCCTGATCCGCGAACGTCTGTGCCATGGCGATCTGCTTCTCCGTGAATGGCCGGACCTCCTGACGCCGTACGGTGATATAGCCAACGCTCTGCCCTTGACGGATTAGGGGGGCCATAATCAAAGAGTGCCAGCCGCCGCTCTGTGCCGCCCGGCGTCCGAATTCACTGCCTTCCGCTGCAGCATCAGTGAAGTGGACAGTCTCACCGAGATTGAGTGCTCGCCAACTCCCCGAACCAGGAGTGATCGGCACCGGTGGACCCACTGGAATCCCTCCGAAGTGCGCCACGACCGATGCGACGTCCCCCGCGACGAGTCGGATCGTTGCATCACCCGCCCCGCACACCTTCGCCGCGCTTTCGGCGATCGCGTCCAACACGACCTGGAGCTCCGTTGGCGAGCCGGCGATGATGTTCAGCACTTCTGCCGTCGCCGTCTGCTGCTCGAGTGATTCGTGCAAGGCAGCATTACGCTCGTTCAGCTCGGTGAACAGGCGCACGTTCTGGATGGCAATTACCGCTTGGTCGGCGAAGGTCTCCAGCAGAGCGATCTGCCGATCCGAGAAGGCATTGGGCTGAGCGTGGCGAAGCACGAGGGTCCCAATAGCTTGACCTTCTCGAACCAATGGTGTCGCGACGATCGATCTGAGGGGCAGCCCAGTTGAGCGTTGTCGCGTCGGATGGTCTTCTGGCAGGCTCAGCACCTCCCTCGTGTAGGCGGTGCGTAGCTCCTGCATGGCCCTGCCCGAGGTCGTGATGCCCAACCCGTCGATCGTCTGAATCCCGACCTGCGGCGGGAATGGACCGACGTGGGCCGCGGATCTCAACCCACCTGCCTCGACCAGACGCAGCTCCGCGTCCGCGGTGCCACAGAGCCGCGCCGCGTTCTCGGCGATGGCGTCGAGCACGGGCTGGATGTCGGTCGGGGAGCTGGCGATGATTTCGAGCACCTCGGACGTGGCAGTCTGCTGATCGAGCAGCTCGTGCAGCTCGGCGTTGCGATCGTTCAGCTCGTCGAACAAGCGGGCGTTGTCGATCGCAACGACCGCCTGCCTCGCAAACGTCTCCAGCAGCGAGAGCTGGCTTGGACTGAAGGCGTTGGCTTCACGGTGTCGAGCCACGAGGATGCCCACTGGCCCACCCTCGCGCATGAGCGGCACGGCCACCATGGATCGATGGCCCAGTTGTTCAGCGAGCTCCCGTGAGACGGGATACTCCTCCTGCGTCAGCGCGTCCGGCAAGTAAATGGTGCGCCCTTGTTGGACGGCGGCTTGCTGCGCTCCTCGTAAACCAGAGGTTGGCGGGGCGATCGGAATCCGATCCAGACCGGTGAGCCTTCGGAATCCGCCGTCTTCTTTGAGCAGGACGTACACGTCGTCGGCATTGCAGAGGCTGGCCGCCCGCTCGGAGATGGCCTCGAGCACTGGGTCCACCTTTGTCGGGCTGCTTGCGATGATGCCCAGCACGTCGGCCGTGGCGGTCTGCTGTTCCAACGCCTCGCGCAAGTCATTGAAAAGTCGCGCATTGTCGATTGCTATGACGGCTTGGTCGGCGAAGGTCTTCACGAGTGCGATCTGCTTGTCGGTGAATGGCGCGACCTCGCGCCGGCGCAAGGCGATGAGACCGGTCGCCGTTCCTTCGCGAATCAGGGGGACGTAAAGGACCGTTCGGAACCCGCTGAGTTCGCCGCTCCTCCGCCCCGTCTCGGTGCCTTCCTGGACGATGTTGTTGAGCTGCACAGGGGAAAGCGTTGCCAGCGCTCGTTCGCGCGCGCCGCCAGGCCGCACCTGCTGAACGGCTCCGGGCCGCGTCGTAACCGGAATGGGGCCCGAATGCGCCACAAGGCGAAGCGTGTCGCCAGCGATCATCAAAATGGCCGCATCCTCTGACCCGCAGATCCGCGCTGCGCTTTCCGCGATCGCCTGCAGCACGGGCTCGCTCGCGCTGGGGGAGCTGGCGATGATCTTCAGCACTTCGCTCGTGGCGGTCTCGTGGGCGAGCGACTCCTCGAGATCGCGAGCCTTCTCCGCAACCTCCTGTTCGCGACGCAGCACCTCGCCGGCCAGCCGCGCGCGGTCTATGGCAGTGGCCGCGAAGTCGGCAAACGTCTGGGCAGCCCGTACCTCGGGATCGGTAAACGGGCGATCCTCGTGGCGGCGGACCATGAGTGAGCCGAGAACATCTTCGGCAAGCAACATCGGCGCCGCGAGCGCCGTTCGCGCGCCGACGGCCTGGGCGCGCGCGAGGGATTCAGGATTGTGATCCGTCAGCAGGTCTTCAGAGCGCACCGGACTTCGCTGCAGGATTGCGCGGCCGTTCAGCGTGCCAGCGTCGAGCGGGCGTCTCTCGATCACGGCAGAGCCGAAGGTTCCATAGCGCGCCGCCGGATAGATCTGATCGCCGTCCAGCAGACTGATCTGTGCGTCGTGAGCGTCGAACAGCCCAGCGGCTGTCTCCACGACGCCATCCAGCACCGCCTGGATCTCGGGCGCTAAAGCGTCGCTCACGCTGCGCTCCTCTGCCGACACGAGCGTGCCAGCACCAACCGACCGTGATCGTTACGGTTAGTTACGGCTCCACCGTCGGCGCTAGTCTATCCGGGGAGGGGCGATTCTTCAACGCGCGCGAACGAAGAGAACGGCAGAAGGAAAAAGGAGCGGGAGTTGGCGTGGGTGGTGGACGATGCCGGTTCTACGAAATAGTGGCGGCTATTGCTGTCGGTAAGCGTCCTTTCGATGGAGGATGCCAACCACGGTCACGACTAGTTTGACTTAGAAATAGTTATGGGCTCCCGCGGGCCAGAATGCGCCTCAACTGGGTCACCAAGGGAACAAGGTCTTCTCGAGTCGTGTCCCAAAGACGATCGAGGTCGATATCAAAGTAGACATGGACGAGGCGATTCCGCATTCCGACGATTTCCGTCCACGGGACCTCTGGACACGCTCCACGCGTTGCAGCCGAGACTTGCGAGGCAGCTTCCCCAACGATCTCGATCGATTTCATCAGTGCGAGTGTTAGCTGTCGATCGCTCTGTAGGTTCGCGCGCGAGAGGCCGGCGACAAATCCCAGAGCCTCTTCCGCAGCCTCGAGCATGTGCCGCAAGCGGACCACATCAGGTTGCAGCGTACAGGGTCTCCGCTTCGTCGAGCACCTGCTGTCGAAAATAGCGACTGAGTTCAGCCGGTGTTCGAAGATCGACCGCTCGCCCAATCAAGACGCTGAGCTCCCGCTCCATTCCCGCCAGGCCAAGAAAGCCGATCCGCGTGTTGGGCTCGAACTCGACTAGGACATCGACGTCGCTGTCGGGCCGAAAGTCATCCCGCAGAACAGAACCAAAGAATGCCAGCCTGCGGACGTGGTGGCGCCGGCAAAATGCTGCTATCGCGTCGGTGTCGGGAGCAAACCGGGCTTTCGTGGAAATCTCCTCACGAGGGGCCCGTACGACCCCAGGGGTTCATTGTAGGAAGAACCGTCGCCCCCACCAAAAGAATGCAAGCGGTGAGAGAGCCGTAGGACGTGAGGGGTCGCCGGCTTTGGAACAAGCTTCAACCTGACACGTGCGTCTTCAGCAGTTCACGCACGCGCGCCGCAAGGCCATCGCCCGTGTACTCCCCCTTGTTGAGAATACGCTCCACGAACCCGTTCAGTCGCGCTCGGTCATCGTCGGTCAGATCACGGCCCGTGACCACCACGACCGGTATCTCCCGCCATTCCGGCCGCTGCTGCAGCTCCGCCACGACCTGGAACCCATCCATCACCGGCATGAGCAGATCGAGCAGGATCAAGGATGGCGCCGCGGCCTCGATCAATTCCAGCGCCGCCCGGCCGTCAGCCGCCTCCGCCACCCGCCAACCCTCGCGCTCCAGCGCGCGCCGGACGCTCTCCCGCACCGATGGATCGTCGTCCACCACCAGGATCGCCTGGTCCTGCGACGGCCGATACCGATGCAGGATCGCCAACAGCCGCTGCCGGTCGATTGGCTTGGTCAGGAACTCCGCCGCTCCAAGCGCATAGCCCAGGTTTCGCTCGTCCAGGACGGTCGCCATGATGACCGGGATATCTGCCGTCTCCGGCTCCCCCTTCAGTCGGCTTAGCACGGTCCAGCCATCCATGCCTGGCATCAGCACGTCCAAAATGATCGCCATCGGCCGCAGCTCGCGGGCGAGCCGAAGTCCCTCCTCCCCGCCGGCTGCAGTCACGACGCGCACCGGCTCATCCGCCAGCGCCCGCTGCATCACGTCCCGCGCCACGGCGTCGTCGTCGATCACCAACACCACCGGCGCATTGGCGCTCAGACCCTCTACTTCTGAGAGACGGTCTGGGCCCTGCACCACCGAACCCGTTGAGCCGGCCGGGAGCGACGGCCGCTGACGAACGTCGCGCAGGACGGCGATGGTGAACGTGGCGCCCACCCCGGGCTTGCTCGCCACCGTCACGTCGCCGCCCATCATCTGCGCGAACTCTCGGGTGATGGCCAGCCCAAGCCCCGTCCCACCGTACTTCCGTGTCGTCGAAGCATCCGCCTGCGAGAACGCTTGGAATAGCCGACCCATCTGCTCGTCCGTCAACCCTATCCCCGTATCCGACACCGAGAAGGAGATGAGCGACCCAACTCCCTCGCCCACCGCAGTGGGAGAGGGTGGGGGTGAGGGCAGCCCCTGTGTGTCACCTCCATCATCCTCAGGGAGGAGGTCCGTGCTGCCCTCACCTAACCTCTCCCATTCCGATGGGAGAGGAACAGAGGGAACACTGATCCTCCATGTAATAGTCCCCTGCTCCGTGAACTTGGCCGCGTTCGACAACAGATTGAGCAACGACTGTTTGACCTTCGTGCGATCCGAGTACATCTCCCCAACAGCCGGGTCCACGTCGACGACGAAAGCGTTGCCGTTGTGCTCGATCAGCGGAGCCGCCAGCGAGCGCACCTCCTGGACCAGCTCCTCCACAGAGAATGCCTCCGGGAACAGGTCCATGCGCCCGGCCTCGATCTTTGACAGGTCCAGAATGTCGTTGATCAACCCGAGCAGGTGTTTGCCGGCCGAGTTGATCTCCTGGAGGTCCGGGAGGTACTGCTCGTCCCCAGCGTCCTCCGCATCCTCCTGGAGCATCTCGCTGAAGCTGATCACGGCATTGAGCGGCGTTCGCAGCTCGTGGCTCATGTTGGCCAGGAACTCGGACTTGTGCTTGCTCGCAACCTCCAGCTCCGCGTTCTTCGCCTGCAGCTCCTCGTAGAGGCGAACATTCTCAATGGCGATCACGGCCTGATCAGCGAAGGTTTCGAGGAGGTCGATCTGTTTCTCGGTGAATGGGCGCACATCGTGGCGGTTGACGGTGATGTAGCCGATCCCGCGGCCCTCGCGGAGCAAAGGAGCCATGATCACCGAGCGAATCCCATGCTGGGTGGCCAGCCTCCGCCCGCGCTCCGAACCCTCGTTCATCACATCACTGTAATGCACCGTCTCGCCGAGATGGACGACGCGCCAGATGGCGCCGCCGGGGATGAGCGGCACCGTCGGCTCTCCACCTATAGAGCCATAGTGGGCCGTCACGCGGGCGGCCCGCTCTTCGATGTCAACGAGGTTGATGGCCACCTCATCGGCGTTGCACACACGAGCCGCGCTCTCCGCGATCGCGTCGAGCACAAGCTGCAACTCTGTGGTTGAACTGCTGATGATTCGCAAGACCTCCGCCGTCGCCGTCTGCTGCTCCAGGGCCTCGGTCAGGTCCCGATTGCGATCCTGGAGCTCCCTGAAGAGCCGCACATTCTCGATGGCGATCACCGCCTGGTCGGCGAACGTCTCTAAGAGCCGGATCTGCCTTTCCGTAAACGGGCGAACCTCGCGGCGTCGAAGCGTGAACGTTCCCAGCAGCTTTCCCGCTTGGAGGAGAGGGGAGACCAGAAACGTGCGGGTCTCAGGCGAATTCAGGATAGGGATGGGGAGCCGGGCGATCTGCTCCGGCGCCCTCACGTCGGGAATGTGGAGAGTGCCGTGCTCCAGCGCCCATTGGATGTGGGGAGTGTCCAAGGGAACAGGACCCGAATGACGGTTCGGGAGCGGGCCGGCATGTGCTCGAATCACCAACCCTTCTTTTTCGACGATGCGGAGGACCACGTCGTCGACCTCGCACACGCGGGCCGCGCCTTCCACAATGGCGTCCAGTACTGGCTGCACGTCGGTCGGAGACTGGCTGATGATCTCGAGGATGTGGTTCGTCGCCGCCTGTTCCTCGACCGTCTCGGCCTGTTCTCGCGTCTTCGCCTGTAGCTCGTCGAACAAGCGCGCGTTGTCGATGGCGATGACGGCCTGGTCAGCGAAGGTGCGCAGCAGCTCCGTCTGTTTGTCCGTGAATGGACGCGGCTCCGTTCGCCGGATAGTGATGTATCCAATCCCCTTGCCCTCACGAAGGAGTGGCATCATGACCGCAGCGCGAGAGCCTGTGTCGCGTGCAATCCGCCGTCCCAATTCCGAACCCTCGGTCAGCATGTCCGTGAAGCGCACAGTCGCGCCTTCTCGAACGACACGCCAGGCGCTGCCTCCTGGTGTGATCGGCGACCCATACTCGGGCATGGGAATGGGTCCTGCATGAGACACCGGCCGTGCGACGTCGCCATCCGCCAGGTAGATCACGGAGTCGGACGCCGCGCACACGTTGAGAACGCTCTCGGCGATGGCATCCAGAACAGGCTGCAGCTCGGTCGGCGATGAGCTGATGATCCGCAGCACCTCAGCAGTCGCCGTCTGTTGCTCCAGCGCCTCCCGCAGAGCCGCGTTGCGCTCATTCAGCTCCCTGAAGAGGCGCACGTTCTCAATGGCGATGACGGCTTGGGAAGCGAACGTCTCAAGAAGGGCCACCTGCTTATCGTTGAAAGGCCCTGGCTCAGGACGAAGGGCCGCCAGCATGCCGATCACCTCGTCGCTACGAAACAGCGGAACAAAAATGATCGCCCGAAACCCCTGTCGAACGTTTCCCCGCACCACCGAGTCATCGCCCGTGGCCCCGCCAAGGGCCAGCATGTCGGGGATCTGAACGCTGCGGCGGTGCGAGAGCGCGCCCTCGCGCTCGACCAACGAGCCGTGAATCGGAACACTGGGAGCGCGGTTCGAAAGCGTCAGGGACGAGGACGGTCCCCAAGCGCCCCCCAGCACGAGCCGATCGCCTTCCAACAGGCGAACGTAGGCGTCCGTGGCGCCGCTCACGACCGCCGCCTTCTCGCAGATGGAGTCCAGCACCGGCCGCAGCTCCGTGGGCGAGCTAGCGATGATGCCGAGGACCTCAGAGGTCGCAGTCTGCTGCTCCAACGCCTCGCGCAGATCATTGAAGAGCCGCGCGTTCTCGATGGCGATTACTGCCTGGTTCGCAAATGTTTCGAGCAGTGCAATCTGCGCGGCATCGAAAGGCTCCACGGCCGTTCGCCGAATGACGATGGCGCCGATCGCTCCGTTCTCCCGTCGCAGCGGGGCAACCAGCATGGTGCGGATGCCCCAATCCCGAACAGCGGGCTGGATCTCAGGGTACTCGTCGCTCGCGGCTGTCAGGATGTCCGCGATGTGGATCGTTCGATCCTCCTGGATAGCCCGACCTGCCGGCCAACCGGCAGAGAGCGGGACCGGCACATTCGCGGCGTCTGTGACCCCGCAACTCGCCGCCACCGGCAGCATGTCGCCCTCAACCAGACGGATGGCCGCGTCGCTCGCGCCGCAGACTCGCGCGGCGCTTTCACAGATGGCCTGCAGCACCGGTTCGACCTCGGTGGGTGAGCCGCTGATGATCTGCAGCACCTCGCTCGTCGCGGTCTGCCTATCCAGCGCAGCGTGCAGCTCCGTGTTGCGCTCGTTCAGCTCTTTGAAGAGGCGCACGTTCTCAATCGCTATCACTGCCTGCCTGGCGAACGTCTCCAGGAGCGCGATCTGGCGGTCGCTGAAGGCGCTTGGCTCAACGTGTCGCAAAATCAATGTGCCGAGCGCAGTGTCGGCGCGAATCATTGGGACTGCTACGAGCGATCGGAATTGGTCAGGCCCCACGACGCGTATCGGAGGCCCCGACTCTTCTGAAAGGTTGCCCTCGTCTCCGCCTTGGTCTGTCACGTGCACAGTGCGCCGCTCGAGCACCGCCAGACTTGAGGCGTTGGTCCGATCTATGGGCAGGAAAAGAGCGTAACCGAGCGGCCCGACCCAGGCCGCCATCCTCAGCTCGGCGCCCTCGACCATGCGGATTGCCACGTTCTCTGTGTCGCAGAGGCGGGCGGCGCTCGCCACGATGGCGTCGAGCACCGGCTGAATATCCGTCGGTGACTGCGCGATGATCCGGAGCACGTCGGCCGTGGCAGTCTGGTGCTCCAGCGCTTCCTGGAGGTCGCGCGCCTGCTCGCCGACCTCGCGGTTCCGTTCTTGCAGCTCATTGAACAACCGCGCGTTCTCTATGGCGATAACAGCCTGGTCCGCGAAGGTCTGGAGCAACTGGACCTGTTTGTCGCTGAAGGCCCCCGGTTCTGCCCGTCGGACGACGATCGCACCTATGGCCTCGCCCTGGCCAACGAGTGGAACGCTAAGCTGGGCACGATAGCCCGCGGAAGTAGCCGATCTGCGGAGAGCTTCCGTCACGCGAGGGTCATCGGCCAGAACGTCAGCCACGTGCACCGGACGCCGCTCTAACACGGCGCGACCAACTGTCGCGCGTACGGTGAGATCCAGGCGGTCGCTCATCGACTGGAGCTGGCCAAACTTGGCAACAACCACGAGCTGATCTTCTTCGATAAGGCGGATAGCCCCATCAGTGGCGCCACAGACCTTGGTTGCGTTCTCGATAACAGCGTCCAGCACCAGTTGCAGGTCTGTGGGATGGTTACCCACGATCCGTAGGACGGTTGCGGTCGCCGTCTGCTGCGCCAACGCTTCGGCAAGCTCTGCGTTGCGGCGCACGACCTCTTCGGCGAGTCGAGCCTTCTCGATCGCCGTGGAGGCGAGCTGGGCAAACGTTTCGAGCATGGCGATCTCGGCTTCGGTAAAGGGCTTCACGAGTTGCCGGCGGGCCGCCATGCACCCGAACGGCGCTCCATCGCGCATCAGGGGAACGGTCAGAACTGTCCGGAAGCCGTATCTGCCCGCAATAGCGCGGGCCACCCGGTAGTTATCCGTCCTTTCGAAGTCCGGCACGTGGATCGTTCTGGCATCGAGAACAACGGCGCCGTAGACCGTTTCACGATCTATGGGGAGAGGCCGCCCGCCGGCTTCGACCGGCCCGAAGTGCGCGGCGACCGGCAGCTCGGTGCCCTCAACCAGTCGAAGAACCACGTCGTCCGCGTTGCAAACGCGCGCCGCGTTCTCTGCGATGTCGTCCAACAGTGCCTGGATCTCGGGCGTAAGAGGCCCGGCCATACGCACCCCTCCCGCATGGTGCCTGTGCGGACAAGGTGACCATGATCGCCTGTAGTGGCCGCAGGTATAGCCGAAATCCGCTCGCATGTCTATCGCGACGGCGACCGAACGTGGCGCCTCGTCGATCAGGCGAATGCATGGAATGGCACATTTTTGACGCTGAATGGGGCTGACCCTATCATCCCGGCGCGCAGAGCACAGCAAGGCACTCGGAACTGACTCGTCCTCGAGCTCCGAAACGGGGAGCGTCGTGCTTAGTCCGCGGCCAAGGGCTGCCGGCCGCGGGAGTTGCAGGAGGCAACATGTCGCACTATCTGGTCCAAGTCGGCTACACGGACGACGCACTCGCCGGGCTGCTGAAGGACCCGCAGGACCGGACTCCGGCGGTCCGCGCGGCGATCGAGGCTCTCGGCGGCAAGCTGGAATCTCTCTACATGTGCTTCGGCGAATACGACGGCGTGGGAATCGCCGAGTTTCCGGACAACGTCAGCGCGGTCGCCCTGGCCATGGCGTTCACATCCACGGGCAGGTATCGGACCTTCCGCACCACTCCCCTGATCAGCATGCAGGACGCGGTAGGAGCGATGCGAGCCGCGGCCAAGGTCAGCGTGCGCCCCGCCGGGGGCTGATGCACACCAGCCTGCTGTGTCCCGCGCCCTGCCTTCCGAGTCGCACCAGGACGGATGCGAACACGGCCCCTCGAATCCAAAGGTGCGTCGGACGGTGTGGTATGCTACCTGTATGACGATCCAGGTTGCCGTTCGACTCCCCGACGACCTTATCAGTCGGCTCGATTCGCTGGTGCCCACCACTCACCCTTCGCGATCCGAAGCCGTTCGGCGCGCCATTGAGTTGTACCTATACTGGCTGGCCTGCGAGCACGACGCCCGTCAATACGAGCGGCTCCCTCTGGACGGAGCGGAGATCTCGCTGGCTGACGACCCGGACGCCTGGAGCGGCACGCCGCCATGGTAAGGGGCGAGGTGTGGTGGGCAGCATCCCCTGGTGGCGATCGACCGGTCCTTGTGCTCACCCGAGACCCGCTGGCAGATCGCATCGGCGCCGTGGTCGTGGCGGCCTGTACACGCACTGTTCGCGGGGTCATGAGCGAACTGCCGCTCGGTCCGGAGGACGGCATGCCGACCGCTTGTGTCGCCACGTTCGACAACCTGCACACACTGCGGCGTGAGGCGTTTCGGCGGCCCATCACACGCTTGTCGGCCGCCAAGATGGTGGAAGCCTGCCGCGTGCTATCGCGAGCGCTTGGATGCGTCTGACCCGGCTGCTCCCGTCACGCGCGTCTGCCGTCGCGGTCTGCTGCTCCAACACCTCGTGGAGTGCGGCACTACGCTCGTTCAGCTCGTCGAACAGGGCGGGCCTTCTCGCCCTCGAAGCCGAGGATAAGATGTTGCCCTAATGCGCTGAGCGCGCAGTCGAGCTTCGCCAGATTCGACGCGTACCGCGGGTCGATAAGTCGACGGACGTCCGATTCTGTCCATCCTAGCCGCCGCGCGAGCCCAGCTTCCGTCAATTCCGCTTGCTGGAGCGCAACATACAAGGCGGCTTTGGCAGCCGTCCGAACCGGTACAGGTATGTGGTGCTGCGCCGGTGCATCTGATGGCTGAGGAACCGGTTCGCCACGTCGGATCCGTCCGGCGATCGCTTCTTCAAGACAGTCTGCAGCCTGGTGTAGAGCATCCTGAAGGTTGTTGCCCTGAGTGATTGCCTCGGGAACATCAGGAAACCGAACAACGAAGCCACCAGCGTCCTCGTCTGCCGTGAGCGCGGCCGGATATACGAACTGGTGCACGGGAGGTCTCCTAGAGATCCGTAAGGCCGAGGCCGAGTTGCTGGAGCATGGCGTGAAGCGTCCCTGTCTTCAGCTCATTGTGCGCGCTCGGAACAACGGTCAGCCTGTCGCCATAGTACAACGTTCCGTGGCTTCCCTTGCCGCGCTCGGCTACGAAGGCGACCGGGACTCCACGCATTCTTCCAAGGCGCCGAATGCGACGGATGAACTCATTGCCCTTCACGGGTCATGAGGATGGGGCGACCGGGCACTTACCGTGCCGGGCTCGCTCCAGGCGCGACGGGGTGCGCTCCACGTCCGTCAGTTACAGGGTAAACAAAACGTAGGCCGCGTAACCCGTTCCCACCACCGCCAAACCGTAGCACAGCCACGCCATGAACATGCGGCCGCCGTGCAGACCCAGGTCGAAAACGAAGTAGCGGAAGCGGTGCGCCCAATGGAAGAGCGGGAAGGCGATTAGTGCCAGGAGGTAGAGCTTGACGATTGGGTTCTGCACAAGGGCGAGCATCCGCTGTGGGGCAGGCAGCGACGTGTGGATCAGCGGGTCGAGGATGCCAAGCACGATGATCTCGGCGGGGAGCAGAATGGCGATGACGCCAGCTCCAGCCATGAAGAGGGCCCACCAGAAAGGTTCAATCGTGTCGATCTTGTATCGCATGTGTCCTCAGCTCAGCAGGGTCACGTAGACCAGAATTAGGCCGATGACGATCGTCGCCCCGAAGAATTGCAGAAACATCATGCCGTTGAGCACGGCTCCCGGTATCGGCGTTTTGCCAAAGCGGAAGTACATGAGCGTGCTCGTCGCGGTGAACGCCGTCCACGCGTGGTACAGCACAAAGACCAGGCATATGACGCTAAAGATCAGCCAGCCTGGCGACTCGATGACCTGGCGCCACGCTCGGCCAGTCGGATCGGCTTTCAGCAGCGGAAGCGTCTGCAGGAAGGCCAGCACCCAGAGTACCGCGAATACGGCGGTCAACTCGCGGATCATGTACAGCACGTAGTGGCTGTTCTTCAGCCACCAGCCGGCTGGTTGATGCCACTGGTAGCCCGCGGGTGGCCCGGCGGTCTGGGGTGCGTGCATCAGCGGTTCCCCCACGGCATCAGGATGCCCTTGAAGAAGTCGTTCGTCGTCTGCAGCTTCGTCCGTTGGATCGCCGCCGCGGGATCAACGTGCTTCGGGCACACCACCGAGCACTCGCCGACGAATGTGCACTCCCAGATGCCCTCGGAGCTCGCAACCAACGACATTCGCTGGTCGCGACCCTGATCGCGCGAGTCCATGTTGTAGCGGTGGGCCAGCGCAATCGCGGCGGGCCCCAGGAACTTCTGCTCCATCCCGTACACCGGGCACGCGGCGTAGCACAGCATGCAGTTGATGCACATGCTGAACTGGCGGAAGTCCTCGACCTCTTCGGGCGCCTGGCGGAACTCATTGCCCTTCCCCACCGGCGCCGTGTCGGCGTCCGATCGGATGATGTAGGGCTTGACCTCCTCGAGCTTGTGCATGAAGTCTTCGATGTCGACGACCAGGTCCCGAATGATGGGGAAGTTGGACAGCGGCTCTACGCGAATCTCGCCGGGGAAGTAGTCACGCAGGAATGCCGCGCAGGTGAGCTTCGGCGTCCCATTCACCATCATCCCGCAGCTTCCGCAGATGCCCATGTGGCACGACCAGCGGAAAGACAGCGTCCCATCCCACTGATCCTTGATGTACTGGAGCGCGTCCAGCACAACCCAGTCTTCGTCGTACGGAACGTCGTACGACTGGGTCACTGGCTCCGTGTCCTGCCCAGGACGGTACCGCGTAACAGTCATTTTGATGGTCTGCGTCTGGATAGCCATTCAACCCCCGCTCGCGTAGGTAAAGGTTCTCGTCTCCCGCGTGCCCTAGTAGGTGCGCGCCTCAGGCTCGTACGTGGTGATCACGGCATCTTGCCATTCGACGCGCGGGCCGTCGGGCGTTTGGAAGACAAGACTGTGAGCCAGGAACCGCTGATCGTCCCGTTCGGGGAAGTCCCGGCGCGCCTGGGAGCCGCGGGACTCTTCCCGCAGGATCGCCGGGGCAACGACGGTCTCCGCGATGTCGAGCATGTTCTCCAGCTCGAGCACGGCAGTCAGCTCCGTGTTGAACACCTTGCTCTTGTCATCCAACTGCACGTTCTTGAATCGCTGTTGTAGTGCGCGCACGTCCTCTGCTGCTTGCATGAGTCCTTCCTTGGTTCGGAAGACGCCGACGTTGCGCTCCATCGCCTGCTGCAGGTCCGCGCGGATAAGGCCCACGCGCTCGGTGCCGCTGTTGTTCTCGAAGAAGCGAGCCATCAAGCGGCGCTCCTCGTCGTTGGCCTGAGCCTCCAGAGCTGTCGTCGAGCCGTTCGTGGCGTCCGCGGCGAAGTGAGCAGCCGCCTTGCCGGTTCGGTTGCCGAATACCAGACACTCGGTGAGGGAGTTCGACCCTAGGCGATTGGCGCCGTTGAGCCCTTCTTGCGCGCACTCGCCGCAGGCGAAGAGGCCAGCGATGCTCGTCTTGCCGTCGATGTCCGCACGGACCCCACCCATCATGTAGTGGACGACCGGACGAACTGGGATCGGCGCGTGCACGGGATCGATGCCCACGTAGTTTTCCGCCAGCTCGCGCACGAATGGGAGCTTGCGATTGATCTTCTCCTCGCCCAGGTGGCGAAGGTCCAGGTACATATATTCGCCGAAGTGGCCGTGGATGCCGCGGCCCGCCTCGAACTCGGTGATCATCGCCCGCGAGATGATGTCGCGCGGCCCCATCTCCATTCGAGTGGGTACGTACTCCTTCAGGAAGCGATCACCATCGTTGTTCACGAGGTAGCCGCCCTCGCCGCGCGCGGCCTCGGTGATCAAGATGCCGGTACCTGGCAGTCCCGTCGGGTGGTACTGCGGAAACTCCATGTCCGAGAGGGGCGCTCCCGCCCGGTACGCGATGCCCATGCCGTCGCCCGTATTGATGAAGGCATTGGTCGTGAATGCCCAGACGCGCCCGCAACCACCCGTGGCCAGAATCGTTGCCTTTGCGCTGAACATGCGGAACTCGCCCGTGCGCAGATCGAACGCGACCACTCCGCGACACACGCCATCCTCGACAAGGAGCTTCGTCACGAAGTGCTCGTCGTACCGATGGACGCGATCGAATCGGAGCGTCGTCTGGAAGATGGCGTGGAGCATGTGGAAGCCCGATTTGTCAGCCGCGAACATTGTGCGCTCCGCACTCATGCCGCCGAACGGGCGGACGCTCACACTGCCGTCGGGCTCGCGGCTCCACGGGCAGCCCCAGTGCTCCATTTGGATCAGCTCGTTGGGGGCCTCGTGCACGAAATACTCGACGACATCCTGGTCCGCGATGAAGTCGCTCCCCTTGACCGTGTCCTTGAAGTGCAGCGCGAAGCTGTCGCCCGTATCGTCTCGGACGACGGCCGCCGCGCCCCCCTCGGCGGAAACGGTGTGGCTGCGCATGGGGTACACCTTCGAGACCAGTCCCACGCTCATGCCCTCGTTAGCTGCCGCAGTAGCTGCGCGCAGACCAGCGAGCCCGCCCCCGACGATCAAAATGTCATGAGTTACGGTGTCCATCGGCGCTCCGGATGCATTGAGCTCCCCGCTTCTAAACGAGGGCTGGGCGAGGGCTTGCGAACTGCCACAGGCCGCGTCTGGCTGTGGGCAAGCAGAACCACAGTCGTGGTTTCTTCAGACGCCACAGGATGATAGCGCAAACGGCCATCCGAGCGCCGAAGCCACTGCGGCGGATTGATTCCCCGTCACCTGGGCAATAGACTCAGCGCAGCCCCGAGTGGACCACGTGCTTCAGGGAGTCCCTTGTCCAAATCGCCCACCAGCACTCCACCTGTGTCCAACGCGGACGAGGGAACATACCGAGAACCGGTGCCAGACACAGGGATCTGGTTGCGGTTGTTCGGCTCGCGGGCCCTGCAGTCGCTGCAATTTCGCGATTACCGTCTGCTCTGGCTCGGCCAGCTCACAACGGCCATGGGCCAGTGGATGGATCAGGTGGCACGCGGCTGGCTGCTCTACGACTTGACCGGATCCCCACTCCAGCTCGGACTGGTCGCGGTTATCCGTATCTTTCCAATCCTCTTTCTGTCGCCGATCTCGGGGACGGCCACCGATCGGTACGGGCGGAAGACCCAACTCATCGCAGCCCAGAGCATCAACGCGGTAACCAACGTCGTTCTCGGGATCCTAATCCTCCAGGGAGGCGTCGAGCCCTGGCACATCTATGCAACAGGCTTGGTCGCGGCCTCCGTTCAAGTCTTTCAGCAGCCGGCCCGCGCGGCAATGGTGCCCGAGTCGGTAGACCGAGCTCACCTCACCAATGCCATCAGCCTGCACTCACTCGCCTTCAACGTGAGTCGGAGCCTGGGGCCCGCCATCGCCGGCGCCATCATCGCGTTCTTTGGGCCGGGCGGCTCCTACCTCATCCAGGGCGGCATCTACCTGCTTTCGACCGTTTGGACGGTGCAGCTCCGCTTGCCCAATCGGCCGCCAACGGCCGGCGCAGCCCACGGACACGGGCATAGGTCCTTCGCCGGGAGCACCGTCGACGGCTGGCGATACATTGCTCGCAATCCAACGCTGCGGACCGCCTTGCTCATGTCCGTGCTCGCCTCGTTCTTCGGCTTTTCCGTCACGAACCTGCTGCCGGTGTTCGCGAAGGATGTCCTCCAAGCGGGACCAACAGGTCAAGGGCTCCTCCTCGCCGCGGTGGGCATCGGCGCGGTGGCAAGCGCGCTCATCGTCGCCGTGTTCGGGGACAGCCTCCCGAAGGGCAAGCTGATGGTAGGCGGCACGGTCGTCTATGGGATCAGCGTCGTCGCCTTCTCCGCGTCGCACTGGTTGGTCCTGTCGCTCTTTCTCATGATGATCATCGGGATCTGCAACGTCGCGGCAACGACGGTGATCCAGACAGTGCTCCAGGTGGAGTCCACGCCGGAGATGCGAGGGAGAGTCATGGGCGCCTACCAGCAGCATCACATGCTCGTGGCCGGCGGGGGTCTCGCGGCGGGCGCGCTGGCCTCGGTCGTCGGTGCTCAGTTGACTGTCGGCTGGTTTGGCGCCGCGTGCGCTCTGGGCGCCATCGCGTTCCTCATAGCGGTGCCCCACGTGCGCACGATTCGCTGACGCGCCCCCCGAACGTCACAGAAATTCACGTATTCTTGGTCCGATCGTTACGATTATCATCTGCTGACCAAACTGACCGATCCTCGCTGACTCTGACGCCGCCACCTGGCATTGCGGGAGGCGAACCCATTATTCCCTGGCTGCGCGCGTCGTGGATGAGCGCCTGCGCGGTGCTCGTGCTCCTCGGCACGGCGATGCTCTTCCATTTCCCCGCCTGGTCCGTCGGCCTCATCCCCATCGAGGACGACGTTCCGGTCTTTTACTTTCCGCTCCTCGTCGCAACCAGCAACGCCCTGTCGAACGGCTCGCTCGTTCTTTGGACGCCCTCGATCTTTGGCGGCTATCCGCTCTTCGCCGATGGCGAGTCGGGGATGCTGTATCCGCTCCATCTGCTGATCCTGCCGTGGTTTGCGCCAGAGGTGAGCTTGGTCATCCTGCGCGTGCTCCATAGCTTTCTGGCCAGCCTGTTCACGTTCATCTTTATTCGAACGCTGGGCGGGCGGCCCGCGAGCGGAGTCATCGGTGGACTAATCTACGCCTACAGCGGCTTCGCGGCGGGGCAGATCATCCACACCAACATGTTCCAGGGCATGGTGTGGCTGCCGCTCGAGCTCGCACTGGCCGAGCGAGCCTGTCAGAGCCGCGGTTGGAGCCGCTATCGATACGCGGCGCTGGCGGGTGCGACGATTGGCGTTCAGGCCACAGCGGTCCACATCCACGTCGTGATGATGAGCGCGGTGGCGCTCGGTCTGTTCCTTTTTTACCGCGGTTTGACTCTTGGGTTCGCGGGAGAGGGTGACGGATTCCCGATGGCACGCAGGGTGCTCGGTGGCGCCTTCAAACTCGCCGGCGGGATGCTGATCGCGGGGGCCATTCTGACGGTCATCGGCGCCATCGGAATCGGCCTGGCTGCCGTCCAATTGCTGCCTCTCTACGAGCTCGCCACGCAGACGGCTCGCGGCACGGGGATGAACGACGCCCACGCCTCCATCAACAGCATTTGGCCCGGTGGGTTCCTCACCCTTCTCCTCCCTCGACTGTTCGACACGCCCAGCGGCGGCTACTGGGCACCATGGGTCAAATGGGAGACGACTACGTACGTCGGCCTGCTGCCCCCAGTCCTGGCAGGCGTGGCCATCGTCACGCGCACCGGGCGGCACCTGTGGTTCTTCATCGGCCTCGCCGTCGTTTCGATCTTGCTGGCTTTGGGCCCAGGTGCGCCGGTGCCACTCTGGGCAATGCTGCACGAGTTGCCCGGCTTCGACGGGCTCCAGTCCCCGGGACGGTTTACGCTGCTCTTCACCCTCGCCACGGCGGTGCTCGCAGCGTTCGGCGCCGATTGGCTGGCGCGCCCCAACGCCGGCGGCGTGTGGCGCTTCGTCCGCGTCGGGCTCTTCGTCGCGGATGGGTTGCTCGCCGTACTCGCGATCAAGCTCGTCCTCGCCGACCTGAGCGACGCGATCCGGTCGCTGGCGAACGTGGCGCCTTCTCCGATCGAGCAGTTTCTACATCTACCTGGCATACCAGGCACGGTGGATGGCTCGTCGCTCAGCGCCCTCCGCGTGGCGCAGATCGCCGCCGACGCACTGTCGCCATTGAGCCAGCCAGCAGTGATCGAGCAACTCGTCTTGGCGACGGCCGGTGTGCTTCTCGTGGGGCTTTGGATGCTCGGCGGTGCCCTGCAACCTGGTCGTTTACGCCACGCGGCGGCGGGCCTCGCGGTCGGCCTCATAACCGCCGATCTGCTCGCGCTGGCGTTGACCTTCCATCCTTACGGTCGGATCACAGAGCTGAGGCCCAAGCTGCCTCCAGTGCTGTTCCAGGAGGCGAGCGGGCCGTATCGCGTCTATACTCCTTCGACCGCCGAAGACAAGCGGACTCAGGTCGAGCCCAACCGACTCCTCGTCGCCGGGCTTCAGGAGGCCAATGGCTACTCGTCGTTGCAACCGGACGGCCACGCTGCATACGCCGATGCCATCCAGTACAGCGACACCCAACTGCTGGATCTTTGGAACGTTCGATTCCTCGTCCGACGGATCGAGCCTCAGCTCTTCCCCAGCTACGCGGGCGTCAGCTTTCACCCCGTGCGGCCGATCGTGAGCGGCAGAGGCTCGGGAGCCGACGAAGCGGTGGTCCCGGAGGGTGGCGACATGCGCGCCTCCCAGCTCCGTATCATCTCTCGTTTGTGGAACGCTGCTGATTTGCCCGACGGAACCTCGGTCGCCAAAGTCCGTGTCGACAGCCCCGACGAGCCGAGCCGCGAGCTCGAGATGCTTGTCGGCCGCGATATCTCAGACGCCGCGATGGACGTGCCAGGAACAACGCGCACGTTTCAGCACAGCAAGGCGGAAGTAGCGTTCCAGTACCAACGGGCGAGCACGGAGATCGAAAACTACGGTCAACAGCTCTATGCGACCTACCTCGCGCTGTCCCCGCCGATGACCGTCAATCGGGTCACGGTCCACGTCACGGGTCCTGCCTTTCTCGAGATCTTTGGCATGGGACTGGTTGATCCGGAGAACGGCGAGGTCACCCAGGCGAGGGACAAGGCGAAGTACCGACGCGTCTACCAGGACCATCAGATTCGTGTCTTCGAGAACGCTCAGGCGATGCCGCGCGCTTTTCTCGTCGGAAACGCCATCGAGGCCCCACCGCGGCGGGACGTGCTGCAATGGATGCGCGATGGCAGCGTCGACCTCCGACGGTCCGTCATCCTGGAATGCCGATCCGGCAAGGCGTGCGGCGAGGTCCCACAAGCTGACGCGGCACCGGCCTCAGAGGCTATCGGGAGCGCCCGCATTTCGGCGTATTCCGGCGATCGGGCCTCGATCCAGACGACCGCCGCGCAGTCGGCAATGCTCGTCTTCACAGACCCGTACTTCCCGGGATGGGTCGCCCGGGTGGACGGCCGCCCAACGACGATCTTCCGGGCGGACTCCCTCTTCCGAGCGGTTGCCGTCCCAGCCGGAGAGCACACGGTCACGTTCTCGTACGAGCCCGAGCCCCTGGCGATTGGTGGCGCCGCCACCCTCGGCACGGCAGCGTTCCTCCTCGTCATATTTGCGATACCCGAGCTCGACCGTCTCCGCCGCCGCGCTTGGACGAGTGTGCGCTGGCGGAGCCTTCGCGCGCTCCCCTCCTGGCCGGTCGGGCGCTCGCCAGTCCGAGACGCAGAGGCTTCTTCCCCGTCCGCCGCCCCGGGAGCAGGTTCGTGATGCAGCGAGCCTGGCGTGTGATTCGTTCCTTTGTGATCGCGGCGAGCATTGCGGCGGCCACCATTCCGGCCGCCGTTGAGGCGCCCCCCAGTGGGCGCGCCCCCTTCGAGGGAGTCCGCGTCGCGGCCGCCCAGGCCGAGATCAGGGTCTCGGAGGTCAAGAACCTCTCCACACTGCCCTGGAGGTCGGCAACTACCGGTTGGCAGGTACTCGCGGACCGTGACGTACCAAACCGCGATTACTCCTTTACCTGGGAGCCCATGACGGTCAGCGGTGAGACGTTCGCTCGCGGCCTCTCGACCTACCCTTTTTCGGAGATCGTGTACGACCTGGACAGCAACGCATCGCAGTTCACGGCTCGTGTGGGCGTGACCGACGATTCCGCGGGGGGCAGCGTCCGGTTCTTCGTCTATGGCGACGACCTGATGCTCTACCAGAGCGACATCGTCCGAGCAGGTGAGCCCGCGAGGAGCGTCGACGTCGAGGTATCGGGTCTCAGCCAGCTCAGGCTCATCGTCGACGACGCCGGCGACGGCTCGCTCGGCGACTACGCGCTATGGGGCAACCCGACCGTTTCGCTTTCGGACGACGCTCCGAGCGCATCGGCAATCGGCTGGGTCGCCCAGGCTCGTCGAAACCAGACCGCGAGCCAACGCGAGAAGCTCGCCATCGAGGAAGCGGGTCTCAAAGAGCGGTCGACGGCCGACAAGGCCTTGATCAACGAGCGTCTGGCGCTCGGCGCCGCGGCGCGGGGCGCGTTCGACCAGCAAACGTCGCTCGCGCTTCTCGTGAACGGCCGTATCGGCGTGGTGATGGGCTTCGGCGGACCACGCAATGGCCGCCTCACCGTCTTCGACCGACTGACAGACTTACCGACCCTGGTTGACGTATCACCGCGGCTGATCACGGAAGACGGCGCCAGGTTGACGATCTCGGACATGCAACCGGATACGTCGAACCCGCTCGACTTTCGACGCATCCAAGATCCCACCGCTGGCGGCGGCCAAGAGGTAACGCTCCGATTCCGCAAACCGCAAGACCTCGCCCCGACGGTGGCCGTCACCCTCACTGTTTTCGACCGGGACTCCGCGCTCGGGCTTGGAGTGAAGACTAGTGGAATTCGGCTCCGATCGGTGCAGTATCTCAACCAGTCCGCGGGCTCGCTCGTGCTCGGCAACTCTGCCCACTACCTGACCGATCGATCACATCTATATACAGGCGACATCCGACGCGACGGCCACACCCGGCGCGCACCACTCCAAGCGACGGAGCCCGGGCTCATCTGGAGCGACGAGGTTCAGCGGGGCGTATTGCTCGCCTTTTTCGACTACGTCCCCTCGCCGGCCTGGCTGTCCGTTCGCGGAGAAGCGGGACGCCGCGGCCTGTCCGTCGGCCTCGAGCTCTCAGCGAACCTTGACGACTTCGGCCCGGACGCCGGGGCTCCACCCCCGCTCTCCATCGAGCTGATCAAGGGTCCGCTCGGTGTGGACACCTTCCGCAGGTACCGGGGAATCGTGAACGCACGCTATCCCGCGGAACCGATGCCGACGGCGGCGCGCTACCAATGGGGAAGCTGGTACACGTACGGACCGGGGGTCAGCGCCGCGACCTTCCTCCACCAGGCAGACCTCTTGGCGCAAAGGCTTGGCGATCTGGGCGACTGGCAGATGCTCCTCGACGCCGGCTGGTACGTCCAGTACGGGCGAGAGGACGCGGAGCTCGCAAACGTCGACACAGCCAAGTTCCCCAACGGCGTTCGAGGTGTTGCCGACGCCGTGCACGCGCACGGGATGGACCTGATTCTCTATCTCGGTACCGGCTTCGTCCACGACAGCACGGGCAACGGCGGCGAGTGGCTAGCCCTCACTGGGCTCATCGAACGACAGCCGGACTGGCTCATCCCGTTCCAGTCGGCGCCGTCGAGCGTGAGGCGCTACCTGCTGGACTACAACAAGCCCGAGGTCCGCGAGTACATCTCGTCGATCATTCGGGACTTCTTCGTGGTCCACGGCGCTGACGGTATCCTGATCGACGGGCTCGCAGATGCTGAGGGGCAGCTCATCCCGCGCGCCGAAAGAGACACTCCCGCGGGTCCGCCGCATCCACTTCTCCCGACCATCGACATCTATCGCCTCGTGCGCCAAGTCGCCGACGCCCACTATCCGAACGCGTTCATCGCCAGCGGGTGGCTCAATCCGCCGGCGGCGGACCCGTACACCCACATCTACTTCTATGGCGACGAAAGCGACCAGGTCGATGCGCCCTACCCGTTCGCTGGCTTCCTCCAGAAGCTGGACTACGCGCTCTTCAGCCGGCTCGCGCTGGGTCAGCGACAGTACATCGGAGCGGCCATCGGCGACCCGCGACGCCCCGACTCCCGATGGTGGGCGCAAGCATCCGCCGCGCTGGGAACACCAGGCCTTCTTGCCTTGGATGTCGGCGACCTCGACCGACGGACGCTCACGGCCTATCGTGCAGACCTCCGCGAGGTGGACGCCTACACCGGGACGACGACGTTCGGCCCGGGCTTGTTCCCGGACACCTTTGCGACGACGCGGGACGGGGTGACTTACCTCGGCGTGGTGAATCGGGAGACGACGGCGCGCAACGTGCCCATCGGTCTGCGCGCGTTGGGCTTGGACGCCCCCTCCTATACAGCGTTGAACGTCAACACCGAGGAGGGCAGGGTCGTAGACGGCGATTTCACGGTCACCGTCCCGGGCCTCGGCTTCCGGTATCTCGTGCTCAAGCCAACGGTTGGTTTGCTTCGCTCGTCCAGCATGCCAACGGACCTCATAGCCGACGCGGAGGCCGGACTCATCGCGATTACAGCGTCTGGACCAGCGGAAGCAACAGGATTCGCGCAGTTCGTGTCGCCGCCACCAGCACGTGTGCTGGTGGATGGACGTCCGGCCCTACGAGTCTCAAACGTTAGCGGCGTGTTCCAGCAAGGTGGGGAAGCCGGTGGTACGGATCTGCACTACGCTTATGACGATGCTTCCCGCATCCTGACGGTTGGCTATGCGCACTCCGGACCGCGTTCCATCGAGGTCCGCTGGTGAGCGCTACAATCCGGTGAACGAGGCCGGTGAACGGGCCGGTGAACGGGACCCGCAGCTTCCGAGGGATCGGTGCAGGAACAGGACCACAAAGGTGACCGCCGCGAGCAGAATGGGCGCCTAGGACAAAGCAGCGACGAGCCAAAGACGGCCGCCCAGGCCAGGCCCGACGCGGACATCGAATTCAAACAGTTCGTTAAGGGTCGCCGCACCGGCGAGCAGTACGTCCGCATCGTACGGACCGCTTCAGGCCTGCGGAGACGTGCTCCCGGCCACCTCGAGGCCACTCAGGAAGTCTTCCGCCCCCACCACCCCGTGAGCCGGCTCGTCACCTTTTTCAAAGCCGTCTTGCTCGGACAGCCCCTCACCACTGCTCAGCTCGCCCACGAGCGGTTGAGCAAGATCAAGGCGCTCGCGGTCTTCTCCTCCGACGCCCTCTCGTCCTCCGCCTACGCGACTGAGGAGATCCTGCTGGTCCTGGTGCTCGCTGGCGCCGCCGCGCTCACGTTCACGCTGCCCATTTCGATGGCCATCATTGCGCTGCTTGCGATCGTGGTCTTCTCCTACCGACAGACGATTCGAGCCTACCCCCAGGGTGGTGGGAGCTACATCGTCACCAAGGACAATCTCGGCACGTGGCCGTCGCTCATCGCCGCCGCCGCGCTGCTCATCGACTACGTCCTCACCGTCGCGGTGAGTATCTCCGCAGGTGTCGCCGCGGTGACTTCCGCGTTCCAGCCCCTACATCCCTACACGATCCAATTGGCGGTCGGTTTCATCATTCTGATCACGGTGATCAACCTGCGGGGCGTTCGCGAATCCGGCACGATCCTCGCCGCCCCGACCTACCTCTTCATTGGCGCGATCGGCATCATGCTGGTGACAGGGATTGCCCGACTCTCGATGGGCGAGCTGGCGCCAGTGGCAACTGCGGCTGTGGCGCCGACCGAAGCGTTGACGATGTTCCTGATCCTCCGGGCGTTTGCATCGGGGTGCGCGGCGCTCACTGGGACCGAGGCGATCTCGGACGGCGTGCCCGCGTTCAAACCTCCTGAATGGGTCAACGCCCGAACGACGCTGGTGTGGATGGGCATCATCCTCGGCGTGCTATTCATGGGGATCTCGTTCCTGGCCACGTCGCTCGAGGTACTACCTATCGCAAAGGAGACCGTCATTTCGCAGATCGCGCGCGCGGTATTCGGCGACGGCGCGATGTACTTCGTGGTCCAGACCACAACCATGGGGATCCTCGTCCTCGCCGCGAACACGAGCTTTTCGGACTTCCCGCGGCTGTCGTACTTCTTGGCTCGCGACCACTTCCTCCCGCACCAGTTTCAGTTCCGCGGCGATCGGCTCGCCTTCACCACGGGGATCGCGGCGCTCGGACTCGTGTCCATCGCCGTCGTCGTGCATTTCGAAGCCGAAACGCACGCGCTGATTCCGCTGTATGCCGTCGGTGTGTTCACCGCATTCACTCTCTCGCAGTCCAGCATGGTGCGGCGCTGGTGGACGCGTCGAGAGCCCGGCTGGCGGCGCAGCCTGCTCATCAACGGCATCGGCGCGGTGGCGACCGGCGTCGTGGCAATCGTGATCGCCACCGCGAAATTCAGCCATGGCGCATGGATGGTCCTGGTCCTCGTGCCGATCCTGGTCCTGATCATGAAGGCGATCAATCACCACTACACGGCAGTCGCGGAGCAGCTCCACCTGTATCCGATCGATGTCGACGGAGCAGCAGAAGCGCTGCCGGAGCTGCCCAAGCCAACGATCATCGTGCCAGTCGCCGATCTGGACCGAGCCACCGCGCACACGGTGGCCATAGCGCGAGCGTTGTCATCCGCCAGCATTACCGCGGTGCACGTGACGGACGACCCTCAGGCCGGGGAAGATCTGCAGCGGCGCTGGGAGCGCACGGTCAAGGACGTGCCGTTGCTGGTCCTGGACTCACCCTACCGATCGCTGGTGACGCCGCTCCTCGCCTTCGTCGACGCCGTCCGCCAGCGCCACGCCGGTGCACCCGTGCTCGTCGTGCTCTCGGAATACGTCCCGCGCCACTTCTGGGAATACCCTCTTCACAACCAGACGGCTCTCAGGTTGAAAGCGGCGCTCTTCTTCAGGACGAACACAGCCGTCCTGGACGTCCCCTACCACCTCGAGCGCTAGCAGAGCCGCCGAACGCTCTCTAGCTAGATTCCCCTGAAAAATAGCGACTGAGCTGAGGTGGGATCAGCGACCGTTTCGGGCTCGGGGCTGTTTGGTCTCGTCGGGTCCCTTTCGGGTCGAGTTTGGATCGTGATCAGGCCTTTGTTGCCTGCATTTGCCCATATTTGCT
>Ga0080064_1000751_pt1 | contig 78451 bp, 85 predicted proteins | sample Subgrocontami54m_FD_69260 | JGI IMG/M metagenome (GOLD analysis project Ga0080064, IMG submission 69260) | Subsurface groundwater microbial communities from S. Glens Falls, New York, USA - GMW46 contaminated, 5.4 m (SPADES assembly) (version 2) ...
ATGGACGAGAGGATCTTTGCCCTGAGTTCGGGCGTGAGCGGTGTGGACATATTTCTTTGTATTAAAACTTAAAGACATAGCGTTGGCCAGACGCTATGTCCATTATACGGGATACCTATCACCCCTCGTGCGGGTCTTGACCACGCGGTAGTTGAGCGGCCCGCCGCGGTTGCGCTCGGCGTGCTCCTCGCGCAGTTGTGCCATCACCTCAATCGGTGGACGAATGGACCGTAGGTCTCCGTGCCGTCTCAGACTGATCGACATTTGGTACTATGCCTCCTGTAAACGTCCGCGTGGAGCTCAAATTGAGCCCACGGTGACGAAATTAAAATACCACCTATTCAAGGTGGTGTCAAGCCAGAGGCCTAATTGGGAAACATAAAACCGTCATTTCGACCAAGCGACCGGAGAGAGCGCGTGGAGAAATCTCACACCTTGCAGATGGCAAGCGCTTGTTATGGGGAAGGTATGAGATCCCTCGACTACGCCGCGTCTGCGGACTCGGCTTCGCTCGGGATGACGATTGGGCGAAGAGAGCGGAGCGTTAGGTGGTTTGCTTTTGTAAGGCCTCGATAATGAGGTCAATTTCTCCGTCCATGACTCTGGGGAGATTGTGAAAATTTTCGTTAATGCGGTGATCAGTAAGGCGGTCTTGAGGAAAATTGTACGTGCGGATTTTTTCAGAACGTTCGCCGGTTCCGATTTGGTCGCGGCGTTGCGCAGAGCGCGCGGCGCGGAGTTTTTCTTGTTCAAATGCAAATAGTCGCGATCGCAAAACTTGCAGCGCGCGTGCTTTGTTTTGTTGCTGACTTCGTTCATCTTGGCAGGAAACCACCAGGCCGGTAGGAATATGGGTAATGCGGATTGCGGAATATGTCGTGTTTACGGATTGGCCGCCATGTCCACCCGCGGTTGATGTTTCAATTTTTAAATCTTTCGGTTCGAGTTTTATATCAAGGTCCTCGGCCTCAGGAAGCACGGCAACCGTTATGGTTGAGGTATGGACCCGTCCTTGTTTTTCGGTTTCAGGAATGCGCTGGACCCGATGCACCCCGCTTTCGTATTTTAGTTTGCGATAGACCCCTTTTCCTTCGACTGAAAAAATAATTTCTTTAAGCCCGCCGATGTCGGTTCGGCTGGATGAGGCAACTTTGACAAGCCAACCTTGGCGTTCGGCAAAACGAGAGTACATGCGAAAGAGCTGCGCGCCAAATAGCGCGGCCTCGTCCCCTCCGGTTCCGGCCCTGATTTCCATGATAGTGTTGCGCTTGTCTAAAGGGTCGGCCGGGTGGAGGAGGTCTTGGAGTTGTAAGTTGTAAGTTGTAAGTTGTAAGTTAAGTTTTTTTAGTTCGTCTTCGGCCATGGCTCGCAATTCAAGGTCGGTGGCCTCTCGGAGTGTGTCTTCGGTATCGGTGATGGTTTTTTCCATGGCATCTAGTTTTTCCGCAATATCAAGAATTTCGCGGACATCTGCGTATTCGCGGTGGAGTGCGCGCAATTTGTCTGAATCCAACAGGACCTCAGGGCTTACAAGAAGCTCCTCAAGTTCTTTTGCGCGAGATTGATACTTTTTGAGTTCCGGGGTCATAAAGATATGATAACAAAAAACACCTACCAAGTCATCTCGAACGCCAGTGAGAGATCCCACACCTTGCCCTATGGTAGGTATGAGATTTCTCGCTCCTGCCTTGCCAGCAGGTCGCTCGAAATGACAAAAGTAGGAGGCGGTTATTTCTCTTCTTTCTCAACCTTCACTTTCCGTTTTGATTCTTTTTCTTTGAGTTTAACTTGCTTGCCTTTTACTGGCGTAAGAGTTTTCTTTCCCGCGCGCGCGGTATATTTTTCAACGCGACGCGCCGTATCAACCAGGTTTTGCTTACCCGTAAAGAAGGGGTGGCAGGCACTACAAATTTCCACATTGATCGCCGGGCTCACCGATCCTGTGGTATAGATTGCGCCGCATACGCAGCTGATTTTTGCGTCAGAGTAATACTTTGGGTGGATGTCCTTTTTCATACCCGCCTAAATTTTCCCGCTTCTGCCAACGGCAGTAAGTGAGGTAGTAATTATGTTCACGGTAGTAGACAGGGTGAATCTATGCTCCATATTGAATTGGCCATTGTATGCGGGAAAACTTAGCGCGAGCATAGTGAAAACAGTATATCAGAAGCCCGGTTACTTGACAAGTCCTGCGGCATTTGGTAGCATGGGGACAATCTAATTATCATACATATCCCCGAGTTCTTCTGCCCCGCATCAGGGCCCTGTTCCCAAATACCATTTCTGCTGCAATCGCACATAGGCGGCTGCGGCTTTGCAAAAGCTTCTCAACGTATACTACGTATACGCTTCAAACCTTTTGCTTCGCCTCGCCTGCCTCTGAGCGATTTCGCTACGAAAGCGTACTTGGGAACAGGGCCAGAGCGGGGGGCGGGGATAGACGTTAATCCCGCGCCTTTTCTTGGCTTTTTGGGAATTCGCACAGAATTATAGGTTGTGCTTCTCTGTATGGTATGGGGTGGCATGAGCATATAATCAAGTGGCGCTCTGCGCCATTGCCAAGAAAAGGCGCGGGATAAAAAGAAGATCATTATGCAAAAAGTTCCAGAATTATTGGAGTTACTGCAAGCCGGAGTTCACTTCGGTCATAAGACGTCCCGTTGGCACCCCAAAATGGCGCCTTTTATTTTTGGCGAACGCGGCGGGGTTCATATAATCGACCTTGAAAAAACCCAAAAGCAACTTTTAGAAGCGCTCACCTATGTGCACACGCTTGGAAAAGAGGGAAAAGTGCTTCTTTGTGTCGGTACTAAAAAGCAAGCATCTCCATTTATTAAAAAATACGCGGCTGAGGCAAAAATCCCTTACGTAGATCGCCGCTGGCTTGGGGGTACGATTACCAACTGGGCCGAGATCCATCGTTTGATTCGCAAATATCTTGATCTTAAAGGAAAGCAGGAACGAGGCGATTTGCAAAAATATACCAAGAAAGAACAAGGTGAATTTCAAAAAGATATCGAGCGGATGAAACAACTTGTTGATGGGGTTTCAACACTCACAAAATTGCCGGATGCGCTTTTTATTGTTGACGTGCGCGAGGAAGAATCCGCACTGCGCGAGGCAAATCAAACGAAGATTCCGATTGTTGCGCTGTGCGATACCAATACAAATCCGGACACGGTACAATATCCGATTCCGGGGAACGATGACGCGATCAAAGCAGTCGAACTGATTATCAAGCTCGTTGCGCAGGCATATGCGGAAGGAGCGGCAGAGCGGGCCGCGGCACGGATTGTGGAAGAACCGAAGATGGCAGGAGTGGCGGCGTAAATTTAGTAAAAAATAAAATTGCAATTCGGTCAATTTCCTCCCCTTAGGGTAAGGGGAGGTGAGGAGGGGTTACGAGTATTTAATGCTTCACACATAGATTGAAGCATTCAATGTTTCATAACCCACCCCAGCCCTCCCTTACCTTAAGGGAGGGGAGTTGGCGGTTGGTGTATAAAATTTCTATGATCGATTCAAAACTTGTGATGCAGCTTCGGGAGCAAACCGGAGCCGGCGTGCTTGAAGCAAAAAAAGCGCTTGAAGAAACAAACGGGGATATTGAAAAGGCGACTGAATTTTTGAGAAAGAGCGGCGCGCTCAAGGCCGCAAAAAAATCTGATCGCGCAACCAATGAAGGATTGGTGCATGCGTATATTCACGGCGGCGGCAAAGTCGGCGTACTTGTTGAACTTTTGTGCGAGACGGATTTTGTGGCGCGCAATCCTGCGTTTGAAGAACTTGCCCATGATGTGGCGCTTCAGATCGCGGCCACAAATCCTTTGTACGTGAAACCGGAAGATGTGCCTGCGCAAACCGTGGAAAAAGAAAAATCAATGTATGCTGAGGAAGTAGTGGGCAAGCCGGCAAATATTGTGGAAAAAATCGTGCAGGGCAAACTTGATAAGTGGTATTCGGACGTGTGCCTCATGCGCCAGACCTTTATCAAAGACGAGGACATGACAATCGAGGATGTGGTCAAAGCAAAAATCTCAATGTTGGGAGAAAATATTCAGGTGCGGAGATTTGTAAGGTATGGGTTATAAGTAAGTTAGATTTGTTTTATATGGTAGGATATCGTGAAAGAGAAATGGGCAGGCCTGGAAAGCCGGAGGAAGAACGGCCTGATGTGCCGGATAAAGAGATTGTCCCTATACCTCGGGACGACGATGCAGTACCGCGGGTAGAAGTACCTATAACTCCGTCAGGGGTCAATAGAATACTTGAGCAGGAGAAAATGCCCAAGAGGAAAAAGGAAAAACCCAATTAGGAAGCAATTTTGTGGGATGGTTTATTGCGATTTGACAAGATTCCGGATGTATGGTATAATACTCGAATGATGAAGTGATTTTTATCAGAAATACCCAAAATAAGCGCTTTTTACGGGTATTACACAGAATTTTCAAGTAACAATTTTCAATTTTCATTGAATTTACAATGTTACATTGCAGCATTCATTGAAAATTGTAAATTGAAAATTAAAACTTTACTAAGTCATCCCCCAATCTTCTCTTCCTATTCTGCCTCTTAGTGTCATATTTTATTGGACAAAGGGCGAGAATTCTTGCAAAGGCAGCTTGTCGTAGCGAGTTCATATTCGGAAACACATGTTAAGAATGATGTGGCAAGGGAAGATGCGGGGAGGACTAAATTCGCCTACCCCTTGACCCCGCGCCTTAATTGGGCAAGTAATTGACGATGCGATATGTATGTCATGGAGAGCTTGTTTCGCATAAAACTTTTCGTGTTATGGAATTATGCCACATGGCGCAGTGCGCCAATGCCCAACTAAGGCGCGGGGTTGACAGAAAAAGCGCGACAGTGTAGTATATCAATATCGCCATAGACAGCCCCGACGTAAAGTCGGGATCCCGACCAAAGTGTCGGGACAGGCTTCCGTAAAGGAATAAGTCCTGCCGAGGCAAAAATCTTGTAACTTGTAATTTGAAGCGTGGACCCCAAGTAAAGTTCTTGCGGTACACGTTACATGCTACACGTTACACGACAATGTCGTCTGTGGCCCTAAAGGTCGCAGTTTTATTTTTGACTCGCGGATTTTGAGCAGATTAAAAACGGATACCGAGCGGAAAAATCCGTTCCCATCCGCTATCAATCCGTTCGATGTCCGTGAGATGTAATCTATGCCAAAAACAAGAGTACAGAAAACCCAAACCGTTACGGACCTTGCCGAAAAATTTTCTCGCATGAAGGGCGCGGTCGTTGTTGATTTCAAGGGCCTTAAAATGAAAGACGCGCAGAAAATCCGTGAGAAATCATGGGGCGAGGGAGTTGATTATACGGTTGTGAAAAAAACGCTTCTTGTGCTTGCGCTCAAAAGTGCAGGACTTGAAACAGCGGTTGACGCGAGTAAACTTCAAGGAAATATCGGAATGGTACTCGGGTATAGCGATGAAGTTGCAACTGCAAAATTCGCCGCCGGGTTTGCCAAGGAGCTTGAAACGTTCAAAATTCTTGGAGGATTGTTCGAGGGGAAATATATTGATGCTTCCCAAGTCAAGCAGTTTGCAAGTTTGCCCGGTAGACAAGAGCTTCTTGCGCGACTTGTGGGAGCGCTGAACGCTCCGGTTTCCGGATTCGTAAATGTCCTTGCGGGGAATTTGCGCGGACTCGTACAAGTACTAAACGGGATTAAAGAGAATAAATCTTAAGTGAGCGTTTAGCGTCTAGCGGTTAGCGTTTAGTCAATTACTAAACCCTAAACCCTAAACCCTAAACCCTAAATCTATGTCAGACGAAGCAAAGAAAGAGGTACCTGCAAAGTTTCAGCACCTCGTATCAGAGATCGAAAAAATGTCAGTTCTTGACCTTTCCGAATTGGTAAAGGTTTTGGAAGATAAATTCGGCGTATCAGCCGCAGCGCCCATGATGGCCCTCGCTGCACCGGCCGCAGGAGCCGCAGCCGCACCAGCCGAGGAGCAGACTTCATTTACCGTTGAGCTTACTGATTCCGGATCAAACAAGATCGGGGTCATCAAAGTGCTCCGTGAAGTTACTCAGCTTGGGCTTAAAGAGGCAAAGGACTTGGTTGACAGCGCACCCAAGGTAGTAAAAGAAGGGGTGAGCAAAGCCGAGGCAGAGACGATGAAAAAGAAACTTGAAGATGCGGGTGCAAAGGCAACGTTGAAATAAGCCTTCAATACCCGTAAATCGTAAACGGCTCACACTGTAGTGTGAGCCGTTTATTTTGGCGTATATAAGGGTGTGTACTATGCCGGTCGATTTTCTATTTTGCGAAATGGTTAAGAGGTATTGAAACCACGTTTTCGCCATCAAGAAGATAACCGGTTTTTTTGATTTCGTCTATTGAGAAATCCTTTAGGTCCGTGAATTTCGAGCTTAGATATTGCGCTTTAAGTGCAGCGTCTCTTTTTGAAAATACGGCAAGACGTTTTTCTGTTTGGTCAAGTACATAAAGATAATCCGAGTTTTCATTGGTCCAGATTTTTTTAAGTGAAGTTAAGGGAGGGTCAATTGTGGCAAGCGGGAAATCACGCCGGCGTCCTTTAAGAAATTGGCTTACCCGGCCGTCAGGATAGCCCACATATACAAAGCCATCGAGTGCAAGACTTATTGCCCCAGATACGTCGGTTCCATCTTGAATCCAGGGTGTTGGCGCTCCAAGCTCAGCGCCTTTTTTATCCTGTCGCATGATTTGATTTGCCGTCTGATCAAGCGTGTACAGACGCGTACCGAAAAGCACGGGCGTGGACGCGGGAGCGCCCAGACCGAGCGATTCTTTGAGCGGGGAGGATACGGAATTTGGAGAATCAATTACTACGGCATGGCGAAGCCGCTGCCGGAGTGCGCTAAGCGATGTGTCAAGGGTAATGATCTCGTTTTTTGCGTTGCGCGCGGTATCGTCGTTACGATGTTGCAATAGTTCGAGTCGGGCGCGGGCATCCTCGGCGCTCTGCCGGGCTGATGTTTCATCGTGGTAAATAAGGGCTGCAGACCCGGCGTCAATAAGGATCTGGATTGATTGGATATCTTCGGTTAATGCCGCGTGTGCTACTTGTAGTTGTGTGCGACGGTTGGTAAGCAAAACCGCTTGAACAAATACAAACAAAAATGTGATGATGCACAAAAAGAGTGTCTTGCTTTTAAGCGGGAGTCGGTTAAACCAGTTGAGAATTGGGTTTCCTATTTTTGAGAATAGGGTTCCCGGATTTGCCCATTGTTTCACCGTATCAGGAGAAAGTGCAGTCTTGAGCGGAGTAAGTATTGATTGAGCAACGCTCCCGGTACGCGCGGAAGTTTTTTTGAGTATTGAAGAAAACGTAGGAATTGGTGCGGTTTCTTCCGGCACAGGGGAAGGTCGCGGTTGTATCGGTTCATCCTGATGTACCGCACGTTTTGGAAATACGGCGCCTCTTGCGGGCGGCGGAAGGTTTTCGGAACGAGCGGCTTCGCGAAGGCGCGTAAACAGAGTTGTGAAATAGGTGTAGGTTTTGTTGCCTGAGGACTGAAGAGATTTTAAAAGTGGACGCAGAAGCGGCGGAGAAAGGAGTTCTTCGGTCGCGCTTTCGGTATTGAGAAGGTGTGCAATTGAGACGGCAGTAGTTCCTTCGGGACGGATGAGTTTAGGTCTGGCTTCAAGCAAAATTCCCCGAAAGCTCCCTGCAATTGTGTTGCGTTTTTCACATATATGTTCAAGGTACTCCAGTTTTCGCTCGGAGCTGCGCGCAGTCGCAAGGTTTTTAAGTTCATCCGATTTAAGGAGTGTGCCGATTGTTTTTGGGAGAAATAGAAGATATGCGTGTGGATATAAGGTTCCTACATGAAGCGAGCTGAAATGGAGCGGTCCTTCTCCGCGCGCATCCATCAGGTTATTGATCGAAGATTCGGTTAGTTGCAATGCCGAGACATCGCCGGAGGTGGCAAATACAATCCGGGTACCATGTACAACACCCAATCCCATGTGAAGCGCTGGCGCATCTTCGTAGGACGTCCGGAGCCGAGTTTCAAAGGCCAACAGTTTTTTTTCAAAAAAAGATTCCAGTTCCTGCTCGTCCCGAGGGATATATTCAAAAGCACTTAGCAAGCGTAGCGCAGTCTCGAGGGCTTCTCGGCTACGCTCCAGTTTTGCCGCATCAAATGATTGCAAGAGGTGTTCGGGATATCCGAGAAGCCCAAAAAATTGGGATTCAACATGCTGACGCCCGGGTCGCGTAAGAGCGACCCATGGGAGCATCATTTTAGTTGCTTGGGTTGTTTCAATGCGAATGGTTAATTTCTGCATACCCGCCTAAATTTTCCCGCTTCTGCCGAAGGCAGTAAGCGAGCTATAGGTTATGCCTACCCGTTGGATAATAATTGCCTCGTGCATATAGTATAATTGTGTTTTGATGCGGGAAAACTTAGCGCGGGCATACCCGCCTAAATTTTCCCGCTTCTGCCGAAGGCAGGGAGCGAGAAAGTAATTATGTTCAAAGTAGTAGACCGGATAAAACTATGCGACATATTGAATTGGTCATTGTATGCGGGAAAACTTAGCGCGGGCATACCCGCCTAAATTTTCCCGCTTCTGCCAAAGGCAGTAAGCGAGCTATAGGTTATGCCTACCCGTTGGATAATAATTGCCTCGTGCATATAGTATAATTGTGTTTTGATGCGGGAAAACTTAGCGCGGGCATATTCATGACGGGCCCGAGATTGACGTTCTTGTTCCATCTAGTATACTATACAAGGACCCGCAATAGAATGCAAGATACATATGCAGACACGCGCATCGCTTGAACACATTTTTGGCTCAAAGGTACGAGTGCGACTTTTGAAGCTTTTTTTGGAACACCCTGAAGAGCGGTTTTATGTTCGCGAGATTACCCGCCGAATACGTTCGCATATTCATTCTGTTCGTCGAGAGCTCGCGAATCTTTGTCGGGTCGGATTGATCAATGTGCAGGCAATATCACCCCAAACATTCGGACGCACAAGCAGGACGAACAGAAAATTTTATGTGGCGAATCCCGAATGCGTTATTTTTGCGGAGCTGCGGGCGCTTCTTATCAAGGGCCAACATTTTCTCCAAGATGAGTTGAAACGAGAACTTACGAAAATGGGATCAATTCGTTATTTGGCGCTCACCGGATTTTTTGTGCATCTGGAAGGATTTCCTACCGACCTTGTGGTCGTAGGCCGCGTTTCAAAAGAAAAATGTGCAAGGTTGATTCAAGAATATGAGGAAGAGTTTGGACGGACGATCAATTATACGATCTTGTCGTTAAAAGAATTTATGGATCGGAAATCGCTTATGGATCGCTTCCTGTACAATTTTTTTGAAGCGGAGAAAATCGTATTGATTGATTCATTGCCTGCGCCGGTGCGTATTGGGGTGTAGGTATGTAGGTACGAGGGTAAGAAGGTAAGTAGGTGGACACGTAAGGAAGAACATGCATAAATAAGGCCCGAGAATATGGCATTGGATGATCTTAAGATTTATCAGCTTGCGGAGGATTTGGAAGTGCAAGTACATGAATTAACCAAGAAGTTTCCTATCGACGAGAAGTATCGAAGTGTAGATCAGGTGCGAAGATCGTCAAGTTCTTCGCGGTCAAATATTGCCGAAGCATATAGTCGATATGCAGCGGCAGACAAAATTTACCGTATGCACATTGCCCGCGCAGAAACAGAAGAAACAAAACGCCATCTTATTGCTTCAAAGCGTAAAGGATTCTGCCTTGCAGGGGAAGTTGATTCCATCATTGATGGCTATAGTCAGCTTGTAAAAGGTATCAATGGATATGTCCGTTTTATACGCAGTCAAGAAATCGCGCGGCAAATCAAATAGTCCACGTACCTTCATACCCACGTACCTTCATACCCTTTCTGTAAAAATAGAAGGACGCGAGGGTGAAGTCCGATATGGTAAGAAGAAAGAAAAAATATGGCTTGACAAGAAGCCGATTTTGTGGTCAATTGGAAGGGTGGTTCGCGACATGCGCGAGGTGCGGGCGATTAAAGTTGATATGCAAGGAACCACGTTTAGCGGGACGCGGCAGGTAATTGCTACGGTAAATACCATTGCATGGGCGCTTGGCATAAAAGTGAACGGGAAAAAACAAATGAGTGCAGAGTATGATCGCGAGCCGAATATTACAATTCCCAAGAGCAACAAACGCCGATAGTGCGGATATGGAAACTATAGACCTCTTGCGCAATAATATGTCCTACTGCAATTCCAGCCTTTTGGCTGCAAATCATTCATCGCTCGTCAACGTATACTGCGTATACGCTTCCTCGCGCTTCATGATTTTCGCTCAAAACTCTGGAATTTCGTAACGAACTATTATTCCGCAAGAGGTCTTATGAGAATAAAAATGCGAATATACGGAAGAGTCCAAGGAGTTGGATTTCGATGGGCTGCGGCACGGAAGGCGGAGGTATTGGAACTTAGAGGATATGTGCGTAACTGTGAGGACGGATGCGTTGAGACAGAAGTAGACGGGGGTGCGCAGGTAGTGGAAACGTATCGCGCGTGGTGCAAGATTGGGCCAAGGGGTGCGAAGATAGAAAAAGTAGATGAGGAAGAAAGCAGTGGAGCAGGGGACTATGTGCGGTTTGAAATAAAGTAGTAAAGAGTATGCCCGCGCTAAGTTTTCCCGCATCAATGAGCGACTTCTATATGCAAAGAGCATTGAATATCTGTAAGATTCGTATAACTCATAGTTCCCCGTCTGCTGTTGGCAGAAGCGGGAAAATTTAGGCGGGTATGCTCGTAAGAACAAAATTCTATCGTTTTCTTGAGATGGTACCCGGGACACTGGTCTGGGGTACACTCATTGGTGCCATCGTGTTGTCATTTGTCCGACCGCTGTGGGCCCTGTTTTTTATAATCGTATTTGATCTGTATTGGCTTTTTCGTGTTATTTACTTTGTATTTTACCTGACGCTTTCCTGGACTCGTTTTCGCCATGACGTCGCAATTGATTGGTCGCAAAAGCTCGCGCGCGAAAAACCCGAATGGCGAAATTATTGGCATCTTATATTTTTGCCAACCTATAAAGAGGATATTGAAGTGCTTCGGACCACATTTCGCGCACTCCGAGATTCGGAATATCCAAAAGATCGGTTAATCGTAGTGTTTGCCGGGGAAGCTCGTGAGGGGCAAGGATTTTTGGACAAGGCAAAACTCTTAGAGCAGGAGTTTGGTGCGTTGTTTAATCGGTGTATCGTGACGGTGCATCCGGCAGGATTGCCGGATGAGATTCCCGGCAAGGGCTCGAATATGTTTTTTGCCGGTCACCGGGCAAAAGAATATATTGATGCGGAGAAAATTCCGTATGAGAATGTGATTGTTTCGGCGCTTGATGTTGATACTGCGGTACATTTCCAGTATTTTTCTTACCTTACCTATAAATATTTGACGACTCCGAATCATTTGCGGGCGTCGTATCAACCCATCGCGCTTTACAATAACAATATTTGGGAGTCATCGGCCATGATACGACTTGCCGCATGGGGTACTACGTTTTGGTTGATGACCGAACTACCTCGCTCCGAGCGACTATTTACGTTTTCGTCTCACAGCATGCCGTTTAAGGCGCTCGTTGACGTTGGATTTTGGGAAAAAGATATTGTGACTGAGGATTCGCGGATTTTTTTGCAATGTTTTTTACACTATGACGGAGATTATCGCGTAGTACCGCTCTACCTTCCGGTCTCTATGGATACGGTTACTACCGGGCATTATATAAAAAGTTTGCGCGCGCTGTATGTACAACAGCGGCGCTGGGCCTGGGGTATTGAACATTTTCCCTACATGGTCTGGCATTTTCTACATAAAAAAAATATTCCACTGCGTAAGAAAGGAAGATTTGTGTGGAATCTCGCGGAAGGGATGTATTCATGGGTAACCGCACCGCTTTTAATATTCATATTGGGACGATTGCCGTTTATTGTCGGGGGCGATGTGGTATCGCAGAGCGTGCTTTTTCAGATGACTCCTCATGTGCTCGAGTGGATCATGCGGGCCGCGATGATCGGGATGATTGCATCTGCATTACTTACCGCGCAACTCCTTCCAAAACCGCCGGTTGGAGTACCCCAGTATCGTCGTCTCCATATTTTTTGGCAATGGATTTTTTTACCGATCAGTTTGATTGCGTTTGGATCAATCCCGGCCATTGATGCACAGACGCGCCTGATGTTTGGAAAATATTTGGGATTTAATGTGACTGAAAAAGTGAGAACAAAAAATAAGTTGTATGTTTAAAGTTGTTTTCATAGGTATCATTTGCATAATCTTGAGCGGGTTGGTACTCATTGGAATTGCAATGCCAATTGTTGTTCGTAGTGCTCACGAGATTCAAGTTGCGCAGCGCAGCATAATGGAAGCCGAATCCGCGTTTTTGCAGCATCAGGATGTTGAAGCGGCAGTACGTCATCTGTACGACGCCTCCGCCACGCTGCGCAGTGCGAAGAATAATGTCGATAAGCTCGGATATGCTCGATTAATCCCATGGATCGCGCCGCAGTGGAAAGGTGCTCAAGCGACTCTTGAAGCTGCGGCGCTTTCTACGAATGCAGTTGCATCTATCGCTTCGCATATCGCACCGGTCATTTCTGTGCTCACTACGCAGGAGCATATTGAAATTGGCGCACTCTCTGCGTCGGATCGCACACTCATTTTAAACACCATCACACAGTCGGTCCCGGAATTACAAGGAGCGAAGGCCGAGTTGAAACTTGCGCTTATGCTCATGCAGTCGAACCAACCTTTTTGGTATCCCGATCTTGAACAGGCGCGACAAAAATTTATGCGGAGCATTGGTGCGTTTTCCCAAATGCTTGATGATGGGGTTCCGCTTCTTGAGACCTTGCCGCCGCTTCTTGGATTTCCTGAGCAGAAAACGTATCTCTTTGTATTGGAAAATAATGCCGAGATGCGACCCACGGGCGGATTTATTGGCACCTATGGGATAGTTACACTTGATAAGGGGCATCTCCAGTCATTTTTTACCGATGATGTATACAATCTTGATCGTTTTACGCCGGCCGCTCGCCGGCCTTTGGCGCCCGCGCATCTTGCAAAATATCTTGAGCAGCCGCGATGGTACTTGAGGGACGCAAACTGGGATCCTGATTTTCCCACATCGGCAAAAACCATTTTGCAATTTTATCAGGATGAATTACGCGAAGCGCAAAAAAATCCGCGGCTTCAATCTACGTCCTCTCAAATCGACGGCGTGATTGCAATTACTCCGGAGGCAATACGCCCCTTGCTTACGCTTACCGGGCCCATTACGGTACAGGATCAAACGTTCACTTCGGAGAATCTTACGGATGCGCTTGAATATGAAGTTGAGATCAATTTCAGACAACGGGGGATTCCGCGGCCTCAGCGTAAGGATATTATTTCGGAATTGGGACACGAATTAATTTCGAAAATTCTCGCAATGCCGGTTTCGAAGTGGCCTGATGTAGTACATAGTGTGCGTACCGCACTTGATGAAAAACATCTGCTTATCTATACCGGAAATCCTCCGCTCGATGCGTCTCTTGCGGCACAAGGTTGGAATGGTGCGCTTGAATATCCGGTGCAGGATTATCTTTCAATCTTTGATGCAAACCTTTTTTCTTTAAAAACCGATCCGTATGTTTCGCGCAGTATTTTTTATACGGTGTCGCAAGATGCCGTGGGATTTATGGGTGACGTGGAAATCGTATATGCATATCCGGCAGGGGGTCCTGCATGGAAAACAAAAGGATATCGAACATGGACTCGGGTATATGTTCCCAAGGGTTCGGTCCTTATTAGTACTTCGGGCGCAATGGTTGATGAAGGAGTAACCCGTCCGGGAGAAGTTGAGACACGTCTCGAGCATGACAAGACCGTGTTCGGGGCATTTTTGGCAGTTGAGGTAGGGGAGGTGAAGCGTTTGCGATTTACCTATAGATTGCCCGCGCAGGTGCAAGCGGCAATTGCGGGCGGGCAGTACGAATTATTAATCCAAAAGCAACCCGGGACCATAGGTCATAATTTGACAGTTGAGGCGAATTTTGGTAAGGTACCGCGTGCATGGAGCCCTACAGGATTGAGTGCGCACCGCGATAACGAGACGTTACGGTGGCAGATGGGGCTAAGGAAAGATCAAGTATTTCATGTGGAATTTTAAGTTATGTTTTTGAAGAAAATCGGCATTGATCTTGGAACCACGAATGTTCGCGTGTATGTTCCCAAGCGGGGGATTATTATTAATGAACCCTCGGTAGTTGCGATTTCTACGATTGATAAGAAAATTTTAGCAGTAGGGCGGGAAGCCAAAGACATGCTTGGCCGGACCCCCGATACTATTGTGGCGCTTCGCCCAATGAAAGATGGAGTGATTGCGGAGTATCGAACAACCGAAGCCATGCTCCGGTATTTTATTAACAAAGCGCTTCATGGAGTGAAGTTATTTCGCCCTGAGGTAATGGTCGCAGTCCCGGGCGGTATTACTTCAACCGAGCGACGTGCGGTTATTGATGCGACAATTTCGGCAGGAGCAAAGGCCGCCTACATTATTAAAGAGCCGATTGTGGCTGCGATTGGCGCTGATATTCCGATTGGATCAGCTTCGGGGCACATGATCATTGAAATTGGAGGAGGGACTATGGAAGCTGCGGTGATTTCGCTTGGGGGAATCGTGTCGTCTGCATCGGTGCGCGTGGGTGGAAACAAACTCGATGCGGCAATCGCGGAGTATGTGCGGCGAAGATACAATGTTGCCGTAGGCGAGCGTACTGCCGAGGAGATAAAAATTCAAATCGGCTCGGCCATGTATTTGAACGAGCGGCTTACGATCAATGTGACCGGACGCGATATGATAAGCGGACTGCCAAAGACTATTACCGTAACTTCGCAAGATGTGACTGAGGCGATTCAAAATGCGCTGGAAATGATGGTGACGACTATTAAAGAAGTTCTTCACGCAACTCCGCCCGAGCTTTCGGCTGATGTGATGGATAAAGGAATGGTAGTCTCCGGCGGAACTTCGCAACTTCGAAATCTTCCGGAACTTTTTGCGGAAGCGACCGGCGTTCCGGCAACTATGGCTGATGAGCCCGCGCTCTGCGTTGCCAAAGGTACCGGCGTGGCGCTTGAGAATTTGGAAAGCTACAAGAGAAGTATTTTGGCTTCGAAGTAATAGATAGACAGAGATTCAAATCAAACTCGAAAAAGTTTTGTAATTTATATGGCTGAACCATCTAGAGCATATCCACGCGAAGTTGTATCACCACTTCCTACTCCCGAGGCGGAGACGGAGCGCATTTTGGCCGAACAAGCAGTTGAGATGAAGTGGTGGAAGGAAGCGCGAAAATTTACAACTCAAGCTGAGGTGGGGGATGCTATGACATCCGGAGCGCTTATGCGCGTGCCGGACTCTGGAGAAGGATATAAGATTGAGATAAAAGGCGTGCCGGAAGAGCGGCGTTGTCTTACCGAGGCAGCGGCTACGCTTCTACAAGAAGTGGCGCGGGCATGGATTATACAGGCACAGAAGGAGAACGTAGAGAATGCGCAATTTCTTGTAGTCACCTCCCTTACACGGTCAACCGAGTATCAGAGAAAGTTGCAAGAAGCAGGTATATATCCTGCGGCAGAAGACAGTTCCCATGAGCGAGGTCTTGCATTTGATGTGGCGATTAAATGGTTTCGTAAGAATGCGCCGCGGGCCGCGGAGATTTTGCAAGGCGTGCTTGAGGAATTAAAACGTCAAGGGATGATCAACTTTATTGACGAGACTACCGTAGGATGTTTTCATATTTGTCCAAGTCCAAAGTATGTGGAACAACTCGCGGCGCGTACGATAGGAGAGATAGGCGGTCGGGTTGCCGCATGATGGCGTGATAGCTGTTCAGAAATATTAATTCTTCAGGGCCTTGACAAAAGGCCTTTTTTGTGCTATATTGGGTGGTACGCTTAAGTTGCGTATTGCTCTTTGAGAACGGGATTTTTGCGAGTGAAGCGCAGGTTGTTTCTGTGGTGTAACAGGAACATCGCGTGCTTCACTCGACTCAACCACCACTTCGAAGGAGGCCGATACGATGTCCACAAAGTTTACTACGTTCGTGAAGGCGTTCATTATCGTCATCGGTATGGCTGGATGCGAGGAATCCGTAGAGGATGACTCGCCCTCCTGCCCCGAGCTGTCGTACTACGACGAACCCGACTACTGTCAGCGTGTGCGCGATCGTGAAGCGGCGCTCGCCCAGGAGAACAAAGAGGAATTGGACTTCCAGGAATCGTGCCGCGACGAGCTGCGCGGCTACCTCAAGGCCCATCTTTGCAATCGCAACGAATCCTTCTGCGGTTGCCGCGCTCGGCTCACACAGGAAGGCGGTATCGACCGCTACACCTCGTGCCCCGACGAATTCGCCGACGTGAAGCTGGTGGTACAAGGGGAAGAGGTGTGGATCGGCGGCGCATGGGACGACGACTGGCTCTCGGGCAAGAGTGCCGCGTTTCAGAGGGCCTACTACGCCAAGCGGGAGCGTGACGAGGCACGGGCACTGCGGAAGCTCAAGAAAGAGCTCCGGCCCATCGCGCTCAACGAGAACGCGCTTCAAGCGTTGCTCGGTGCAGAGGACTACGCCACCCTGCAGGTTTTCTACAGCGTGGATATCGGTGAGGAGGGCACGGTCAAGCTCTACTCTCGCTACTACGAAGAAGGCGATCCCCACTATCCGTCGGGTGGCTACGACAACCCCGAGGAAGAGCGGCAGGCGGAACTCCGCCTCTCCTGCTCTCTCAAACGGCTCTCCAAGAAGCTCTGGATCACCAGATACAGCAGTGTGAACAGCAGGTGCGAAGAGTTTCCCTGCTACCCGAGCCACGACTTCGCTTTCCGGCTGACACGGATCGCCGCGAAAAGCAAGCGATAGCGCGCCCACCGTCAAGCGATCCCACGCACGACCAAGGCGTCGGAGGCCTGCAAAAAAATCCCAACCCAGCGCGCTCCTTTCGCGGTGCGTCAGTCGTTGAGGTCTTACCTCTCCACTGCCGCACCTGTTTTAATTTTATAGATTGGAACGCTAAGCGACCAGCGCGCAGCTTGCTCGGGCGCTTTTTTTATATTGTTTATATTGCAAGGCAAATCAGTTATACGCGCACATTTTGTCGATCGACAAAATGTGCGCGATTAGGAAATGGCGAGTTTTCAGGGCGTGTGGTATCATGTTGTATAGTGAATAAGATAAATAGAGAGTACGTTATTCTGTCCGTATGTTTCGCAAGGCAAAGACAAAGAATTCCGTGATATTTTCACTTTTCAAAAAAATAGGATCTCATGGCATTAGCATTGGAAATGCGTTGCTTGATGTTATGCTTGAGGTCGTTGAATTCATGCCGATGGCGTTTGAAACCAAGCAAGGTCATCTTCGCCGTATTTCGGGCTGGCCAAAAAAGATTCCACGATATCGACTGCAGCAGGAGATTGTGCGTATGAAAAAGCGCGGCTGGGTAATTGAAGCGCGAAAGAGCGGCAAAATTTTTCTTGAACTGACTGAGCAAGGGAGATTAGAAGCGTTATATCGGCGATTGGAGGATCTTGCAGGCAGAGGCCATAAAAAGTGGGATGGGAAGTGGCGGATGATTATGTTTGATATTCCGGAGAGAGGAAGGCGAGAGCGCTATGCAATGCGGGCGATTTTGCGATCAGTCGGGTTTTATCGAATGCAGAAAAGCGTATATATTTTCCCGTATGAAATTCCAAAGGAGTTAGTTGAGTACTTGAAAGCCGCGGAACTCTTGCCGTTTATTCGTTTTGCGCGAATAGACCAGTTAGATGAGCCACGCCTACTTAAAAAAATATTTAAGTTGTAGTAGTATGCAATGCCGGCGGTATGACGATCGCGCACATTTTGTCGATCGACAAAATGTGCGCGTGCTTGAAGATTATGTACGGTTAAAGAATTTACTTGAAGGAAATGAGAGCGACAATATGAAAAACAACGCAGCACTGCAAAAATCCATTGCGGAGACGATGAAGTACTTGAAGAGGCAATATCGGGCACCTGCAGAATCGGTGAAAGGAGATCCGTGGCATGTACTTCTTTTTACCGTGCTTTCGGCTCGGTCGCGGGACAGTCAAACAGAAAAAGTGTTCCAAAGTTTGATGCGGGCGTATCCTACAGTGCGAGCACTTTCACGCGCGACTGCGCGACAGGTGGAACCGTATTTGAAACACATCGGCTTGTACCACGCAAAAGCAAAAAATGTTGTGGCGCTTGCGCGTGAGCTTGTGGAAAAATATGGCGGTCGCGTGCCGGATGATTTGGACAAACTTATCGTGCTTCCCGGGGTTGGCCGCAAGACTGCAAATTGCACGATGATCTATGCATTTGGGAAACCTGCAATGTGCGTTGACACTCACGTACATCGCGTAACCAATCGCCTTGGATGGGTAAAAACAAAAACGCCCGAGCAAACCGAGTTTGCTCTGCGCAACATAGTTCCGAAAAAATATTGGTTTGATCTTAACCGCGTGATGGTGCAATTCGGGCGGCAGACTTGCGGTGTCCGCCGCTGTGGCAAATGCCAGCTGTGCAAATGGGAAAAATGATGGTAGACTGTAGCTACTATGTTCAAACGTCTCAAGCGAGAAGATCACGATGAGATTGCGTTTCGGGTGCTGTTGGGATTTTTGCTTGCGTTTATTCCGATGCGTGGATATTTGTATTTGGAACGATTGAACCTTGTCCCAACCCCGGGCGTCATCGTAGGAGATTTGCATATTCATCATTTTGTATTTGGAGTTACCGCACTTGCCATCGCGGGGTATGTTGGGCTTGTGGCGCCGTATTTTCGTCGAAAGATTGCATGGTTTTATGGAATAGGACTTGCGCTGGCGTTTGATGAATTCAGTATGTGGTTGCGTTTAGATGAGGATTATTGGCGAATGGGGAGTATTACTGCGATTGTGCTTATTGGCGGTTTTCTTTTGAATGTGGTATATTTTAAGCGGCTTTGGATCGCGATTTGGTATCGCACACGATTTGTAAATCCAATATATCCCGTTGTGAAGCGCATTGATCGGCGCGTAAAAAAGGCAAAAGTGGATGCGCTTGTCCATATGCGGCAGGTCTTGCACCCAAAAGAAAATTCTTAGCAATAAACATGAATCCCGTTAGAAGTTCAGGCATGTCCTTGCATGGGCAAGGCGGAAGGCGAATCCCGTTAGAGGTCGCGGACGCAGTTCCGCGCCCTACCTCTAAACGGGACGAAGCCGACTTCGTCTGCGGGAGGTAGTAATTAAGTAGTTTATTCTTAAACTTCTAACGGGATGAATACAAATTTTTCTTTTAAAAATCTTACGCAGTCGGAAAAAGGATTTGTCGAACACTATTTTTCCTCTGATGTCAAGCTCGGCAAGATTCAGGGAATTGTAAATCGTTTAAACGCGGATGAGACGCTTGAGGTGCGTGTTGAAAAATTCGTGAAAAATAGCGCTTACAAAGTATCGTTTATACTCGGCGCGCCGATGAATCTTTTTGTTTCAGAAGACGATCATACCCTGCGCGAAGCCATCGATTTCGCAAAGGATAAGTTGCTTGAGCGGCTTAAGAAAATTTGGGCGAAAAAGAAGTACGATATTGGAGGAAGAAATTAATTTCCAATTTACAATTTTCAATAAATTTTTGATGAATCAATGAAACATTTATTGGAAATTAAAAATTGAAAATTTGTATCATGTCTTGGGATATTTATTTGTTTCACGCAGTGAACGGACTTTCCAATAGGTGGGGTTCGCTTGATGCATTTGGGGTATTTGCCGCAATGTTTTTATTGCCGCTTCTGGGCGTTCTTCTGGTACTTTCTGCGTTTACGGTTAAGCGATTATGGGAAGAGCATTGGTACGAGTTGCCGCTTAAGGCATTTATCGCGGGTGCACTTGCATATACAGTACGACAAATTATCGGTGTCATTTTGCATCGACCTCGTCCTTTCATCAACCTTTCGGATATGCATTTACTTGTACCCGCTGAAACATCATATTCGTTTCCTTCCGGGCATGTTTCGATTGCCTTTGCTCTTGCGTTTGTGATATATCGTCATGATCGCGATTGGGGAATTGCGTTTTTGGTTCTTGCGCTTCTGGTCGGCTTCGGTCGCATCTTCGTAGGAGTACATTATCCGCTTGATGTACTTGGCGGAATTGTTGTAGGGTGGGCGGCGGCGTGGGCGGTAGCATGGTTTGAAAAAAGAGAGTGGGGGAAGATAGCGAGGAAAATGTCTAACTAGTTATTGAAATTTTCAATTTACAATTTTTAATTTTCAATAAATGTTCAATGAATCAATGAAGCATTGATTGTAAATTGAAAACTGAAAATTCTATGTTGTATCCAATCATCATGGCAGGAGGCGCAGGAACACGGCTTTGGCCTATTTCAACAAAGGGGAAGCCCAAACAAATATATCCTCTGCTTGATAATGAGACGCTTCTTCAGAAAACATGGAAGCGATTGCGGAAGGGATTTCCTGCCGAGCGTATTTTAGTAAGTACCGGCGGGTCGCTTGCAGATGAAGTTTGTAAACAACTACCGCGTCAACATTTGCGTAACTGTATTGTCGAGCCAGTCCGTCGCGGTACGGCTCCTGCGCTCGCCCTTGCGATTCTTAAGCTTTGGAAACGCGATCCGAAGGCATCCTTTGTCTATATCAATGCAGACAATTATATTGCCGATGAGAAAGAATTTATTCGATTGTTGCGTGTTGCAGAGCGTGTTCTTGTAAAAAAACCAGATCATGTAGTGCTCATCGGTGTGAATCCTACCTATCCTGAGCCAGGATTAGGATATATTAAAATGGGAAAGTCCGTCATGCGATTTTCCCATAGCCATAATGATAATGGCCGAAATTCAACGCATGGCGATGAAATTTTTGAGGTCGAAAAGTTCGTTGAAAAACCGGATTTGGACACTGCAAAAAAATTCCTAAAATCATGGCGCTACCTGTGGAATCCAACGCTTATCGTCGCAAACGCTAATCATTTTTTGGAATTATATAAAAAATATTTACCTGGTACGTGGAAACGGCTTGAGCACATTGCCCGTGCAATGGGAACACCGGATGAGCAGCGGGTAGTCAAGCGGGAGTTTCCTAAAATTGAGGCCGAGACGATAGACTACGGTATTTTAGAGAAGGAGAAAAAGATGCTTGTTCTGCCGGGTAATTTTGGGTGGACTGATGTGGGGAGTTGGAAAACGGTGCACGAGGTACTTTCGCAAAATCACAAATCACAAATCACAAATCACAAACAAAATATTTGTAAAGCGGGGAAGTGTGTAAGTGTAGACAGTGCGGGTAACTTGATCTATAGTCTATCCGGAAAGCTTGTTGCGCTTGCAGGAGTTAAGAATATGATTTTGATTGAAAGCGAGAACGCGTTGCTCCTATGTCCAAGAGACCGGGCACAAGATGTGAAAAAGCTTGTTGAGAACCTTGAGAAAAAAGGTCTTAAGGAGTATCTCTAGTAGTTAGTGGATCGTATGGATCTATCTATTGTTATTGTAAGTTGGAACGGGAAAGACTTGATGAAGAATTGTCTCAAGTCTATTTTTCAAAATACCACCGGAATCGAGTATCAGGTTTTTGTAGTTGATAACGGTTCAAAAGACGGTACTCAGGAAATGATTACCAAGGAATTTCCACAAGTACAACTCATTGCAAACAATTATAACGCGGGCTTTGCAAAAGCGAACAATCAAGCCATCAATCGAATGATTGCGGAGAAATCGCTCACTGATTTTGTTTTGCTTTTAAATCAAGACATGCTTGTATTGCCGAATACGCTTTTAAGCATGGTCCGTTTTATGCGGCAGCATCCGGAGACTGGAATTGCGGGTTGTCATCTTATCAATGAGCATAAGGCCACGGTTTCACATGTACGCCGCCTCCCCACACTCTCGGATCAAGTAGCGATTCTTTTAAAGTTGCCGCACTTGTTTCCCCGTATCCTTGACCGCTATTTGATGTCAGATTTTGATTATACAAAGAAAGAACCACAGGAAGTAGATTCTATCCGAGGTTCTTTTTTTATGATCCGCAAAGAAGTGATTGAAAAACTTGGCGGACTTGATGAGTTGTATTTTTTTTGGTTTGAGGAGGTTGATTATTGCCGACAAGTAAAAAATGCCGGTTGGAAAGTCATGTATACGGGTCAGACCGTATGCGTAGATTTTGTTGGGCAAAGCGTAAAAAAAGTAGCGCAGTTCAAGCGGCAAAAAATGTTTACCGAAAGCATGCTTAAGTATTTTGGGAAATGGCAGCCGCGGTGGCAGTGGGGTGTATTACAGGTGTTGCGTGCAGTCGTACTTACCGCTGTATGGATTGGTGATAAGGTGAGAAGCAAATTAAGCAAGTAAGCAGATTACCCAGATTAAGGATTATGCCACGATTGTCTGTTCGCTTAGTCGCTTGGAATGGAGCAAAATACATTCCTTATCTTTTTGAGTCTCTTCGAAATCAAACCTACAAAGTTTGGGAGCTTCTTGCGATTGATAACAATTCGACAAAAGATAATACGGCAGATTTGATAGGGCAAGAATTGAAAGATTTTCCGGTGCCGGCGCGGTTGATACGAAATAAAGAAAATAATGGATTTGCAGGAGGACATAATCAAGCCGTACGAGAGGGATCAGGGGTCAGAGGTCAGGGGTTAGAATATTTTCAATTGTTGAACCAGGACATGTATTTGGCCCCGGATTATTTTGAAAAAGTAGTGGCCATGATGGACAGCCATCCCGAAGCCGGGGCGGGGCAAGGATTGCTTTTGCGTTGGTGCTTTGAAGAAATGCAGAGTCATAACCCCTCCCAACCTCCCCTTACCTTAAGGGGAGGAGAGTGTGGATTGACCGATGTGATTGATACAATGGGATTGAAGGTGCTGCGGAATCGGAGAGTGGTGGATTGGAGAACAGGGGAAACCCTAAAGTCTGTCATTGCGAGCGAAGCGAAGCAATCTCATGGACAAGGTGAAGAGATCGCCACGTCGTCCCGTGGAGGCGGGACTCCTCGCGATGACAATGCCTGGGAGGTTTTCGGCGTTTCCGGTGCTCTTCCGGTATATCGGCGCAAAGCAATTGAGGAAGTGATGTTTGAGGGCAATATGTTTGATGATGAATTTGGAAGTTATAAAGAGGATGTTGATTTGGCATTTCGGTTACGTTCTGCCGGTTGGAAAGCGTATGTTGAGCCACGCGCGCACGCATGGCATGATCGCACTGCCGCAGGACCGCGAGAAATGTCGGATCAAACTGCAATGAAGAATCGAAAAGGCCGTCCGACGTATGTGAGTCACTATTCTTATCGGAACCACATTGTGGTCTTGCTAAAAAACGAGCATCGTGCTAACTTTGTCAAAGACTGGCCTGCAATTTTTTGGTACGAATTGAAAAAGTTCTTGTTTATGTTGCTATTTGATCGCGAAACGCTCAAGGGACTACGCGAAGTGAAGAAATTGTGGCCGCGCATCATGCGGAAGCGTACGCATATCATGGCGAACTACAAAGTGAAGCCGGAGGAAATGAGAGAATGGTTTGTGTAGTATGTACGATGTTATTACCGTTACTGTAAATTTCAAAATGCGCGACAAGATCATGGAAATGCTTCGGTCGCTGTTTTATGATATTGATGAAACACATTTGAATGTGCAGCCGGTGATTGTCGACAATGATCGTGCTGACGGGCTCGAGGATGTTTTAAAGACTGAGTTTGGCGCGAAGGTCATTTATATTGATGCGGGTGGAAATATGGGATTTGCTCATGGCAATAATCTGGCGCTTAAAAAATTCGACGCGAAGTATTATTTTGTCGCAAACCCTGATCTTGTGTTTCTCAAGGATCAGCCGCGTACTATTGAGCGGCTTTATCAATTTATGGAGGAGCATCCGAAGGTGGGCATTGTGGCACCCCGCCTTATGCTTCCAAGCGGCACTATGCAGCCGTCTTGTATGCGATTCCCGAAATTTCTCGATCAACCGATCCATCGTCTTGGATTGCAAAAAAAATACGACTGGGCACGCAAACGGATTGAACACATGCATATGAGAGATTTTGATCATAGTAAGACCGCGCCGATTGATTGGGCAACCGGAGCCGCACTATTTTGCCGTGGTGAACGGCTCAAAGAAGTGGGGTTTTTTGACGAGAGATATTTTATGTATTTTGAGGATACTGATTTGTGCCGCACATTTTGGTCCCGGGGTTTCCCTGTCTACTTCAAAGGTGATATTGTAATCCAGCATGGCCATGAACGCGCCTCGGCAAAAGTTCCTGGCCTTAAATCTATATTAATGAATCGACTTACACGGATTCATATTAAAAGTTTGTTACAGTATGCATTAAAGTGGCGCGGGCAAGGCGTATGACTCCAAAAATAGGTATCATTTTAATCAATTACAAAACTTACGCCAAGAGGTTTCTTGAGGATTGTCGCGATAGCATGCGAAAGCTTGATTATCCGAAAGACAAGTACGTGGTCTATATTGTGGACAATGCCACGACACCGGAAACCGAGCAATATTTACGTGAAATGTATCCCGAAGCTGTGATACTTCCGAATAGAGAAAATTCCGGATGGGGCGGGGGAAATAATGTGGGGGTTGAACAGGCGTTTAAAGATGGATGTGAGGATGTTATTTTTTCAAACATGGATGTGATTGTGCATCCACAGTGGCTTGAGGAACTTGTGAAGGGGGCGTATAGCGATGAAAAAATAGGCATTGCACACTCTAAGCAATTGCTTTGGCCTATTGGGCCGGATGGCGTACAGCGATTAAATTCCGTTGGCAATCAAATTCATTTTCTTGGATTCGGCTATGCGGGAAAGAACGGTGATCCTGCAGATACCTATACAAACGACGCGGTAGTAGACGTTCCTTATGCGGCGGGAGCATCAATGTATGTGAAGCGTGCAGTCCTCGACAAGGTGGGACTTTGCAATCCCGATTTTTTTATGTATCACGACGATATGGAGATTTGTCTGAAAGCCAAGTTTGTCGGATTCCGCGTCGTTATCGCGCCGAAATCAATCATGTGGCACAAGTATGAGTTTGGTCGCTCTATTTTGCAAGTGTACTATATGGAGCGCAATCGCCTGCTTACCATGCTTGAGTTTTATAAAATCCCCACGCTCATTCTTTTTGCGCCGGCATTTATTGTGATGGAGCTCGGACTTCTTGGCGCATCAATCGTGGGTAAATATGCAAAGCCGAAACTGCGGGGGTGGGGATATTTTTTCAAACCATCGTCGTGGAAGAAACTGCTTGCCGAGCGGCGCCGTATTCAAAAATTGCGCACGATATCCGATCGCGCGCTTATGCAGGATTTTACTGGCCGCGTGCTTCATCAAGAGATGATGAACCCGGTACTCAAGTATTTTGTAAACCCGGCTTTCAACGTATATTGGCAGGTCGTAAAACGGTTGATGTTCTGGTAGGTGATGATAAAAAATAGAGATATTACTGCAGTTCAAGCTGCCAGATGCCGGTTTTGCCTTCACGCGTACCGGCGATCAAAAGACTTTTTCCATTCTCCGCAAGGGAGCCGTTTTTAATTTCATCGAATTGCGCAAGCTCCCAAGTGTTTTGCGTATCGCGCAGATCAAGCTCGGTTGTCAGGACGCGGTGATTAAGAATGAGAATAGCAGTTGCACGAGTCGGGATGGTAATCACTTGCCTGATTTCTTCAACAAGGCGAGTAAGAAGAGTGGTTGTGCTATGCTCTGGGTCAAATACCCATACCTCGTGGGGTGAGTATATGAAGAGCAGGGGGGTATCTTTTATTCGCCAGACGGCCGCGCGAGCTGCAATTTCCGCGACACGGCGAAAATTGGCGTTGTCAATTACTATAATATGTTCCTGTTTTGGGTTATAAATAACTTTGTAGTCTTTAAAGCTGTCTGGAATTTCCGAATGCGGGATAAGAGATGACGCTCCATCAATAGGTTTGGGCGTTGCCTGTTTGAAAAGAACGATTTCATGAGCGAAGGTGGTTTTTCCATTTTGTACGGTGAGATTTTTGTGCCATGGGTAATACCCGGTTTTTGAAATGGTAATATCATAGGTACCGGGTAATAGATTGGATATAAGTGCGGGGGTATGCTCGGCATAGTTTCGCATGCCGATTTGTATCGATGCGTTGTCGGGATATGTTTCAACCGATAAAGCCCCTGTCGTGACAAGGCGTTTCTGGGTAAAACTCCAGCGGTATCCTGCAGTATAGGCAAGAAGCAACGGGGTTACTACAAGAAATAGCAATGCAAGTATGTAGAAGATAAGCCGGCGAAGATGCAGGGTCATAGATTAGAAGCGTAGTGCCCTTGATATATGCTACAATTAGGAGTATAGTAGTGTACTATGCCCGACTAAGTTTTTCGACTTCGGGTTTTTGTAGCAGACTATGCCTATTCTACATCAAATTCTACAAATAGCAAGTCCTAAGTTTAGTCGAAAAATTTAGACGGGTATGTCTTCGCTTGTAATTCAAGGGGGAAAACGATTGAAGGGAGAAGTGCATATTGCGGGAATGAAAAATGCCGCAACTCCTATTATTGCCGCAACATTGCTGACTAGGGAGCCCTGTGTGCTGCAAAATGTACCGAAGATTGCAGACGTTCAGAAGATGATCGCAATCATACAAAGTTGTGGGGTTGAGGTGCGCTGGACCGCTGATCATGAGTTGACTATAGTAGCCGCAGAGGTTGATCCTACAAAAATTAATCGCGATTCAATTTGTGCGCTTCGTTCTTCGGTGTTGCTCGCTTCGCCGCTTCTTGCTCGCGCGGGCGTGCTTGATCTCCCCGAGCCGGGTGGTTGTATTATCGGGAATCGTCCGCTTGATACTCATTTGCATGTATTTGAAACTATGGGAGTTGCGATTGGACGGAATAACGGGACCTATGAATTTCGAGGTCGTCCCAAAGCAGCGACGATTGTACTCCCGGAATTTTCAGTTACGGCAACCGAAAACGCAATTATGGCCGCGGTGCTCGCCGTCGGAGTTACCACAATTAAGCTTGCAGCGGCAGAACCCCATATACAAGACCTTTGTGCTATACTTATAAAGATGGGTGCTAAAATTAACGGGGTTGGGACTCATACCCTTAGCATCGAAGGGGTCTCAGAACTGCATGGAGTAACGCATGCAATAATTCCTGATCAGGTGGAGGTTGGTACCTTTGCGGTACTTGCTGCCGCAACGCACAGCGATATTCTTTTGGGGCCGATCGTGCCCGAGCACATTGATAGCATTGTTACTATGTTAGGAGCTGCCGGAGCGCGATTTAAATTGCAAACACTAAAATCAAAAGGAGGTATGGCTGAGTTGCATATTATCCCCTCCGCGCATCTTCAAGGATTTAAAGTTCAAGCAATGCCGTATCCGGGATTTCCAACCGACCTGCAAGCCCCTGCCGCGGTACTCGCGACGCAATGCAAAGGAACCAGTCTTATTCATGATCCGTTGTTTGAGGGTAGAATGGGATATGTGCATGAGCTTATCAAGATGGGAGCCAATGCAATTGTGGCCGATCCTCACCGTGTGATTGTAAGCGGTCCGACCCCGCTCTATGGTCAAGAAATTAAAAGTTTGGATCTTCGCGCAGGAGCAACGCTCGTGATCGCGGGACTTATTGCAGAGGGGGAAACAATTATCCACGATGCGGAAGTTATTGACCGCGGGTATGAGGATATTGAAGGGCGTTTGCAGAAAATAGGAGCAACAATTAAGAAAATATAAATATGTTTTATACAGAATATAAAAGATCCCGTTTTTCGAAAGTTTTTATTTCGCTGTATGGCATCGTATTTTTGGTTGGTATTTCATTTTTAGGAGGTTGGTATCTTGGGGGATCGGGGATCGGGGATCGGGGATCGGTTGTCAGAAGCGATCAAGGGGAAGTTGAGGATAAAGATGCGCCTCCTCCATATCTTCTCGAGGATGTTGACTTTAAACTTTTTTGGGACGTTTGGAATATTGCAAAGGGAAAATATCTTGATCAGCCGGTTTCCGATACGAAATTGTTTTATGGTGCGCTTGCCGGTATTGTAGGGTCCCTTGGAGATCCTTATTCCGTATTTTTTGATCCGGAAACGGCAAAACAATTTGCTGCCGAGCTTGCAGGGACGTTTGAAGGGATTGGTGCCGAGATCGGAATAAAGCGAGATCAGCTTGTGGTGATTTCCCCGATTGCAGGTACACCTGCTGATCATGCTGGGCTTAAGCCGGGGGATAAAATTTTGAAAATTAATGGTAAGGATACGAGTGGTATTCCTCTCGATATCGCGGTTTCCGCAATTCGCGGACCGAAAGCTACCAAGGTTGTCCTGCAAGTTCTACGCAACAGTTGGAAAGAGCCGCGTGATTTCACGATTATGCGTGACACGATTAATGTAAAAAGCGTAACATGGAAAAAACTTCCCGGAAGCATCGCGTATCTGAAAGTCGCGTACTTTAACGAAACCACGCCGCAGCTTTTTGAGCAGGCCGTACAGGAAATCGTTGCATCAAATCCGAAAAGTATCATACTTGATGTACGGAACAATCCCGGAGGATTCCTTGAGGTTGGAGTACAAGTTGCATCGGAGTGGGTTCCTTCTTCACAAGTGGTGGTAATTCAGGAATTCCAAGGAAAAGAGACGCAACCGTTTCGCGCGCAAGGGCAGGCACGTTTTCGTGGTATACCGACGGTGGTGCTCGTAAATCAAGGATCCGCATCCGCGTCTGAGATTGTTTCCGGCGCGCTGCATGATTATAAAGCCGCAACGCTTGTGGGAGAGAAGACGTTCGGTAAAGGTTCTGTACAAACGCTTGAGCGGTTACCCGGGGGCTCGGCAGTAAAACTCACGATTGCGCATTGGCTTACCCCAAAAGGCGCACAGATTAATGGGGAGGGGATCACTCCGGATGTTGAGGTGAAATTCGATCACGACGACTATGAGAGCGATCGCGACCCGCAACTTGATGCGGCAATTAAAATAGTATCTCAATAATGTGCCAATATCTCGTCGATCACCTCGAACCACCGGGACGGAATATTCTGCAGGCGGGATTGTATTTCGGAAAAATTCTCAGGGAATAGAAATCGCGTTTCTTCTTGATCCGTTCCGAAAATGGACTTTTGCAAAGGGTCATATTGAACAGGGCGAAAGTCTTGTTGGCGCGGGTGTTCGAGAAGTAAAAGAGGAAATGGGTATTACGAGGGTACGAGTACTTGCTCCGCTTGGCAAGATTGACTGGTGGTTTCAGGAACGGCGCGCTGATGCGCGTTCTCCTAAAGGTGCGATGGTCCATAAATTCGCATATTACTTTCTTATGCAAGTTCCCTCCGGTACGCAGCTCCATCCTCAAAAAAGCGAGCGGATCAGCGCGGTGCGTTGGGTACCGCTTGATCGAGCGCTCAAATTTTCAAGCTACGAAGATGTGCGTCTGGTGCTTGCAAAGGCGATCGCTATGTTACAGCGATAGAGTGAAAAGAATCTATGAAGCTTTCAGGAAAAGTGAAAAAGGGATTGCGGATTGGGACAGCGCTTGGGTATCCAACCGCGAATATTGAATGTGGCGCCGCGGCGCCGCCCGCAAAAGGAGTATATGCCGCAACGGTATTTATGAAAGCGGGCATATATCAAGGAGTTGCCGTTATCGGTACCCGCTACGAGGAGAAACGACCGCTTGTTGAGGTTCACATTTTTGATTTTCATGGAAAATTGTATGGGAAGACGCTTGATATTCAAATTCACGACAAAATATCCGATGTTGAAAAATTGGAAAGTCATCAGTTGGTGCGAAAAATAGAAGGAGACATACGAAAGGCAAGAGAGTGGTTTCAACGCAAATCTTTACAAATGTAACACAAATTACACGAATGAAATATTTGCGACATTCGGACGTTATTCGCTAGGATTCGTGAGTCATATGTTTACCGGTATTGTGCAAGCATGTGTTCCTGTAACCAACGTTACACGTAAGCAAGGTCTTACGAGTTTTTGTGTGCGCGCTACGAAATCGTGGACGAAGAATCTTAAATACGGAGCAAGCGTAGCGGTTGATGGGGTATGTCTTACGGTAGTAAAGATCAAAGGGAAAGAGGTTTCATTTGATGCCATGGAGGAAACCTTGCGCAAGACGACTATCGGCATGATAAAGAAAGGACAGCAGATCAATATCGAGCGTTCGGTTTCCTTCGGAGATGAAATAGGAGGACATATTGTTTCCGGACATGTTAGCGGTATCGCACACATGGTAAAAGTAGAAACGAAAAAGAACAATCACGTTGCTACATTCAGTGTTCCGGCGCAATGGATAAAGTACATTTTTCCAAAAGGATTTATTGCGTTTGACGGCGTGAGTTTGACGGTAGTGGATGTAGATCGTGAGCATCATACTTGTACCGTGTATTTTATTCCGGAGACACTCCGCCGCACTACGTTTGGATTTAAACGCGCAGGGGATAGTGTAAATTTTGAAATCGACTCTAAAACTCAAATAATCGTAGATACTCATCTGCGTTTAATGCTAACCTTATGGTCAAGACACGGAAAGGCCACTTTAGAATCGGGATTATTGCGGGAATGTTTCACCGCCCTTACGTAGAGAAGATGCTTAAAGAAGCACGCGTGCTCGCGCGCAAGCGCGGTCTTACGATTGTTGAAGTCGTGTGGGTGCCCGGATCGCTTGAAAAGCCATTGGCGCTTAAACGTCTTCTTTTGCGGGATGATATTGATGGCGCGGTGGTATTGGGGATTATTGAGCGGGGGGAAACAAAGCATGGTCTGGTCATGGGGCAGGCAGTGATCTCTGCGATTATTCAATTGCAACTTGAAACCGGAAAACCGGTGGGGGTTGGGATTTTGGGGCCGGAGATCATGCCTGATCAGATTAAACCCCGACTTCTTCCCTATGCGCAAGGAGCCGTCGCCGCCGTAGACCACATGCTCAAAACAGTTTTGTAGTGCGATGCTTCAGCATCGCTAAGCGATCCCTGACTGCCGGCAGGCAGGTTAAAAGATCGCACTACGGTAAATCTTAGACAAAGAGCAGGGCTATCTCCCTACTCTTGATTTTGTGGTTGGTAATTGATATCATGTGTAGGTAATATGCCCGGTAGTGAAACTTCGACAAGCGATACAATCACTATCATGCATAGCACACAACACTCGCATAGGAAACTGTCATAGAGAATAACCACGAACTCATAATTGTATAAGTCGAAGTTCTACTACCGGGTATGAACGAACCAAAGAAGGGGGAAATCATTATTTACAAGAACAAAAAGACCGCAATTGAGGTGCGGCTTGAAAATGAAACTGTCTGGCTTACCCAAGCGCAGATGGCGGTCCTTTTCAATACAACAAAGCAGAATGTCAGTTTGCATGCCAAAAATGTATTTAAAGAGGGTGAATTGGATGAAAAATCAGTTGTCAAGGAATCCTTGACAACTGCCGCAGATGGAAAGCAATATCGTGTAGATTATTACAACCTTGACGTGATTATTTCTGTTGGTTACCGGGTGAAATCCATGCAAGGAACCCAATTCCGTATCTGGGCAACGCGGGTGTTGCGGGAGCATATTGTGCAAGGGTTCACCGTAAACCAAAAGCGCTTGCAGGAAACCGGGTTGCAGGAATTTGAAAAGGCGCTTGCGCTCGTACGCGACACGATTGCAAAGAAAGAACTTACGGGCGATGAGGCGCGCGGACTTCTTCGTGTTATTACCGATTATGCCAACACATGGCTTTTGTTACAACGATACGATGAGGGGAAACTTGCGGTAGAAGGTGTGCGCAAAAAAACGGTATACACCATTACGTATACGGACGCACGTGTGGCAATCGTTGAACTTAAAAAAGACCTCGTAGCCAAGAAAGAGGCCGGGGATTTGTTTGGCGTGGAGCGCGATCACTTAGAAGGAATTATTGGTAATGTCAATCAATCCTTTGGCGGCCACGCGCTGTATCCGAGCGTTGAGGAGAAAGCGGCGCATCTTTTGTATTTCGTAATTAAGGATCATCCGTTTGGCGATGGCAATAAGCGCATCGGCTCATTGTTGTTTATTATTTTCCTTGCGCGAAATCATCATTTGTTTACGAAAAAAGGTGAACGCAAGATCAACGACAATGCGTTGGTCGCGCTCGCGCTTCTTATTGCAGAGAGCAAACCGAGTCAGAAGGAGGTAATGGTCAAATTGGTTGTCAATTTTATCAAGGAGAAAGCGTAGCATTTTGTGTCCCTCCCCTTAGGGTAAGGGGAGGTGAGGAGGGGTTACGAATCACTCATAACCCTCCCCAGCCCTCCCTTACCTTAAGGGAGGGAGAGTGGCAAAGGATATGAATTCCCAAACTAAAACCTGTCAAAACTGCAAAGCGCAATTCGTGATCGCATCAGAAGACTTCTTGTTTTACGACAAGATAAAAGTCCCGCCGCCGACGTGGTGTCCGGAGTGCCGCAACATGCGTCGGCTTACATGGAGAAATGAACGAGTGTTGTATATGCGCACATGTGACTTGTGCAAGAAACCAACCCTCTCAGTTTATCATTCGGACGTATCCTATATAATATATTGTCGTCCATGCTGGTGGTCGGATGGTTGGGACGCGATGAAGTATGCAAGAGCATTTGATTTTTCGCGTCCGTTTTTTGAACAATTTGGTGAACTTCAACGATCTGTGCCGCATTGTGCGCTTATGAATGTGCAAACCGAAAACAGTGAATATTGTAATGAAACGGACAGTGTGAAAGATTCGTACATGGCGATCTGTACTTTCTACGGCGAGCGTCTATTTCACACCTATTGGACTGCATGGAGCAATGATTGCTTTGACTGCTCGTATATTTTAAAAAACGATCAATGCTATGATTGTCAGGATCTTCAAGATTCATATGGTTGTCGCTCGGTATATCTAGGTTCAAAAATGGTAGATTCGATGTTTTGTATAGGTTCCTCCGATTGCGTTAATTGTTTCATGTGCGTGAATTTGCATCATAAATCCTATTATATTCGAAATAAACAATATACCAAGGAGGAATATTTTCTCGAACTCGCCAAATATGATGTTTCATCGCATCAAAGTACTGAGCGTCTTAAACAAGAGTTATTGAAATTTAGTTTGAGTTTTCCGCGGCGTTATGCGGCAATGCGTAACGCCGAGAATTGCGTTGGTGATTATGTCTGGAGTTCGAAAGATATATATCGTGGCTTTGATGTGTTTGAGGTAGAGCATGGACGATACGTCTATGATTCGGGCGGGGGAAAGGATTTTATGGATTCTACTCATGCCGGCATTGAATCGGAGCTTATGTATGAGTCGCATAGCGTAGGAAAAGTATATAATACGTATTTTGCGAATTTTGTTCAAAGTACTATTGACTGCGAATATGTGGAGAGTTGTATAGGGGTGCAGAACATCTTCGGAGGAGTAGGATTAAAGAAGAAGCAATACTGTATTTTTAATATGGAGTATACAAAAGATGAATACGAAGAACTCCGATTAAAAATTATTGCGCACATGCAAAAAACAGGAGAATACGGAGAATTTTTTTCGGTTGATTTTTCTCCTTTTGCATATAACGAAACTACTGCTCAGCAATGGTATCCAAAAACAAAGGAAGAAGTCCTCGCGCGGGGATGGAAGTGGCGGGATGAGTTGCCAGGGAAGTATGGTCATGGAACGATCGCGTGGGATAAGGTATCAGATCGGATTTCTGATATTAATGAAACCATGATCGCTAAGGTATTTTCATGTAATAATTGCAACAAACAATATAAAATCGTGAAGCAAGAATTTGCCTTTTATAAGGCACACACTATTCCACTGCCGCGCCAGTGTCCGGATTGTCGATTTTATGATAGATTGAAACTACGCAACCCACGAAAACTCTGGCACCGTCAATGTATGTGCGAGCGGACAGGACACGCATCACACACCGGTAGGTGCGCCAATCAATTCGAGACCACCTACACTCCCGACCGTCCGGAAATAGTATACTGCGAACAGTGTTATCAAGCGGAGGTAGTATAGCCCTTTTGACTCTTATTGGGAGAGATGATAGTATTATCAAATGACTACCAAGCATACCCCAAGCCCAAAGAATCAGAATATGGATGTTAGTGATCGCCTTTTCCACTCTCTTGATATTGAATCAAAGGGGTATATTGTAAAACACGATCTTGAGCAGGCGCTTTTGGATCGTGGCATTTTGTTCGATGACATGCGTATTCGGCAAACCGCTCAAGGGCTTAAAGAACTGAAAGAAAAGGAACGGATCAATGCAACCGCATTTCGCGCGTTGATTTCGCCTCACATCACCCTTATCGAGAAAGCGCTTACTGGCAATCTCGTGATCCCGGATTTCAAAAACTTTGTCAGCTTTATTACCAATCTTTACAATCGAACGCTTCAAAACGAAGAGGGGAAGGTTTCGGATTATATTCCGGAACTCGCGCATATTGATCCTAAAAACTACGCGCTTTCCGTATGTACGGTTGATGGGCAGCGTTTCAACATTGGTAACTATAATAAAGCGTACCTTGCGCGCGGAACTGCGAAGCCGCTTAATTATTGTCTTGCGTTTGATGAGTATGACGAGCAAGCCATCCATGGCCGTGTCGGACGCGCGCCAAAAGAAAAAGGATTTGATTATTTAATGCTCAATGGTCAAGGGTTGCCGCACAATCCGTTTACCGGATCCGGGGCGCTTATGATCGGATCCATGCTATTTCCAAAATTGAAGCCGGCCGCGCGATTTGAAAAAGTCAAAAAGATATGGCGAGAAATGGCAGGAGGTATTGTCTCAGAGTGGAGCGAGAACGCATTTGCCTCTGAAAAGCGCATTGCAGACTCGGATCGCGCGCTTGCCTATTTTATGCAGCAAAAAGGACTTTTTCCAAAAGGTTCAAATGTCAATGCGCATCTTGAGTTCCTTTGGCAATGCTTTGCGATTGAGACCACGACTGAGGCGCAAGCGGTTATTGCCGCTACGCTTGCCAATGCGGGCGTGTGTCCTACTAGTGAACAGGAAGTACTCAAGCCCGCGGTAGCCAAGCATTGTCTTTCGATTATGGCGCTTGCGGGTATGAACGAGTACTCAAGCGAGTATTCATTTTCTATTGGACTGCCGGCGGTAAGCGGAACCTCCGGTACGGTTATGATCGTAGTGCCTGACGTGATGGGTATTACTATTTGGTCGCCCCGTATTGACGAAAACGGTAACAGTATTAAGGGTCTTGATTTCTCTCACAAATTAACCGAGCGCTTTAATTTCCATACGTTTGATAGCGCAATAAAAAATGTGCACAAGGTTGATCCGCGTCTTAAGAAAAATGAGACCAAGATGAAGGGAGTGATGGCGGTTACCTCGGCAGCTTCTATCGGGGATCTTGATGAACTTCAGCGTTTGTATTCCGCAGGAATTGATTTGAATGAAGGTGAGTATGACAAGCGCACCGGTATTCACCTTGCGGCTTCAGAAGGTCATTTGGATGCGGTGAAGTTTTTCATTGAAAAAAATGTAGATATCAATCCAAAAGATCGTTGGAGTGGAACGCCGCTTGCGGACGCGAAACGAGAAGGACACAAGCAAGTCCTTGAATTGTTAAAAAAACACGGGGGAACTGAAAAAGCGTAATAGGTTTGTTATATGGGGTACGATAAACGATTAGAAGATTCAATGGCCGTATGTTGGGCGGCCAGTCAAGGCGATGTGCATGAACTGCAACGGCTCTACGCAAGCGGGGTTGATTTATCCGCGGCCGATTATGACGGAAGAACCGGAATTCACCTTGCCGCCTCGGAAGGTCATTTGGACGCGGTGAAGTTTTTAGTTGCCAAGGGAATTGATATTAATCCAAAAGATCGCTTTGGCGGAACGCCGATACTTGACGCTAAGCGCGGGAATTTCAAAAAGGTTATTGAATTTTTGAAGCAGCATAACGCGAAGTAGCTATGAATATGAAAACAAGAGTCTATGTCTTAAATACGGGAGGAACGCTCGGAATGACCGGCCATCCTTTGCGCGCGGCAAAATCCGCCGCAGAGCTCCTTGAAGGAGTACTCGTTCCCAAAGGCATTGAGCTTACGCTTGAGGATTTTAAAATTCGCCAGGATTCGACTAATCTTTTGCACGCTGAGCGCGTGATGATTGCGCGGCAACTCGCAACCAACTATCAAGCGTATGATGCGTTTGTGGTACTGCATGGCACGGACAGTTTGGCCGAGACCACTGCCGCGTTTTGCATGTTCTTCAAACAGTCGCTTCAAAAACCGCTCTTGGTAATTGGCGCGCAGATGACCAAGGACGAGGTAGGCACTGATGTGCATATGCAGCTTTCCAATACGTTTAGGATTGCCGGGTCGTTTCATAGAAATAATGCAGTGGGCGTTTACAACGTGTGCATCGGTGATGTATGGGACGGAAGCCGCCTTAAAAAACGCGCGGAATCAAACTTCATGGCGTTTTATACTCCGGGCCGCAATCCCGTCGCTCGGGTCTGGCCGCATATTCATTTTGAAGAGGGGGTCAGATATAAAGATCCGGTACTTGCGGTACAGAACTTGCGCCTTGATACGGAACTTGAAAAGAAAGTGGGGACTATTCGCGTGTCTGCGGACACCCCGCCGTGGATGCTTATGGATATGGTGGAACGCGGGCGGCTTAAGGGAGTTATTCTTGAATGTAAAGGCGCAGGTCAAATCCCCAATCGCGAGTGGAACGATTACGACACTGATACCACTTACTCATGGATTGATGCGATTGCCGCGGCCACCAAAGCGGGCATTCACGTGGGTATTTTATCGCCGTTTGAAGATGGTCGGGTCATTCTTGAGCGCTATGAACTCGGCGCGCTTGCAAAAGAAGCAGGAGCAATAAGTTTGGAGAGTTTGACGCCTGACATGGCTGACGTAAAATTCCGCCATGCAATCGCGCTATGGCCGGACGACCGAGCGCGCATACAAGAATTCATTTCTACCAACATTATCGGAGAGTTGCTTACAGGGATTGAAGATAGAGATTAGTGAAGCTATGGCCACTCCTTCGGAAAACCGTATTTGTCAAAATTGTAAACAGTCCTTCGTAATAGCTCCGGAGCCCACGCACCAGTCCGCCTCGGGCGGACGGTGCGGGACTTCGCTACCGCTAACCCAAGGTGCATCTTATGCGCGATGAACCACGCACCTGTCAGAATTGTAAGCAGGAGTTTACAATAGCCGCTACGGACTTTGCCTTTTACGACAAGATAAAAGTCCCTCCGCCGACGTTTTGTCATGAGTGCAGATTGCAGCGGCGGCTGGTATGGAGAAATGAGCGAGCGCTGTACCGGCGCGCTTGTGACCTTTGTAAAAAGGAAACACTGTCGGTATACGACGCGCAAAGTTCGCTTGCGGTCTATTGCGTTCCTTGCTGGTATTCTGACAAGTGGGATCCCTTGAGCTATGGTGTGGCATACGATTTTGATAAGCCATTTTTCACGCAGTACCGCGCCCTTTTTGAACGCGTACCGCGTATGGCAATCGCGCAAATGCGTTCGCAAAACGCGCCCTATGCCAACTTTATCGACAGTTCCCGCAATGTGTACCTCGCGGTTTCAGTTATCCGCGAATCAGAGGATATTTTTTATGCAAAAAATGTTGGTCATTCCAGTCGTATTTTTGATAGTTTCGATGTGGTTGATTCGGAACAGTGTTATGAGAATATCAGTGTTGATAAAAACTATAATTGCTTGTTTGCTCAGTATTCAAGAAATTGTATTGATTCGTCATTCCTCTATGATTGCGTCAATTGCAGTAATTGTTATATGTCGAGCAATCTCCGCAATAAGCAATACTATATCCGCAATAAACCGTATCGGAAGGAAGAGTACCTTGCACGCATGACCACCATGTCGATGGGCAGTTTTTCCGAATTACAGGCGTTGCAGAAGGAATTCTCTAAACTTGCACAAGCATCACTAAATAAATATGCGCATTTTACAAATACCATCGAGGCGACCGGGGACGATTTGCGTGATGCTATAAACATACAGCACTCGTTCAATAGTTATCATGTTGAAAACGGAAAATATCTTTTTCGTACGCTTGAAATGCGCGATTCCATGGATACAACGAACGCGGGCTTTTCAGAACTCTTTTATGAATTTATTTCTGGCGGCGGGCATAAGGGACGCATGGTGCGGTTCTGTACATATGGACTTGAGGGGTTAGATGATGTGCAGTATGTGGATTTTTGTGGAAATTCCTCAAATCTTTTTGGGTGCATTGCGGTGCGAGGAAAAAAATATTGTATTTTCAACAAACAATATTCAAAGGAAGAATACGAGCAACTCGTGTTTAAAGTTATTGCGCAGATGGATAGTATGCCCTATAAAGATCAGCAGGGGAGGACGTACGGCTATGGGGAATTTTTCCCAATCGAGCTTTCGCCGTTTGCATATAATGAAACAGTTGCTCAGGAATATTTTCCGCTTGATGAAACAACAGCGCGTGCGAAAGGACATAGGTGGAAACTAATGGTCGAGCGTAATTATTCAAACGTAAAAAGCGCGAGCGATCTTTCGGATAAAATTCAAGAGGTGCCAGATACGATTGTAAAAGATACTATCGGATGCGTGCATGGCGGAACATGCAATGAACAATGTACCAGCGCATTCAAAATTATTCAACAAGAACTCGCGTTTTACCGGCAGATGAACCTTGCGTTGCCGCGACTCTGTCCCAATTGCCGGCACTTTAATCGCTTGCGACAAAAAAATCCGCTCAAGCTTTGGCATCGAGCGTGCATGTGCGAGCGGGCAGGGCATGATTGGCACACTGATAAATGTTCCATCGCATTCGAAACGACCTATTCTCCTGACCGCCAGGAAATGGTATACTGCGAACAATGTTACCAAGCAGAAGTCATTTAACAATACCCTCCCTTAGGGTAAGGGAGGGTTAGGGTGGGTTACGAGACTTGAATTCACGATTCATAACTCCCCCTACCCCCTCTTACCTTAAGAGGGGGAGACGCAATTTATGAAACTTAAATTTACCAAAGAAGCAATCGGGGGAAGTCCGGAATTATTTATCCGGCGATGTGGGTATGGAAAGTATTTTGACAAGAGAATGAATAAAGTAAGCTACATGAAGCGGGCGAATATTTCAATGATGTTTCCGCGATATCATGTCTACATTGAAGATCGCGGCGAAGAAGTAGTGTTTGACCTGCATCTTGATCAAAAGCGCGGGATCTACGAAGGCGGCCCAGCGCATGGCGGGGAATACGAGGGCTCAACGGTAGAGCGAGAAGTTGGAAGGATAGAGAGTTTTATAGAACGTGCGTAAGAAGACAATCTTTGGTATACTGTTGGCAGCGGGATAATGTTTTTTTATTTGATTGTGGATAACATATGTCAAAATATATTTTCGTAGTCGGAGGGGTAATGTCGGGGGTAGGGAAAGGGACGGCGTGCGCGTCTATAGGGAAAATTTTACAAAGCAAGGGGTTACGCGTGACGGCCCTGAAGATTGACCCGTATATTAACGTTGATGCCGGAACTATGAATCCGGTTGAGCATGGCGAGGTCTTTGTGACTGATGATGGCGATGAAACCGATCAGGATATTGGCACGTACGAGCGGTTTCTAGATACTACCATCAATTCTACCAATTACATGACTACCGGCCGGGTATATCAAGCTGTGATTGAGCGCGAGCGAAATCTTGAGTACGGCGGCAAGTGCGTAGAGGTCGTTCCGCATGTGCCGGAGGAAATAATACGCCGCATCAAACTTGCATCAAAAAACGCTAAAGCTGATGTAACCCTTATTGAAGTAGGCGGCACGGTTGGCGAGTATCAGAATATCTTATTTTTAGAAGCGGCGCGCATGATGAAACTTGCCGCTCCAAAGGATGTGCTTTTTGTACTAGTGTCCTATCTTCCTATTCCGGGGAACCTTGGGGAGATGAAAACCAAACCGACTCAATATGCTTCGCGTACTTTGAATTCCGCGGGGATTCAGGCAGATATTATTATTGCCCGCGCTGAGCAGCCTATTGATGAGCCGCGCAGGAAAAAGCTTGCATGGTCCTGCGGAGTACATGAGAAAGATATTATTTCCGCGCCGGATGTTGATTCAATCTACAAAGTCCCTCTTGATTTTGAGCGTCAACATCTTGCGGATCGTATTTTGGAAAAATTCGGAATGAAGGCGCGAGAAAAAAAGAACATGGCGCAGTGGCAAAAAATGGTGCGCACGGGAGATAGCGCGAAACGTACGGTGCGCATTGGAGTAATCGGAAAGTATTTTTCAACCGGCGATTTTGTGCTTTCGGACGTGTATCTTTCGGTAATCGAGGCGCTTAAGCACGCGGCCTGGTTTCATAAGCATAAACCGGAGCTGCTATGGCTGAACTCCGAGGCCTATGAAAAAAATCCCGCGCTTCTTAAAGAGTTGGACGATCTTGATGGCGTAGTAATCCCCGGCGGATTTGGTTCTCGCGGGGTGGAGGGAAAGATTGCCGCAATCCAGTATGTACGAACGCACAAGATTCCGTATCTAGGGCTATGTTACGGCATGCAGCTTGCGGTAGTTGAATTTGCCCGCCATGTAGCCGGTATGAAAGACGCGAATACCGCTGAGATTAAGCCGGATGTCATTACTCCTGTGATCCATATTTTACCCGGGCAGGAGAAAATTGTGGCCGCAAAAAAATACGGCGGGACGCTGCGCCTTGGTGCATGTCCTTGTGTACTGCATCCGAAGTCACGCGCGCGCGCTGCCTACGGCAGACGAGTAATTTCTGAACGCCACCGCCACCGCTATGAAGTAAACAACAAGTACCGTGCGCTATTTGAGAAAAAAGGAATGCTCGTTGCCGGCGTATCCCCTGACAATCAGCTTGTTGAAATTATTGAACTTCCAAATCACCCGTTTTTTGTTGGGGTTCAATTTCATCCTGAATTCAAATCTCGTCCGACAAAGCCGCATCCTTTGTTTCGAGAGTTTATGGCTGCTGCGATCCGGTCGCGTTAGAATTACCGTCCTGCAAGCGACTAGCTCCGCTACGCACGGTAAAAGGATCATGAAGGGTGTTCCAATCTATGGAACGCTCTTTTACTTTCTGCGATTGGAACGTTTTTGCTCGTTCGAGCAGGGGAGTCTTCAATTCTTCGATAGCCGCTTTTTGTTTTAATTCGTACACAATGCGTGTTTCGGTAAGCGCTCTCCAGAAGTAGCGATACAGGAAAAAACCTTCAAAGGTAAGGCATATCGTAAGAATACCCAAGAGGATAGTGAAATGATGTCGTACTAAAAGTCGTAGTAGCAATTTCATCATAAGGAAGACGGGGGAACAGTTATCGCATGTCCCTGAAGCGTGGTGATGTGGGGGAAATTCAAATCCGTTTGGTCAGATGCAGTTTGAATTTGGATGTTTTCGATGGTAAGCAGGATTGGCATGCGCTCGAGTTCAATAATATAGCGAAGTGTATTGAGAAATGTTCCTTGCAGTGTAAAACTAAGAGGTAGCGTATTGAGTGTATTTTTTAAATTACGTTCTCCAACCTGTAGTTTTTGAACAAGGTTTACTTGCTTGCTCTTTTTTTCAAGATCAGTAAAGAGGAGTACTTCTTGGCCCTCAGGTATGAGTAACGTCGTCAATTTAGGAAGTTCGCGTTTTGCTGATTCAACGTCCTCTTTGATACTTCGATATCTAAGAGTGCGATTGACAATTGGTTCAATACGGTCATGTTCCGCCTGGATTTCCTTTGCAAGATGAGCGATACCGCGTATTGATGGCAAGGCAACAATACCTACAATTACCGTAACGCCAAAGAGTAGTACGGCAATTGTTGTAATAATCCGAGTTGAGTTTTTCATAATGCAGTAAGCGCTTCAATATTCAGGGTGCGTTCTACGGTAAAGGTAATATCTTGATCTTGCGCGAGCGATTGAAGCGGGATGACAAGGCGGACGGTATAGGGAGATTTTTCAAGGCGGTCTTTAAAGGTAAGGAGCTCTTCACGAGTGTTTGCGTGTCCACGCATAAGCATTGTCGCGCCATTTTGAATTTGCATAGTTTCAATCTGGACACTTGGTGGCGTAAGTGTAGCCAACTCAACAAGAATGGGCGACCATGGGTGGTATAGCTTGATTGCGCGATCGATAAGAAGTGTTTGCTTGTTAATTATACGAATATCTCGATTCAATATAGCAACTTCTTTTGATCCGGGAATTTTTTCGAGCAATGTTTGCTGAAATTTTTGTTCGAGAAGTGTCCGCGCAAGTAAAAGACCCGCCGAACCAATTGAAATAAAAATAAAAATAAAAAGTATGATTTCGTGGGTCAAAAGGAGTACCCGTACTCGTGTTACTTCTTTTTGGTCGGCCGGAGAAAGAAGATTAAGATAGGGCATCATAGCAAATTATTCAAGCCAAGTTACATCATGGCGAAGCGCGGCAAGCGCAAGGCCGGAAACCGTGCTAAACCGTGGAGCGAGCGTAGGTGGAATTTGCGCCCCGATATGATCTTTTGTATTGATCCAGGGATCACCAAGTATGGTTTTAATTTTCAGAGTATTCGTGAGATATTCAGGCAACCCGGAGAGCAACGATCCGCCGCCGGTAAGCATGATAAGTGCTATAGCCGGACGCGCTCCTCCATCTTCGTGGGTGTATGCGATCGCCCGTTGCAGTCCGGTTACAAGCTGATCAAGATATACTTTAATAACGGCTTGGTACGGCTGTGGTGCGCCATTTCCTACGCCAAGTTGCTTTTTCATCTGCTCGGCGTTTCCCGGTTCAATATGAAGTTCAGATGCGATACGCTCGGAGAGCGCATCGGATGATATTCCTCCGTCGGCGGTAAACAACACTGTGTATGAAGTTGCTGCAATCAAGGTTACTTTGGTTGCGCCGAGATCAGCGATCAGAACAACCTGGTCTTTGTGAGGGGCGCCAATAAGGGCGCGGGCAATTGACAATGGTTCAAGGTCAAGGGCAACCGGGGTGAGCCCGGCGCGGCGCAGTACTGACGTATACGAAGCTGTGAGCGTCTTTGGCGCTGCAGCTAACAATACTTCGCTTGTAAGCTCATGATCGTTTACGATTTGATGGTCCCACCAAACTTCATCAAGTGAAAGCGGGATGTGGAGTTCGATGAGTTGTCGTAGCTGTGTTTCAAATAGAGTCGCATCATTTTTGGTAATATTGAGGAGTTTGAGAAATGTTTTTGCTTCGGGGAGTGCGGCGATTACATTGCGAGCGACAATTCCGGCCTTACGGAGTACTTCACGAATCGCACGGGCAAGCGCTTCCTCGTTAATAGGTACTCCATTTGATGCAACATCTTTTGAAAGGGTGATCTCCCCGAATTTGCGCAGATGTGTAGTCTTTCCATGCGCGGACAATTGGAGCACTTTGAGAGAACGATCACCAAGATCAAGGCCGAAGGTAAGTTCTTTGTTGTACGACATAGTAGATGATTGGATTATATCATATTCAGGCCCTGTTCCCAAATACCATTTCTGCTGCAATGTCCATATTTCGCTACGAAAGCGTACTTTGGGAACAGGGCCTTTAATACTGTTCTTCCCAGTGTCCCACATCAATGAGCGGGGCGGTATCGAATTGCGTATCCAGGACTTGCTCAATGAGGGTTTCATCATGGATGATATTGATGGCAACCGGCCCGCTTGCATCCCTGCTAAATATAAGCGAACGGGCGATAATTCCTCCGCGTATGGTTACATCAAGGGTGCCGGTTGTATCATCGTCATCATATTCGACTTCGAGATTATTGCTTACATAGACCAACCCTTCGACGTAGGTATCATGTTCTATTTCTAAGCTGTTCTGTACAAATAGTCCGGAAGGCGCGGTACCGTTTTGTAAAATGCGCAAATTCGCAGGTGTTTCGATTTCAAAACTTCCGTTGATGACGAGCGCCCCTTGAACAGTTAACGTTTTCTTTAAATCCGCAGGACTGCCATTTACGAAGATAATTCCGGTAAGAGTGCTGCCGGAAGGGAGTGCGTTAAATTGGGAAGGAGTCATGATACTGGTCGCTCGGTTTCTCCATGAATTCGGACTTGCGGAATCAAAATCCATCGCCGGCATATCCAAGGTGGGTCGATTGTCCCGAATTTTTCCATTTACTACCGTAAGGGTTGAACCGGATCGAATTTCAACGTCGTCATGGGCCCATACGTCTCCGTCTACGGTTACGCTGGCTCCATTTTGAATTTTAATGTCATCGTTTGAAAAGACGATTCCGCCGGTAAAATTGGCATCAAGGCCAAGCCGGATATCTTGATTGGTACCGCCTGTCATCATGGAATAATCAGTAATGGATCCGCCAAGAGCCCGGGAAATTTGATTGGCAATATGACGCTCCGCAGTGCTTACTCCTAATGCGTTATTGCTCTCCGTATAGATTGTTGCTTCACCTTTTGCAGAACTGATTGCGTAAGCGGAGATGCTGTCGCCCTGCGTAAATATATTGGTCCGTGTTATCGTTGAATTTGCTTGGCTTAGAGTGCCATTCACAAATCTTTGCGAGAGCGTGCTATTTGTTTGAAGCTCTGCAATAAGAAGCGCTGAGCCGGTTTCTCCAAGATAGTACGCCCTCACGGTTGCCGTCTGTGCGCGCGCGATGCGCAGGTCAGTCATACTTAAGGAAATAAAATATGTGCTGGTAAGCAAAAGAATCGCGCTAATGATAGTAATGGCAATCAATGCAAATCCGCGTCGGACATTTGACAACTGACATTTGACAACTGACATTTGACTTTGAACATTTGGCATATTACTTGGTCTGCGTTACAAGAAGATGACGCCTAAACGCCGTGATTTGATCTGACACTGTGGCGGCATGTGTGAGGTAGGTAGCATGTTCGTCTGCCTTAATATATTCATTATCCAGTGCAATGTCCAAACACGCCACTACCTCATTGAGAGAAGTATGGGATTGATTAAGGAAGTGCGCGAAATCCTTATCCGTACCACGGTCGGCACCCTCTGCAATATTGAGGATGATGGAATCAAGCGCTCGCCAAAGTTGTGAAAGAAGACCGAAGCGCTCGTCGGGGGGAAATTTCGTTTTAGAGAATTGTTTAAGTTCTATGATAAATTTTCGCGCATCTTGATATACCGGAAATTCCCTGAATCTGAATTTTTTGTCGAGGGCGTGCATAGTATGCTGTCGTTGATAGTGAGCAACCGGTCAAATGTCAAATGTTAGTTGTCAGGTGTAACAATTCATTAGTCTCCTGAGCCGGGAACATTTCGCGCAGTAATGGAGGTTTGATATATGACCATACTGTCGTTTTGCAGAGTTACGCGTATGGTTACGGTTTTATCCCCAAAAAATTCAATGTTTGCAAGATTTTCCGCGATGATTACATCTTCTACGACCGTTTTTCCAGGAGGATTGCCGTCTAGATCAAGAAGGATTACCGGCACATGCGTTTGAGGATCGGTAGGGAACGAATAGTATGATAATTCTCGATAGAGAAGCGTCCCCTCTAAATGATAGCGAAGATAGGTCAGAGAATCCGGATCATGGCCATCGAGAAATTCAAAGGAGGAGGGAGGCGGAAATCCTTGGGTCGTATCGGTCAAAGGAATTGAGGTTACAAACGCTTCTGCTTGACGCAGTTCGCGAGAAATTCGTTCAATTGCAATGCGGCCATTTTGATTCAGCTCCGCGCGCCTTCCTTCGCGCTCAAGGGCGATACGCGCAAGAGAAAATATCGCCAATATCCCGCCAAAAATAAGTACCCCGCATGCAAGCGCGATAAGAAGCTCAATCAATGTAAAACCTTTTTTTTGCATACACTAATGGTTTGCGATGATTACGGAAAGCACTACCGTGCGCTCACCGCTTATTGATTGATAGTACACGGTTGTGGTTATGCGCTTCAATCCCTGATCGGATGAGCTGACTGCAAGGGTTACGGGGTCAATATAATTTACGACAGTTTGACGATCGTATCCCGGACTTATCGTATGGCGTGGGTAGGTCGTGTCGGCTGTGATACTCACATATTCTGTTGCAAGAATCGTTTCAAGTTCGGCCTGGGCGAAATAAGTTGCGCGCGTACTCTTTTCCGCAACTCGATTGACGCCAATCGCACGGGGGAAAATTTGTCCCACGCCCATTGCAAGAAAGACAAGAAGCGCAACGGAGACGATGAGTTCGATAAGTGTAAACCCGGCGTTGACATTTGACCACTGACATTTGACATTTGACATACGTTTTTTATAGTCAGTTGTTATCTGTCAGTTGTTAGGTGTTCAATTAATTCGCACATATCCCGATGGTCGTAAATCTATAGTGCTTGTAGTACCGCTTTGGTGTTGAATGGTAATAAGGCCCGGAGTGCTTGTTGCGCCCAAGATATTAAATTCGGCGTTTCCTGCCGGAATGGTGGTTGTGAAAAATGTTATACCTTGATTTAGAGTTACCTCTTTTACAAGCACTTCAGGGTCGGTTTTTCGGACAATTAAATAGCGTGAGTTTGGGATATCCACGCGGAGCGCGTGGATGATTTGGGTTGTATTGGCAAGTTCCGCGGTATAACGAAGATCTGCGGAGAGCATGCGTGCGGCACTGCGCAGAGTCAATGTTGGTCCTGCAAGCCGCAAAAATAACACGCTCACGCCCAGAATAAGTGCGAGAATTCCAAATGAGACAAGAATTTCGATGATGGTAAAACCCTTTCGCATATTATACCTGCTGCATGAGTGCATACATAGGCATAAGGATTGCAAGTGCAATACCGCCTACCCCGGCGCCAAGAAGGATAATGAGCGCCGGTTCGATAATTGAAGCGAGCGCTTTTGTGCTTTCATCCACGCTTTCCTCGTAGAACGTCGCGATTTCTTCCAAAAGATCGGTAAGCGTTCCTGCTTCTTCGCCGATTTGAATCATGGTATGTACGGTTGGGGGAAAGAGCGCGCGTTCTTTTTTGAGCGCTTCAGCAATGGGGATGCCGCGCTTGATTTCTTCCGCGGCTGCCCTGATGACCTTTTTGTATTGTTCTATTCCCATTATGTTCGCGGTAATCAGGAGCGCGTCGGGCACAAGAATATCAGTGGTAAGAAGCGTTCCAAGGGTGCGCGCGAAACGAGCAAGATTGATTTTTTTAATAAGAGTGCCCATCATTGGTATGTGGAGAAGAAATGCATGCCACTGCACTCTTAGGCGTGTACGCACGATGTGTATGAGCAAGATTGACCCGATAATTGTTACGGGAATAATCCAAAAAATATAGTTGGTAATAAATTTGGAAAGACCGATAAGAATCCGAGTTGCAATTGGAAGTTGAGCGCCAAACCCGTCAAATAGGGGAATGAGTTTTGGCATGACAAACACCATCATTGCGGTTCCAATACCAATCATGGCAACGACAATAAATGCGGGGTAGACAAGCGCGGAGGTTACTCTTGCGCGCAAGTCGTAATCTTTTTTCATTTGCACATACAGGCGACGAAGTCCTTCTTCAAGCTTTCCGGAATATTCTCCCGCCTCTACCATGCTGATAAAGAGCGAACCGAATGCACCCGCATGTTGTTTGAGTCCTTGTGAAAAGGGGCTTCCTTTTCGCACCGTGTCGCGTATGTCAATGAGTATCGTCTTAAACGACGTTATGTCGGTTTGCTCGGCAAGTGTATCAAGAGCCCGATCAATAGGAATTGCGGCTCGCAGCATGACCGCAAGATGTTCCACGAAGAACATTTTTTCTTTAAATGGAATACGGGGCTTGAATAACTTCATAGTTACTCTTTGGTGGCTCGTATGATTTCCGCAATGGTGGTAAGTCCTTGTTTTGCTTTTACAAAGGCATCCTCAACAATCGTAACCATGCCTTGTGCGCGTGCTTGCCCAAGTAGTTCCTTTGCACTTGCTTTCGTGTAGATCAGCTTTGATATCTCAGAGCTGACTTCAAGGATTTCATGGATTGCAATTCTTCCGCGATACCCTTCTTGTCCGCATTGCGCGCATCCTGCTCCTTTAAAAAAGCGCATTCCGGAAAGCGTAGTTTCGGCGCTACTGATCGCCCCTTCTTTTGCAAGCGTAGTCATGATCTCTTTCATATTAAACAGCGACTGTAGCTCCGCGGCCTCTTCCTTGCTTAATTGATAGCTCATTGTGCAATGAGGGCAAATTCTTCGCACCAGCCGTTGTGCAGTTATCATGTTGGCGGTCTGCGCTACAAGAAACGAAGCAGCTCCCAGATCTTGAAGGCGGGGGATTGAGGTGACTGCATCGTTGGTGTGCAGGGTTGAGAGTACCAAATGTCCGGTAAGCGCTGCGTTGATTGCGATATCCGCAGTTTCCGTATCACGAATTTCACCAACCATGATGATATTTGGATCTTGGCGCAGAAGTGAGCGCAGGCCGATTGCAAAGGTAAACCCGATTTTTGGGTTGACTTGACTTTGATTAATTCCGGTGATGCGATATTCGATCGGATCTTCAATAGTTGAAATATTCGTGTTCGGGGTATTGAGATGCGCAAGGAACGTATACAAGGTTGTTGTTTTTCCCGAGCCGGTCGGACCTGTTACCAGAATGATTCCGTGCGGTTTTTTGATATTGCGCATGACTATTTCAAGTTGGTGCGGTGCAAATCCAAGTTCGCTTAAACTCAACAGTCGCACATCTTCTTGCAAGATACGCATTACGATTTTTTCCCCGTCAAACATCGGAAATATTGAAACGCGGATAGATACGCGATAGGAAGGTATATCAACCCTAAACCGTCCGTCTTGCGGAACGCGATGCTCGTCAATTTTAAGATTTGAAAGGATTTTGATGCGCGCAATAATTCCGGCATGTACTTCTTTGGGAAGCATCATTGCTTCGCGCAACATGCCATCGATACGGAAACGCACGATGACGTCTTTTTCGCGCGGTTCAATATGGATATCGGAAGCCCCTCGCAATATTGCATGCTCGAGCAGCGCATCAACAATACGAATAACCGGAGCTTCCTGGGCAAGCTCCTCGATCGGCTTTTTGTTCGCTTTGGCAATCTGAGAAAATTCCGACTCTAAACTTTTTTTGTATTGCTTTAAAATATCATCAAGCGATTCCGGATCAGTCATGGCAACCTCGACCGCAAGCCCGGTTTTTTTTCGTATGAATTCGATTGTTTGAATATCGTCCGGATTCAAGACCGCAACTTTGAGAGTTGAGTCGTCCTTTGCGTAGGGGACTACTTGATGGGTTCGGGCAATCGGTTCTGTCAGGAGATTTAAAACTTGTTGAGGGATTACCTGGGCGAGGAGCGAAACATACGGGAGCTGAAAAAATTTTGCACTTGCTTCGTAGAGCCGCGCGGAAGTAACCAGGCGTTTTTTAAGTACGCACTGCTCAAGCGAGAGCGCTTTACATTCCGCTTCGTTTTGCACGCCGGCAAGGTCTTTTTTACTCAAAATGCCGCTTGTCTCAAGTATATCGGGGAGTTTTGATGTCGGGAGCATACCCGCCTAAATTTTCCCGCTTCTGCCGAAGGCAGAATACGAGGCATTAATTATGTTCATGCTGATAGACGAAATAATCCTATCTGCATAGTGAATTGGCCATTGTATGCGGGAAAACTTAGCGCGGGCATACGTTTTGTTTTAGTGTGTAGTGCGAGGATTCATCCTCGCCCGAAGAATTCCATTATACCACAAATGCTTGACAAATGGGGAAAAGGGTGGTATGGTTTGGATAATTCCTATCGTGCAATATAACGGTAGGTCGTTCAGGCGTCATGCCTGAATCAGGTGCAGTGGCCCACTTTGGCCATGCTTCCAACAGGAGGTGCCGTCATGGCATCAGGCAGCAGAATCTTTCAGGCGGTGTTCACTTGGGTTGGTGAGAGCAGGGTGGAGACGAGTGTCGTCAACGGGCCGAGGAAGTACGATCTCCTCGTGAAGGGCTTTTTGGAGCGGAGGATCGTGGAGATGACGATCCGGCATCCCTTCGCCCCGATTGCTCGTAAAAGCGAGCAGAGGGTCCATGTTTTCATCGAGAAGGTCGGGATGCTCACGGACGAGTGCTTCGACCTTTGGGGTCGCGTGGGTCTGCATCCGGACGATTTCAACACCAAACGGTCCGAGCTCTTCTACCTGCCCATGTACCGTGTGTCTCCCCATGGCGGGATCAAGACGCACGGGACGATGTACCCGTTTGCTCACTGGCTCAAGCAGCAGGAGGTAATTGGGTATCTGGATCTGGACGTTCTGCTTTTTCCGGCGGATCGGATTTTCGAGTACTCTCCGGGGCGGGACCTGCCCAAGCAGGAGGATGGCTGGACCCTGGTCGGCAACGCAAAGCGGGTGATCGCCGAAAACGACCCTTTGGCTTTGTGCATGATCGAGGTGCGCGTGTATGCGCTGTACCGGCACGCGGACGGACGCATGGTCGCGTATTCCCTCGGCACCAGCCCCCGGCTTCGGGATACTTGGGAATGCGTTAACCGCTAGTTCCTTCCAACCTCAACCGCCGTGCGACGGGGCGGAACGATTTGTTCCCACCTCTTCCGTCGCAACCCTTTTTGAGTGCATCACATTGTGGTGGTATTTTGAAAAAGGAATAGCTGTATTGGGCGCAAAGTGCCATAGTTCCCAGTATGGCACTTTGCGCCCAAAATGCTAAACGGCTCCCCGCAGTACTGCGGGGAGCCGTTTGTTTTTGCACGGAGGGCAGTGGAGCCCCGCCACCTTTCCAAAAGTACCATCATCTTTTATAAAAGAGGTGTTTCATATTCCGCCTTACGGCTACGCTGAAATATTATTATGAATATGCATTAGGAAAGATGCGGGGCAAGTCGAACCACGCTCTTGTCGAGCCATCGAGTTATCAGTTCGTGGCCGTAGCCGTACGGCAATACCCTCCAACCACTCCGTGCATTGCCCATTATAACAGATACATATTAAAATAAAAACAATCCGCCAGAGGCGGATTGTTTTTGACTCTACAAGAGAGTGTGATTCCCCGAACTGATAACCACTAGTATCATACCATAACAGGGATTTTTGTCAAGCGGTTGTATCCACACGCATTACGCCTTCGGGACTATACTGACGTAGGTGCGCCAGGCGCGGTGGGAATCGAAGCGCGTAACTTTGCGCTTTTTGAATTTGACTACGCCGTCGGCCATGGCGAAAATAGTATCATCTTTTCCAATGCCAACATTTTTTCCGGGTTTAATCGGGGTGCCGCGTTGACGAACAATAATTTGTCCGGTGCGGGCAAACGTACCGTCGGAAATTTTTACGCCAAGACGTTGTCCATGGGAATCGCGGCCAAGCGCTGTTGATCCTCCTGCTTTTTTATGTGCCATAGGTTAGGTGATTAGGTCTTAGATAGTCAGGTACTTAGGAAGTATAAGATACCATAAGGCGTTGACTTTTGTCAATAGGGACGGTATACTGGTGGCATATGCCCGCGCTAAGTTTTCCCGCAACCCCGCCCGGCGGGGGCATGGTAAGAACCCGCGTCATATAGCCGTATTCTCATTCAGCTATGGAATTATATAATACAATAATCCCTCCATTGGAATTGCGAGGCGGGAAAATTTAGGCGGGTATGATGCGAAATATTCGTTTTTTCTATAAAGAGGATCTGATACGATATCCCGCAATAGTGAGCGGGTTTTGCATTATTTTTCAGATTGTACTCATTGCGCTTACGCTGTCTCCGAAAGGGGAATCAATCTCGCTTCATTATACAACTTATTTCGGCGTTGATTTTATTGGTGCGCGGTATCTTATATACGGAATTCCCGCGATCGCATTTTTCATTTCCGTTGGTAATGCCGCGCTTGGGCTTGTGATGAGTACGCGAAATGAAAAATTGTTCGCGTATATGTTATCCGTTGGTGCGGCAGTTATAAGTTTGCTCCTTACCCTTGCGGTCCTGTTACTTCTACGATTAAACGTATGATGTGGAACAGGTCCAGGATCCTGATATGGAATTAGCTCAGATTATCCGTATTTTTTTTCTTGCAACTGTTTCATTTATTTTTGCGTTCGCCTCCGCACCGTTTTTCATTCGCTTCTTAAAAGCTCGTCGGCTTGGTAAACAATTGCGTGATAGCATTCGAGCGCCGATTTTTACCGCACTTCATAAAAATAAAGTAGGAACCCCGACTATGGGCGGAATACTTGTGTGGGGGACTACGCTCACGATACTCCTGCTCACATGGTTCTTTTCAGCGGTTGACGGTGCGTTTTTCGATGCGCTTAACTTTCTTTCCCGCCCACAAACATATTTACCCATTGGTGCATTTTTTGCCGCAGCGCTTGTGGGGCTTGTTGATGATTTTTTTAATATTCGGAAAATTGGTCCGCATGGGGGCGGTGTGCGATTCCGTCATCGCCTTTTGCTCTATGCGCTTATTGCGACGATCGGTGCGTTGTGGTTTTATTTTAAATTGGATTGGGATGTTATCCGAGTTCCGTTTGTGGGAACATTTTCATTGGGACTTTGGTATATTCCAGTGTTCATTATTATCATTGTTGCAACGGGTTTTTCAGTCAATCAAACGGATGGATTGGACGGATTGGCGGGTGGAGTCCTGCTTGCCGCATTTGCGGCTTACGGTGCGATTGCGTTTGTATTGGGGCGTTATGATTTAACCGCATTTCTTGCGGTGATAATCGGGGCGCTGGTTGCATTTCTTTGGCATAACGTGTTTCCTGCGAAATTTTTTATGGGAGATACCGGGGCAATGTCAATGGGGGTATTGCTCGGGGTCGTTGCGATGCTTACCAATTATCCTCTGCTTCTTCCCATTATCGGAATTGTGCTTGTTCTAGAGGCCGCTTCAACTTTTATCCAGATTGGCTCGAAGAAATTTCGCCACGGGAAAAAAGTGTTTCTTGTATCCCCGTTTCATCATCATCTTGAGGCAAAAGGATGGCCGGAACCCAACGTAGTATTTCGGCTCTGGCTTATTGCGGGATTTGGGGCGATGGTAGGAGTGATACTTATGCTCTTGGATCGCGGAGTTGGAATTGGGTAACTGAGTTGGCAATTTTTAATTTTCAATTTACAATTTTCAATGAATGAGTTAATTAGTCATTGTAACATTTATTGAAAATTGAGAATTGTAAATTGGAAATTCCTGCTTCGGATATTTAAATGTATGCGCGCACGCACCAATTCTCCCGATTATGTGTTTCTCTCCCTTATAGGAGTGCTTGTCGTGTTTGGTTTGGTGGCGCTTGCCTCAGCATCGTCGGTCGTTTCCTTTGAAAAATTTGGATCCAGTTTTTATCTTTTAAGGCATCAGATATTATTTGGAATATTGCCGGGTCTGATTCTTTTTTTTGCTGCGCTCAAAATTCCGTATGACCTATGGCGGCGATGGGCAGTTCCATTACTTGCGGTTACCTTGTTGATGCTTATTTTTGTATTACTTCCCGGAATCGGGAGGCAACTTGGAGGTTCGCGAAGTTGGTTTACAATCGGATCAGTATCTTTTCAGCCATCTGAAGTAATGAAATTGGCGCTCATTGTGTATCTTGCCGCATGGTTTGCGCGAGCGCAGGGGGGTGCGTTTGATATTAAAAAAGATCTTGGCGCTCCGTGTGTCGTGATCGCGTGTGCGGCGATTTTGATTCTTCTGCAACCGGACGTTGGTACGCTTGCAATTATCGGAGCCAGCGTAGTGTTCTTGTTGTTTCTTGCAGGGGTTCCATTTCGCTATATCGCGGGGATGCTTTTGGTTGGTGCGGCATTGCTTTTTATTATGGTACGCATCGCGCCGTACCGCACTGCTCGGCTTACCGCGTTTCTTCATCCTGAGCTTGATCCGCGCGGGGTTGGATATCATATTAACCAGGCGTTACTTGCGGTCGGTTCAGGCGGTTTTTTGGGTGTGGGGTTTGGACACTCACGCCAAAAATTTCGATACTTGCCCGAGGTGACCGGCGACTCAATTTTTCCGATTATGGCGGAGGAGTTTGGTTTTTTTATCAGCGTCGGATTTATGATCCTTATTTGTGCAATACTTTTGAGGATGTTTCGTATTGCCAATAATTCGCCAAATACGTTTACGCGACTTTTGGTTGGAGGAATCGCCGGATGGTTTGGCATTCAATCGTTTGTCAATATTGGCGCGATGCTTGGGCTTATGCCGCTTACGGGTTTGCCGCTTCCGTTTGTATCTTACGGAGGGACAGCTATGGCTATTGAGCTTGCAGCAGTAGGGATAGTGGGCTCTATTTCACGGAACGTGAAATAGAGAAATCCCAAATTACAAACCACAAATGATAAACAAATCAAAAATTTCAATGACCAAAATCCAAATTTTTTGTAATTTGATTTTGTAATTTCCTTGTAATTTGGTGCTTGTAATTTGTGATTTCGATTATGCGAATATTATTTACCGGCGGTGGTACACTTGGTTCTGTTACTCCGCTTTTGGCAATCGCCGAGGAAATTAGGTGTCAGGTGTCAGGTGTTAGTTTTGTATGGATCGGCACGCGAAAAGGACCGGAACGGAAATTGGTTGAAGATGCGGGTGTAAAATTTTTATGGATGTGGACACCAAAATGGCGACGCTATTTTGATGTGCGCAATTTTTTTGCTCCGATATTTTTAGGGATGTCGGTATGTTGGGCGTTTTGCCTTCTCATGGTGCGTCGCCCGGATGTGATTGTTACTGCCGGAGGATTTATGGGAGTACCGCTTGTATGGGCCGGATGGTTCTTTAGAATTCCCACTCTTCTTCATAATCAGGACGTACGTTTTAGTCTTGCAAATCGTCTCGTTGCTTTTTATGTATCTCGTATTACGTATGCGTTGCCGGATACGTTACCTTCACGTTTTAAGAAAAAAGCGATTTGGACGGGTAATCCCATACGGAGTTTTGTGCTTCAGGGAGATCGCAGCGGTGGATTGAAATTATGCGGGTTCAGCGATCAGCGTCCCACGATCCTTGTGGTTGGCGGAGGCACTGGTGCACAGCAGTTAAACGCGATTGTTATTGAGGCGTTGCCTGAGCTCACAAAAAAATATCAGGTGATACATGTGACAGGGAGGGGTAAGATAGGTACGCAGGTAAGTAGGTACGCAGGACGATATTGTTGCTTTGAGTTTGTAACGCGCGAGATGGGGGATTTGCTTGCTGCCGCTGATCTTGTAATCACGCGGGCAGGAATGGGATTTTTAAACGAACTTGCGGCTTTGGGTAAGTCGATGGTTATTATTCCAATTCCGCGGAGTCATCAGGAGGAGAATGCGCGGTATTTTCAAAAAAAAGGATCGGCTATTGTTTTGGATCAAGCGCGAACCGGTCAAGACGAGTTGCGAAAGGTAATTGATAAATGCTTTTTCGAACTTGGGCGTACTCAGGAGCGAACCGAGCGACTCCGCGAACTTGTGCGGCCGGATGCAGCGAAGCTTGTAGCCAGAGAGGTAACCGCACTTGCCAAAAAGTAAATAATGGCGTATACTTTTTTCGCGTTACGGGTTCGTAGCTCAGTCGGTAGAGCAGGGGCCTCTTAAGCCCAAGGTCGTGGGTTCGATCCCCACCGAACCCACCAAGTGTATATTAGTTGCTTCACACCTTTGGGTCCGTAGCTCAGTTGGTAGAGCAGGTCCCTTTTAAGGACAAGGTCGCGGGTTCGATCCCCACCGGACCCAGAGGCGTGAGGCAGAGGTATCGAAATTTTTTATGTTTGAACGATTTTCAAGGCCGCCAAAAGAATCACCGGTAGGTACGTATCGGCTGGAGGTAATTTCACTTCCGGAAGAATGTGATTGGAACAAATATCTCCCGGTGGAGATTCAGTATATTTTTGCGCGCAACACGGAATATAAGGAAAAAATTCGTGCGATTTTGAAACAAGGCAAAGCGATTGGCGTGCGAACGGTAAAGCGCACGCCGGAAAATATTCTAAAGGCAGTGCATACGATAAGCGTGCACAGTCAGGAAAATTACATTGTTACCTGGCTGCCAAAACTCTTGCGGGAGAAACACCGGCCGGTTTTTACCGATGCGGATCGCACGCGCGCGACATCGCACAAAGAAGATTTGGATCAGGCGGTAGAAACTATTTTGCGAGATCGTTTGCGGTTTAAACGCTTGGTGCTTATTGATGAGGAGAATATTGGTATTACTGATCAGGAACGGCGTTTGATGACCGAGCTTTCGGAGATTATTTATCCGTTGGCGATTGATTATTCGGTGTTCCGCGTGATCGCGGACAATGCACGCGAACGAACAAAAGTTGCGCAGGCAATTATTAAGGCGCTCTTGATTATCGGACCCGTTGCGCATGTACTTGAAAAATTTGCCGCGGGAATTGGAAAAGTATTCGCGGCATCCGCAGATGATCTCCTTGGAGAATCAGCAGAGCTTATGGCTCTTCGTGGATCCGGATTTACTTGGCGTGAACTTGCAAAGCGGTCTCGGATTTTAGTGCCGGTATTTGCGCTTGCGACTTGGGGTGCATTTTCCGTGCATGGCCTGCTTGAAGAGGGGCATGTGATTTGGGGAGGCGTAGTGTTCGGGCTTTCGGCGGTCGCGCTTTCACTTACCACCGCCGTGCAATCCATTTTCATGTATAAACGCAATGTGCGAAAACTCATTAATGAGGGGAAGGCGAGTGTGGGCGCAGGACAAACCATGACGCGCATCGCCATTATTCAGGATTTTACCAATCCTGCGCGGCTCGGATTACTTATGGGGGCATCGCTCGCCCCGGTAATGGGTATTCTTGGTGCACTCCTTGGTTGGATGAACAACGGCTGGGTACTTGCCGCGATCGGCTCCACAGAATCAATTGTCGCCGGACTGACTGTTGTTTTTGCCGACTACATTAATGAGTGGCGGTTTCGGAGAAGGTTACACCGGGCAGTAGTAGGTGGCCGATAAGAGTGGAGAAGAAGAGCGCCTCGCACAAGCGGGGCGTTTTTGGTATACTGGGAGAACTATGGCAAAAACAAACTGGCATGCGCTCAAAATGGAGCAAGTATGTAAGGAAGTGGGTGCTACAAAGAAGGGCCTTACGAGCGCGGAGGTAAAGGCGCGACGCGCGAACTACGGCGCAAACATTTTGCCCGAAGATAAGCGACCATCGAAGGTCGCGATCTTTGCGCGCCAGTTAAAAAGTCCGCTCGTGTATGTACTATTGATTGCCGCGCTTGTGGTCGCGGCGCTTCAGGAGTTTGTGGACATGGGAGTCATTTTGGCTGCGGTTGTAGTGAACGCGGCAATTGGATTTTGGCAGGAATGGCAAGCGGATAATGCGTTTGCCGCGCTCAAGGCCATGGTCAAGCATAATGTGCGCGTGCGACGTGACGGGCACGATGTCACGGTAGAAGCCAGCGAACTAGTGCCAGGCGACCTTATACTTATTCAAGCAGGCGACCATGTTCCGGCAGATGCGCGCTTGCTTAGCATGTTTGATTTGGAAATCAACGAAGCGGCGCTTACCGGCGAGTCTCTTTCGGTTAAAAAGCAATTGAAGCCGCTACCTGCCGCGACGATGCTTGCCGAGCGTACGAACATGGTCTTTCAAGGCACCACGGTTGCGCGGGGAAAAGCAGAAGCAGTGATAGTTTCTACGGGCAAAGATACCGCGTTTGGCGAGATTGCGCTTTTAGTGCACAAAGTAGAGGATCCGGTAACCCCGCTTCAGCAACAACTGGGGGGTTTGGCAAAACTGTTAGGCGGAATAACCGTACTCATTGCCATTGGTATATTTTCGATCGGTACCATTCAGGGTCGCTCCATCGTGGAAATGTTTTTGATTGCGGTAGCCGTAGCGGTTGCCGCGATTCCTGAAGGACTATTAATTTCACTTACGGTCATTCTCGCGATTGGCATGCGCAACATGGCCAAGCGGCAAGCTATTGTGAAACGCTTGCTTGCGGCCGAGACTCTCGGCAGTGTGTCAGTGATTTGTACGGATAAAACCGGCACGCTTACGACTGGGGAGATGTCGGTAGTTGAGGTTATTGCAAAAGACAAGGCAAAGGCCTGGGAATGTGCGGTCATAGGAAATGAGGGTCAAGATCCAACTACGCGAGGATTATTCAAGGGTGCGGAAGAAACGAAAATCGAATTGTCAAAATTGAATCGTTTATTTTCTAAGATTGATGAAGTTCCTTTTGAGAGCGCATATAAATGGGCTGCGACACTGCATCGCGGCAAGGAGCAGAATATGTTGTTTGTGCGAGGAGCGCCGGAGAAAGTGCTTGGAGCGGCAAAGCTTACTGCGGCGGAGCGCAAGGCATGGCTAAAGCAGATAGAAGAAAAAACCGGGCAAGGGAAACGACTCTTGGCGGTTGCGTATCTTGAAGTGCCGCGTGGAATAAAAACACTTAAGGAGTTGATAAAAAATCATACGCTTCCGCAAGATCTCGTATTTGGGGGATTGTTTGTATTTCAAGATCCTTTGCGCCCGAATATCAAAGCAGTGGTGGAGGCAACTCATGCGGCGGGAATTCGCACCGTCATGATTACCGGGGATCATGCCAAAACCGCGGCGGCAATTGGGGCGGAAGCTGGGATTGAAGGGCAGGTTTTGACCGGTGAAGAAATGGATGCCCTCGACGATGAGCATCTTGCACAGCGTATGAAAGAGGTAAGCATTTTTGCGCGCGTACTTCCTAAACATAAGGTGCGCATTGTGGAAGCGTTTCATCGACTTCGTGTTTCGGTCGCCATGACCGGAGACGGGGTAAATGATGCACCCGCGCTCAAGGCCGCAGATATCGGGATCGCCGTAGGTTCGGGCACGGATGTTGCCAAGGAATCAGCCGATGTGATTCTTACCGATAATAATTTAGCGACGATTGTGGGCGCGGTTGAAGGCGGGCGAAATATTTATGAGAATGTGCGCAAGGTGGTGGCGTATTTGCTTTCAGGTAGTTGGAAAGAAATTATTATTATCATGGGCAGTCTCTTGCTCGGCCTTCCACTGCCGGTTCTTGCGGCCCAAATTCTTTGGATAAATCTTATAGAAGATTCATTGCCGAATATGGCACTCGCGTTTGATCCTGGCGAGCCGCATGTGATGAAGGAAAAACCGCGTCCGCGTACCTCCTCGCTTATGGATTTTGAAATGAGTATGCTTGTCTTCGGAGTCGGCATTATTGGGAGCTTGCTCCTGTTTGGATTTTATTTATATCTCCTGACCCATGGGTATGATCTCGCCTATACTCGGACCCTGGTATTTGCAGGTCTGGGTACTAATATGCTATTCTCAATCTACTCGATTCGTAGCATGCATCGATATATTTGGCACATCAACCCGTTCAATAATCGTTTATTGTTAGGAGCTACGGGAGTGAGCGCAATCTTGCTGGTCAGTGCTGTATATGCACCTCCGCTTCAATACATTTTGCGAACCGTTCCGCTTGCCGCAGGCGACTGGTTGCCGCTTATCGGGTTGGGGGTCATCAATGTGGCACTTATAGAACTGGTAAAAGCATTTTTTATTCGTAAGCGAGTGCATGCATAGTATGTTAAATGAAAAATTATTTGCACGATTGAAAAAGGAATACGATACGTATGAAGCGCGAAGGCGCGAGCTTATTGGCATTTCCAATACCACGCTTTCAAAAGCCAAGCAGGCGATTTTTGCTCTGCATCGGGACGATATGGGCGCTGCAGATGCATTGCTTCAAGAAGTGGAACGCACGTTTGGCAATCTTGAGAAACAGTTTAAGTCATTACCGGAATTACGTTATGAAGGAGCGTACCGGGCTGCGGTTGAGGAGTATGTGGAGGCAAAACTATTTTGTGAATTTATGAAGACGGGAAAGGTAGCTGAGATTAAAACCGTGCCGGTTGATGCAGACGGCTATCTTGCCGGACTGTCGGATTTTACCGGTGAGCTTACTCGCAAGGCAGTACAGCGTGCAACACAAGGGAAAACGCAAGAAGTAGAAAGGCTTGCCGAAGTGGTCCGCGATGTAGTGGAACAGCTTATTAAATTCGATCTTACGGGCTATTTGCGAACGAAGTACGATCAAGCGAAACAGAATTTAAAGAGAGTAGAAGAAGTCTTATACGATATAAGTATACGCAAGTAGACAGATAATCTGTTTATTGCTTAATCTGGTAAACTATGAAGGTCGCTGCAATTGTTCCTGCGTATAATGAGGCAAAAACCATTGGCGGGGTGGTAAAAACTCTCAAATCGTCGCCGCTTATCGGTGAGGTGATTGTAATCTCCGATGGTTCTACTGACGCGACTGCAGAGATCGCTCGAGGTGCGGGAGCAAATCTTGTACATCAATTTCCATGGCGCCACGGAAAGGGCTCGGCCATGGGTCACGGAGTAACGCATACGGATGCGGAGATTTTATTTTTTGCCGATGCGGATTTAAGCGGATTTAGCGTGAAGCACATTGAAGATATTGTACAACCAGTGCTTCAAGGAAAGTACGCGCAGGTTGTAGGGCTTCGCGATCGCGGTAACTTTCTCATGTGGCTTTCGCGATATCTGCCGTTGATCGGTGGGGAAAGGGCAATGCTTAGAAAAGTCTTTACTGATATACCGGATTATTACTTAAAAGGATTTAAAGCCGAGAGCGCGCTTAATTATTATTGCCGTGCAAATAAGTTGCCTTATGGAACAGTGCCGATGCCCGGCATTAAGATAGTAAAAAAAATGACCAAGTTCGGATTTTGGGGAGGGTTGAAAGAATATATTAAAATGTTTTGGCAGATAATTAAAGCCATGACTGAGGTGCGCGTGCATCGCAGGGTTTTTACCTCTCGCGGAGCTCACGTCAAACATGGTCATGCATAAGTGAGGGATTAGGTTTTAGGGTTTAGGGATTAGTAAGGTTTATGATGGATTTTAAAAATAAGAGTGTTACCGTAATGGGGCTGGGATTATATGAAAAGGGAACCGGCATTGAGGCCGTTAAATTTTTTTTACGTCAAGGAGCAATTGTAACGGTTACCGATGTAAGGAGCGCGAAAGATTTAGCGGAAAGTGTGGAGGAGGTGGTGCGGTATTATAATAAGCTGCCCAAGTTGCGTAACCCCTCCCAACCTCCCCTTACCCTAAGGGGAGGAGAAAAGCGGAAGCTCACCTTCATTCTTGGTAAGCATCGTGAGGAGGATTTTAAAAATGCGGATGTGGTGTTCCAAAATCCGTCGGTACCTGCTGAGTCGCCGTATTTACGTATTACAGCCAAGCACGGAGTGCCGATCGTGAACGACTGGAGTTTATTTTTATCTCGGCATACGCCAAAGTTGTTTATTGGTGTGACGGGAACTCGAGGAAAAAGCACGACCACGGCGCTGATTTATGAAATGCTCAAATTTGAACATTCTCCGATTCCTAGGAATCGGAGAATGGCCAGTAAAGTGTGGCTTGCGGGAAATCTTGGCGTATCACCGCTTGCTTTCATTGATGAATATAGGGGCGAGCCGATTGTTGCCGAGCTTTCAAGCTGGCTTTTACATCATTTTCCGGCAGTGAAAAAAAGTCCGACTATCGCGGTAGTAACCAATATCATGGACGACCACATGGACAAGTACAAAAGCGTAAAAGAGTATATCGCGGACAAGGAGCATATTTTGAGATTTCAGAAAAAGAGCGACGTGGCAGTGCTCAATTATGATAATGACGTAACGCTGAAAATGGGCAAGCGGGTATCCGGCCGCGTAGTTTGGTTCTCTGTAAAAAAGCATGTACCGCGATGGGTGCCACTTGAAAAAATACTTTTGCAAGGGGAACACAATCGCGCAAACGCGCTTGCCGCCGCTTGCGCGGCAGAAGCGGCCGGAGTTTCACGTGTGCATATCATGGATGTACTTAAGACATTCAAAGGACTTCCTAATCGTTTGCAGTTGGTGCGTACTGTGCGCGGCATCCAATATTACAACGATACGACCGCGACTACGCCGGATGCGACGATCGCGGCATTGAAGGTGTTAGGTGTTAGGGGTCAGGTGTCAGGTGCACAAAACCTGAAACCTAAAACCTGGAACCTAAAACCTCGGATTGTCCTCATTGCCGGAGGCGCAGATAAGAAACTTGAATATCGCGAGCTTGCGAAATATGTGAAACAGTATTGTAAGGCAGTGGTGTTGCTTCCCGGAACTGCTACTGCTAAGCTCAAAAAAGAGGTGTCCACCGCCATGGCGGGGCAGGCAGGTGTTAGGTGTCAGGTGTCAGAGGCGCATACGATGAGAGCAGCCGTAAAAAAAGCACATTTACTAGCACAAGAAGGCGATGTAGTCTTACTTTCTCCCGGCGCAGCATCGTTTGGACTCTTTAAGAATGAATTTGACAGGGGAGATCAGTTTGTGGACGCAGTAAAGAAGGTGTGATAAAATAGGTCAGTTATTCACATAATATCACATAGAAACACTATGCCGAAAGCTAAACAAAATAATTTTAAACTTTTTACCTCTGAATCAGTCACCGAGGGACATCCGGATAAGGTGTGCGATCAAATCTCCGATGCGATTTACGATGAAATGCTTCGGCAAGATAAAAAGACTCATGCCGGTATTGAATGCTTTGCGACCACCGGTTTGGTGCTGGTTGGCGGAGAGGCACGCACAAAAGCATATGTGGATATTCAAGCAGTGGTGCGAAGGACGATTAAGAAGATAGGGTATGATAGGCCGGAATATGGATTTTGTTATTCGGATGTCGGCGTGATTTCTACGCTACATGAGCAGTCGCCCGACATTGCGCAAGGGGTAGATGAGGGCAAGGGTGAATTTAAAGAACAAGGAGCAGGGGATCAAGGTTTGATGTTTGGGTTTGCCTGTGATGAGACAAAGGAGTTGATGCCGCTTCCGATTTCGCTTGCTCATCGTTTGGCTCGTAAGCTTGCCGAAGTGCGCAAGAATAAAAAACTTCCGTATTTGCGACCGGACGGCAAGTCGCAGGTGAGTGTGGAATATAATAACGGCAAACCCAAGCGGATTACTACCGTCGTTATTGCCGCGCATCACGCCGCTGAGGTGACTACTGAGCAACTTCGTAAGGATATCATTGCACAGGTGATCAGGCCGGTACTTGGAAAATGGTTTAATAAAAATGTAAGTATTTTTATTAATGCAACCGGTACGTTTGTTATGGGTGGCCCTCCCGCTGATGCCGGGCTTACCGGACGCAAGATCATTGTCGACACTTATGGCGGCTATGCCCCGCACGGTGGCGGAGCATTTTCCGGAAAATGCGTGACCAAAGTGGATCGTAGCGCTGCGTACGCCGCGCGCTACATTGCGAAAAATATTGTCGCGGCGGGTCTTGCTAAAAAATGTTTGGTTCAGCTCGCGTATGCGATTGGGGTAGCCAAGCCGGTTTCGGTATTTGTAGATAGCTACGGCGGCGGAAAATATCCTGATGCAAAGTTGGAAGCGGCGGTAGCGCAACTTTTTCCGCTCAAACCTGCGGATATTATCAAGCGACTGAATTTAGAGCGACCAATCTACGAGCAAGTCGCGGCGTACGGCCATTTTGGCCGTCCCGACCTCAAACTTCCATGGGAGAAGACGGATATGGTACGGAAATTAAAAGCGGCAGTGAAGTAGCATAGATGGTCGTGAATAGATTGGAGGATAACCACGGATCATGTGTAGAGGTGGGGCAACATGGCCCCGCTTTGTTTTATCCACAACTCGCAAAATTTGGTAACATATTGCACATATTTAAAACCCGACCGGAATGCAAATATGTGCACAATGGGTAAGAGTATGGTAGAGTAGTGGTATATGACAAAAATAATCTCCGACCAATTTAAAGAAATCTCTGCGGGTGTTTTGAAGAATCTGACTGACACCGTTTTATTCATGCTCGCATTTGGAATCGGCATGTCCACAACCGGCCGTTCGGTACGCGGCGTTCATCAGGCCGCACAATGGGCCGAAGGTCTCAATGTCGATTCCATTCGCCGCGCGCTTGATCAGCTCAAAAGCAAGGGATGGATCAAACGCGATCTTCATGTAACGCGCGAGGGTCAAAAACGGCTTGCTACTTTTATTCCGGAACCGAGAAAATATCCCAAGCGATGGTCGGGGATTTGGTATCTTATAAGTTTTGATATTCCGGAACGCTTATCATGGAAACGAACTAACTTGAGAGCTTCGCTTCGACGCATGGGCTTCGGCATGCTACACGAAAGTTTATGGATCACTCCTTATAATTTTTTGGGAGACGCGCAGGAACATTGCAAGGCCGAACGACTTGCCGAGTATGTACTGCCCGCGACTTCAAAGGAAGTCGGGACTCGCGCAAGTAAAGAACTTGCAAACCGAGTATGGAAACTGGAAGAATTGAATCGTAAATATGCAAAGTGGATCAACGCGTGCAACGAGGGAAGCGCAGACCTAGAACAAGAATTCGAATTGATATTTAGCTATAGCGCGCTTCTGCGTCGTGATCCGTTCCTTCCCAAACCACTTTTGCCATCGCCATGGTACGGGGAACGGGCACACGCGTTATTCGTGAAGCGTGTACGATTAGAAGATGATAGATGAGTAGTTATCGATATTGCTTAAACGGGACGTTTTGATTTGCACGTATTTGCCCTCCGGCCGGAGGTGAAATACGTGCATTTATTTTTTGAGGGATTTTGGTGTTGGTATGTTCAAAGGATATATGTGTTGTATTTTATTTTATCCACACCCGTGGGGCTTGCGGAAAGAGGAGAGAGAGAGTACTATCAGGAAATCAATATTTTGTATTCTATATGCAAGAAGGTAAACATGAGCAGGGGATAATTCCGGCATATGGTGAATTGCAGACTATTCTTGGAGATGATGCGCGGATGGAGATTAATTCTACTGCATTTGGCGGTTGTACAATACAAGTTGAGCAAACCTCCGAGGGAATTAAATTGATCCTAAAAGCTGGTGATTATACTACTAATGTGACAGAATTTTTAGTAACACCAACCACAACTCGTGAGAGTTCATATATTGTTGTAGGAGACTTCCCAAAGCAGGAAATCCCTACGAGGATTAAGTTTGCAAGTGTACTGGCTGAATTGAAGGCAGCAATTGCAGAACATAGATAACAGGTTCCAATAGTAAGATTGTGGAAGGTCAAGGAAAGGCCTTTTTTATTTTTGAAAAGTGTGGTATTATGACACAGAAGTTCTATATCCATAGATATGATGAAACAAATCATAAAAAAAATAATTCCGGCGGCGGTGATATCGTGGTATCATCTCGCGCTTGCGTGGGTGGCGGCGGTGTGGTATGGACATCCGTCGGAAAAAATGATCGTGGTGGGGGTGACAGGGACAAGCGGGAAGTCGAGCGTGATTTATTTTTTGCGGCAATTGCTGGAAGCGGCGGGGCATAAGGTGGGAGCGCTTTCGACTGTAGAATTTTGTGTGGCAGGGAGGTGCACGCTCAATGACAAAAAAATGACCATGCTCGGGCGTATGCAGACGCAGGGGTTTCTCCGCGATATGGTAGACGCTCACTGTGAGGTGGCGATTGTGGAGACCACTTCAGAAGGGTACTTGCAATACCGCCACCGATTTATCAATTATGATATAATGGTGTTGACCAATTTATATCCGGAGCATATTGAAGCGCACGGCGGATTTGAAAATTACAAAGCGGCCAAGTTGGGGATTTTTCAATATGTCGCGGGGAGCCCGCCCAAACTTCGCCTATGGCGAAGTTTCAGTCGGGTAAATGAGAGAATGGGAAAGGTGGCGATTGTGAATGGGGCGAGCGAGTATGCGGATGAATTTATCACATTTCCGTTTGATAAAAAAATAAAATATACCGCCGCGAATGCTTTGCCGACTTCGGTACTTGGAGCACATACGCCCGTAAATGTGGCTGCGGCCCTTACCGTGGCGCGCGAGCTTGGAGTGGAAGAATCAGTCTTGCAGAAGGCGGCAAGTGAATTGCTAGGCGTGCCCGGTCGGATCGAGATGATTCCCGAAGCAGAGAAGTATAGCTTTCGTATTATCGTGGATTATGCGTTTGAGCCGGTTGCGATGGCTGCACTTTATGCGGTAGTAGAAGAGTTTAAGCCCAAGCGGGTCATTCATGTGCTCGGGCAAACCGGAGGCGGGCGTGATATGGCAAAACGGCCAGTACTGGGACGATTTGTTGCGGAACGGGCAGATATGGTGATTGTCACTAATGAAGACCCGTATGATGAGGACCCCATGGAGATTATTGAGGATGTGGCGAGAGGAGTGGAGGAGGTGATTAGGTACGAAGGTACGAAGGTACGAAGGACGCAAAGTCTATTAAAAATTCTTGATCGGAAAGAGGCGATTGGAAAAGCATTGTCATTGGCGCAGAAAGGGGACATGGTGCTTGTTACCGGTAAAGGGAGCGAACAAGCAATGTGTATAGCCGGGGGCAAGAAAATTCCATGGGATGATCGGGCAGTCGTGCGTGAATTCCTAAAACGTATATGAAGCCACTTACGCTTGATTCAGACGAAAAAATTCTTTTTCTCTCCCATCAGCATTGGGCAATATTTTTTTGGCGCATTGTGCTCGTAGTGTTTCTTATTGTCATGCCGTTCTTTTTGATGTTTCCGTTGTTCGCATGGGGACGCCTAGGTATTGCATTGTTTGTGTACTCAATCGCGGTTGGAGTCCTTGTCCTGTTGAGAACGTATGTGGTATGGCATTTGACCACGCTTGTGATTACCAACAAACGAGTTTTTAAAACAGCGCAGTCCGGTTTTTTTGATACGCAAGTTTCCGAAATGATGCTTTCAAGAATCAACGATGTTTCCCATCGTATAAAAGGATTTTGGGGAACACTTATGCGATACGGTACACTTCGTACTGTTGGGAGCAATCGCGATGTTGCGTTTGAGTTTACCGCGATGCGCGACCCTGAACGTGCGCGGAAAATTCTCGCAACCCTGCTGCATGCGCCCGCATCAGCCGGCAACGCATAGTATGCCCGCCTAAATTTTTGCACTTATGTTCTCGTACGTGTATATTCTAAAAAGTTTGCATGATAGTAAGTTCTACATCGGATGCACTGACGACCTGAAAAGGCGATTACGAGAACATAATCGAGGAGACTCATTTGCAACAAAAACCCGCACTCCACTTATGTTAATTTATTATGAAGCGTATCCGCACCGGCAAGATGCAGAACGTAGAGAAAAATTCTTCAAAACTGGTTGGGGACGGCAGTATATTCAGCGGACCCTTAAATCTTATTTAAGTGCAAAAACTTAGGCGGGTATGAAACGCATGACGTGGAAACAATTTTTTGAATCCCCATTATTTTTTATCGCAGGTGTTGCGCTGCTTATTTTATTATCCAGTAGTCTTATGCGGGCACAGTTGAAAGATCGTGCAATCCGCGCGGAGATCGCAGGGTTGCAAGCACAGGCAAGTTCACTTGAGAAAGAGCAAGAAGGGCTTACGCAATTGATGGGACTTATCCAAACTTCGGCATTTCTTGAACAAGAAGCGCGGCGGACGCTCGGATACGTAAAGCCGGGAGAAGAAGTGGTGGTAATTGAGCGGCAAGATAAGCAGAACAAGCAAGATATGCAAGATAAGCCGTTGTCGAACCCGCGAAAGTGGTGGGTGTACTTTTTTGGGAGTTAATGGTAGGATGACGTTGTAAAATTCGCGGGTAAATGGTGCTTCGCACCATGCGCCCGCTTCGCTCTACGAGAGTATCCGAGCAAGCTCGTCTACTCTGCATCCCGCTCGCGGGTATAAGCAAAGCTTGTGCACGTTCATTCGACGGAAATATCCGAACGAGTTCGTCTATTTCGCGTCTCATTTCGCGGGTATAAGGAAACCTTGTACCCGCGGCATTCAGTGAGAATGTCCGACTAAAGTCGTCCATTCTGCACTTCACTTGCGGGTATAAGCAAAGCTTGGACCCGCATCACTCGACGAGAGTATCCGAGCAAGCTCGTCTACTCTGCATCCCGCTCGCGGGTATAGTACAATGGTAGTATATAACCTTCCCAAGGTTGAGACAGGGGTTCGATTCCCCTTACCCGCTCCAAGATGTGGACACCTTAAAATTCAAGTGTGAAAATACCATTAAGCTCAAGAAAGAAAGCATTGGTGGTTGTTGATGTGCAGCCCTCTTTTTTGAATGCGCGAAATGAGTATATAGTGAAAAATATTTCAAAACTCCTTTCGAAAGTAAAGTATGAGGCGCATGTTGTAGCAACATTTCATGCGGAAAAAGGTTCGGTATGGGATGTGCAGCAGAAATGGGTATGTCTGAAGGGTGAAAGTACAGGGACAATAGAGAAAATTTTAAAGAATCTCAAAATTTTTGACGTATTACGCATCGAGAAAACAACAAAGTCGGTTTTTAAGGGAAGCAAAAACATTGCTTCGATTTTACGGAAACGAGATATAACTGAAGTTCATGTCGTTGGTTTAGACACGAACGATTGCGTACTGGCAACCGCGTACGAGTCTTTTGATCTTGGGTTTATCACTTATGCTATTGAGGAGTGCTGCCAATCCTCCTCGTCGGCGAAATTACACGACAAAGCATTGGCGATTTTGCGCGCACAAAAGATGACAAATAATTCTTGCGTGGAGAAAATTTCCTTTCAAGGTGTCCGATAACGGAACTATTCCACAGCGTTGTGAGATGATTTGTCTCGCATACAATATTATGACAAAGACTAAAAATAAATACTCGTATCCGATAGCTCAAAAGGATATTGTTCGTATTACTTATGATGAATCGCCCGCACATGTAAACCACCTGAAATATTCAGTGGATTTTATTGTCCCGGAAGGAACGCCCATACTTGCCGCGGCGGATGGCAAGGTGATAGATGTCAGATCACGTTGGGATATTGGCGGCGAAGATCGGGCTTTTGATCCTTATGGAAATTTTGTAGAGATTGAACACCCCTATGGCGAATACTCAGAGTATGAACACCTTCGGAAAGATGGAGTGGTTGTTAAAATAGGAGACAAGGTCAAACGCGGACAAGTAGTTGGTTATAGCGGTAAGACCGGTTGGATTGCGCATTTGGGTCCGCATCTTCATTTTATGGTGTATCATTATAGAAATGGTATGGAGTATCAGACGAAGGAAATTGTTTGGCTAGGGCAATCAAAATTAGGGATGTAGACGTTACCTTTTAACTGTGATAGTTTGGTTATAACGTCATTCACTAAAGAGCTTATGCAAATCTACCGCTCTAAAGGCGGTGGTGTTGGTTTAGGATAAGTTGCGACACATATTGCAAATTAAATGGTAGGGTGTTACGATGGCAACATAAATCAGGTCTGTCTATTTTATATGAGAAAAGTCTTCTTTTTTAGCTTGTTTCTGGTTTTGAGTTTTTTTGCGTTTGCCCCGACTGCGTTTGCAGGGGTAGGTATTGAGGGAAACGGTATTGTCCGCTTGGAGGCCTGCGCGGATTCCAATCTTTTAATCAATGAAGCGTTGAACAATCCAAACTGGCCGTATCGCGTTTCGAAACCGGATCACTGTATTCATATATATCCCGAGGGCGATGCGCTTCACCAATTTTATTACACGCTCCCTAAAGAGGCCCGTTTGAAAACAAATTATTATGGAGCGGGTGATTATTTGGGAGTTTTTGATGCTCTAAAGGACGGTACGCGCGTTCACTATGCATTTGGTATTACCGGTGGGGAAGATGGTTCAAAAACGTACCTCATCACCGACGTAGTTAAGCCCTCAATTGAACCAATTGAAAAAGCCGTCTTTTTAACTGAGGAAGAAAAAATAGCCGCGTTGGATCTCAAGCTGGTACTGTATAAGCCTGGCGAAGGTTTTGATGGCATTAAGGCGAATAACCTTATTGAGCATGATATTCATGCAGTGCCTAGTGACAAGAGTTACAAATATAAAAATACCAGTCTTGAGCAGGATGGGGTGTTACAGAGTGTTGCTCAGCAATTGTTTGGCAATACCAGCCAATTGATGTTCCGGCAGTATCCCGGAGTTGAATTGAAAAAATATAAAGATATCCAGATCGCTAAAAAAGCTTTTGTAGAGAGAGAAAATTGGAGTAACGCGGCAGCAACCCTAAAATTATCGAATCTTGGGGATGAAGCCATCTGTAGTGTCTCGGGCTTTGTTAATTTTCAGAATGGCGAAAGAAGAATTCTTCATAGTAAGGTCTGCGCGTTTCGTTACAAAAACATTGTACTGAGGATTCCTTTTGCTCTCAAAGACAGCGAGCTTTTTTCTTCCGAGGAGATGAAAAATAAAGTGTTTAATTTTGCTCAAAGTGTATTGGTTCGTTTTGAGCAGCGAATGTATCAGTTGATTGGCAAAGAGGCAAATGCAGGCGAGGTGCGCGTTACCGAATATAGTAACCAGCCACCAAAAGACGAAACAGTTTTGTCCGTTCTGGGAATCCGGGGAATCGGAGTGGTAAAGTTTGAAGAATGTCTTGATGACAATATTTTGATTCTGGGAGAAGGCAAAGGCAATACCCAGAAGTGGCCCCATCGCGTTGCAAAACCTGATCACTGCATTCATGTGTATCCCACTGACAAGAATTATCCGCATAAAATGTTTTATACCCTTCCTAAAGAGTCGCGATTGAAAACAGGTTATTATCGAAAGGAAGATTCGTTGCAGGCACTCGATGCTTTGAAAGAGGGGACCATGATCAGTTTTATCTTTGGGGTTACGTTTGATACGAGCAGAGATAACTGCCTCACCTCGGATAAGCGAGGAGACAGTTACTTGATTAACGATCATTGTGCCGATATCAGCGTTAAAGAATTTAATCCTGAGATTAAAGTGCGTGTTATTGACGATGGAAGTAACAGTAAACCGATTCCACCTGCGGTTACCTACGTGTATCCAACTGAAGTAGTGGAACCGAATGTAAAGGATGTATCAAAAGAAGCACCAACGATAACCATAATTAATAATGCCCCTCAGCCAACACCAACGCCCCCAGTTCTCCCTTCGGTCGGACAAGGAAGTACCGCGTGCGCGAAAAGCGTTTCCGCCCCTAATGCTTGTCCGTCTTCAGCACCCACTACTCCTGTTCCTCTGCCTGGCCCAATAAATGATGATATAAAAGTTACTCCTACCACCGAACCGGCAAGGCATGTCGCGCAACCGGAGCCAGTGATACTAATGTCCACCCCTGCTCCACCGATAGCAATAAGTCCTGTAGACACGTCCGTTTCCGGCGCTGCATCATCAAATGTAACACCATTGATCAAGCCAACCGCGGCATCAAATTCGTCGTCCTCGGCAGAGGCGGTAATGCCGGTCGCGATTGAATCAGGACAGGAGATCAGTGCATACTATAAAACCAAGCTTGAGAGAGTTGTTTCTCCAAAAGGAACTCAACAGCAAATAGAAGAATTGAAAATACTGCGAGACGAAATAGATGGATTGATTTCGAATTTGATACAAAATAGAAAAGAAATGGAAGTGAGCGAATTGAATACCTTGGTAAAAGAAGTGCGGGTGAGTCAAGGAGAAATTAGGGCCGATATGATCGCGGTGAAAACTACGGGCAACAAACTATTCGTGAATGTGGGCAGTGCGTCCGTAAGCATTGAACCCACAGCGAATCAGGTGCTTATCCGCGATGGGGATTTGGAGGTACATACGAGCGAGGCGGTAATTAAGGGAAACATTTTGAGTGTGGGCGGTGTGGACGTAAAAATGTCGGCAAGCGAGGTAGTGAAAAAACTTGGCCTTACGCCGAAGACCACTGAACTGAAAGAAGAAAATGCGAAGGCAATATATAGTATGCAAATTCAAGAGCGGCGGAAGCTATTCGGGTTTATTTCATTTACTATGCAAAGGACGGTAGAGGCCGACGCCGAGAATGGCAATATTGTTGGAGAACATTTTCCTTGGTATAGTTTTTTGACTAAGAAACCGCAATGATAGGGAAAAAATTGAAAAGATCTTTTTATGCTCGGGATACGGTTGCGGTTGCAAAAGAGCTTCTTGGAACATATTTAGTGCATAGGATTGGTGGGCAGAAGCGTGTGGGCAGGATTGTGGAAACCGAAGCATATCTGGGTTGCCATGATCTTGCATCTCATTCTTCAAAGGGAAAAACAAAACGTAATGCTGCGGTGTTTGGTCCGGTGGGCCACGCGTATGTGTATCTTATTTATGGAATGTACGAATGCATGAATGTCGTAACCGAGAGGCAGGGGAAAGGTGCGGCAATTTTAATTCGCGCGGTTGAACCGGTGAAAAATTGCAACGGAAAAACAAGCGGGCCAGGACTTTTGTGCAAGCAGATGGGAATTACACGGGCGCGCAATGGAGACGATTTACTGGGGGAAAACATTTATATTTGTGCATCACAAAATCCGGTTCTTGTTTCAGTGGTAGCCAGACCGCGTATCGGTGTTGACTATGCCGGAGCATGGGCAAAGCGTCTTTTGCGGTTTTATATTAAAGGCAACACGTTTGTATCAAAGCGATGAGTGCCATTTACGCATATATAAACGGCTCTCACTGCAGTGAGAGCCGTTTAGCGTTATTGTCTCGTGGCGTTTGATAGGGCAATATGCTATGATAGATGCACAAATTGTTATGAATAGTGCGCGCTTGGTTTCATTGCTTCTTCGCATTGGGTTGGCTGTGGTATTTTTATACGCCGCGGTTGCATCATGGTTTGATCCAAATTCATGGGTGGGGTTTTTCCCGGAGTTTCTTACGGCGGTCATACCGGCTCGCGTGCTCCTTACCGGCTTTGCCGGATTTCAGGTTTTGCTTGCGCTTTGGTTGCTCTCCGGAATTAAAGTAGTGTGGTCGGCATTGCTTGCAAGCGCAACAATTTTTGCAATCGTGATTACTAATCTCGGAATTATTGATATCGTGTTTCGTGATGTGGCAATTTTTTTTGCAGGACTTGCACTTGTAGTTTTGCATAAGAAAAGGAAAGGAGGTGACACAATATGACTTCAGGAAAAGTTATTGGAGGTGGGCTATTGGCCGGGATTGTATTTTATGTGCTCTCCATGATTGTATGGGCACTATTCAAGTTTTTGCCGGTAATACCGTTTTCCATCGCATTGCCTTCACAAGGACTTATGGCAGGATGGCAGATTGAACATTTGGTAGTGTCGCTTGTTGCGGGAATTCTTTGGGCAGTAGGATATACGGTGTATGGCAAAGCGCGCCCGGGAGGATGGCTCTATGGTCTTGTTATATTTGTCGCAGGAATTCTGCCGGCATTTATTGCGAGTTTCGTAGTGAACGGTCCGGTTCGCAGCGCAATCGCATATGGAGCTCTTGTATCTTTGATCGGTGCATTGCTCGGCGGTAAGGCGATCTCCTTAGTTGTGCGAAAATAGTGAGCGCTTTATTTCTTCTGCGGTGAGAAAAAGATTATGTATCGTGTTTCCAGAGGAACATACGGTACGGCTTCCGTGCGCACATCGTTTGTTTCGGCATCCTATGCGTCGAGGGACAGCCGTTTTCGATTTGGCAAGGTGTTTCTTACAACTCTTGCCTGCATTATGATTGCGCGACTTTTTATGCTGCAAGTGCTTGATCGAAAATTTTACCAAGCGCTTGCGACTGAGCAGCGTGACGTATATCGAGAATTATTTCCCGAGCGCGGTGAAATTCTTTTGCAAGAAAAATCAGCAAGCATGGAAGCCCCGCTTGCAACCAACAAAGACCTATATTTGGTATATGCTGACCCACGGTTGATTGAAAACCCAAAACAGGCGGCGGAGAAATTAGCGCCGCTTTTGAGGATTGAGTCGCGAAATAAAAAAGCTGAGCTTTTGCCCGCGGCGCAACACGAAAGCTCAGCTTTGGACAAAGATGAGTATCAACAACTTCTCGATCGTCTTTCAAAAAAAGACGATCCGTATGAGCCGCTCAAACACGGCGTTGAAGAATCGGTTGTGGAGGAAATAGGAAAACTTCAGCTTGCCGGAATTGATACGGTGCGCGAGCCGGTTCGCTATTATCCGCTTCATACTATTGGGGCGCATATTTCCGGATTTGTTGGTCCTTCGGGCGAGCGTACGGCAGGGCAGTATGGCATTGAAGGAACTTTTGAGCGCGAGCTTGCCGGACAAGAAGGATCTTTTGAGGGCGAAAAAGATGTGGCCGGGCGTTGGATTCCCGTGGGAAGACGCGAGTTGAAACCCGCGGTGAACGGCTCGACTATTGTGCTTACCATTGATCGCGCGATCGAATATTTTGCATGTTCAAAATTAAATGAGGCGGTTTTGAAGCATGGTGCAAGCGGGGGGAGCGTAGTTATCATGGATGTAAAGACCGGGGCGATTTTGGCCATGTGCGGCAATCCGGATTTTGATCCTAATGAATATTCAAAAGTTGAGAATATTGCGGTATATAATAATCCTGCAACGTTTGGACAGTACGAACCGGGATCGGTGTTCAAAGCAATCACCATGGCCGCGGCGCTGGATACCGGCGAGGTTACTCCTGAGACGACCTATGAAGATATGGGCGAGGTAAAAATCGGGCCGCATACGATTCGTAATTCGGACAATAAAAAGCACGGAACGCAGACCATGACGCAGGTGCTTGAAGCTTCCCTTAATACCGGGGCAATTTTTGCACAGCGTAAGGTCGGGATTTCAAAATTTCGGGATTATGTCGAGCGGTTTGGGTTTGGCAAACCAACGGGCATCGAGCTTGGAGGAGAGGCCTCGGGTGATATCGGGTCGCTTCAAGAGCGCGGTGAGATTTATGGTGCGACCGGGTCGTTTGGTCAAGGAATTTCTGTGAGTCCGCTTCAACTCGTTTCCGCGTTTTCCGCAATTGCAAATCAAGGAACGCTTATGCGACCATATATGGTAAAGGAAATCAGGAAAAGCAACGGCGCGGTTATTGAAACAAAATCCGAGGAAGTACGCGATGTAATATCACCGCGCACGGCAACGATTCTTTCGGGAATGCTTGTATCAGTGGTTGAGCGGGGTCATGGAAAACGCGCAGGGGTGCCGGGATATTTTGTGGCCGGGAAAACCGGGACTGCGCAGATTCCGCGTACGGACGGGAAAGGATATGAATCAGACGCGACGATCGGAAGTTTTGTAGGGTTTGCTCCGGTTGAAAATCCGAAGTTTGCAATGGTTACGCGCATTGATCGGCCTCAAGATGTACAGTTTGCAGAAAGTTCAGCTGCACCGCTCTTTGGCGACATTGCGAAATTTTTGCTACAATACTATGAGGTGAAGCCAACGCGATCAATCACATCAAAATGATTATGAAATCTCTTCTTACTTCTATTCTGCGTGCGCTCGCGAGGGGAATTTTGCGTAAGTACAAACCCTTGGTGGTAGGCATTACCGGTTCGGTCGGAAAAACTTCGACCAAGGATGCGGTCTATGCCGTGCTTTCTTCGAAATTTTCCGTGCGCGCATCATATAAAAATTATAACAACGAGTTGGGAGTACCGCTTACCATTATCGGGGCGCGTGCGCCGGGATCTTCTCTTTTTAAATGGATTGGGGTATTTGCACGCGCGAAACGCCTTATTCTGTTTCCAACACATTATCCCGCGATATTGATCCTTGAGATGGGTGCAGACCGGCCAAAAGACATTGCCAAGTTAGTTGAATTGGCGCCGCCCACGGTCGGAGTTGTAACCGCGGTTTCGCCTGCACATACCGAATTTTTTGGAAGCATAAAACGTGTGGCCCAAGAAAAACGGCGTCTTGTGGAAGCAGTGCCTAAAGAGGGAACGGTGGTGCTCAATGCTGATGATGAGGTGGTTTCCGGATTCGAATCCTATGCAGAGGGTCGTGTCATCAAATATGGTATTGAGGGTGAGGCAGATGTCCGGGCAATTGAAATAGTTGAACATCTTGGCGACAAAATTGGCAGTGAATTGGGCGGAGTGCGTTGCAAGATATTGCATGACGGCTCAGCAGTACCTATGCATCTTCCAAACGTACTTGGATATCAACACATATATGCAGCGCTTGGGGCGTGCGCCGTGGGTCGCGCGCTAAGCATGAATATGGTAGAGATCTCAAATGCACTTTTGAAGTATGCGCCGCCTCCCGGCCGCATGCATCTGATTGCAGGCATTAAAAATACGTTTTTGATTGACGATACCTATAATTCTTCTCCGCGGGCCGCACTTGCCGCGCTTGCTACGCTTGGTCGGCTGTCGCTTGGAGCCGGAGCAACAAAATACGCGGTGCTTGGCGATATGCTTGAGCTTGGGAATTTAAATGAAATTTCTCATCGCGAAGTAGGGCGCGCCGCAGCAGAGCATGCAGATATACTTATCGCAGTGGGGGTAAGCGCCGCGTTTGTCTCTGAGGAAGCCCTGAAGTCGGGAATGTCAAAAGATCGCGTGTTTCATTTTCATACGCTTGAGGAAGGCGTGGAGCATTTTTTGCAAGAGCGTGTACAGCCGGGCGATCTGCTTTTGATAAAGGGCTCTCAAGGCATGCGGATGGAAAAACTGGTAAAAGGTCTGATGGCAGAACCCTTGCGTGCGAAAGAATTGTTATGTCGACAAGACGCGGGTTGGGGTACATAGTGCATGAAAACCGGTAGTACGAATTATATATGATCTGTAATGGCCGCCAATGTACACAGGTTATATGAATGCAGCATTTTGCTAAACACCTCACACGATCGTGTGAGGTGTTTCTGGTATGACCGCGATTTCGCAAGGTTCGTGATTCATCGTCGTCCTTAGTTTGAGCGGAAAGTGCCATACTGGGAACTATGGCACTTTGCGCCAAATGGGGATTGGGCAAAATGGACAGGGGATGGACAAGCGTTGCGATTGCAATAGTTGTGCAATTTTGATACGTTATGTTCATACCCCGTAGTAGAACTTCGACCTGTACAATAATGGTTGGCGGTTATTATGGCGTATGGCTGACATGCGCGTATTGCTTGCAATGCATGGTAGTGATTGAATCGTTGTCGAAGTTTCACTACGGGGCATACCCCTACCGATTGCACGTTATCCACACCAATTGTCGTTTGATTAAGCCCAAAACACCACAAGTTCGGTTATCAGTAGTTAGACGAAATTTTTCTTGATTATTTTTTCTCGCATGATGATATTGGCAACTGAAAACGATATAGATAGACTTTATTCCATTCTTGAAGATTGTTCGATGTGGCTAAAAAGTAAGGGTGTTCAACAATGGAATCCTGTTTACCCCAAAAAATTATTTTTCAAAAACGTTCAATGTGGAGAAGTTTTCTATTTCACGACTAATGATGAATTGACCGGCACAGCGACCCTATACAAAGAAAAACCTTTTTACTATCCCGCTGATGTGTGGAATGATAATTTGAAAGTCTGGTATTTATGTAGGTTCGCCGTGCCTCGGCATCTGAAAAATAAACAGGCTGGGTCTGAAATTGTCCGTGAAATAGAAAACAAGGCAAGAGAATGTGGCATTGAACGGATCAGGCTGGATGTCGTTAAGTCTAATCCGTTTTTAGAAAGTTATTATGAAAATCTAGGTTTTCAACGGATTGGTGAAGTTGTGCTGAAAGAAACTCCATCCATCCTGATGGAAAAGGTAATTTGAAAAATAATTTTTTTAGTTCGTGATGTTGAACCGAAAAAATAATCAAGAAAAACATCGTCTAACAACTCATATCTGGTTACGGAAAATTGACGCAATTATGTAATAGCGGAATGTCAATTTTCCTCCACCCAAATTTTTGCTCAGCTACGCTGCGCAAAAACTTCAGATATGAGTAACGTTATACGCCATAATAAAAAGTCGATTGTAATTTGACATAATGATTTTGGTGGTTTATTATATTTACTAGGTAAATTAACTATTAATTAATAAAAATATGCATGAAGCAAAACCCGAACAAGATCCAACAGCAAGACGAATTAAAGAACGTTATTTTTGGAAAGAAGAAGACAAGGAAAGACTTCAGGAGTTAGCAGTAAAATTCAAAAATGGAACAGTAACAGAAGAAGAAAAAGGGACTTTTCTAAAATTTGCCGATGCTTACGTTGAAAGCCACCAAGATGTAAGTTACTACGCAGATCACCCAAGTAACGTTACTAGCTTTATGGAATATATATTTTGTGATCTAGGGAATGGTCTACATTTGGAAGGAGAAGCTGGGAACCATCAAAATGCTTTTACTTTTAGTCATAATGTATTAACAACAGAAGAAACAGATAAACGAATTGCGTATCTAGAATCAACCTGGCCAAAAGAAGATGATCAAAAATAAATCGCCAAAATCATTAACGAATCGGCTTTTTATTACAGCGTATAACACTGTGTATACGGTTCAAAAAAATAGCACGACTAATATTTCAATGGTTGTGCTATTTTATTTCACCCAAATCCCGCATCTTGAATATGGAAGTCCTAAGTGTTAAACTATGTATAGTTCTACTGCAAAAAAACCCGCGATTAATGGCGGGACTTCGTATACACAGATACATTGGCCAAAATGTCGCTTCGCTCCATTTTGACCAACGGGCGGCGGTTCCCGCAGTCGTCCGATGGTCGCTCCGCGACACATCGGCCAACTGCGGCTATG